>JADMIO011121763.1_pt1 | contig 12634 bp, 17 predicted proteins | sample 8958161 | NCBI WGS metagenome assembly JADMIO01 (sample SAMN16585339, study PRJNA669376) | soil metagenome | isolation source: Crop rotation soil | place: USA: Cullars Rotation, Alabama | collected 2011 | reverse complement strand
GGCGGCCGCCAAGAGCATCGCGAGGGCGAACTGCAGGTCCTCGATCGACGGGGAGCTCTCGGCGCTCCGATGGCCGACGGGCCGTGCGAACGTCCCACGGGCGATCGTGTTCACAACTCCATATCGGCGGCGCTGCTGTCCGCCTGAAGCCCGCTCATCCCGGTCTGATCTCGCCACGCACTGCCACGACCGGCAAGCCATGACAAAGCCACATATGACCTGGCGGATGGTCGCCAACGGCTCCAAGCAACCGTCAGGAGCGACCCGACACACTGGCCTCAGCACCGGCGATCACGGGGCGGGCGGGCGCTACCGCCGTCGATGACGGCCCTCGCATCGCTGCCTTACGGTAGGTGGATCAGTCGCAGTCGTCGTCGCAGACGAGTTCGCCTTCCCATGCTTCACGGCCTTCCTTGACCGCGAAGTAGGCGATGACGAGGCCGGCGGTGGCGTCGAGCCATGTCCATCCGAGAAGGCCATAGGCGCCAAGCCCAACAAACGTTGAGACGGACAGCCAGGCGCACAGCCGTGTCTCGGCGGCGTCCGCGATCACGAGCCGAGAACCGATGGCTTCGCCAGCCTGCTTCTTGAAGTAGGCCAACGACGGCATGACCAGGACGGACAGTCCGGTCAGGACGATCCCGACCGGGCTGGCATCGGGTGTCTCGCCGGCCAGGAGGTGCCGTGCTCCTTCGACCACGAGATAGACGGCCAGGGCGAAGAAGGTCAGGGCGATGAACCGCAGCGCTCGCCGCTCCCTCGCCTCGTCGGGCTCGCCGCCCCGGACCTCGGCGACGAGGCGCGTCAAGACGACCGTCGCAGCGGCGACCTCGATCCCGGAGTCGACGCCGAAACCGACAAGGGAGACCAGGCCGGCAGCCAGCCCCGAGCCGACGGCGATGATCCCCTCGATGACGTTGTAGGCGATGGTCGCCTGCTCGAGATGGACCGCTCGACGTGCCGCTGCCGGCTGACTGACCGCCGTCATCGGAAATGGCCCCAGCTTCGCTGCACGGTCATGCGCGTCTCCTGATCCACCCTGGCGGTTGTCGTGGCCGTCCCTTCAGTGCCGGCTGCGATGGGCATCGGACCGGCTGAGCTCGTCGGGGGCGACGTCGCACGGGTGGCACTCGAGTTCAAGCGTCGAGTGCTCGATCCCAAACTGTTGTGCAAGCAGGGCCTTGAGGCGCTCACCGTGCTCTTGGGCGCTATGCAGCGTCTGTTCCTCGTCGAGGACCACGTGTGCGGAGAGCGACGGCACGTCCGACGCGAGGTTCCACAGGTGCATGTGATGGACAGCCTGCACCTCCTCGTCGGCCACCAGGGCCGCCTCTACCGCGAGCGGGTCGATCCCGCGCGGCGCACCCTCGAGGAACACCCGGGAGGTATCACGAACGAGGCCCCACGCCGACCACAGCACCAGAGCGGCGATGAGCATCGACATCGCCGGATCGACCCAGTTGGCTTGCCACAGGATCACCGCGATACCGGCGGTTATGGCTGCCACGGAGCCAGCGGCGTCGACCATCATGTGCAGGGACGCGCCGCGCATGTTCAAGGACTCACCCTGGGCCCGGACCAAGTAGACGGCGCTGCCGACGTTGATCAGGAGACCGATCGTGGCGACGACGAGGAGCCCGCCGCCCACGACGTCGGACTCGCCGCCAATGCGCGTGATGGCCTCGTAGACGATCCACCCTGACACGAGGAGAAGGCTGAAGCCGTTCGCTTGCGCGCCGAGAACCTCGGCACGTTGGAACCCGAAGCTGTAGCGCGTGCTGGCGGGACGGTCGATCAGTCGCTGCGCGACGAGCGCAATGGCCAGGCTGGCCACGTCGGACACCATGTGTGCGGCGTCGGCTAGTAGGGCCAAGGAGTGGAAGGCGAGGCCGCCGGCGACCTCGACGAAGAGAAAGCCACCGTTGAGCACCAGCGCGATCCAAAGGGCTCGTCGCTGTGTGGCCCGGCCGATGCCGTGGCTGTGGCCGGCGTGGTCGTGACCACCACCTGCGTGGTCGTGACCAGCGTGGTCCTCGTGGTCATGGGCAGCGTGGTCGTGACCAGCGTGGTCGTCGTCGTCATGAGCCGCGTGATCGTGACCAGCGTGGTTGTGGCCGGCGTGCGGGTCAGACATTGGCGTGGGCGACGTGTTCGAAGGCGATGTCGAGGAGGAGACGGACATGGCCGTCGGAGAGCGAATAGAAGGAGTTGCGTCCGGAGCGTCGGACCTTGACGACGTGGTGGGCTCGCAGCAGCCGAAGGGCGTGGGATGCCCCTGACTCGCCCATGCCGGTGCTGGCGGCGAGGTCGCAGACGCACAGCTCGCCGCCCTCGAGGAGCGCCACCAGAAGCCGGAGTCGATTGGGGTCAGACAGCATCCCGAAGACCCCATCGGCGAGCTGCTGCAGCACCTCCCCCTCGGGCATGAACGCCCGGACGGCGCTCACCCTCTCGGTGTCGACGCACCGGACTTCGCACCCGTCGATCTCGATCACCGTGGCAAGGCCGTGAGCCTGATCTGAAGGCATGCTCATATATTGTCACGGTCCGACGGAGCGGGCCGCCCTGGGCCGTACGCCAAAGCCAATCCGGAGGGAAGACCGTTGCCGATCGGGACGTTCGTGCTCGCGCACGGCAGCGGGCTCGATGACGCCGCATTCACCCTCCTGCCGCTGGTGTTCTTCGGCGCTGTGCTCGTCCGGGCCAAGCGACGAGCCGAGCGCCAAGCAGCCGAGAACGGCACCGAGCCAACCAGCGGAGAGGACCAGGGACAGTGACCACGACACCGCGACGCCCCGCCAACCGGGGCCGCCAGCCAGCGCAGCTCCCCCGTCGTCACCTCCTGACTCGGCCGCTGGTCCTCCTGACCATGTTCGTGGGACTCGGGCTGCTCGCCGTGCTCGTTGTGGAGACCGGCTCGGACGACACCTCGACCAACACACCCGACATCGCCCTCAACGAGCTCGAGGCGGGCAAGGCGCTCTGGGAGCCTGACTACGACCGGCTGCAACAGAGGGTCGAGGCCTTGGGCTTCCCGCCGCTGGGCGACGAGTCCTACCACGTGCACTCGCTGTTGAGCGTCTACGTCGACGGCGACCGGATCGAGGTGCCCACCAACATCGGCATCGACGAGACGGCCCGATTCGCGTCGCCGCTGCACACCCACCAGCCGTTCGGCGTGATCCACCTCGAAGCCGGAAGCCCCTATCCGTTCACCCTCGGTGACGTGTTCAAGGTGTGGGGCGTGGCCTTCGACAGCGGCCGTCTCGGCGAGTACCGCGACGCTGGCGACCGCACCGTGCAGGTCTACGTCAACGGCGCCCGCGTCCGCGACTTCGTCAAGCAACCCCTTGCCGACGGCGACAACGTCGTCGTCGCCTATGGCAAGCCCGGGACCTTCCCCAAGCAGCCACCGACCGACGCGCTCACCGCCGAAGTACCAGGAGGCAACCAGTGACGCGACACCTGCTCGCCCCGGTCGTGGTCACCGCGCTCCTGTTTGGCTCGGCTTGTCGCAGTTACGGATACGACAAGGACTCCTATACGACATCGAGCACAACGTCGACGACAATCAGTGCTTCGACGACGACCCAGGCGCTGCCTTCCGTTATCGAGGTCAAGTTGGCCGGTGGACAAGTCGTCGGTGGTCCCCGAACTGTCACGGCAAAGCTCGGCTCACGAGTCACGATCCGCGCCCAAAGTGACGTGGCCGAAGAACTCCACCTTCACACCTACGACTTATCCGCCGAGATTCGGCCCAGCGTGCCTTCCGAGCTGATCTTCAAGGCGGACATCCCCGGCCGGTTCGAGGTCGAGTTCGAGCAAGCCGGCAAGCAGGCGTTGACGCTCGAGGTGCGTTGACCCTCTCGCTCATCCTCGCCCACGCGTTCGGCGGTCGCACCGATCTGCCGCTCCCGGCATGGCTCGTCATGTACGGCGGCGCGGCGGTGCTGATTGCCTCGTTCGCCGGGCTGACCGTGCTCTGGCGCAAGCCGCGTTGGGCAGAACGGCCACCAGGCCGACCACTGACAGGCGCGCCGCGGTTGCGTCGAGCCAGCTTCGTCCTGGCCCGCGTGATCGGTCTGGTGGCACTGGCGGCAGTGTTCGGCGCCGCTGTGCTGGGTCCGAACGACGCCGGTTCGAACCTGGCACCGACGGCCGTCTACATCACCACCTGGGTGTGGTTCGCCTTCGTCTCGTTCCTCCTCGGTGACGTGTGGTGGTGGATCAATCCCTTCGACTCGCTGGCCTGGATCGTCCAGCGTCTCATGAAGCGCCTCCAGCTCGACCGGGACGTCGAGTGGGCGATACCGCTCGGCTACCTCCCCGCCGCGTTCACGCTCGCCGCGTTCGTCTGGTGCGAGCTGGTCTTCCCTGACGGTGCCCGCCCTCGGACACTCGCCGTACTGATCGCTGCCTACACCGTCACGTCCGTGGGCGTGGCCGTCACCTACGGGCGCGGGGTCCTTGACCGCTGGGATGCGCTCAGCACCCTGTTCGGTCTCCTCGGCCGAGGCGGCCCCATCGGACGTGACGACAACGGCAGAACCACAATCCGCCCACCGCTTTCCGGCCTCACTCGTCTCCGTCCCGAGCGGGGCCTCGATGTCGTGGTGCTCGTCGTGCTGGGCTCCACGACCTTCGACGGCGTCACCCGCACCCAGCCGTGGACCGATCTCATCAATCGGTTCGACGGCAGTGCCCGCACCGCAGTCGCCACCGTCGGGTTGGCGTGGTGCATCGCGCTGGTGACGTTGATCTACCACGCGGCCATGCACGCCACGCCAGGCGGTCAGACCGCCGACGGGCGGGCGTCACTGGCGCTCGCGTTCGCCCCGTCGTTGGTCCCGATCGCCTTCGCGTATGGCGTTGCCCACTACTTCTCGCTGGCCCTCTTCGAGGGACAGGCGATCCTCCGATACGCGAGCGACCCCTTCGGTCAAGGCTGGAACATCTTCGGCACCGCAGCCTGGCGGATCAACTACCTGCTGGTCTCCCCCACCGCCGTTGCCTGGGTCCAGGCCGGCGCCATCGTGGTCGGCCACATCGCCGGCGTGATCCTCGCCCACGAGCATGCGCTCAGCCGATTCTCCGACCGCCACCGGCTCAACGCGCAGCTTCCGCTGCTCGGCGCCATGGTCATGTTCACCATCGGCGGCCTCTTCCTTCTCCTCGGCACATGACCCGCCGGCCACCCGTGACGATCCTCGCACTGGCCGCGTTCACCGTGGTCGGCGGTCTCCTCGCCCTGACCGCCATCACTCGCGACGGAGAACGGCAACGGAGCCCCGTGATGGACGGCGTGTGCAGCGCCGTCACGCTCAGCTCGCAAGGCCAGCCCGCGTCAGCAGTCCGCGTGTTCCGCGGGAAGCTCCACAACGAGCTCCACGTGCTCGCCGCCCGAACCGCAGAACGTGACCGCGCCGCGGCAGCCCGCCTGTTGGAAGCCAAGCAGGTGATCGAAGCCGACGGCGCCCAGAGCACTCGGGCGGCCTGGTCCACACTTGCCAACACGGTGCGGACGGCGCTGCGGGCCGCGGGAAGCGCCGACCCAGGTGCGTGTCGTGCTAAGTAGCCGACGTGTCGGACCGATAGGTCCAGTGCCACGGCTCCCCGGGGACGTCCTCCGCGAAGCCATACCGTCCGGCGTGCTGTCGCAGCCAGCCCAGCGTGCCGTTCCCGGTCGCGATGTCGACACTGAGCCCCCAGCCATGGTTGCTGGTTCCCGGGACGGCGGCTCGGCCTCCGTCCCGGTAGAGCCCAAGCTGGGCGGCCAGCTGCTGCTGGCGGTCGAGACCGCGATAGGCGTCGTTGACCGACAGGGTGATCCCGGCATCGGCCGCGGCGACCTTCATCGCATCGAACGCACGCGCCGCGTTCGGTGCAAGCGCATCGCCGCTCTGACCAATCGGTGCCAGCACTTCGGCGGGGAGAAGGCCGTTGGCGTACCCCTGCTCGTTGACGGTGCTCGATCCTTCAACGGGGGCCGACGGCGATGCAGTCGGCTGCAGCTGCGCGGCGAGGACATCGGCGAAGGCGGTCCCCGAAGCCCCGCCACCCTGCGCCTGGCGTCCGTCGAGACCAAGCAGGCCGCGGATCTCTCCGACCCGTGCCTGGGCGGCCTGGATCCCGTCAGGTCCCACATGACCCAGATCGGCAACGACAACCTGAACGTTAGGAAGCACAACATGCACGCGAGACTTCGCCCGTGAGCCGCCTGAAGACCCTGACGACGTCCTGTGTTCTGGCCGCGGTTGTCGCAACGACGCTGACTGCCTGCAAGGGTCACGAGCCCGAGGCCGACGGCGCCGACGGCGACCTGAACGTCCTCGTAGCCAACTACGACCTCTCCCAAGAACGTCCCCAACGGTTCCTCGTCGGTCTCGTCACCGACGACCAGCAACTCGTGAGCTTCGGCAAGGCCTCATTGAGCTTCGGCTACCTCGGCAAGGGCGATCCCTCCAAAGCCACGGCGAAGGCTGAGCCGGGGCCGAAGGCAACCGCGTCGTGGGCGCCGATCCCCGGCCAGAACCTCAAGTCCGTCCCGTCTGAGCCGCGCATCGTTGACGGCAGCGACGGCACCGGCATCTACATCGCCCCGAACGTCCGGTTCGACAAGGAGGGCTACTGGCAGGTGACCGTGGAGGTCGACGTCGACGGCGACACCAAGCGCGGGGAGGCCGCCTTCGGGGTCAACCCGACGGCCAACATCATCGACATCGGCGACCCGGCCCCTGCCAGCGACAACGCCCTCCCAGGCGCAGCGGACTTCCCCGTGAAGGGCGTCGACTCACGCTCGACCGAGAGCGGCGAGGTGCCCGACCCCGAGCTCCACCGGCTCACCGTCGCCGACGCGCTCAAGACCGGCAAGCCGACCGTCGTTGTCGTCTCCACCCCCGTGTACTGCATCAGTCGGTTCTGCGGACCGGTCACCGACCTCGCATCAAAGCTCTCCGCCACCTACGGCAAGCGGGTCAACTTCATCCACATCGAGGTGTGGCGCGACTTCGAGAAGAAGACGATCAACAAGGCGGCCGCCGACTGGATGTACCGGCCCGGCACAGAAGACGCCTTCGAGCCCTGGGTGTGGCTCGTCGGTGCGAACGGTGTCGTTACGCATCGGTGGGACAACGTCACCACCGAACAGGAGCTCACCGCCGCCGTCGCCGCCGCCGCGTAGGGCCACTATTACTCCTTCGTGCGCGGTCGCGACGCGTCTTTAGCTTCTGCCAGCAGCTTCTCCAGCTCTCCGTACAGCACACCTCCGACGATCTTCGCCGCCACGAGGCCGTCCGGACTGACCAGGTAGGACTCGGGCACGCCGGCCACACCCCACCGCACCGCGATCGACCCCTCGGGATCGGTCAACATCGGCCAGCCGCCGCCCTCCTCCTCGCGAAACCGCCGCACGGCGCTGACCGAGTCGTCGTAGACCACACCGACGATGGCGGCGTCGCCGATTGCGTCGTGCCGAGAGGCGAAGCGCGCCAGATCGTCGTGCTCCTGGCGACAGGGCACACACCACGTCGCGAAGAAGTTGACGAGCACCCATCGACCGTCGAGACGCGCTTGCTCGAACTCCCGCCCGTCGATGGTCTCCCCTTCGAGCTCCGGCGCCTCCCGACCGACCAGTGGTGAGTCCAGCACGCGGGTCGACGCCGGTGGACGAGTAGCCAAGACCGCAACGACGAAGACCATCACGATCGCAAGCGCTCCGACGATCCACAGCGTACGACGGCTCACGCGAGGGGTACGGGCACGGGCCCGGTCGTGCCGATCACAGGACAACCGTCGGCGCGCTCACGGCCACAACGCTACGCGGACCGCATCGCGGTCCCGACGTGCGTGCGAATTGAGGAACGCGGCTCGGACGAGGCAGTCTTGCCTTGTGCTTCGATCGCTGAGAGACGTGAGCTCGGGGACGAAACTCGCCGTCCTCCTCATCCTCATGGGTCTCGTGTTCTGGGTCGGCCTCGGCGTGGTGGCACTGGTTGCACCTGAGCATCCGAGCAGCCAGAACCCACCCGCTGGTTCGAACGTTCGCTCGGGCTTCTGACCTGCAACGACCGGCGAGGCACTCGGCGCAACCGTTCGCATCCGCAGCCGCGACACGCTCATATCGGCGGCCAGCCGAACTCGGCGAACCACCGCTGCATGGGCCGGAACAGGACCTGCCACCGCTCGGTGACGAACAGCACACCGATACCGATCAGCAAGACTCCCCCGAGTACCTCGATCAATCGTCCGTGGCGGCGAAGCCATGCCAGCGATGTCTGCGCTCGACTGAAGCCAAGGGCGAGCAGCACGAATGGCACGCCGAGACCCAGCGAGTAGAGACCGAGCAGCACACCGCCCCAGACGACTGTCCCACCAACCGCCGCGGTCGCGAGGATCGTCGCCAGCACGGGCCCGATGCACGGCGCCCAACCGGCGGCGAAGGCCATGCCCATCGGGAACGCCCACGCCGGTCCGCGCGGTATCCGAGCGAGGTCAAGTCGCCGTTCCCGCATCAAGATCGGCACCCGCAACACGCCCATGGTGGAGAGGCCCAGCACGATGATGACCACGCCGAACCACCGCACGATCACGTCTTGGTTCCGAAGGAAGACAGAGCCGAACGCGGTTGCACCGATGCCCAACGACACGAAGACGGTCGTGAAGCCGCCGACGAGCAGGAGAGAGGCACGAAGGGTGACCTTCCGCGCGTCGGCGACTCCCATCTCGGCGACAGGCAGCGCGGAGATGTAGGGCAGATAGCCACAGGGATCAACGGCGAAGAGCGGCAGGGCGAGCGACTCCATCAGCGGTCACCGCCGTCGAGATCAGTGCCCGTCCGGCGGGCGACCCCGATGACGCGGGCGTCGGCCGGAACCCCGGCCGGTCGGTCCATTGGCGCGAATCAACACCACGCCGACGGCGAGCAGCACGAGGCCGCTACCGAAGAGGAACACAAGCGTTCTGAGCGCGCTCTGCGCTGCGAGCATCGACGACCTCCAACGAGTGCTTCACCTGGCGGACCGCACCCCGGACGAGCCCCGGGGCGCGCGGGACCACCTAGGCCCAGCGAGGAGGTCGGAAGAGCTGGGAGCTCCAGTCGGTGCGGCGTTGGGCTGAACCCGTCGGTCGAAGTCGACGGCTCAGCATCAGGGCCAAGACCGTCAGCGACTCGACGCCGACGACCGCGTGCACGGCGCCGGCCGGAAGTCCGCACAAGGGACAACTCGGCCCCCCGACCCCAAGGATGGGGATAGGGATGCCGACGAGCACCAGGAGCAAGACCAGGGCTATCAGCAGGATCTTCTTGCCGCTCACGACGCCATCACGGTAGTTGTCGGTACGGCGTGCGAGCGGCATCGCCGTGCGGGAGCACCGGCCCGATGTGAGCCAGCGTGCCACTTCTCGTAACCTGTTCGTCATCGTGCTGACGGCGAACCGCCATACGTTCGGACGGTCGCGAGTCGGCACTCGATGCCGACGACTGACCCTTGCGTTGCTCGCCGTGGCGATGTGCAGCGAGCTCGCCCCGACGACCGCCAACGCCGCCGACACACGCTCGAGCCGTCGCGCCGTCCAGGCCCGACGGGCACGCGCCGCCCGCGAAATCAACGCCCTCCAAGCGACCGACCGGCAAGTCAGCAAGGCCCTCGACTCCCTCGCCCAGCAGGTGCAGTCCCAGACCGCCGACGTTGCCGCCGCCCGTCAGGCCGCAGCCGTTGCAGCGGCCCGCGAGCGAGAGCTCCGCGCGGCTGAGGCACGTACGCGCGCCAAAGTCGCACAGACGCTGACCGCGTTCCGAAGCGCAGCCGTCAACGAGTACATCACCGGCCAACGCAGAGGGGATCCGGGGCCAGTACGAACCGACTCCCTCGCCGAGCTGTCCCGGCGCCGGGTCTTCGCGGACCTCGCCATCGTGACCGGCCGCCAACTCGTCGACCAGCTCCGGTCAGCGACCGAAGACCTCGAAGTCGCTGGACGGGAGGCCACCGCCGCACGGGCGATCGTGGATGCTCGTCAGCGACAAGTGACCGCCAAGCTCAACGACACCGCGAGAGCCCAACGCGACCAGCTGCGACTTGCTGCCCGGCTCCAGGTCCGACTCGAACAACGACTTGGCGAGGCCGCGTCGCTCGCCCGACTCGATAGCCGGCTCGCCGCCGAGCTACGCCGCAGCCAGACCCGCCTCGCTCGTCGCGTGCCGTTCGCTCCGAGCTACAGCGGACCGACGCGGTCGGTTCGGGGCGCCAAGGTCCGCACCGTCGGTGGGATCACCGTCGCCACCCACATCGCCACACGGGTGGGGAGCATGCTGACCTCCGCTCGGCGGTCCGGCATCGCTCTCGGCGGCAGCGGTTACCGAAACCCCTCGCAACAAATCGCCACTCGGCGACGGAACTGCGGGTCGAGCAGCTACGCCGTCTATCGCAAGCCCGCCGGCAGTTGCCGGCCGCCGACGGCCCGACCGGGCCAGTCCATGCACGAACGAGCCACGGCAATCGACTTCACGACCAACGGCCGCATCGTCTCGTCGCGCACCTCCGCCTATCGGTGGCTGCGACGCAACGCCAGTCGCTACGGGCTGCGCAACCTCCCCGGCGAGCCGTGGCACTGGTCAACCAACGGTCGATGACGGCGCCGCCCGCGCTCAACGGCTGACGAGTAGACCGACCGCGGCCGTCGCGTTGAAGGCCACGTGCGCCCAGATCGCCGGACCGAGCCGACCCCACCGCTCCGCGAGCCAGCCCAACACCAGCCCCACCGCCGTGAGACCCACGAACTGGATCAACTGAAAATGCGTCGCCCCGAACAGCACCGCAGACACCCCGACACCCAAGCGTGAACCGAACCGCGCGATCAGCGACCGCAAGAGCAGACCCCGGAAGAACAGCTCTTCGGCGATCGGGGCGATGACAACGACACCGACGAGGAGCACCACCAAGCCCACGCCGTCACCGCGGTCCAGCAGCTCTCGCGCCGGGCCGTCGACGTCGAGCGGACCCGTGAACACCCGCAGGAGCAGATAGATCGCCGGCAACAGGACCAGCTGCACCGCGATCCCGACAGGTAACCCGACAAACGCGTCGGCTGCACGGGACTCGAGGCCGAAGTCATCGGCCAGACGTCCCGATCCCTTCCAGCGCGAGGCCACCCAGGGGCAACCGAGGAAGCCGAGCCACAGACCGACCTGCGCGGCACCCAAGGAGCCGTAGCTGTCCGCCGCGCTCCCCGTGAGCGCCATCCAGACCGAACCGAACACGGTGGCAAGGACGAGCGCCACGGGGTAGGCGAACAGCGCGTCCCCGATCCCCCAGCGAGACCTCCGCCCGGCCGCCGTCGGTCGAAACGAGCTCACGCCGGCAGCGGTGCATCATCGGACGCCGCCACCAGGGCCATGACGCAGAGACCAACCACCACCACTTGCAGTACGACGGCACTGATGTCCGCCGCCCACGGGCTCTCCGCCACCCACAGCTCCGGGCCGACAGGCAGACCGATCGTGCGGCTCAGGAGCCAGACAACGATCACCACGACATTGCCGATCGCCATCACCCCGAGCACACCGCTGCTCGGACGCATCGCAACAAATGCACCGGTCACCAACTGAAGAGCGGCGGCAGCGGCGAAGAACACTCCGAACACGACCGCCTCCTCGAAATGACCCGCCGTCATGGCCAAATGGATCGCACCTGCGGCGGAGGACGCCGCCGCGAGCACAACGACCCCACCTCGGCCGAGAAACGCCGACAGCGTTGACCGGGATCGCCAAATCGACCACGCCACCGCGCCACCGGCTAGCCCGGCAGCGAGTGCTGCCCACAGCCACACCGTGGAGTGATGCTCGCCATGGTCGTTGTGGCTGTGCAGCGCCCCGAGTCGGGGCGGGTCCGTGTAGCCGTCCGGCACCGGAAGTCCAAGGACCGTGCGGGTTCGGGCGTACTCCTGGATCTCCGACACCTGCGCGGCGACGATCCTGGCGAACAAGCCCTTGTTCTCCGAGTCCCGAACAAGTCCCTCCGCCGCCGTGGCCATCTCAACGCCGCCGAGGTGATGAAGGCTCATCATCGCCAGCCACAGCGCGGCCGTCTCATCGCCCGACGATCGCTGCAACCGCTCCATCTCCGAGCGCGGCATCAAACCCGGCATCCGCGTCCGGGAGACCTCCTGGCCCATCCACCCCATCGCCGTCGGGCCACCAGTGAGGGACTTTCCCCAGCGGTTGAGCGTGTCCATCATGAGACCGAGCTCCAGCCGCTGCTCAAGGATCACCTCCTGGGCGTAGACCTTGACCGGCGGCGGCAACTCCTTGCCGAGCGCCACGATGGACATCTCCACCGCCTGCTCGTGGTGCGTGATCATGTCCTGCAACGCGCCCACGTCAGCTCTCGACGGCGCCTTCGTCGTTGTCCGCCCGACCCAGATACCGAGCGCTCCCGCCAAGAAGCACAGCGCGGCCACGAAGGCCAGGATCCGAACCGGAAGTGCGCGACTCACGGCCCAACGCTCGCACAGCCACCGCAGGTCACGGCAGTCGGCCACGGCAGGCTGGCCCCTTCAAGCGCGGAGCCGTAGGCGCCATTCGGCGGTCTTTCCAGCACAGTGGGATCCGAAGCTTGGAATTCACGTGACTTGAAGTCGC
>JADMIO011089408.1_pt1 | contig 12635 bp, 16 predicted proteins | sample 8958161 | NCBI WGS metagenome assembly JADMIO01 (sample SAMN16585339, study PRJNA669376) | soil metagenome | isolation source: Crop rotation soil | place: USA: Cullars Rotation, Alabama | collected 2011 | reverse complement strand
ATGCGGCACCTCCTTCGCTCAGTCTACCGCCTTTTCCCAATGATGCAACAAAGCCCATCGAAGCAGAAACGCTTTCGGGCAGATATCATTTCGTACAAACGATCTAAAACCTTGCGACGCTGGCAAACATGTTGGTCTGCATATTGAAATCTCAGGAGCTTAACTTGTTAGTAGAGATATGGCAAAAGTCTCCAACTCGCGGATTGGTATTTTCTATAGTCCTCACCAAATTCGGCAACTAACATTTTCTCTTCTGAAGTTATTCGATAAATGTAAATACTCACAAACAGCAACAAAAACACTGGGATGATTACAAAATTCTGTAAAGCCAACCCGGTGCCAATCCAGATGCAAATGCTGCTCAGGTAGCCTGGGTGACGAATGAGGCGATATGGGCCAGTGGTGATCAGTCTCTGATCCTCAGTTGTTCGTAACGTTCTCGAATAAAATTTTCCCAGTTCTCTCATGGACAAGAAGCGTAGGATCAAGCCAACTGCCATAAAGACCAGGCCAACCCATCCTATGATTGCATCTTCAAAAAAACCGATCTTCATAACGGTCAAAGCCAGTAGAAAAATAATCGATGAAAGATAGGTTACGAATATAATCCGAGTGGTACCGTTATCGGATTTTTCTGCCTTAAGGCTGCTTGCTTCGCCTTTTTTTCGAAGAAATATTTCTGTGAACAAAAAAAGTACTAGAAAAATATTAGCAAAGACTGTGATTAACATTGTTTAAACCTCTCGACTGAAATAATGACCGAAAACGAGAGATATCACACTCGCCCAGGGCTTGCATCTCAGGCACCCACCGCGGAGGGCTGCTTATAGCGCGGTGCGGATTCTACCAAACGCAGTATCATCGCCTCCACTACAGCAAATGCTACACGCTACACTATGTGACGTCCATCGCCTGCTTCTGGTTACCTAGCGGAGGTCGTGAAGAAAGGAGAGGCAGCTTCTCGATACGAGAGTTAAACGAGCGGCCCAACGGGATGCCGTTTAGCCGCCGCAAGCGCTGCTCCGGCACTCAAAATAGCTAGGATCTCGGCGCGAAGCGGTCGGCTACAACGGCGGGTTGGGCGGTTGCCACGAGAACTGACGGGACGTGCGATCACTCGGTCGTAACTTCCGCTAGTAGTCCGTCAAAGCTGACTTGAATAATGTGCCACTGGCTGATATCCTGATCTCACTACTACCGCTCAATCCCTCTCGGAGGCCAGTGATGCCCAAGAAGGTCTTTCAGGTACACTTGTCGCTCGCCGAACGCGCTCGCTTGCAGGCGCTGGTGACGAATGGAAGCACCACCGCGCATTCGCATATCCATGCACGAATTTTGCTCAAAGCTGACGCCGGCCCGGACGGGCCAGCCTGGACCGATGCGATGATCAGCTCGGCGCTGGATGTCGGGCTCTCGACCGTCGCACGCGTGCGGCAGACTGCCGTCCAGGAAGGGCTCTCTGCCGCCTTGCAACGCCGGCTGCCAAAACGTGTGTACCAGCGCACCTTGGATGGCGTTGCTGAAGCCCATTTGCTTGCGCTGACGTGTAGCACACCACCTGAGGGTGCTGGGCGCTGGAGCCTGCGCCTGCTGGCCGAGCATATGGTTGAGTTGGACTATGTCGAGACTGTTTCGCATGAAACCATCCGTCAGACACTCAAAAAAACGAACTCAAGCCGTGGCGAGTAGACGAATGGTGTATTCCGCCCGAAGCCAACGCCGAGTTTGTTGCGCATATGGAAGATGTGCTGGAGGTCTACACCTGGCCTGACCGAGATGACATTCGGCTGATCTGTATGGATGAAGTCAGCACGCAGTTGCTCAGCGATACGCGTGAAGCCATTCCGGCACAAGCGAGTCACCCAAAACGCCAAGATCACGAATACGAGCGGAATGGCACAGCCAACATCTTCATCGGCTTCGAACCCTTGCGCGGTCAACGGTTTACGAGCGTCACGGAGCAGCGCACGCGTGTGGATTGGGCACACTGGGTCAAGGAGCTTGTCGACATACGTTACCCAGATGCCGAGTTGATCGTGCTGGTCTTGGACAATCTGAACATCCACAGTATTGGCTCGTTGTATGAGGCCTTTCGGCCTGCGGAAGCCAAGCGTATAGCGATGAAACTGGAGCTCCATTACACGCCCAAACACGGTAGTTGGCTGAACATGGCAGAGATCGAAGCAAGCGTGCTGCGGCGCCAATGTCTCAATGACCGCCGTATTCCCGATCGGACGATCCTGGCTCGTGAATTACGTGCCTGGGAACGCCGGCGTAACCGCCACAAGGCAACGGTTGAGTGGCGGTTCACACTGGAGGATGCTCGCATCAAGCTCAAGCGTCTCTATCCTTCACTCGAAGATTGACGGACTACTAGCGCCAGAATTGCCACCACGGTTTCTCATTCCGACTCACAAGCTCACGGAGCGCCTGACAGGTCGTTATCACAGCAACCGGTGGTGCATGCGGGTCAATGGCTTGCGCGAAATACACCAGAAAGAAAAACTCTCCAGTCAACCAGAAGATAACAAGATGGAGCGCATCATTGGGTATTGATACCTGTTGAGCCTCGTCGGGATTATGTAAGCGGATTGCCATACGCTTAGTACCGGGAAAGACTGCCGGGGCGAGATCGTGCAGCAAAGCCGGTAGCTCATTGTGCCAGGTGCCTGCACTGGCAATAATGCGGCCACGGCGGTCACAAATGAAGGCTGCCCGCGCATTCGATTGGGCAAGCATGGCTTGGAGGAGGTCTGTTAGAGTTGTACGAGTAATTTGGTTCATACGCCTCCCAAGAAAGGAGAAAGAACAAGTCAACCTGATGCGAGATGCGACAGCTCACGAGGGAGTACGGATGCTCAATCACTACATCGAGTAAAGCATTCTAGCACGTGGCGTGATAAGCCACCGTCGTAGCATTTGTTGCTGCACTCATTGTACCAGAGGAGTTTCTGGGTGGCGCAAGCCTTGATAGGCTACCGCCCAACGAGTGGCGCATCAGCCGCCGCGAGCGCGAGTATCACATTCTAAAATCGCTAGCGTCTCGCACGCGAAGCGGTCGGCTGGATGCGCGTGTTCGGCCGCTATCGGCGATGAGCGTTTCAAGACAGATTTCTCTCCCTCACCTGCGCTTGGTTTTCGAGGCTCAGCTTGGCCAGATAATGGCTATCCGTACTGGAGTATTCAATAAAACCCAGCCCTGCGTAGAGTTGCCGAGCAATTGGGTTTGCGCGCTGATAGCGTATCAGAATTTCGGTACAGCTGGGCAACCTCGCCAATTCTGCGATGACAAGTTGCATTGCCGCACGTCCATATCCGCGATGTTGATGATTACGATCAATCATTAAACGAAAGACTTTCCATGTATCAGTGCCAGTATCAATGCCATATAAAACAAAGCCGACCATTTGGTCGTCGGAGTTATAAATCGCACGTGCTCGCGCCTGTGGGTAGAATTGAGCTTCGGCAATCGAGTACAGGTTACTCGGAAGGAATCCAATTTGTGAAGCATCAAGAGAAAGATTGATGCACTCCTTCCAGTTTGCAGCGATAATTGGGCGCAACGACACTTCGGTCATAGGTAGTAATCCTCTTGGTGCGACCAAAAAGCAATGTGTAAAGCAAGGACACGCCAAATTCTGGAAGAGACGGCAGTTAAAGATAGCGGCCGAACGGGTTGGCATTCAGCTGCCGCGAGCGCGCCACAACGAGCCTTCAAAATAGCGACGATCTCGCGCGCGAAGCGGTCTGCTGCAATGCCGGGTTGGGCCGCACGGCTTTTGGGAATGGCTATCCTAACGACTCTGAATGAATGCAGCATTTTGCCGCCGTTGCCCTTCTTCCTTGATTAGGATTGGGATCCCCTCATGCACAGCGTAGCAATAGCCGTTGCGCGGATTGATCAGCCAGACTTTGCCCTGCGCGTCGGTGTGCATTTCAAGTGGTTGCTGGTCCGCCGGGCAGCGAAGCAGTTCCAGTAGCTCTGGAACCACTGGTATCGTCCCGCTATCGCGGTCGTCTGGCACGGCATACGCGTGTATCTCCTGGTTGAGTGCTTCCAACGTTGCCAGGGGGTCGAGATGCAGCGCGCGCAGTTGCGTGATGACATGCCAGCGTGCGTACCAGCGACAAAGCGGACGCAACCAGGGAGCAAACCAAAGGAACTTGGCCAGATCGCCACGGAACACTGTATCGACGAAGTGTCGAACGGTTTCAAACAGCCTGTCGTCCTCAGCCGTGCGTGCGGAATGAAATGTTTCGGTCAGGAAGGTGCGGATCGTCGCCTTGAGTGCAAGTCCAGCGAGCCTGTCCGGGTTGTTGCTCAGGTGTGCCATCAGGTATTCCTGCGTTGAAGGTCGGTCCATAGGATATACGATTATTGGCGAGAAAAGTAGCCAGAATGAATCGTGAATAAAATGACGCGCTGCGATGGGGAGAAGCTGAGCGAAGTGCGGCCCAACGCCCTCGGCATCACCTGCGCCGTACCACTAGATAGATTTCACTTTCGGCACGAAATTACATCGCAAAATGCCACCGATCTCGGGCCGCGTAGCGGCGTCAGGTGCATGCCGTTGTTGGACGCCGGCTGAAGTAGAGCGCCATCAAGCGAGAGATTTGACGCATCGCCTTGCGATTTCTCCCTTAGGCTGGCTGAAGCTGTTGTTCGATACGCACGATAATCATTCATTATATCGGCATAACGTGCCATCGCTCCGAGAATACAAGCTGGAAGCGCTTTCGTGCTTGGAAAGCGGCAGCGATCGCTAAGTATGCTGCAGCAGCAATAGCATCTGCTTGGGTATCTACAAGATTGGCGTGCAGAGCTGTTATCTCAATCTGATAGACCAACTGCACAATACCGGCCTCTTGTAGCGCCAACGTGCCAGCGCGGCATCCTTCGATCGCAGCCTCAAACCATGTCGGGGCTTGCTCCGGAATGAGTGTGATGCATCGTTTGGATCAATCCGAACGCTAAAATGATGCTCCGAGCCTGCCCAGGGTCTGACCTCGACAAACACATGCGCGAAGGCGCCACGACCACCACCCTGGCGTAGAAGTTTATAGTCACCGTTCATAGCTGCCAGTGTATCAGGTACAGGAACGTTTACAAGGTAAACGAGGAAGCGACTTGCTGAAAATGTAATTGGTATAGGGCTGGTATGAGCCGGCGTCCAACGGGATGCCGTTCAGCGGCGCGCAGCCTGGATCGCGCTGACACTGAGCACGAAATCACATTCTAAAATACGCCCGATCTCGCCGCGCAACGCGCGTCCGCTGGAACGGCGTGTTCGGCGAGCCAGCGAGCCGATATATCGCTAGAAGAATGCGAGCCGACCATACCAGCATAGTATCACACGGCACGACAAGCCAGTCGGTTGGACCACACGCTGCATAGGACCACGCGCAGCACAACGAGCAGACCGCACAACGGGCGCTCGAACCACCTCAGCACAACGAGCACCAGCATAACGAGCAGGTCGGCATGACCCAAGAAATCAGCCAGAAAGGGCTTGCAGACCACGTTCTCTGGCTGCCGAACGATCTGCCGTTCAGCGGCGCGCAGTCGAGATCGAAATGACTTTCGGCACGAACTCACGTTGCAAAATAGCACCGATCTCGTCGCGCAAAGCGCGTCCGCTGCAACGGCGTGTTCGGCAGCAGCCGATTTAGGATATTCTCCTCATCACTCCAGTTTCGCTCACGACAGCAGAATAGCTTCAGCCAGCGAACTATGCCCACGGACGGCAACCAATGCACTTAACAGAACCTTGTAATCATCCTCAGGCCAATCCAGATAGAGGCATTCCAGGATGATTTTAGCCGCTTGGCTGAGTGCCGCCACGTAGGCTTCTCGGAGTTGTTCTGTTACTGCAGGTGCATTTTCTAGCTGTTGTCCTATGGCAATACAACCAACGAGATTCAGACAGATGATCCGATTGGCTGGTGGTTGTCTGGCAGCAATGGTAACCAAGTGCGGGAGCGCAGCATACGAAGCGGGATAGACATCACATTGATGAATAAGCATCTCGCCAAGAGAAGCGAGAGGCTCAGCATCCCAATCCTGAAACAACCATGTCGCTTCCGGTGGAGCAGCACGAAGCTGAGCAAGCAGACTGGGAATGTCGGTTGCTGACCCATATGCATGTCTCAATTCAGCCCAGATAGGACTTGACAGATCAAGCATGGCGATGACTGGCGAACACATGAGCTTGTACCAGGGATTGGCCAAGGATTGCACAAAGAAGTATTCCAAACAGCGGCATCTCAGGATGGTATAGCTTCATTCATTGCTGCCGAACGCCTGCGCTTCAGCCGCGCCGCACCAATAGGCTAGAATACAGTCGAACAGACACCAGCATTAAAAAAGCTCCGATCTCGTTCGACGCGAAGCGGCGTCGGCTGGAAGCGCTTGTTGGACGGCAGTGTCGGTATGGCTGCCAATGAGATCATTAACCGCATGCCTACACAATCCAAGTCGCACGATGCACGTCACCTTCATTGCGGGGGTATACGTTCAAGCAATCTGCGTAGTCCAGGCGGCACCTGTGATGATGGAATGTGGAGTTGCTTGGCAAATACTCCGCTTGGACAAACCCATCCAACGTCATAGACCAATTCCCCTACATTGGTATTGGCCGATGGATATTCGAGGCGCGCTTGGCACCATTGGCCGAGCAGTGAGGCAACCGCCTGCCATTCGATGAGCGTTACTGGTAATTGCCTTTCTGCATTTGTATATACTCCTTGTGGCTCAGGTGTGAAATAGGTGACGCGACCATCAGTATAGACCGAAAGCATTTGCTCAGGACGCCCATCGTGGGCTGGTACAAGCACATTCATACTTCGACCAGCACGAGCTAATCCCGAGGTTACATCACGTAGAGGAGGCGCGCGATGAAAGAGGTAGGATGCTCCACCAGCAACGATACCCACCCATACGAGCACCGCGAGAGCCAGTACCAGACGACGTTTTGTAAACAAAGCGACCTTCGTGGCAAATCAGGATAGTCGACTCCAGCATGAGCCGCAATCATAGCACCGGTCCGAGCCACTCACAAATGGAGGTGTACGTTTGATGCGCTGCCGTCCAACGGGCTGCCGTTCAGCTGCCGCGAGCGCTGGTAATGCTTCTCAAAACCGATCGATCTCGTGCGCGAAGCGGTCGGCTGCAACGGCGGGTTGGGCCAGAGCGGATGTTGCAACGTTTCCCACAACGCGGACAGAGTAAATCAGCAACGTACATCAGATACAAGCTCAGAACCACTACGTAGAGGAACGGGCCGGCAACGCATCGTCCATCGAGCGGGAGCAAGTTGATCCATTGCGCAGGCAGGAGCACACTTGTGAGGATGCAGACCGGCACCAGCGCAATGGCGAGGAACCAGGCGCGGATACGGGCACGCCGAATCATGCGTAATCCTAGCTCCAGTGACGGACTATCTGACATAGCGGTGATGTCCTTGCGTAGCCGCAGAAACTGCAATCAGCAAAGCTGAGCAACAATCAAGCGGACGTCTGGCCATTGTGGTAGAGCAGACACCCTTTGAGCCTGATCGCGTCATAGCGAATGGCCCAACGAGTTGCGCATCAGCCGCCGCGAGCGCGTGGAATCAGGTTCTAAAATCGCCAGGATCTCGCGCGCGAAGCGGTCGGGCTGCATGCGCGGGTTGGGCGGCATACCATTATACGTTGTATGCACTAAATACGGATGAGCGCATTCCCTCCGCTACTTTGTGGACGCGAATGACAGTATTGGTATGGGTTTATACATCAGCACACCATCATGATCGTAAATCTCGCTTGGCACAGTGGCTGCAATATCCTTCGGAGGAAAAAGCGAACATCAAGGAGAAGTACACTCGTTACAGCTTCAATTGCTTGACAGACTGTTTCCGCGCCTCAAAGCACGCCATCGGGATTGTCAGAACGAGCTCGCCGCGCTTTTTTGCCACGGCGTTCAATTCTCGCTCGAGTCTTTCAAATGTCTCCTGGACTAATCCACCAGCTGCAATCTCCTTCCACTCCTGAATGAAGCCGAGTCGAATAAAGTAGTGGCGTAGCAACGCCGAGCCGTCGGCAAACCGCCAGCGGAACGAATCCGTGACGACGTCGGCAACCTTGAAGCCTGCGTTTTGGAGCAAACTGCCAACCGAGTCTCGTGTCGCGCGGTGGTTGATATGCGCTTCCAATGCCGCGATGCGATTGTGTTGCCCGGTTTGAACGAGCACTTCACGGTATACTTCGTAGAACTCAGCCATGTGGCCGACAAGGTTTGTCGTTAAGAGAAAAGTGGCGTTGGGCTTGGCAAGTCGAGAGCACACTTGGAGAACCGTGCCAGGATCTACGAAGTTGTTCACCCCTAGGTTCGACACGACGACATCCACCGACGCCTCAGGCAAGTCAATCGTCGCAGCCTCCTGTTCGAGCAGCAGAATATTGGTTAGTTGCCGCTGTTTGACTTTCCGCCGCAGCCGCTCCATCGCGGCCGTCCACGGATCCACTGCGATGACCTTGGTGCCCGAACCACAGCGTTCCGCAAGTTCGATCGTGAGAAAGCCAGTACCCGCACCGATGTCCAAAAATGTGAGGTTAGACTTGACCGGAACACGATCGAGTATCCAGAGGCCAAACGGCGCGGACCAGAGCGGTAACTCATCGTACAGGTCGCCGAAATTCGGCGTATTAAAGTCAATTGCGTCGAGGTATTTCACGAGACTATCCTTGTCCAACGAGATTTCGATAGAGTAAGTATATCATCGGAACTAAGGGGGCATCCGATCACCTGCACGGTTCGGGCGGATATCAGAACAACCGCGATGAGCCGCCCAACGGGATGCCGTTCAGCGGCGCGCAGTCTGAATTGCGCTGACACTCGGCACGAAATCACGTACTAAAATCACACCGATCTTGTCGCGCGACGCGCGTCCGCTGCAACGGCGTGTTCGGCGGCTTGCAGCCGACGATCGCTTGCCACTGCATGAGTGTACCACATCGGCACACAACCACACCGCACGACGAGCCAGCCGTCGGTACCACACTCCGCACACGATCACACGCTGCATAACGAGCAGTAATCTGTACCCCAGTCCGCATGAGATCTGAGTGAGCACGACGAGCACTCCGCACCACGAGCGCTCGAATCACACTGGCACAACGAGCACTCAGCACCACGAGGGCTCGTACCACCTCAGCACAACGAGCACCCCCACGACGAGCACCGGCACAACGCGCATCCAAATCGCGTCGAACAGCCCATTCCCAAAAGGAGTGCCGACCACATTCCCCAGCAGCCGAACGGGTTGGCATTCAGTTGCCGCGAGCGCGCTGGCAGAAGCCTTCAAAAAACCAACGATCTCGCGCGCGAAGCGGTCAACTGCAATGCCGTGTTGGGCCGTAAGAACGAGCGATGCTTTTGGCATGCCATGGGTTGCTGATGCTCGTTTGTATGGAAGTGTATCTTCATCGAAGGATATCTATCTGTTGATCGATTCGCTTTCAGGATACGTTATCAGTGAGCGAGAACGCTTGATCAATCACCATCCTGCCTGCACGATAGAAGGCACGCGACGACGAATCGACTTCATCAGCCGTCACCTCAAGCACCCATACAGTTGCATGCTTCGGGAAATCAGGAAAGCGCAACGCTAAACCATCCTGAAGACCGTTGATGATCGCGTCGCGAAATTCTGCTGGTGCGGCAACCTTGAAATGGATGCCTGGTTGTTGATTGTAGTGAAACTGAACGCGCAGGCCTGCGGCTTCAAACCGAGCGCCAAGATGTCTTCTAAAGTACGCGGACAGTTCAACTTCGCCGGGAGCAATCTGTCGCATATGTATCAACCTGACCGATCATAAAGGCCAATGCATAGCGCGCTTGTACCAAAGTACACGGGATTTCAAAGCGTGCCTACGGCCACCGTATCATGCGTGTCAAGGGAGATGACATCAATCCAAACGGCCCAACGGATTGCCATTCAGCTGCGCCGCCGTGATAGATCGCTGCGGCTTTCTAACGGAGTCCAACTCTCAAAATCGCCTCGATCTTGTCGACGCGCAGCGGCGTCAGCTGGAATGGCGTGTTGGGCCGCCTCGTGTACGACTTTCATCAGCCATCACTCGACGATTGACCTGCTTGTGGGTTTCGTGCTCCGCAATTACCGTTGTAACTGGCCGATTTCTTGCAGTGTTTGTTGTGCGATTATGAGGGCCGCCATATCGGGCGACGTGTAAGCAGGTGCGTGCGGGTTTGTAGTATGCGAGCCCGCGCTCGTTGACCGCTAAGACCTGCCGATAGGCGGCTTAATCAGTGTCGACCCACACGCGGACCACCCGTCCAGCAGCAAATTGAACCTGCGCGCTGGTTTCACACTGCGGATCGTCGGTACAAAATGCCACGCCCACGATACCATCAGCGTGCGCAAATCCGCTCGCACTTGATCGATAGCTTGACATGATTGTCCGTACTTCGGTCTCGGTCATGCCGACCTGGATGCGGCTGGCCTGTCGATCAAGCTGAATATCCGCAATCGGTGGGGTGAAAGGCACCATCAGTAACCAGGCGATTCCGAGGGTCAGCAAACCACGAAGGATGTTCGGGTAGTCGTACAGCCACAAAAGCAGGAACGTGGCAGCAATACCCACAAGCACCCCAACAACCCTCCAGTACGGAGGGCCGGGTGTGACTTGCAGCGCCTTCCAGGTGATGATACTGAGCAGACCGACCCACCCAAAGAATAAGAGCGCACCAGTAGGCCATGCTCGCATGATTCCTCCATCGCTACGCAACAGCATCGTATGGACTCCAACGCTGCGCGATATGGTCGAGATACGGTGGGGGAGAAAAGCACTGTCCGCTAGGCGAGATTACCAGAGCGGCCCAACGGGCTGCCGTTCAGCGGCGCGCAGTCAAGAGTGGAACGACGCTCGGCCTGAAACCAGATTCTAAAATGCGACCGATCTCGAGGCGCGACGCGCGTCCGCTGCAACGGCGTGTTCGGCGGCTCGCAGCCGACGATCGCTCGCCACCCGCATGTGCCGGCCACACCTGCACAGGACCACACGGCACGACGAGCCAGGCACCTGTACCACACGCCGCACACGACCGCATCGCGCACAACCGGCAGCGATCTGAACCACGCTCCGCACGAACTCACGCTTGGCATAACGGACTGCCAGCACCACGAGCGCTCGAACCACACCATCGACAACGAGCAGCCAGCAGAACGGGCGCCCGAACCACACGCCGCACAACGGGCACTGGCACGACGAACGCGCATCCAAATCGTGCCGAACAGCCCATTCCGAAAAGGAGTGCCGACCACGTTCCCCAGCAGCCGAACGGATTGCGCTTCACCTGCGCCGCCCGATAGATCGGGAATACTTTATAGTTGGTGCTGACCTCCAAAATCGGCCCGATCTTGTCGACGCGTAAGCGACGTCAGGTGCAAGCGCTTGTTGGACGGGCGCTGATGGCGCCTTTTTGACTGGCTATATACCTTTGTAATAATGAGCTCGATGATATCGTACATACACCAAGCTGATCACGTGCTCAGGGCTGACGATCAGCTTACCATCTATACCAAGCAAGCTCAAATCATCGGCAATAGCAAAGCCACCGAAATCAAATAAGACATGATGATTGGGGCACAAACATAAAAGGTTATCTAGCGAATCCGGCCCGTTATGCGGTGTTCCAAGTGGTCGAATATGGGCTGCTTCGACATACGGTCCTGCTGAGCCCTCCAATCGAATATCACAGACTTGGCAGTGGTAGTCGTACAACGTTTTTACCAAGCGCGCTTGCTGTGTATCACGTACGATCCTGACCACGTTCATTTCTTGTCGCGGGGCCGGTACATATGGCTCGCGGGTTTCCGTCACGCGTGCTGACTGAGACATGTGCCGGACAATCTTGATTAATCGAAATCGCCAAATGGTATGACCTGATTTGCCGGTGTCGCGCCAATATGTTTCAACACGGTATAAGCCATCATAGCGGTATCCGGCTGGTGGTGAATAGGGCGATTTATGACTTGCACCGCGAATGACCCGTACCGGCAGACCATGTGTACAACTGTGGGCTAATGCAAGATTACCCCCAGCGAGTAGTTGGTCACTGACTTGTTGGCGGGTTTCTGGATCACGACCACCGTGTCCGGTGTAAATGATCAGAGATCCTTCATCCTTATCATCTTCATAACCACCAGAGAGCACAATCGACTCGGCTCCGTGCGTGGGTGAGCCGGTAATTCCCGCTTGGGATTGCCGGTGAACACCGGCATGTGAGAGCTCAAGGCGTGATTCGAACCAGCTACCTTCAGGGTGCTCAGCAATATCACCAAAGACGCGGCTGGACATTTGGAACCTCCTGCTGTTGGAAGGAACTCCATAATATGGATGTTCTTATACCGCTCGGAGGTAGTATTGGGTTTGATGCGCCCGTCCAACGCTTTTGGCATCACCTGCGCCGCACCACTGGATTGAAATGTCGCTTGGCACGAAACCACATCGCAAAATGCCACCGATCTCGAGCCGCGTAGCGGCGTCAGGTGCATGCCGTTGTTGGGCCGTCAGCGCTGTTCGGCTTTGTTGCACAATTATCGGTGGCACCAAAACGAAGGCGTGCTCTCCCGCTA
>JADMIO011609113.1_pt1 | contig 12637 bp, 4 predicted proteins | sample 8958161 | NCBI WGS metagenome assembly JADMIO01 (sample SAMN16585339, study PRJNA669376) | soil metagenome | isolation source: Crop rotation soil | place: USA: Cullars Rotation, Alabama | collected 2011 | reverse complement strand
GGAGGGGGAACGAACGGACGCCTCAAATGGCGCAGGGTGTGCCGAAAGTGCCTTCACCCCCCCCCTCAAAAAAAAAATTTCATCCCCTACACTGCTTTTTTCCTAATTCGAGCACTAAATAAAAGGAACAGAGTTTGGGGGAAAAATGTGACAAATTTGAGATATGCGGATGATGCTGTACCAATAGCCAACTCGATGAAAAAACTACTGAGAATGTTGAATAGATTGAATACAAAATGCAAAGCTTATGGGATGTCAATGAATGTCAAAAAGACAAAGGTGATGATAATGAGCATGGAAGGAAATATGTAATGTAATATAAAATTGGGCTAAGTTGTATTGGATCAGGTGAGCCGATATAAGTATTTGTGTAGCTAGATCACAGAAGATGTAAGATGTGATACGAAAATCGTCATACGTACAGAGGTGGCTAAAATAGCTTTTTGGCAAAGTAAGGAAATCATGAGACGTAATATAAGAGAACGGATCAAACTAAAGATACTAAATTGTTATGTTTTTCGGTTTTAAATTACGGTTGTGAGAGTTGGACCTGGAACAAAGCAATGCAAAAGAAAATTTATGCATTTGAGTGTTGGTGTTATAGCAGAATGTTGAAGATTAGTTATGTAGAATTGTAGATAGTGTAGTAGCAACGAAGTATTGGAGAGAATGCATACAGTGGTGCATTTCAGAAAGAACATGTGGAAAAGTGGAATATGGAAGCTCAAGCGGAAATTCGCATTTATATATATATATATTAGAAGGGAAAGTCTGTGGAAACCCGATCAGAGGTACACCAAGGTTAACTTTGATGGATGATATTCTGAACTGGACAAATTTTAACAATTTTGGAGAAGTAAAAAGAACGGCAGAGGGTAGAGACAAATGGAGGACCATGATTGTAAAACCTTCTTTTAGAAGACGACAAATGAATAAATGAAGAAAGTCCGTTACTGAACCTTGCTTAACTGACAATGTCCGTGTTGAGTCTGGGAAATTTAAGAATAGTCCAACCGAACTGCGAGCGTTTCGTAAGAGCCAACTAACGCAGATACTGAGGAAGTCAATGGAAAACCTCATCAGAAGCCATATTTTTCCGAAGTTAAAGCCTACATTAAGGTGTAGTAAGAGCACAGCCTTTGTGGTGGGATCAACTTGTTGGTCGATGGAGTGAGCGACAAATCAGCCTGATAGCAGACTATGAATAGGAATATGTACCTTGAACCTGCCATTTGTCAGAAAACTAGAGAGAGAGCTGATAAATGCCAGTTACTAAACGATGTCAACTAATAAAATTGCACACCGAAAACACAGGACAATTCTTAAATGTTCATTCCACCGTTTTTGCTGCCTACTCTGAAATCTTGTTACATATGAAATCATGACATAAAACACCAATTTTCGTGATTGCTGAAGCAACACTCAAAATTCCTAGTAATGATCCTTACAAATTAATCAATAATTATTATCAATAAAGACCTAATATCTATTTTTTCATATGACAATATAAAGGTGTATATAATTAATTTTCAGTCAGATGGCAAATCCAAGGCACAGATTACTATACATGATTTCAAAGATCTTGCTCGTTAATGAGAACACCTTCAATATTTTTTTGTATCTGCATTAGTTGCCTCTTACAAATATGTGTAGTTATCAACGAGTCTTTTCTCAAGTGTCTCAGACCCAGGCAGTGCTGGGTACTTTACTACTTTTGAGCAGTTAAACTTTAACTACTTTCTCAACTACTTTGAGTAGTTAAACTGAAAAGTTAACCAATTTCCGAGCTCAGTAGTTAAACTTTTTTGGCTTAGCTACTTTTCAGTAGTTGCAGTAGTGAACTACTTTTTATTTCATGACTGGGCACGTTTACTTTAAGCCTAACGACATATTCGGTCGATCTTCTTTGCTGTTTTATATTAGTCTACAAGCATTTACAGAAGTAATCTCCGTTAAAGACGTCTAAATTTAAATGGTTAATTTTGCTTTTTCGGTATGCACGATGAATTTGATAGGATTTGCCGATTTTAAGTAAAGCGTACCGACTATAGTGGTCAAAAAATCTCCTCTTTCGCCTGATTATAGTTTACTTCAATATTGATTTATCTTGTCTGGTAGGCCAGTCCAATCATCAAATCAATGCACAGTCTATCAAGTTTTGCAAAACTCTGAGGAATATCTTTAATCAGAAAGTTGTTAATTTTTATGTTATTTCCATTATAGTATTACAACAATTTCTAGGCTAGTGACGTGACCAGAACCGGTCTTAGATAATACTTTACACGTTGTTGCTGCTGTTTTTTTGCCATCTCCCTTTTAATCGTATCTTTGCCGTACAAAGCACATATGGCAGCTAGCAAAGATACGCGATTAGCCTTCCAAGCACCGATTGCACACCCGTGTACAATATCATTACGCCATAAGGCCAGTGATAATGCTTTGTATGGTTAGCACTTCAGCGAGGTTGTTGAAGTAGTCTATAAATAAACATTACAAATAAATATAAATGCGCGACGGGTTTATAGATTCAAATATAGTTCTCTTGATAAAATATTTATAATTGAAGATATTGCTCTTTGAATTATTGTTTAACAGGTTGTACGAGTGTCAACCAAGCATATTTTATGATGTTTCATCATTTTACGACACAGTACAATTATGCCGTGTTAATTTAAAACAGCCGGCCATTTGGAACAGTAGAGAATACGCTTCGAAGAATAGCTATTATACCACCCTTGCTGCAGCATGCTGCAAAAACACAATTTTCTCGAACATACTCAGATGAGCTTAGAGCTCTGAGTCTGACTAGCTATAAAATTAATCAACGGCAGCACAGTTGAGAATTAAAAAGTTAAATTTGATAACAGCGCAATATATAAAAGCCTTCAAGAGAAAATTTGATACACAATCTGTGCCCATATTCGTTAATTCGTAACATTCAGAGTTGAATTTTTGTTTAACTACTTTTGAGTAGTTAAACTACTGTTTAGCTACTAACTACTTTTGAGTAGTTAAACTACTGTTTAGCTACTAACTACTTTTGAGTAGTTAAACTACTGTTTAGCTACTAACTACTTTTGAGTAGTTAAACTGTGTATTTAACTACTAAGTAGTTAGCTACTGCCCATCGCTGGATACGGGATGATCTAGTATTATCATCACATATGTACTGACTAATGAACAACTAAACAACAAAAGTTCATCAAAATCGATATATATATAATATAATATATAATAGCAAATTTCAAGACACTATATACTTTGTAAATTTGATATAAATAGTTCTACATCAAATGTTAGCTAGATCAAGTCAGCCTCGGAGCAGCCATCGTCAAATGGATGGAGTTACGCAAAAGTGGACCAACCCACATTAGATATTAGTGCAAAGGGGTGTTTTATTTGAAGATATGTCAGTAATTTTACTGCGATTTTTCCGAATTGTTTTATTATTCATTAAGTATGCCTATATTCTATGATACTAATATTAATTTACGTGAATTCAGGTTTTAATAACGACATTAGCAAAGGATAAAATTTTAATTTTGTTGGTTGGTCCACTTTTGCATAACACCATTCCAATGTAATCATGATTTTGGCATTGGGGAGACGAAATTCCCTCGAGTGGAGAATGCGAAAAAAATTTCGTCCTCACCCATGGGGGTCACAAAATTAACCGTTCTCCTTCCAAGGATTTCACCAAAAACTTTGGCTTCACATGTTATTAAAGATATTAGCAATAACATTATTCATCAATTTTTTGCGTCCCCCACTGAGGGACACAAAAAATATGTTACGGACCTACTTTTCGTTAACAAATTAGTTCGTAATAATCAGTCTAGGCCTACAAAAATGTAAAAAAGACTCGACTAAAACTTTGCTGACCATTTGATGTACTGCAAGTTTTCAAACTTTATTTTCATCGTCATCCCCACGACGAAATAGTACCGACAATGTGGCTTTAGGAAGCAATTTTCTGCAAGCGAAGCGAGTGAAACTTTTTTGCTATATATTAAAAATTCTAACATATTATACTACTCATCAATATTTGTGTTCCCCCGCCATGGCCGACACAAAAAATAAATGGTGGGGGGACACAGACATCGGTGGGGGACAACTCTGTGCTTGGGGGAAATCGCCCCCCCCCCCCCGTGGTTACGTCCCTGGTAAAGCCTGCTACGTTTTGGAGGCATACACGTGTTTGTAAAGAATCAGCAGATTGATGATTCATTGTAATGTGATAGGTTTTAGGTTTATGACAAATATACAAGCAGCTGATTTTTTTATATTGTTTTTAGTATATATATGCAAGGACTGAGAGCTTCATGGCTGACTGCAATATTGATACAGGCGGTAAGGGTATGTTTAGACCAATGCTTAGCTGAGTACTAATATTAACTGCTTTGATCTATTGTAACACAGGAATATAAAAAATTATAACAATATTCATAATTAATTATTCAAATAGTCACATTTTTAGTAGTCATTCAAAATAATTGCTTTTGTTGTGACGATTAATATCTGTAAATTTTAAAACCTTATATACATTACCACATGAACAATATATTTAACTTAAATGTACATTGTACACACAAATAATCACCACACAATGGCACACATATACACGCCAATGCACACAGTCATGTGACAGTCATATAACACGCTAAGATCAACAGTAACAAACTTAAATGTTATGTGATTGTCACATAACACACTAAAATCAACAGTAACAAACTTAAATGTTAAAATAGTTAAAATAGGCAAAGAACACCAAATTTAAATACTGTATAGTAAGTAATACTCAGACACCCAGTATTCAATTAGTTTGTTATTACATCATGCACACAAGCAAAACCGTTTAATGTCGATTCTATATAAAAGGATGATGTCAACTAGACCTGGTTGAGTACTAAACCTGAAGCCTCCTGTTTAAAAGGCAAGTGAGCAAACGACTATGCTACTCCACTGGAATATTGTGTCTAATCAATCATCATCACTTGAACTCAGCTCAGATAGACTTTCTTCTTTTCTCTGTGATGTACTTCTAGCAACAGCAGTGCTACCAGCTTTCTTTGAAACAGTTTTTGAAACGGGTTTGAGGACAGTTTTTGACTTGTGCTGTGGTACAAGAGAAGTACTTTCTTTGCTCGACCTTGTCTCTCCATCAGCTGTAGCAGTAGCTTTAATAGCATTAGCAGAAGCAGCTGTGGCTATACCAGCAGCTTCATTGTCATTATCAGTATCAAACATATCTGAACTGTCAGACTCAGACCGAGTCTTACTTAAGGCAGCTGCGACTTTACTCTGAGAAATAGCAGCAGCTGCAACTTTAGCTTTAGCTGGAGATGCAGCTGAAGTTTTAATCAGGGACACAGCAACAGGTTTATTACTTTTTTTACCAGCTTTGGAGGCTGTTATTGCTTTAGCAGGAGAAACAGCAGCTGTAACTTTAGCAGGAGATTTAACAGGAGATTTAGCAGCTATAGCAGCAGTTATAGGAGATATAGTAGCAGCTGTTACAGCTGTTGAAAAAATATCCTCACTCTCAGAACCTGTCTCATCCTCAGAATCACTCTTTGCTTTAGTTTTATTTATTGCAGCAGCAGATTTAGCTGGTGAAGCAAATGCTTTAGCTTTAGCAGAAGACACAGCAACTGCTGCAGCACGTTTAGTAGCTGTTGCAGCAGCTGCAGGACTATCGTTCTCAGAATCAGTTGTATCTTCAGAATCACTTGATATATTGGCCTTATCTATTTTAGCAGGCGTACTAGCGACTTTACTAGCTGCAGTAGCTTTAGCATTTGTATTAGCTTTAGCTTTAGATGGAGAAGCAGCTGTAACATCACTTTCAGAATCAGTTGTCTTGTCAGAATAACTCTTTGCTGTCGTGTTCTTTATTGTATTAGCTTTATTAGCTATAGCTGCAATATGCTTTGTAACTTTAGAAGGAGATTTAATGGCTATAGTACCAGTAATAGGAGATATGGTGGCAGCAGTAACAGCTGTAGTAAAAGGATCATCACTTTCGGAATCAGTCTCGTCCTCTGAGCCAGTACTAGCTTTAGCTGCTACGGATGCTGCAGCAGCCTTAGCTTTCATTGGCGAAGCAGCTTTAACAGCTTTAGGATCACTCTTTGCTTTTGTGTTTTGTATTACAGCAGCCTTAGTATTTTGACTCCAACTGTTATTTGTAGCTGTAACAGTTATAATGTCACGACATACTGAAACATTGTTTGTTTTCTGCGTTGCAGGTGCCGAGGAAGCTCTATCAGCTGTGTCATCACTATCTTCATCAGATGTGCTATCACTTTTAGTTACTCTCTTTGACTTCATTATTCCATCAACATTAGTGGTAGCAGCCCTAGCTGTATTATTAGAAGTTGCAGCAGTTGTATTAGCATCACTATCTGACGAGCTTTCACTGGTAGATGATCCATTTGATCGCATTTTAGCTGTCGTAGGAGTACTAACAACAGCCTTAGTAGCTGTAACAGTTGTTTTAGCTGCTGCAGCAGTAGCTGGAGTGTGTGTATCAGTGGCTGTAGCTATTTCATCATCACTGTCAGAATTGGATGAACTATGACTCTCAGAAACTGTATTTGTCTTTTTCAATGCAGCAATTTGAGTAGTAGCTGGTCTAGCACCTGCAACTTTATAAGTAGCAGCAGTAGCATGTCTAGCAGTTGTAACTGTATTAGCAGCGGCTTTAGCAAAAGCAACAGGTTTAGCTGCTTTATTAGAAACAGGAACCTTAGCACCAGCTGCATTGTTGTCACTTTCAGAACCTGAAGTACTATCAATCTCAGAATCTTTAGCAACTTTCCTTGCTTTCGAAGCAGCAACATCTTTAACAGCTGTAGCAGCCGCTGAGGGTTGATCTTCTATTTCAGATGAACTATCAATCTCCAAATTCTTCATAGTTTTTCTTGCATTCAAAGCTGCAGAAGTAGTTTTAGCAATGGTAACAGCAACTGAAGGGTCATCTTCAATTTCAGATTCAGATGAACTATCAATCTCAGCATCTTTCATACTTTTTCTTGGCTTTGAAACTGCAGCAGCTTTAGTAGCAGCAGTTCTAGCTTTGCTAACAGCTGCTTTAGCTTCAGATGCTTTCATAGCTGCAGCAGCTGGAGAATCATTGTCACCTTCAGAATCTGATGAACTATCAACCTCAGAATCTTTCGCTGTTTTCACTGCTTTTGAAGCAGTGGCCTCCATAACTTTAGCGGTACGATTACGACTTTCAGACGCAATCCTTTTCTTCTTCGTAATTTCAGTCGCGGTAGTAGCAATAGCTGCTGCTGCATTCTTAGTAGCTGTAATACTATTATCATGTTGTGAATCAGAACTTTCAATCTCAGAATCTGTTTGCAATTTATCAAAAGCGGCATGATGCACAGCAGATGAAGCAACTTTAGATGCCTCAGCAGCTACTCCAGCTGCATTATTCTCTGATAAGTCAGCATTTTTACCAGGCTTCTTATTTTTATTCATTACTTTGGCAACATCAGAAACAGCAGTTTTACCAGCTTTTGAACTAAGTCTATCTGATGCTTTTTCTGTTTTCTTGCTCATTGTTTTTACATCAATGCTTGCAACAGCTGTATTTATAGTATTAGGAGTGCTAATAATCTCACTAGTACCGGTATTTTTTTCTGATTTCTTACTCTTCGTGTTTCTACTTTTACTAGGAGAAACAGCATTAGAGCTGCTAGCTTCTGTAGTAGCTGCACTAAAACTACTAGAGTTTATAATAGCACTAGTGTCCTTTTCTGTTTGTTTATTTTTTGTTTTCCCACCCATGCTAGCAACAACAGCAGTAGTAGTATTGTTAGACTCTGCAACAGCTGCATTTGAACTACGATCTTTTATATTAGCTGCACTTTCAGCCATCACCGTATCGCCAGTCTTATCGGCTTTTTTGGATTTCCTCTTTCTCCCTTGGCTAGACTGCTCCTCTACACCAGCCAGTACTGCTTCACTATTAACACTAGCTGCAGCAGCATCGATCCTCTCAGAGATCTGTGCTGCTGATGGTTCAGTGGAAAGCTTATCAGTTTTACGAGATCTCAATACATTCAAGTGACTCTTGGCGTTAGTCTGGCTAGCTGATTTGGGTTTGAGAAATCTCTCTGTGGATTCTAGCAGCTCTGGTTCTGAGAAGTTATTATTTTCATTATTATATATAATTTCATAATCATCTTCTTCAGTTGTTGTAGTAGTGGCAGGTTTTGATTTGCTAGATCTTGCCTTCTTAGCGGCTGGCTCGCCATTACCTGTTACCGCGTGAGACTTAGCCTATAACAGACATATATACATACAAAGTTACATAGAGGCCTACATGCATATATACAGGTATATATGCAAACTATGCACACATACACAGACAGTACTATATACTTACAAATATAACACATAAACGGTCTACATGCACATAAGCACATTAGTTACGCGGCAATGTATCACACAAATAAATACAAACACAGTAACACAATTTACACTTAATAGCTGATGTACAGGTTTTTTGCAGGTCAATATGTGTTTTTAAATATTAATGTGACCAACTCAATCACGGAAATAATATTTTGACAAATGATTGAATTGGTTACATTAATATTTAAAAACAAATATTGACCTGCAAAAACATTTACCCCAGCTATTAAATACTAACTGTGTTTGTTAATAACTATTGCTTGAATGTTTCATTAATAGAACATTCACCCACCATATTTCTACTAACTGTGTTTGTTAATAACTACTGCTTGAATGTTTCATTAATAGCACATTCACGACATTTCTACTATTGTCAAAATATACACTCTGTTAATTTTATATAGTTTTCTCATAATCTCACTCTGATTTATAAAGATACTTAATGTCTCAGCTGTATAACCCATGGAGATGCATGTAGCTAATTCTTGACAGATGTATAGTTAATCCATGCAATTACTTATCAAATCAAATAGGGTTCAACGTTCGGTTCGTCATCTGACGACGAAATCAGGGACGTCTTAGGCAGCATAGGTTTATAGACAAATGTTATACCACCTTGTATTGTACTGTACAACATTTTCTAATGCACTTCTACATATTACATATCCCGGTTGGATGGCCTAGTCGGTAGCACACCTAATAATAATAATAATAATAATAAAGGTTTAACGTCCGTTTCCTCATCCAGGGATGATGTCAGGGACGTCCCAGGAGCATATACCACTAAAAACTGGTTCACCCTAAACAGTTTGAAAAGATATAAGTCTGAAGAGAAAAGCATAGTCCAAAACGGTTTCGGTCCGGTGATCAAAAGACAGTCGGAAGAAATATTTTAAATACAAGGTGTAAAAAAGATTAGTTTTTAAGCCTACAGCAGAAGGTGGGGACAGAAGAGCAAAAGCAAAGAGCAGGAGGCAAAGATTTCCAGACAGTTGGGGCAGCATACGACAAGGAGCACTTACCTAGTGACATGCGAACTTTAGGAACATCCAGAAGGTTGGCATCGGAAGACAGAAGCCTACGTAAAGGTCGATAAGGAGACAGGTGTTGAGAGAGGCAGGAAATTTTACTAAACTGTAGCATTCTAAAAGTTAGTATTGCAATTTTATACTTTATGCGCTGAGTCACAAGAAGACAGTGAAGACAGCAAAGTAGAGAACTGGTAAGAGCTTTAAGCCTTGAGGACTTACAAACAGCATGCACAAGAGAATTTTGGACGTAAGTGGATGGTTGAAGAAGCGGGCAAACCATACAGCAGTGAGTTGCAGTAGTCAAGGTTTGAATGGACTATTGAATTAGCAAGAATTACACCTGAATTTCTATCAAGGGAAGAACGTATTTGCCGCAGTGGGTGGATCTGAAAAAAGAGCAATAAATTAAAGAAATGTGATTCTTGAATCAAGATTTTCATCGAATATGACTCCAAGGTTTCTTGCAGTAACAGTACTAGGCAGAGCAAGATTTTGAAAATAGACAGAAGAATTGGCTAAGAAGTGCCAATTAGAAGGTATTCTGTTTTGAAGAATTGACAAAAAGGTGATTAGTGCAGAACCAAGAATAAACCTGGTTCAGAACTCACAAGAGATGGTTTAGTTTTTCAGCAGAATCAGAGCTAGAAAAAGAAATATATAGCTGAGTGTCATTAGTGTAAAAGTGAAACTCAATGGAGGCATCATGAAGAATGCAACTATGGGGGTGTACAGAGAAAAAGAAGAGGACTAAGTAGAGATCCTTGGGGTACGCCACAAAAAGGGATGCAATTCAGAAGAAAAATCTTGACCAATAATGACAGATTGTGTGCAACATGAAAGATAGAAAGAGAGTAGAGAAAAAGCGGATTCAGAAATCCCAAAAGAGATTTTAAGCCTATTTGTGAGTATATTATGATCGAATGCAGCAGAAAGATCAAGAGTACCAAAGCAGAGACTTGTTTACAGTCCATAGCTGCATTCAGATCATTATGAATTTGGAGTAGGGCAGTTTCAGTGGAGTGAAGCTTTCGATAAGCAGACTGAAAACGAGACAGAGAAGGAAATGACTAAAGGTGATTGCATAGATAGGTGCAGATAACTATTTCAAGCCTCTTGGAAATATAATTCAGATTAGATATTGGACAATAGCCAGAGAGATCATTTTTTAAAAGTGGTTCTTTAGTAATGAAGAAACAACATCATGTTTGAAGGAAGTAGGAAAAACTCCTTCTGAGAGTGATAGATTAATGAGATGCATAATGGGGTTAACAAGAGCTTCAATACACCACTTTTGTAATCTAATTGGATTAATATCTAGAGAACAAGACGAGTCTGTAGGAGTTAGTATAAGATTATGTAGCTGTTCAGGAGAAGCAAGTTCAAAATTAGACAATAATGGAGGCTTAAACATATTTTGAGGTACAGCAGTGTCAGAGTTATTGCACCTGGATGGAATAGAACCTCACAGTTGATTAATTTTATCCTCAAAAAATTTTAGCAAGATCAGAAAGTGTATTAGTATTTGGGAGTGACTTAGGAATGCAGCGATCAAGCTAAGTATCAAGGGTTCCCCAAAGCTTCTTAGAGCAGTTTGGATTCTTCGAGATCATGTTCCAAAAGTAGGAACTCTTCACTGCGGTAATCATTATATCAACTAACTTACATTGTTGAACATAGTTGGCTTTATATTCAGGATTTGGTCTATCAGGATGACTTTTCTTATCCCTCCTGAAAATGGACTACAGTCTGGAACATTCAGACTTTTGTTGAAGGATTTCATCAATAAAGAAGGGTATCCTGGGGTTGGAACGACAGCAGATAGTTTTAAGAGATGCCAGCTTGTCTAGAATAGGGAAGGCAGAGTGAAACTGTTGCGAGTAGCTCGCAACCGTTTAAGATGGGTCGGAGTACAAAGAAGAAACAAGAATATCAGCAGAAAAGGCACGTAGGTTTTAACAGTTCTGGTAGAAAGATAGCTAACCATCACCAGCAATTTGCAGAAAATTGCGCTGTGATCAGACAGTGACTATTCCAAAATGCCAAAATCAGCCATCGATGGTTTGTCGCAAGTAATTAGGCGGTCGGAACGTGATCAGAGTGTGACTTGTGGATAAGCAGGAGACCACGGGTTCGAACCCCAGCAGGACTGTCTCTGACAGTATCCTTGTAATACGCAATCAAACATTAAACGTTTTTGGCTTTACTTACATTTTATTCATATCAACTAATCAGAAGGACTACCTACACATATTTGTTCAACTTATTCTGCTTAATATTTGACTGAGTGTAGTAGAGCGTTATAAAATTTTCTGTTATTATTAGGTGTTATTGTCAATGGCCATCTCCATTCTGTCAACAGTGAATTTCATAGGATATTTTAAAATCCTTTTTGGTGTCTAAATAAAAGAAATAATAAAAAAGACAAAGATAATAGCTAAACCTTTTGTGGACTAGAATTGTCTTTACGTTTCACAAGAGAAGACAAGTAACCAGACAAATCTTCTGCTGACAAACTCTGTAAATAAAACAAGAGTATATAGCATACAATATTATAATACATGCAATGATGCATACAAAATATATAATTATCATTACTTGGACAAACGGCAGCAATACATACACCGAGATCAATATGATATAGATCTAAATTCCTACAGGCTATTCCATCTGGACACATGCCTAACTCAAGAAGATCACATCTCTGCGGCTCATTGGTAAAGCACGTCGTCCAGTTTGTGGTGAATGTTATATCGCTTGGTTACAGGTCAGCTTCTGTGTCTCGTCTTAGGCTCTGTTCTGAGTATGACAAAAACTTTAACTCTTGAAGAGTTGCTGCTATTACTCTTTAACTAAGTAGACTGATCTGCAGTGTTAATTATAAAGCTAATAGGGGCCAATGCAGGAGCAGAGCCCCTCCATAATTCACCTACTGCCAGCACAGAGTACTCATTTTCAGTGTACTTTCAGTGTACTACGTCGTTTACTCTCTTTTTATTACTAAATCTTCATTGAATGGTTACATATAACACATCCATAAGCCTAACTTCTTGAAACTTAAATGCGTCGAGTACAAATATAATGAAGACAGGGGTGGATTTAGGGGAGTGGGGTAAGAGCCATACCCGTCTCTTTGATATGAGATGTTATCCAATATGCACAGTTTGGCTTTTTTTTAT
>JADMIO011121762.1_pt1 | contig 12637 bp, 9 predicted proteins | sample 8958161 | NCBI WGS metagenome assembly JADMIO01 (sample SAMN16585339, study PRJNA669376) | soil metagenome | isolation source: Crop rotation soil | place: USA: Cullars Rotation, Alabama | collected 2011 | reverse complement strand
CACGCCGCTCGCAGGCGTCGTCGAGGATTCGAAGCGCATCGGCGCCATCGCGATCGACCAGCTCGTTTCCATGATCAATCGCGGCGAGCGCGGCATCCCCGAGCATCCCCTGCGGATCCACGTCGAGGGCGCATGGGTGCCCGGTGAGTCGCTGCGGCCGGCGAAAACCCCGGCCGCCGCCGTGCGCGCCTCGTAACGTCCGTCGCTCACATGTGCGACGGCGCGTCGCATGGCGATTACCGGCCGTCGGCGCCAGGGTGCGCCCGTTGCCATGGCGCTGACCACCCCTCGTGATTTCCTCCCGCCCGTCCCGGAGGGCGTGAGCGATCGCGCCGCCTGGTGCGCCATCGCCACGTTGCTCGCGACGCCGGTGCTCGACGCGCTCGCCCGCCGGAAACTCAAGGCCGAGATGCCGGTGGAAAACGTGGGCGACCCCGGCGCCGCCGACCACTCGCACCTCGAGGCGCTCGGCCGGCTGCTCTGCGGGCTGGCGCCGTGGCTCGCGCTCGGCGGCGACGCGGGGTCCGAGGGCCAGACGCGCGCCCGCCTCGGCGCGCTCGCGCGCGAGGGCATCGACGCCGCCACCGACCCAGCCTCGCCGGACTTCCTGAATTTCTGCCGCGGCCGGCAGCCGCTCGTCGACGCGGCTTTCCTCGCGCAGGCGCTGCTGCGCGCCCCACACGCGCTCTGGCACCCGCTCGAGCCGCGCGTGCAGGCCAACGTCGTGGCCGCGCTCGCGTCGTCGCGTCCGATCCTCCCGACCAACGGCAACTGGAAGCTCTTCGCCACCACCGTCGAGGTCTTCCTGCACTGGGCGGGCCAGCCGTGCGACGACGCGCGGTTGTTCGACGGCCTCGCGAGCCATCGCGACTGGTATCTCGGCGACGGCCTGTATGGCGACGGGCCGGAATTTCATTGGGACTACTACAATTCCTTCGTCATCCAGCCGATGCTGGTCGAGGCGCTCGATTTCGTCGGCGACGAGGCGCCGGAATGGAGCGCCCTGCGCGCGCAAGCGCGCGCCCGCCTCGCGCGCTGGGCCGCGATCCAGGAGCGGCTCATCGCGCCCGACGGTTCGTATCCCGTCATCGGCCGCTCGATCGCCTACCGTTGCGGCGCGTTCCAGGGCCTCGCGCTCGCCGCGCTGCGGCATTGGCTGCCCGCGGAAATGCGACCCGGGCAGGCGCGGGTCGCGCTCACCGCGGTGATCCGCCGCACGCTCGAGGCGCCCGGCACCTGGGACGCGAACGGCTGGCTGCGGATGGGCCTGGCCGGGCACCAGCCCAGCCTGGGCGAGAACTACATCTCGACGGGCAGCCTGTATCTCTGCGCCACCGCGCTGCTGCCGTTGGGTTTGCGCGTGACGGATCCGTTCTGGAGCGACGCGGCGGCGAAAACCACCTGGCAGAAAGCGTGGTCGGGCGAAAACCTGCCGGCGGATCATCACGTGGCCTGAAATGCGCGACGCACCCGCGCGTTGGTCGTGTCCGGTCACACGGCAAATCACATGTGCGACTGGACGTCGCATGGCGGTCGCGTTGATCGCCCCCAGCATGTCGCCACTCCTTCGGCCGCACGCGCCCGCGGGAGCCACTCCCGCGCCATGCGCCCTTCGCCCGCCCCTTTTTCACCCGTCGCCTCCCCGTCGTTGCCCCGTCTCGCGATCGCGCTGACCGCGCGTGAACGCCGGCTCTTCCTCGGGGCGTCCGCCGAAACCAACCCGCTGCCGCAACGCCTCCAGTGCGCCTGGCCGGACGACGCGCAACTCGCCAACGGCACCTGGGAGGAATTCCTGCGCCGCTCGCGGCCGGACATCCTTCTCACGGGCTGGGCGACGCCGCCGCTCCCCACCCGCTGGCTCGAGTCGTCCGACTGCACGCTCCGCTACGTGTGCCATGCCACCGGCTCGGTGCGCAAAACCGTGCCGCGCTCGTTCCTCGCCGCCGGCGGACTCGTCACCAACTGGGGCAACTTCGCCGGCCGCTTCGCCGCGGAACACGGCCTCCTTCTCGCGCTGGCCGCCCTCCGCAATATCAACGGCTGGCGTCCCTTCATCGCCCAGACCGTCGGCGAGCGCGAAACCGAGAGCCTCGACACCCGCTCGCTCTTCGGCCGCCGCGTCGGGCTGCACGGCTTCGGCAGCATCGCGCGCGCGCTCGTCACCCTGCTGAGCCCCTTCGGTGTGACGCTCTTCGGCTATTCGGCCGGGGTGGACGCCGCCATCTTCCGGGCCGAAGGCGTGGAACCCTGCGGTTCGCTCGAGGAACTGTTCCGGCAAAGCGAAGTCCTTTTCGAATGTGAGGCCCTCACTCCCGCCACCCAAGGCTCGGTTTCCCGCGACATCCTGGCCGCGCTGCGCGACGGCGCCGTGTTCGTCAACATCGGCCGCGGCCGCGTGGTCGAGGAAGCCGCGCTCGTGCGCGAGGCGGCCATCGGCCGCCTCCGGGTCGCCGTCGACGTGACTTCCGAAAACACCACTCCCGCGACGCCGCTGTTCCAGGTGCCGGGCGCGATCGTCTCGCCCCACATCGCCGGCCCGTCGCACGACCAATACCGGCGCTGCGGCGAGCTCGCCTTGAAAAACATCGAACGCTACCTCCGCGGCGAGGAACCCGCCGGCCGCGTCACCCTCGAAATCTATGATCGCTCGACCTGAGCGGGGTTGATTGGCTCGACGACTCGCTCGCGCGTCCCCGACCCGGGTTCGAACCCCATGCTGCAGCTGATCGACTATCTCGTCATCGCGTTCTATTTCGCCTTTCTCGGGGGGCTGGGCTGGTATTTCCGTCACGCCGCGGCGAACTCGAGCGAATACTTCCGCGGCGGCGGCCGCATGGCGTGGTGGCTGGTGGGCACGACGGCGTTCATGGGCGCGTTCAGCGCGTGGACGTTCACCGGCGCCGCCGGCCTCGCCTACGACCACGGCTTCGTGGTCATGGTGATCTTCTGGGCCAACGCCGGGACGTATCTCACCGCCGCGTGGCGCTTCGGGCCCTGGTTCCGCCAGCTGCGTGTCGTCACGGTGATGGAATCCGTGCGCCAGCGCTTCGGTGCGAGCAACGAGCAGGTCTTCACGTGGCTGCAGCTCCCCACGCAGGTCCTCGTCGCGGGCATCTGGCTCTACGGCCTCGCGATCTTTCTCTCGCCCGTCTTTCACCTCGACCTGCACGTCTGCATTCTCGTCTGCGGCGTCATCGTCATCATCCTGTCCACGCTCGGCGGATCCTGGGCGGTGGCGGCGGGCGATTTCATGCAGACCCTGCTGCTGATGCCGATCACGCTCCTCGCCGCCTGGTTCGCGCTGCAGCGCGCGGGCGGCGCGCAGGCGCTCGTCGCCCACCTGCCGCCGTCGCACCTGGACATCACCGCGCGCACCGTCTCGGGCTATGGCGCGCTCTGGCTCACGGGCCTCGCGATCGAAAAACTGTTCCTCGCCAACCGGCTCACCAACGCCGGGCGCTTCCTCTACGTCTCCGACAGCGCGGGCGCCCGGAAAGCGAGTTACCTCGCCGCGGGCCTGTTCGCGATCGGCTCGATCATCTGGTTCATCCCGCCGCTGGCCGCGCGGAGCCTGGGCATCGATCTTCACGCGCGTTTTCCCAGCCTCTCCTCCCCCGGCGAAGCGGCCTACGCCGTCATGGCCCTCGACACGCTGCCGCCGGGCCTGCTCGGCCTGCTCGTGACGGCGATCATCGCCGCCACGCTCACGGGCATGGACGACGGCCTCAACAAGAACGCCGGCATCTTCGTCCGCAGCGTCTACGTGCCGCACATCCGTCCCCGCGCCGGCGAGCGCGAGCAGGTGCGCGTCGGCCGCATCGCCACCGTCCTCACCGGCTGCCTCGTGATCCTGCTGGCGCTGAAATACAGCACGTGGCGCGATTTCGGCGTGCTCAAGCTGATGTTCAATTTCGCCGCGATGGTCGGCGTGCCCAGCGGCGTGCCGGTGTTCTGGTGCCTGTTCACCCGGCGCGCGCCCGACTGGTCCGCGTGGAGCACGGTGCTCGTCGGCTTCACGCTCAGCGCGCTCCTCGGCGTGCTGCCGCGGCAGGCGTGGTTCCATGATGCGCTCGCGGGCCGGGGCTACGGCGGGGCGCTCGACTGGCTGCGCGCCAACGAATATGGCGTCCTCGTGATCACGATCGTGCTCGTCGGCTCGCTGTGGTTCTGGGCGACGGCCTGGTGGACCGGCCAGCGCGACCCGCAGCGCCAGCGCGAGGTGGATGACTTTCACACCGTGATGCGGACGCCCGTCACCGCGGCGGAAACGGCCGGCGAGCGCCTCGACGACACGCCCCGGCGCATCGCGCGGCTCTGCGCCGTCTACGCGGTTTTTCTCGGCGCCATGTGCCTGCTGCCGAATTCGCTCCGCGGGCGCGGCGGCCTCGCGTTCTGCGCGCTGTTCTTCGTGGCGACCTGGGCGCTGCTGCGCCGCGTGGCGCCGCCGCCTCCCTCCGCCGGCCCCATGCCGCTCGCGCGCGGGCCGGTCGCGCAACCTTTGGTCAAATGAGCAACGTCCGTTTCGGCATCATCGGTCTGGGCAACATGGGCGCGATCCACGCCCGCAATCTCCTCGACGGCGCGGTGCCGCACGCCGAGCTGGCTGCGGTCTGCGACAGCGACCCGGCCCGCGTCGCCGCCTACAGCGGCAAGGCCCGCGGTTTCGGCGCGCTCGGCGCGATGCTCGAGAGCGGCGCGATCGACGCGCTGCTGATCGCCACGCCGCACTTCGCCCATCCCGACGCGGCCATCCAGGCGCTGCGCGCCGGCCGCCACGTGCTCGTGGAGAAACCGATCGCCGTGCACAAGGCCGACGCCGAGCGGATGCTCGCCGCCCACGCCGCCGCCGGCGGGCGGCTGCAGTTCGGCGGGGTGTTCAACCAGCGCACCCGCGTCCCCTACCAGAAAATCCGCCAGCTCATCCGCTCTGGCGAGCTCGGCCCCGTGCGGCGCGTGCAATGGACGCTCACCGACTGGTTCCGCTCCGACGCCTACTATGCATCGAGCCCGTGGCGCGCGACCTGGGCCGGCGAAGGCGGCGGCGTGCTGATCAACCAGGGCCCGCACCAGCTCGACCTGTGGTGCTGGCTCTTCGGCGTGCCGGAGCGCGTCCGCGCGTTCTGCCACTTCGGCAAGCACCACGCGATCGAGGTGGAGGACGAGGTCACCGCGTATTTCGAAATGCCCGGCGGCGCCACCGGCACCTTCATCATCTCGACCGGCGAAGCGCCGGGCACCAGCCGGCTCGAGATCGCCGGCGACCGCGGCCGCGTCGTCTACGAAAACGGCCAGCTCCGGTTCACCCGCAACGAAGTCCCCGCGCCCGAGTTTGCGCGGACCACGAAGGAGATCTTCGCGGCTCCGCCCACCTGGGAGGTCTCGATTCCGGTGACCGCCGGCGGCGGCCAGCACATCGAGATCCTGCAGAACTTCACCGCCGCCATCCGCGACGGCGCCCCGCTGATCGCCCCTGCCGCGGAGGGCCTGTGGTCCGTGGAGCTCGCGAACGCGATGCTGCTCTCCACGTGGCAGGACCGCACCATCCAGCTGCCGGTCGACGGCCAGGTTTTCCAGCGCGAGCTGGAGCAACGCATCGCCCAGGCCGCCACCGCCCGTCGCGCCCCCCTCGCCTCATGAAACTCTCCCAGGTCGCCGTGCAGCTCTACACGGTGCGCAATTTCTGCCAGGACGCCGCCGCCTTCGCCGCCACCGCGAAGAAAATCCGCGCCATCGGCTACACCGCGGTGCAGATCAGCGGCGTGGCCCCGCTGCCCGAGTCCGAGCTGCTCTCGATCTGCTGCGGCGAGGGGCTCACCATCTGCGCGACGCACGAGCCGGGGATCAAGATCCTCGACGACCCCGGCGCCGTGATCGACCGCCTCCAGGCGCTCGGTTGCCGCTACACCGCCTATCCCTCTCCCTCCGGCATCGACCTCGCCGATGCCGTCCGGGTCGAGACCCTCGCGCGCAAGCTCGACCTCGCGGGCGCCCGCCTGAGCGCGGCCGGCATCACGCTCGGCTACCACAACCACGCCTTCGAGTTCATCAAGTTCCGCGACGCCACCGTGCTCGACTACCTGTTCGCGCAGACCGATCCGCGCCACCTGGTCTCGGAACTCGACACCTTCTGGGTGCACTATGGCGGCTACAATGTCGTCGACTGGTGCCGGAAGCTGCGCGGCCGCCTGCCGTTCATGCACCTCAAGGACTACGGCGTCACCGCGAAGAATCTCCACGAATACCGCGAGATCGGCGCCGGCTCGCTGCCCTTTCCCGCCATCATCGCGGAGGCCGAGGCCGGCGGCTGCGAATGGTTCATCGTCGAACAGGACGAGACGCCCGGCGATCCGTTCGCCTCGCTCCAGCAGAGTTTCACCTACATCAAGGATCACCTCGTAACCTGAGCGGCCCGCCCGCACCCTCATCGTCCCCCATGCGCCGCAAAAACCCTTCGTTCCGCCACGGCCTCGGTCTCTTTCTCGCCATGACGCTTTCCCTCCCCGCCGCCGAGGTCGGCGCCACCAAGCCGCTCAACCTCCCGCTGCCCGACCCGCTCGTCACGCCGGATGGCCGCCGCATCACGACTGCGGAGCAATGGACGAAGGAGCAGCGCCCGCGCATCCTCGAGCTTTTCCGCGCGAACGAATATGGCCGCAACACGGTCGACCGGCCCGCCCAACTGAAATTCGAGGCGGGCGAGGAAAAGGCCTCCACGTTCGGCGGCAAGGCGCGGCGCAAGCAGGTGCGGATCGTCTACGGCGGTCCCGGCGGCGAGGCGCACATCGATGCGACGCTCTACCTTCCGACCGCGGCCGCGCCCCGCGGCGTGTTCCTGCTGATCGTCAATCGCGCCCGCGAGCTCATCGACGACGCGGAGACGAAGCCGTCGGAATACTGGCCGGTCGAGCAGCTCGTCACGCGCGGCTATGCGACCATCGCTTTTCACTATTCCGACACCGCCGTCGATCGCGTGGACGACAAGTTCCAGCACGGCGTGTTTCCGGTCTACGGACCGCAGCCGCGCAAACCCGATTCATGGGGCGCCCTCGCCGCGTGGGCGTGGGGCGCGAGCCGGGTGATCGATTATCTCGAGACCGATCCGGCCGTGGCCGGCAAGCCGGTCGCCGTCATCGGCCAGTCCCGTGGCGGCAAGGCCGCGCTCTGGTGCGGCGCGCAGGACACGCGCGTCGCGCTCACGATCAGCAACGACTCCGGCCAGAGCGGCGCCGCGCTGACGCGCCGCAAGGTCGGCGAAACCATCGAGATCATCTCGCGCGTGTTTCCCCACTGGTTCTCGGAGAGCTATCGCCGCTTCGCGAACAACGAGGCCGAGCTGCCCTTCGACCAGCACATGCTCCTCGCGCTCGTGGCGCCGCGACTCGTCTACGTGGCGAGCGCGCAGGAAGACACCTGGGCCGATCCCACCGCCGAATTCGGCGCCTGCGTCGAAGCCGGGCCTGTCTACAAGCTCTTCGGCCTCGACGGCGTCGGCGATCCCGCGATGCCGAAGCCCAACGCGCCGCGCCACGCCGGCGCCATCGGCTACCATGTCCGCCCCGGCGTGCATAATCTCCTGCTCACCGATTGGAATTACTACATGGACTTCGCCGACGGACACTGGAAAACGAAGTCCGCTGCGCCGAAGCAACCCCGCCCATGAACAACGCTAACTTGTCCCGCCGTGGCTTCCTGAAATCCTCCGCGCTGGCCGGCGCGGGCTTGTCCCTCGGCGCCTCCGCCGCGCTGGCCGCCCAGCCGTCCGCGCCGCCGGCGGCGCCGGACTTGGGCCGCGTTCCTGCGCGGCCGGGCGGACAGCAACCGGTCCACGCCCTCACGACCAAACCTCTCGAACGCGTCCGGATCGGCGTGATCGGCCTGCACCGCGGGCTCACCCACGTGCGCGCCGGCCTCAACGTCGAGTTCGCCGACGTCGTCGCCGTGTGCGACATCCGCGAAGACCGCTGCAAGGCGGCGGCCAGCCTCTGCCTGAAAACGCGGGGGAAAGAGCCGGTCATCTACAGCGGCTCGGAAACCGCGTGGGAAAAGCTGGTCGCGCGCGACGACATCGACGTGGTCTACGTCGCCACCCCTTGGGCGTGGCACGTCCCGATGTGCGTGCGCGCGTTGCAGCAGGGCAAGCACGCCTTCGTCGAGGTGAGCGCCGCCGTCACGGTCGCGGAGTGCTGGCAGCTGGTGGACGCGAGCGAGCGCGCGCAGCGCCACTGCGTCATGCTGGAGAACTGCTGCTACGGCGAGAACGAGCTCTTCGTGCTCAACCTCGCCCGGCAGGGCGTGTTCGGCACGCTCAAGCACGCCGAGTGCGCCTACCTTCACGACCTGCGCGACGTCCTCTATCAGCTCGGCTCCGAGGGCGACTGGCGGCGCGACTATCACGGGCAGATGGACGGGAATCTCTATCCCACGCACGGCCTCGGCCCGGTGGCGCAATATCTCGGCGTCGGCCGCGGCGATCGGTTCAAGTTCCTCGTGTCGACCAGTTCGCTCGAGGCCGGGCTGACCGAGCATCGCGACGCGGCGCAGCCGAATGGCGGCCGCCACGCCGCGGAGAAATATGTCTGCGGCGACATGAACACCTCGATCCTCAAGACCGAACGGGGCCGCACCATCCTGCTGCAGCACGACGTCGTGAGCCCGCGGCCCTACAGCCGCATCAACGCGCTCTGCGGCACGCGCGGCACGTTCTTCGACTACCCCGCGCGCCTGGCGCTCGACCAGCCGGCGCAGCACGGACTCGAGGCCAAGGGCGCGCACGAATGGCTGAACGAAAAAGACATGGCGAAGATGCGCGAGAAGTTCACGCACCCGCTCTGGCGCAAGCTCGCCGCGCGCTCCGTCGGCTCCGGGCACGGCGGCATGGATTTCGTGATGAACTGGCGGCACCTCGACTGCGTGCGCCGCGGCGTCACCCCGGACAGCGATGTCTACGACGCCGCCGCCTGGAGCTGCATCATCGAGCTTTCCACCCGCTCCGTCGCGACCGGCAGCATGCCCGTCAACTTCCCCGACTTCACGCGCGGGCTCTGGAAAACCATGACGCCGGTCGGCATCGCCGAGGCGCCGGCCCAGCGCGTCTGATCGCCGTCATGTATCGTTCCACGCGACTCGGATGGATCTTCGTCGCCGCGCTGCCCTGGCTGCTGCCGACGGAAGGTCTCGCCGCTGTCGCGCCGGTCGTCCGCGAAAACCCCGAGGCTCGCCTGAAGCTCGCGGCGACGCCCGACCTCACGCTGAGCCCGTATACGGGCTACACGCGGCAGCACTGGCTCGAGATCACCGAGCGGCTGCTCGCGGGCGTGCTGCCGTATTTTGAGACCCCGAGCGGCATGCCGAAACTGCCGCTGCCGGAAGGCGAGACGGCGTTCAATGCCGCGGGCACGCCGAAGGATGTCGTGCCCGTCACCAAGCAGGCCTTCGAGCGGATCATGATGCTCAGCGTGATCTACGCCGGCGCCACCGGCCGCGACACGATCCCCGGTTACCAAGGTTCCATCACCGCGCCGTTCCGCCGCGGCATGATGCAGGCGCTCGACCCGGCGAGTCCGCACTACTGGGGCCAGCCTCCGCGCAACGAGCACGCCGGCTCGGTTTTCGCGCTCGGGGCGCTGCTGGCGCCGAAATTTTTCTGGGAGCCGTTCACCCCGGCGCAGCGCAGCCTGATCCTGGATTATCTCGGGCAGCTCAGTGCGACCCACTCCTACGACAACAACCATTATCTCTTCCACCTCACGGCCACGTCGCTCCTCGAGACGAATGGCCGGGACTCGAACCGCGCCCACCACACCGCGATGCTCGAGCGGCTGCTCGGCTGGTATCGCGGCGACGGCTGGTTCATCGACGGCAGCAATCTCGCGTTCGACAAATACAACGCGTGGGGCTTCCACCTCTACGACCAGGTGGTCTACCGCTTCGATGCGCCGTGGCGGAAGCAATTCGGCCCGCAGATCGAGGTGGCGACGCGGAGTTACCTTCAGACCTACCCGTATACGATCGGCCGCGATGGCGGCCCGGTGCCGTGGGGTCGGTCGCTCTCCTATCGCTTCGCGGAGCTGGCGGCGCTCGGCTGGGCTTCCTGGAACGGCACCAATCCGCTGCCCCCGGGCGAAGCCCGCCGCGTTGCCTCGGGCGTGCTGCGCTATTTCTGGGAACACGGCGCGCAGGCGCCGGATGGCCTGCTGCAGGTCGGCTTTCGCGACACGAACGCGGCCGTGGCCGAATTCTACATGGGGCCGGGCACGGCCTATTGGGCGGCGCAGGGCCTCATCGCCCTCATGATTCCGTCCACCGATCCATTCTGGACCGCGACCGAGCTTCCGATGCCCGCCGACGGGGGGCAGCACGCCATCGTGATCGCGGGCGCGGACATGGTGGCCCGCGTGCGGGCCGACGGCGAAGCGCGACTCTATCCGGTGGCCCAGCCTTTCTCCCGCGCGCACGACCACTGGCAGCGCGGCGTGAAATACGAGCAGCACGCCTACTCGAGCACGCTCGGCTGGTGCACCCTTGGCGAAGGCACCGATCTCGGGGCCGGGCGCACGGGCGTGTCGCTCGACGGCAAGACGTGGGTCTACCGCGACCATGCCCGCACCCTTTCGATCGCCACCGATCACATCGCGAGCGCCTGGGGCTTCGACGTCCCGCTGGAATACCAGCCGGCCGTCGACGATCGTTACGAACTGATCACCCACACGCTCCTGGGCGAGTCGGGCGAGGTGCACGTCTTCTGGCACCGCAGCCCGCAGCCGGTGTTTCTCCACCTGGGCGGTTATGGCATCGGCGCGCCCGATGTGCCCTCGGTCCGCGTCCGGAAGGACGCGAATCACGTTCAACTGCGCACGCCGGGATATCACTCGACGCTACGCGCGCTCCTCGTTCCCGTGGGAACGTTTTCCCCGGAAGTGCTGGAGCCCCGCCCCGGCTGGAAACAGGCCCATCTCTTCGCCACCGTGGGCGCCTACCCGGTCTGGCGCAGCGCCGCGCCGGTCCCGGCGAACATCCCGGTGGTGATCTACGTCGACGGCGGACGCTCCGATGCCCCGCGCACGCCCGACCTGAAGGTGGAACACGCCGCGCGCAAACTCACCGTGCACTTCGACGGACGCGTGCACGTCATCGATGTTCCGTGGTAGAGGTCAGGTGGCCGCCCGCATCCACGCCAGCGTCGCCGCAATCCCCTCCTCGAGCGAGCTGGCCGGGCGAAACCCCGCGGCCGTCAGCTTCTCGACGCTGGCCATCGAATGGCGCACGTCCCCCGGCCGCTCGGGTGCGTGACGAATCTCCGACCGTGAGCCGGCGAGCGTGATGATGCGTTCGCACAGCTCCTTGACCGTGATCTTCCGGCCGTAGCCGACATTGAAAGCGCCGGTCATCCCCGGCGTCGTCGCGGCAAACACGTTCGCGGCGACGATGTCCTTCACGTAGATGAAATCGCGCGTCTGCCCGCCGTCCCCGAAGATCGTCAGCGGCTCGCCCGCCAGCGCCTGGCGCATGAAGACCGGCATCGCCGCGGCGTAGGCCCCGTTGGGGTCCTGGCGCGGGCCGAACACGTTGAAGAAACGCAGCGCCACGGTCTCGAGCTGGCCGGCCTCGGCGAACTGCTGGCAGTAATATTCCCCGTCGAGCTTGGTCACCGCATACGGGCTGCGCGGTTCCGGCCGCATGGATTCGCGTTTCGGCAGCTCGGGGTTGTTGCCATAGACCGCGGCGCTGCTGCTGAAGCACAGCTTGCGCACGCCGGCCGCCGCCGCGGCCTCGAGCACGTGGAGCAGGCCGGTGACGTTCAGCGCGACGCAATCGTGCGGGCGCCGGACCGATTCCGGCACGCTGACGAGCGCCGCGAGGTGAAAAACATAGTCGACCCCTTGCACAGCCCGCGCGACCAGGTCGCGATCGAGGATCGAGCCCTCGATCACCTCCGCCTGCAGACCGGCGAGGTTGCGGCGATGGCCGGTCCGAAAATCGTCGAGCACGCGGACCTCGGCCCTGCCCTGCCAGGCCTCCACGAGGTGGCTGCCGATGAACCCGCTGCCGCCGGTGACCAGGATTTTCATGGCGTGTGTTTTCGGACGATGGCCTCCATCTGGTCGCGTTGCGCTTCCATGCTCCGCACCAGGGCGAACTGGTTGCGCGCCCGGTCGAGGTTGTGGCCCGGACGCTTCGTCTTGAAGTAAACGTCACCCTCCAGGAAATCCGTGAGGAAGCGAATCCCGATCTCGAAGGTGATGACCTGGCCCGACAGCGTGAGGTGCTCGATCTCGGTGCGATTCAGGAACGAACCCGCGGAGGCGAGGTAGCCCTCGACCAGCGCCTCGAAAATCGGCCGGCGGGCCTGCACCAGCGCCAGGTCGCGCTCGTCCTCCGCCGCGGCGTTCGTCGCCGACCGCACCATGTCGCCGAAGTCGTAGAGCGCGAGCCCGGGCATCACGGTGTCGAGGTCGATCACGCAGAGGCCGGCCTGCGTCGCGTCGTCGATCATCACGTTGTTTAGCTTGGTGTCGTTGTGGGTGACGCGCTCGGGGATCTCCCCGCTGGCCTGCCGGTCGAGCAAAACGCCGGCGAGCGGCGCGTGCGCCCCCACCCATTCGATCTCGGCCCGCGCCTGCGCGGCGCGGTTGAGATC
>JADMIO010852444.1_pt1 | contig 12637 bp, 7 predicted proteins | sample 8958161 | NCBI WGS metagenome assembly JADMIO01 (sample SAMN16585339, study PRJNA669376) | soil metagenome | isolation source: Crop rotation soil | place: USA: Cullars Rotation, Alabama | collected 2011 | reverse complement strand
CTTTCCCGGGCGGCGGGTTGTTGCCGGCGCCGCCCCCGCCGCCGCCACCACCGCCCCCGCCGCCGCCGCCGCCGCCGGTCGCGTGGTTGGCCTTGGCGTGCGCCCAGCCCGCCACGTGCCAGTTGCCCCAGCGCACGCCGACGGTGGCGCCGTCGTACGACAGCGACGCGGAGCCGTTCCCCGACACGTTCTGCTCGATGAGGTCGACGGCGTTGCCGCGCACGTTGGTCACGAGCGCGGTGTGGCCCCACTGCCCGACCTCCCACACGAGGAGGTCGCCGGGGACGGGCGGGTGCCCGCGATCGCCGTTGCGGTACACGTCGACGGAGGCGCGCGGCGCGTTGTTGAGCAGGTCGCGCGCGTTGCCGTACCAGCGCAGGCCCCAGTGCGTGGTGAAGTGGCGCATCACGAGCTCGACGCACTGGTACTGGTAGCCGTAGCGCCCCTGGCCCGCGCACGAGTTCCCGCTGCCGGTGAGGTTGCCGTTGGAGAACGCGGCGGTGCCGTCGAAGGAGGCGAGCGCGGTGCCGCACGGAGGCATGCCGCCCGCGGCGTAGCGCGTCGGGTTGACCTCGTCGCTGTCGCCGGTGCCGCTGATCACGCCGCCCTCGCAGGCCGACGCGAGGAGCGCGAAGACCAGCAGATGTCGAACCGAACCACGCATGGGCGGCATCTTAGCGAGCGCTCGCCCTAGGGCGCAAGTACTGAAAACATCCGCGGAAATCGGGTGGGGGAGTCCCCCCCACCCCCGGTGCATCGCCCCCGTGAACGTGAACGTGAGCGTGAGCGTGAACGACGAGCCCGCTGGTCCGTTCACGTTCACGTTCACGTTCACGCTCACGCTCACGTGAAGTGGTGGGTCCGCTACACTCGACGGCATGCGCATCCTGCTTCGGTTCGCGGCATCGCTGATCCTTGCCTCGTTCGCCGCCTGCGGCACCTCGCCCGATCCCGCCATGAGCCCCCTCGATCGCCTCCTCCCGTCGCTGCCCGAGGCGGGCGGCGCGGTGAAGTGCGCGGCGGGGCGGCTCACGGAGCAGAACTTCGCGGCGGAGCGCGCGGCGGGGCCGGCGTCGCAGGGGCTCGTCGGCGACTTCTTCATGCGGAACGATCGCATCCGCGTCGTGATCCAGGCGCCGGGCCGCGACATCGGCGTGGTGCCGTACGGCGGCAACCTCATCGATGCCGATTTCGTCGACGTCCCCCGCGGCGACCAGATCGGCGAGGTCGCGCCCTTCCTCCAGCTCGGCCGCACCGTCGAGTGGACGCGCGCGGAGGTCGTTCGCGACGGCAGCGGCGGCGGCATCGCGGCGCTCCGCTTCTACGGCAAGGACGCCATCGACAGCTTCATCAACATCACCGGCCTCGGCAGCTTCACCAAGGCGATCGGCGACGACTACCGCGCCTTCGTCGAGCTGCACCTCGAGGCGGCCGTGACCTACGTGCTCGCCCCGGGCGCCACCCACCTCGAGGCCCTCTTCACCTTCTACAACCCGGGCGACACCGACGTGACCACCAGCTACGGATCGATCACCGACACCGGCGCGCACGTGGAGACCTTCCACCCGGGGCCGGGCTTCGGCGAGGCCAGCATCAACGACGTGGTCGCGCCGAAGCAGGCGCCGCCGCCCGAGTACTTCGGCCTGCAGGGCGAGGGCATCGCCTACGGCGTGGTGCCGATCTCGGAAGACAAGAAGATCCTCGGCGCGGGCCTCGCCATCTCGGGCGTCGACGTGGAGCTCTACGGGGTGAAGGGCATCGCGGAGGCCTTCGGCTCGGCGGCCCAGACGCTCGTCGTGCCGGCGGCCGGCGGCGCGCAGCGCGTCGTCGACGTGTTCGTGGGCAACGACCTCGGCGACGTGGAGCGCGCGGTGCGCCTGCGCAAGGGCGACGCGCCGGTGGCGGTGAAGGGCGTCGTGCTGCGCGACGACGGGATGCCGGCGGCCGGCGCGCGGGTGATCGCGGAGGACGCGGCCGCCGATCCGATGTTCGCCGTGCGCACCGCCTTCGTCACCGACGGGAAGGGCGGCTTCTCGGGCGCGCTCGCGGCGGGCTCGTACCGCTTCCAGGCCGAAGGCGAGAACTTCCTCCGCGGCGCCGCGACAAGTGTGACGCTGGCGGCGAACGCCCCGCCCGAGGTGAAGCTCACCGTGCCCTACGGCGCGCCGATCGACTGGAAGGTGCACGATCGCGCGGGGAATCCGCTCGCCGCGAAGATCGTGATCGTGGGGCCGGCCGCGGCGGCGCCGGATCGCCGCTTCCGCGAGGTGACCAAGGAGAACCTGCCGCTCGGCGTGGCGGCGTGGCAGACCTCGCTCGACGGCGATTCGTCGAAGGGGACGCGCTGGGATCGGCCGATCCGGCTGCCCGCCGGCCGCTACCGCTTCGTGGCCTCGCACGGCCCGGAGTGGAGCCGCTTCGAGAAGACGTTCGATCTGACCTCGCAGGGCGCGAGCTTCGACGCCACGCTCGATCGGGTGCTCGACACCGCCGGCTACGTGGCGAGCGACTTCCACCAGCACACCTACTACTCGCCCGACGCGCCGGTGCCGCCGATGGACCGCGTGGCGGGCTACCTCGCCGACGCGGTGGAGATGGTGGCGACCACCGAGCACGACTTCCACTACGACCTCGCGCCGGTGGTGAAGATGCTCGGCGGCGAGCGGCTGCTCACCACGATGGTGGGCGTGGAGGTGACGCCGTTCTCCTACGGGCACTTCATCGCGTACCCGATGGACATCGATCCGCTCTCGCCGAGCGGCGGCGCGCTCGCGTGGACCTTCGATCCGATGACCGGGCTCGATCAGTCGCCGGGCGAGATCTTCGCCGGCCTCCGCAAGCGCGGCGCGCGCGTGGTGCAGATGAACCACCCGCGCGTGGGACCGAGCGACACGCTGAGCTCGTTCCAGCAGAACTTCGATCGCGCGGGGCTCACCTACGACTTCGCCACGCGGAGCTTCGGCGGCTCCGAGAAGCTCATGCCGCTCAAGGCCGTGGAGCTCGGCCTCGCCGACGGCGCCGATCTCTTCTCGCCCGAGTTCGACACGCTCGAGATCTACAACGGCGTCGGCTTCCAGCACCTCGTCGACGGCGATCGGCGCCTCGACGGCCGCACCGAATACGTGATGCGCGACTGGATGAACTTCCTCTCGTTCGGGTTCACGCCCACCGCGCTCGGCAACTCCGACTCGCACGACTGGTTCGCCGCGCCGCCCGGCACGCCCCGCTCGATGGTGCGCGTGAAGGACGACGGCCCGGCCGCGATCCAGGCCGGCCTCGCGGACGAGGTGGTGCGCGCGCTCAAGGGCGAGGGCGTGCCGCGCGACGTGGTGGTGACGAACGCGCCGATGATGGCCTTCTCCGTCGACGGGAAGGGGATCGGCGAGACGGTGGCGCACGGGATGGGGCCGCTCGCGATCTCGATCCGGGTGCAGGCGCCGTCGTGGGCAGAGGTGGACACCATCGAGGTGTTCGCGAACTCGACCTTCGACATCCCCGAGCCGAAGGGCTCGCCGACGCAGCTCCTCACGCCCGTGGTCTGCTTCACGTCGCGCATGCTCCCCACGCAGCGCTGCTCGGGCGCGGTGGGCGGCGCGCGCCCGCTCGCGTGGAGCAAGGTGGAGGCGACGCCCGGCGGAGGCTGGCGCTGGGACGCGACGGTGACGGCGATGGTCGACGCGGCGGACCTCCTCGCGCGGCAGCGCGCGGGCGCGGTGGGGCGCGATCTGTGGATGGTCGCGCGGGCCACCGGCGACGTGGGCCTCTTCCCGTTCATCCCGGGGGGCATCGCCGATCCGGCCGAGGTCGCGCGCCTCGTCGAGGGCCAGCCGCTCGACGGCCTGGGCGTGCCGTCGCTGGCGTTCACCAATCCCATCTTCGTGGACGTGGACGGCGGCGGCTGGCGCGCACCGTTCGCTCACTGACACAGCAAGCCTCCCGTCGCTGTGGAGGCGGAGCGCACGCCTCGGCGCCCGCGCGAAGCTGGCGCGCGCTCTCCTTCCCGACCGCGTGAGCCTGCCTAATTCACTCCCGAAGCGCCGAGAGAAGGTCTGGACAGGATCCTTGTCGGGAGGGGGGGAGGCTCGACCGGCTCTGCCGGTCGAGGGGGACCTGGAAAGGTCCCCCCTGATCGATCATTCAGGCGCCGATCTGGCAGGTCTCGAACCGGGGGACCAAGGAGGGAGCGGTGAAACTGAGAGCGATGTGTCTGGCGATGGTGCCGCTGTTCGCCGCCGCGTGCGACGACAACAACAACGAGAACCGGGCCGACGCGGGCGCGGGGACGGGTGGCGTGAGCAGCTCGATCGTCACGCGGACCGATCTGGCCTCTGATCAGGCGGGCGCGGCGCATGCCGATCCCAAGCTGATCAACGCCTGGGGCCTCGCGTTCGGACCCACGGGCACCGCGTGGGTGGCGGCCAACGGCAGCGGCGTGATCCAGCTCTACGACTCCACCGGCACGCCGAGCGCCACGCTCCCGTCGGTGACCATTCCGCTCCCGGCGGGCGCGACCGGCACCGCGACGCCGACCGGGCAGGTGTTCAACGGCAACGCCGCGCTGTTCGCCGGCGACACGTTCATCGTCGCCACCGAGGACGGCACGATCGCCGGCTGGCAGCAGCAGGATGGCGCGACCGCGATGCTCCGCGTCGACAACTCGCACGCGTCGGCGATCTACAAGGGGATCACGATCGGCACGCTGAACGGCGTGTGGCGCCTCTACGCGGCCGACTTCCACAACGCGCGCGTCGACGTGTTCGACTCGAACTACGCGCCCCTGACGCTGACCAACGCGTTCGTGGATCCGAACCTCCCGGCGGGCTTCGCGCCCTTCAACGTGTACGCGGTGGGCTCCAAGATCTACGTGAGCTACGCGAAGCAGTCCGGCGACGCCGTGGACGACGTGAAGGGCCCCGGCAACGGCTTCATCGACGTGTACGACTTCGACGGCGCGGCGCAGGCGCGGCTGGTCTCGCAGGGCGCGCTGAACTCGCCGTGGGGCATGGTGCTCGCGCCCGCGAACTTCGGCGCCGCCTCGAACACGCTCATCGTCGGCAACTTCGGCGACGGGCGCATCCACTCCTACACGCCCGACGGCGGCCAGCTCGTGACCACGTTCAAGAATGGAAACGGCAGCGACGTGACGATCGACGGCCTGTGGTCGCTGGTGTTCGGCGGCGGCCAATCGGGCGAGGCGGGCAATCAGCTGTTCTTCACCGCCGGGCCCGCCGACGAGATGCACGGCGTGTTCGGGCGGATGGATCTCTCGACGGGGACGGGCACGACCACGCCGTAATTCGCGGTTGGGATACAATCCGGCATCCGAAGCGGGATGCCGATGAAGTCCAGCGCAGCCAATCGAGCACGCATCACGATCCTCGCGAGTGCTCCCGCCGTGCTCCTCGCCACGCTCATCGTGGCGGGGTGCGCGGCGGCGGGCCTTTCCCGGCGGGCCGCGACAGCTACTGGATCCCGGAACAACCCGATCTCGTGGCCGTCTTCGCCGACGACGGCGGCCCCGGCAGCGACGGCAGCAACGCCCCGCGCGATCTCGCCGCTCCCGGCGGCGACCTCGCCCGCACGAATGATCTGTCCCCGATCGCGGACCTCCGCTCGCCGCCGGATCTGCGAACCCCGCCGGATCTCGCGCCACCGCCCGACCTCGCCATTCCGCCCGATCTGCGCACGCCGCCCGATCTGCGCATGCCCCCCGATCTCGTCAGCGTCGGGCCGATCAACGGCGGGCCGTGCGTCTCGGGCGCCGCGGGCGCCACCGCGTTCCGCTTCAAGTTCATCAACGCCGGCGGGCAGGCCCAGGTCAGCTACGAGGTCAACGGCCTGCCCGACAAGCAGCGCTGGAAGGCCGGCGCCTACGGCATGGGGTTCGGCTTCACGCCGATGTGGGTGGACCCGTTCCTCGGCGCCGGCGGCCTGCAGCTCGACGGCAGCGACTTCATCGACGTGGAGCTGTCGACGAGAGGCCTCGGCAACATCAGGAGCGCCACGCTGGCGATCTTCGGCCGATCATTCAATGTGAACACCAGCGGCAGCTTCAACTGGATGACGTTCACCGGCGCCGGGTCGACGCCGCTGAACTACGTGAGCAATGTGGCGCCCTACAAATGGTACGGCGGCGACGCGACGGCCGCGTTCGCGCCCGGCGACGGCGGCGTATTGTTGAGGATCAAGGCGGGCGGGAACTCGGGGTCGCTGGTGGTCAATCGCGTCGAGCTCTGCATGGACGCGAATTGATCAGGGGCAGCGGAAGGCCACGTCGACGGACTTGAGCTTGGGGGAGGCTGTCCGGTCGTTGGTCTTGAAGGTGAACTCGAGCTCGAGCCAGGGGGCATTGGCGCCGCCGGCACGGAGCTCGATTGGTGACGTCAGTTGCGGCATCGTCCAGGGCGTCGAGGGATTGGCGCGATCCGGGGTGGCGAGGGTGCGCGTGCGCGCGGTGAGGGTCGTGTTCGGCGGTACATCACCGTCCCAGGCGAGGCTCCACCACTGGGTGTCGACGGGCGCACCGTTTCCGTCGGTGCAGCCGCGGACGAGGACGGAATAGCTGCCCGAAGGCACGCCGTAGTTGCGCAGGCCGAAACCCGAGAAATCGCGGTAGACCTCGGCGCCGAGGTTCGGGCACGAGTCGCCGGCCGGGCATTTGTCCCTGCCCATCGGCATCCCGTTGACGTCGGGCGGCTTGACGAGATTGCCCATCGCGTCGATTCGGGCGCGGGTGCTGAGCTGCGGGTCGATGCCCCAGATGTCCTGGAAGTTGTCGACCTCGACGCCGGTGCAGGGCATCGCGATCGTGGGCCAGCCGGGGTTGGTGATGACCTGGTCCATCTTCGCTTGCGGGATGTCGGAGGCCGGAATGCGCAGGACGTTCCCGCCGGCGCAGGACCAGACGAAGTACGATTTGACGTTGCGGGAATCCGCGACGATCCCGTTGCCGGTCGCGCCGTAGATGCGCGTCCACCGGCCGAATCCGATGTTGCCGTTCCCGCCGCTCCGCTCGGGTGCGTAGCGTGCGACCGCGCCCCCGATCCAGACGTTTTGATCGCGGTCGAGCGCGAGGCCGGCTCCGCTTATCGGGCCCCAATCCGGATCTCGAACCACGCCCGCCCGGTGATTCGGACCGTGCAGGTCGAAATAGCACAGCTTCCCCGGTCCATGCTCGGTGACCCACGCAAACCCTGCCGCGTCGATGGCCACGCCCCATGGGCCGCTCTCCCTGCTGCAGTCGGCGGGCAGGTCCACGTCTTCCTTCGTCATCCCGGTCGTGCCGTCGATCCGCTCGAACCTGCCCAGCGACGAGCCGACCCACGCATCCGAAGGCCCCCAGTCGACGGCTCCGGGGCCGAGCGCCACCGCCCTCGCATTCGCGCCACTCGCGAATACATTCGTCGTCCACAGGATGCACTCGTCGTCGGCTCCATAGAATTCCTGCTTCTGGCCATTCAGGCACGGCTGCTGCCTGACCCCGGCCATGTCATCCGGCACGCCGTCCGCATTGCAATCCACCTCGATCCAGCCGTTCCCGTCGACATCTTCCGACGTGTCGATCTTCCCGTTCTTGTTGCGATCGAGGCAGTCGCCCCGGTTGTTTGCGATCTTCGTGACCGATGCGATCCCGCCCGGCGCCTGGTTGGCGACGATGAGATCGCCATTGAAGTCCGTACCGGTGCGCGACGGCAGGTTCATGGTCTTCTGGATCGGCTGGTGATCCGGCTCGATCAGCCCCCTCTTGCGTGTCCGGTAGCGGTCGTCGTCGTCCTTGGCGCAGCAGCCGTTCTTGCCATCGCAGGCCTTGCTGCTCCCGCCGGGGTTCGAATAGCAGGTGTATGGAAAGTAGCGGGCCTTCTCGCGCACGCCTTGCGTATCGAGCTTCGAGATCGTGCCGTCGTCGGCGAGGTCATGCGTGTTGGCGATGTAGAGGAAGTTGTAATTGTTGATCGTGAGCGCCAGCTTCAGCGCGCCGTTCATGTCGCGCTCGACGGCCTGATCCGTCACGAGCGGATCCGGATTGACGTCCTTGGAGAGCGCGAACGGCGCATACGGAAGTCCATACAGCGCGTGATGACAATGGACATCCTCGGCGCTGCACGGCTCCGGAGGCCCATCGTCGGTGCTCAGGTCCACCGGCGCGAACCACATCGCCATGTCGCGCGGCGGCGGGAATACCGGATCCGGGAGCGGCGGCACCGAATCGATGTCGCAGCCCGCGCCGGCAATGATCGCCAGCGCAGCCCACCCCGACCCGACGGCCCTACGCACCCCGACAATCCATTGAATCACCTGGGCCAATCACCCCGGGACGTTCGAGCACTCCCACACGATCCGGTACACCTTGAGCTTGGGCGTCGTGGTCTTGTCCGTCGTGCCCAGGTTGAACTTCACCTGCACGTACTTCGCGCCGGGCGGCATGATCATCCCGTCGAGATCCGCGGGCGACATGTTGAACGGGCCGATGAACTGTCCCCAGCTCTGATCCGGCGTCGGGGTGTTCCCGGCGCGCAGGCGGGCCGTGAGCGTGGTATTGGGCGGCACGTCGCCGTCCCACTCGAGGCGCAGCCACTTGGTGTCCATGCCGTCGCAGCCTTTGTGGATGTAGGAGAACTCGCCCTTGGGCGTGGTGAAGTTGCGGAGGCCGAAGCCGGTGAAGTCCGAATAGGTATATCCGGTGGTATTCGGATCCACCCCTGCCATTCCCAGGCCGCAGAAATCGCCCTTGCCCACGGGACAGCCGGCGCCGGGACCGCCCCCGAGGTCGGGCTGCGTGGGAGTGCCGTTCGCGTCGACCAGGATGCGCGTCGCCAGGGCGGGCGAGGAGGCGATGGCCCATACATTCTGCTGCACGTCCACGCCGGCGCCGCAGATCGAGCCGCCCCCCACCTGGATCGCGGGCATGTTGCTGCCGTCGACGGTCTTGTCCGCGCCCACCGGCAATGGGATGTTGCCGTCGACGCGCACGATGTACGGCGCGCCGTGGCACGCCATCCACACGAAGAAGTTCTGCTGGGTGCGCGAGTCGGCGGCGATGCCACGGCCCTGGCAGCCGCCCGAGCCGTGGGCCGCGCCGGGATTGGTGACGATGGTCCAGAAGCCATTGCCCAGATTGGCGGTGCCATTGGAGCGATCGGGCGTGTAGCGCATCGCGTGGGGAGTGGGATATCCACCTACCCATACGTTCTGATCGCGATCGAGCGTGATGCCGTAGCCGCCGCCGGGGTTCGACGGGCGCGCCGCGCCTGCCGTCGCGGGGTTCTTGGTGTCGAGGAAGAACAGGCCGCCGCCCACGCCGGGCGCCCAGAGGATGCCGTTCGCGTCGATGGCGGCGCCGTAGGGCTGGCCGGGGACCTGCCCCGCGGCCTTGGTCTGGCCGGTGATCCCGTCGACGCGGAAGAACTTCCCGTTGTTGTAGCCGCCCGCCCACGCGTCGCTCACGCCGCTGTCGGTCGCGCCGTTGCCGAGCGAGAGCGGGCGCCCGAACTGGTTGGGCGTGTTGGTGTTGGTGGTGAAGAGCAGGCAATCGTCGTCGTAGCCGTAGAACTCCTGCGGCTTGCCGTTGACGCAGCCCTTGCCCTTCACGTCCGCCACGTCGTCGGGCACGCCGTTGCGGTTGCAATCGCTGTCGATCAGGCCGTCGTTGTTGACGTCCGACGAGGTCTGGATGCCGGGCTCGCCGTTGCGATCGAGGCAGTCGCCGAGGTCGTTCGCGATCTTGGTGACGCTCGACTGCCCGCCGAACGCGCGGTTCGACACCCACACGTCGCCGTTCCAGTCGACCGCGGTGCGCGAGGGCGAGAGATCGTTCTGCTGGATCGCCTGGTGCGGGCCGGGCGGCATGCCGTTCGAGCGGTTCGTGAAGCGCGTGTCGTCGTCGACGGAGCAGCAGCCCCTGGTGCCGTCGCACCCCTGCCGCCCGCCGTCGGCGCCGTTGCCGAAGCAGGTCACCGTGAAGTAGCGCGCCACCTCGCGCACGGTCTTCGAGTTGATCTTGGAGACGGTGCCGCGCCCCCAGTCGTCGGTGTTGGCGGAGTACACGAAGTCGAACGAGGCGTGCGTCTGCCCGAGCACCAGGTACCCGTCGGGATCGCGCACCAGGCCCTGATCCGACTCGTTCGGATCGGGCATCGGATCCGACTGCAGCGGGAACGGCCCGAGCGGCGGCCCGAAGCCGGCCGTGGCGCAGCTGGGATCCTGATCGCCGCACGCGTTCTCCGTCATCTCCGTGGCAAGGTCGGGCCCGCCGAAGCTGTACCCGCCGATCGTCCCCCCGTGGCAACCCGCGCACGCCATCGCGAGCGCGGCCGCGAATCGCGCGGGCCCGGAGAAGGGATTCCGAGAGAAGCTCATCATCGCCTCCGTGCCTCCGTGCTGCCTGCAGCGCCTTCCCGGCGGGTGCGTGTCCGCGAACGTATCAGGCGAGCCATCCGCCGAAGTATCAAATTGATGCGACGATACCATCGCAGTGCGTCGCGCGGGGGCGCAATCCCGATCCGCGGAGCGGTGCGTCAACGACGGGCGGGCTAAGGCGCGGCCGTCATCGTGGCGCAGTCGGCGCCGCTCAGCCCGACGCGGATGATCCACTTCGACCCGTCGGGGGCGCCCTGCCATTTCGGCTGCGGCACCTCACAGTCGCCGGCGTCGCCGCTCTTCGCGTCGCGGAAGAGCAACTTGTACGTCTCGGTGCGCCCCGCCTCGCGCTCGCACCCGAGGCATCCGGAGCCCGCCGAAGGACCTTCGCGCAGCTTCACCTCCGGCCAGCGCGGCGTCTCCGCGAGGCTCGCGCCGGCCGCCCGCTCGGCGCGCGCGTGCGTCCACGCGTCGATCGTGAAGTGGCACTTCTCGTCGTAGACCGGCTCCTCGCGGAACTTCGGCTTGCACTCGCGCTGCTTCTTGAAGGTGCCGTCGCCCTTGTCGACGCGCTTGATCTGGCACTCCTCGCCGTCGGGCACGCTCTTCGACGAGCGCTGCTCGCGCGTGCGGCTCACGCCGTAGGCGCGCGCCGGGAGCTGATCGCACCAGGCCGACTGCGGCGTCGGCCGCATCGCCTCCACGTTCACCACGCGCTCCCAGCTGTGCCCGGTGATCACCACGCCCGCTTCGTGGTTTCTGAACACGAAGTAGAGCGCCACCGCGATCACCGCCGCCGCCGCGAGCGCGATCCAGATCCCGCGCCCGCGCCGCGACGACGAAGACGCGGCCGCCGGCTGCCTCTGCGCGTCCGCCGCCGCCCGCTTCTCCCGCTTCGCGTCGGCCACCGTCTCGTCGGCGAACGCCTGCCCTTCCGCCACCGCCTGCTCGCCGCGCACCGAGGCCTGCTTCACGCCCGCGAGCGAGCTCCCGCAGTTCCCGCAGTTGTTCGCGCTGGCCGCGCAGGGCGCCATGCACCCGGGACAGATCAGGTCGGCGCCCACGAACTGGTGGTCCTGCACCGCGACCGCTTCTCCGTCGGGCGGGAAGTACCGGAGCGCGGTGTCCGCCTGCACCGCGCCGCAGCTGGGGCAGTGCCGGTGCGTCTTCGCGAGCAGCTTCTTCTGCCCGCAATACGGGCAGTCCCAGAGCATCTCGTAGTCGCCGAGGTCCTGGGTGCTCACGCGGCGCTCCCCTTCCGCGCGCCGCCGAGCTCGGGCCGGAGCGCGAGCCCGCAGCCCACGACGAGGGCGGCCTCGGCCGAGAGCCAGACCCACTGCAGCGCGTCCGGGCTCCCGTCGAGCGCGAAGCCGAGCGCCCGCGCCCCGCCGATCCCCGCCATCGAGCACAGCAGCAGCCCGAGCACCACGGCACGACGAGGCCGCCGCGCGCCGAGGAGCGCCGGCAGCCACGCGACGAACGCCCCGATCCCGGCGAGCGATCCGCCCCAGCTCGCTCGCAGATTCATCATCTGCGGCGCCGTGTCATGCGGGCGGTGCAGGGCCTCCGCCACCCGCAGCGGCGACAGCGCGAGGTACCCCCCGGCGACGGCGACGAGGAGACCGAGCGCGAGGAGGAGGGCGCGGGTGGGCAATGCAGCGCGAATGTAACACCTATTGGATCGGCGGCGTGACCGTCGCGGGCGCGCTCACCGCTTCCGACGATGGCCCGCCTCGCATCTATAGTAGTATCGCCCCCATGAACAACACCACGTGGGTTCGCCTCGCGACGCTGGGCGCCATCCTCGGCGCCGCCGGGCTCGGCCTCAAGTACGGCCGCATGCAGGGCAAGGCCATCGGCGAGGGCGACGTCGACGAGAGCTTCGAGGTCGCCTCGCCGGGCGCGCCGTGCGAGCCGCGCGGCACGCTCTGCATCCGGCCCGGCAACGCGCAGACGGTGGCCGGCACGCAGGAGGGGACCGCGGCGCGCCTGCGCCGGCAGGGCGTGGCCGACGAGCGCGCGAGCACCGACGACACGCCCTGGATGCTCCAGATCGACGGCAACTTGACGCACCCGGCGCTCGCGGGCAACGCGCTCCTGATCGTGGCCGACGTGGCGGACATGCAGGCGGGCTACATGACGGTGATGCGCCAGGGCCGCGTGCCCGGCGGGACCACGTTCTCGGCGCGCGTGCGCCTCTCGCCGAAGGACGGCGTGCTCCCGGGGCTTTCCAGCACAGTGGGATCCGAAGCTTGGAATTCACGTGACTTGAAGTCGCGGC
>JADMIO011057202.1_pt1 | contig 12638 bp, 10 predicted proteins | sample 8958161 | NCBI WGS metagenome assembly JADMIO01 (sample SAMN16585339, study PRJNA669376) | soil metagenome | isolation source: Crop rotation soil | place: USA: Cullars Rotation, Alabama | collected 2011 | reverse complement strand
CGACTTCAAGTCACGTGAATTCCAAGCTTCGGATCCCACTGTGCTGGAAAGGGCAAAATTAGAGGCGATGGAGGTTGAATACAAGGCGAGACTCGAAAAGCGAAAAGCCGATGAAGCCAGGACGCGCGCCGATATGGAAGCCAAAGCTAAAGAAACAAGCGAACGAATAGAAAGAGAAACAGCCGAAATTGCTGTCCGCCGTAAAGAATACCAAGCCCGGATCCAGCAAAGCAACCTGGTGTACCGTACTTTTATGGTAAACAATTTTGGGGTATGGAACTGCGATTGCCCCAACCGACTGCCGGCTAACCCACCGGTGCTGGCCACTATTATAGATGCAAAAACAAAGAAGCCGCTGGCTATACAAACCTGCTACCTGGTGGAAAAAGGAAGGAACATGATGTACACTTACTACCCCGAGAGCCTGGGCGGTTTTCGCTTTGATCCGGCTGCTGAAAATATGGTGTGGGCTGTTACTACCGATCTGAAAGTAGCAGTGCTGAAACCGGAGGAATTTAAAGCTGCACAGAGAAACGCGGGTAAAATAATACAGCTCGAATTAAATATAGTTGACCAGAAATTTACCTCGAGTGGCGAAGTGCAGGAATATTTGGAGATATGACCCCTGGATCTCTTTAACAATGCTTTAGATAAATGGTAAAAAGGATTTTTTCTATACTGGTTTTGGTGATGCCGGTCCTTGCTTTGGCACAAAGCAGGGATACGGTATTTACAGTAAAGGCTGCTCCTTCCGTTGTAAAACTTTTACCGGAAACAAATACCCTGTACCAGGACCTATCGAAACGGTTCCGGTTGGTCAAATCGTCCACCGTCGTAATTGATACTGTAATTTTTGAAGGCGGAACAGTTCAGGTAAAAGACTCCCTCATCATCCTTAAACCAACCAAATCGAAAACGGTGCTGCTTAAAATTTATGAAAAACAACCCGGTGGACGTTCCGCGTTAGCGCTGGTGAAGGAGTTTTATGTTCAAAAATTTATTGAGCCAAAACCGAATGTAGATGGAGTAAATTGCGATTCAGCCATTCACCGTATGAAAGTGGTAGCACAGGGTTATGTTAATGTACCTATCCGCCCCGATAAAGAACTAAAGCGAATAAGTTATAAAGTGCTATCGTTTGAAATGGAATCAGCCAGTAATGGGAAAATAAATACACTAAAAACCAACGGTAACCGGATGAATTTCGAGATGAAGGATGTAATAGACAAAATGGGCGACGGGGGCGCCTTCCAGGTAAATAACATAAAGTACCTGGTGCAAGAGGATACGTTTACCATTCAACAACCCTTAAGGGTTTATATTATTAACGATACCATCAATAAATTTTAAGTAGAGAGTAACTTTCATATGCCCCTGCTTATTTCTTAAAACCTCCTAAATAGTTTACGATTTACGCTTTACCTGTTGATAGGCTTAACAGTTTATTAATCTATTTGATTATTTTTCGGCTGTTTTCGACCACATCTCTACCTGTTTAACAATGCGGCTATCATTTATCACCCTTTTTGCCTGTGTCGTTTTCGTGCAGTATAGCTACTGCCAGAAACTGAACGGCGAAATATTTATCCCTATGGATAACCGCACGGAAATATGGATAAAACCTGCCCTCGACACGCTGGATAACCAAAAGCAGTATACTTTCCGCATTAGGGTAACCCCTGAATTTACTATCTCCCAATTCTTATTCGAAAAGGGCCTGGCCGTTCAAACCGATAGTGTTTTGGAAATACGGGCGAATAGTCCCAAGTCAGGCGATGTGGATACCGCCGTTTTAAGAGTAATAGTTACCAGCATAAAAGGCTCGCGGATATTTCTCTTCCAGAAGCGGTTTATTGTAAGGGTGCCGGAAAAAACCTTTCCCATGATCAGCCACCCGAAAACGAATGTCATTATGCTGAATGATAAGACCCGGCTTGACCGCAACGAGGTATACCCGAAAAGCATGTTCTTTGAAATGCAACCCTTCTTTACCATGTACGACAACGAGGTAAACATGAAAAAGATAGACGTTACCGGCGTAACAGTATCGTTGATGAAAAAGGAGGGCAAACAATATATTTCGCACGGCGACACTATGACCAACGAAGCGTTACGGGAGCTCAAAAAAATAAAAATATCTATACCGGTATACATCCGTGTAGACGGCCAGGCAGGCAAGTCGAAAAAGGCTATTTGGGAACGGGTGGTGGTTTATCCGGATTAAAAAGCGTTAGAGTGTTGTAGAACGCGTAACTCGTCAACCCGCTAACCCGACAACATATTCTTCAGTTTCTCAAAATACTGAGGCGCCAATTTCAACCGGCTGCCATACCAGCTAAACATTTCGCCATCCACTACTATTACTTTTGAACCAGGCGAAAATTCGCGGAATTCATGAAAATGTTTTTCAGAAAAAGAATATGGTTCGGAGGAAAGGAAGATCACATCGGGCTTTAATTCTTTTAATACCAGTGGTTCAATTTCAGGATACCGGCTTAAATGTCCGAATGCATTTTTAACTCCAAAAACGCCCAGCATATGGTCGATGAAGGTACCTGCGGCTGCTGCCATATATGGTTTGCGCCAAATAAAATAAGCTACGGACAAATTATGTACAGGCTGCCATGCTGCAAAGGCGGCGCGTAACTCAGCTATCAACTCCTCTCCCTTTTCCGTACGGTTGGTAATACCCGCTATATGCTTCATCATAACATAGGCGTCTTCCAGCGTATATATTTCACTCATCCAAACCGGGTATTCTTTCCGTAGTTCTTCAATCCCTTCGCGGTAGTTTTCTTCTTTATTGCCGATAATAAGATCCGGTTGAAGCGCGGCTATTTTATCCATGTCGAAGCGCTTGGTACCACCTATCTTCTGTTTTGTCATCACACCTTCTTTCGGGTGAATGCAAAAACGGGTGACACCTACTACCTGTTCATTTAAGCCCAGGTCGAAAAGCAATTCGGTCTGTGAAGGCACCAGCGAAATGATCCTTTGCGGCGGAAAATTCAGCTCCACCCGGTGGCCGGTCTGGTCTATGGAATTAATACTTTTTGCCATCTACTTATACAAAATGCGCCTTTTAGCCCTTGACATTTTACAAGCGGCCGTTTATATTATACAAACAGCAGGTATGACGGGTTCAACGCCATATAAACCTGGAAATTAACAGCTATGCGCCGCCTTAAAATTAGCAGAAGTATTACTAACCGTGAAACGGACTCCCTTTCGCGTTACTTACAGGAAGTAAGTAAGGTGAAATTGCTTACGGCAGAGGAAGAAGTGACCTTAGTCAAAAGAATACGGATGGGTGATACGGCAGCGCTTGAAACACTTACCAAGGCCAACCTGCGTTTCGTAATTTCGGTAGCCAAGCAATACCAAAACCTGGGGCTTAGTTTTTCGGACCTGATAAGCGAAGGCAACCTGGGCTTACTAAAGGCCACGGAAAGATTTGATGAGACCAAGGGTTTTAAATTTATTTCATACGCGGTATGGTGGATCCGTCAATCGATATTGCAATCGCTGGCGGAGCATTCGCGCATTATTCGTTTACCCCAGCATAAAGTAGGTACCCTAAATAAAATAAATAAAGCCTTTGCAGAGTTAGAGCAGGAATTTGAACGTGAACCTACTTCCGATGAGTTAGCTTATGTGTTGGATATTCAATTGGATGAGATACATAGCGTATTAGGCACAGCCGGCAGAAAAGTATCGCTGGACGCACCACTGGGTGCAAGCGACGAAGTGTCGTTGCTGGATGTAATAGAAGACAAAAATATTCAGCAGACCGATCACGAAGTGACTCATAATGAATCGCTGCGCAATGAAATTTATAGCTCGCTGGCCAACCTTAAAGAGAAGCAGGCCGAAGTAGTGAAACTATACTTTGGTATTGGGGGCGAAACTCCCCTAAGCCTGTACGATATAAGTCTTCGGCTAAATCTCTCCAGCGAGCGTATCCGCCAGATAAAGGACGAAGCCCTGGCCAGGCTTAAGAACACTACCCGCTGCGAAAGATTGAAAGTATACCTGGGCGTGTAGCCAATTTTAACCCTCCTTTTCTTATCATAAAAGGCAATTTCCTTCCATAAGGATGGCATTTAGATGTTGCAACGCTTGCACAGGTTGTAAAAATGGTTTTCTTTAGTAGTACCAAAACGTACGCTAACGAAACAAATCTACACCGCCTATGCGCCAGCTTAAGATCTCCAGAAGCATCACGAACCGTGAGAGTGAATCATTGGAAAAATACTTGCAGGAAATCGGCAAGATAAGTTTGATAACACCGGATGAGGAAGTAGCGCTGACGCGACGAATAAAAAAGGGCGATCCGGTTGCACTTGAAAAATTAACCAAAGCAAATTTGCGGTTCGTAATATCGGTGGCCAAGCAATACCAGAATCACGGTCTTACTTTATCCGATCTTATTAACGAAGGCAACCTGGGCCTTATAAAAGCCGCCGAGCGTTTCGATGAAACCCGTGGCTTTAAATTTATTTCGTACGCCGTGTGGTGGATCCGTCAATCTATATTACAGGCTTTAGCTGAGCAATCACGCATTGTTCGTTTACCATTGAATAAAGTAGGCTCGCTGAACAAAATAAATAAAGCCTTTACCCAACTGGAGCAAGAGTTCGAGCGCGAACCATCGCCCGAAGAACTGGCTAAACTTTTGAACCTTGAACTGGAGGAGGTAGAAACTACGATGGGCGTTGCCGGCAGGCATGTATCGATGGATGCCCCGTTTGCAGCCGGTGAAGCCAACTCGTTACTGGATGTAATAGAAAACCCGAATGCAGAATTAGCAGACGGCCAGGTAACATACAATGAATCGCTTCGCAACGATATTAAACGCTCGCTTTCATCACTACCGCCAAAACAAGCTGAGATACTGAAGTTGTACTTTGGTATTGGTTACGAGCAACCGGTAAGTCTTGAAGACATTGCTTCCCGTTTCGGCCTTACACGCGAAAGAGTGCGGCAGATAAAAGATAAAGCGCTCGACCGCCTTAAAAGCACCCACCGCAGCAAATTGCTGAAAGGATATTTGGGAAGGTAACTTGCATATTACGGTTAACAGTTCATAATAATACAATAGTGTATTTGCTATTGCCTGTACCCTATTGCCTATTGCCCAAATTCTTCCCATATTCGCACCCTCTTTAAGCGAAATTTTAACATTCTAAATACAGTAAGCAAACATGGCGGTAAACTACGAACAGGAATTAACCCAATGGATTGGAAATGAAAAACTTGCGTTAGAGCTTTTAAACTACGGCAGCCAGCAGCAGCTGGAAAAAGCGATAGAATTAGTTCTATTCCGTCGTAAGCTATTCGATAAGAAGATAAGCACAATTATCGACGACCATGATTACGCCCAGAAATTTGCGGGGTTACCTATTACTCTGGAGATCACTTCCAATATCGCCCGCGCTATCAGCAAGTTAAACCTCGCTCCATCGCGTATCGACGTGGGCCGGTTGGCATCGGAATGGCTGAACGAAGGAAAGAATTTTAAAGGCTATGATGATTTTGTAGCTGCCAAACTGAAAGAGTTTGTAGGGGTAGAAAAGAAAGTATTAAAGCCGCGCGACGTGGTATTGTATGGTTTCGGCCGTATAGGAAGATTGGCTGCCCGTATATTAATCGAACACGCAGGAAGCGGCCACCAGTTGCGCCTGAAGGGAATTGTTACCCGCGAACACGCCGGCGACGACCTGGAGAAACGCGCCAGTTTGCTCCGCAAAGATTCCGTGCACGGAAAATTCGGCGGCGTAGTGGAAATAAATAAAGAAGAGAATGCCATAATCATTAACGGGCATACGGTGAAGATGATATCGGCAAAAACGCCTTCCGAGATCGACTATACCCAATATGGTATTAACGATGCTATCATTATCGATAACACCGGTGTATGGAGAGATGAAAAAGGTTTGAGCGAACACCTGAAAGCAAAAGGAGTTAGCATGGTGGTGCTTACGGCACCGGGCAAAGGCACCATACCGAACATCGTTTATGGTGTGAACCATGAAGCTTATAATGCCGATAACGGAAAAATATTCTCCGCCGCTTCGTGCACTACCAATGCTATTGTTCCGGTTATTAAAGTAATAGACGAAAGCCTGGGCATTGAGAAAGGCCACATGGAAACCGTTCATGCTTATACCAACGACCAGAACCTGCTCGATAACTATCACAAAAAATCGAGAAGAGGCAGAGGCGCACCGGTGAACATGGTAATTACCGAGACCGGAGCCGGTAGTGCTGTTTCGAAAGTATTCCCGCATATGAAAGGTAAGTTAACTTCCAACTCCGTACGCGTACCGGTACCCAATGTGTCGCTCGCTATCCTGCAATTGGAAGTAAAAAAGCAAACCACGGTGGAAGAAGTAAATAAACTTCTCCGCGATGCTTCGCTGTACGGCAGCCTGGTGGAACAGATCGATTACTCTACTTCCGAAGAGTTAGTTTCCAGCGATGTTATTGGCAACACCCACCCTTGCGAAATAGACAGTAAGGCAACCATCGTATCTGAAGATGGAAAACGGATCGTGCTATACACCTGGTACGATAACGAGTACGGATACACTAACCAGGTAGTACGTTTAGCCAAACACCTGGCAGGAGTAAGAAGACTGGTTTATTACTAGGCAAATTGTTGTATCACTTTTTCAAGTTCGGTAACAGGCAGAACGCCTGATCGCCTCCATTTAATTTCGCTGTTTTTAAATAAAATGAGTGTGGGTACCGCCTGCACCTGGTAGGCATTGGCGGCTGCCGGGTTTTGATCGATATCTATTTTAATAATAGTAGCCTTATCTCCTATCCTGCTTTTTAGCTCTTTCAATATAGGCGCAAGCGCTTTACAGGGGCCGCACCACTCAGCCGAAAAGTCGATGAGCACTGGCTTGTCCGACCTCACCAAATCCGAAAATGCTTTGGTTTCCATAGGTTAAAAATGGCAATTATTTTACCAGCCTTAAGCCTGTCTATGTTCTTACATAAATATTAATCAAAACTTTAACTTTTGGAATACGCTCCTGAAGATGCACAGGCACCAAATTTGCATGTTGCTGCTTTGTATTTTTGATACACCTAAAACATCAGACCATGAAAAATCTATTCATTTCTGCCACATTTCTACTTACTAACTTATCGTTTTCGTTAGCGCAATGGCCCGCCACATATAATGGCACAGGCAATGCCGTTGACGAGATAAAAGCGATGACCGTGGACAATGCGGGCAACGTATACGTAACCGGATATTCATATAGCGGCGCAAACGACAATGACTACATTACTATTAAGTATAACCCGGCCGGTACACAGTTGTGGCTGGCGAGGTATAACGGCCCCGGAAACGGAAGCGATGTACCCACTTCTATTTTTGTAGATAATGCCGGCAATGTATACGTAACCGGCTCCAGCGATCTTCTCACCGGTTATTTTATAGATAACGGCGCGGCTACTGTCAAGTACAATCCCAACGGAACGCAAGCATGGGTAGCGCGCTACGATGGAATCATACAACGCAGCGACGGAGGGAATGCGGTAAAGGCGGATGCAGCAGGCAATGTTTATGTCGCCGGATTTACTACTGTTAGAAACGGAGCATATACCAAGTTCGATTACCTGACTGTTAAGTACAATAGCTCAGGAGCGCAACAATGGAGCGCCACCTATAACGGCCCCGCTAACCAGGATGACGTTGCCATAGGCCTGGGATTAGATGGTGCCGGAAATATTTATGTAACCGGTACCAGCTTTGCCGGAAAAGACCCCATTGGCGAGCAAGACTACTTGACTATTAAATATAGCCCCGCGGGAGTACAACAGTGGACAGCGCGCTATAACGGTCCCGTAAGTGAACCAGACAAAGCCACCGGCATTGTAGTAGATAATGCCGGCAACGCCTATGTAACCGGTTACAGCCAGGGCCTCGACCTCGACTTTGCTACCATAAAGTACAATACAAGCGGTGCACAACAGTGGGTAGCCCGGTATAATGGCCCGGCCAATAGTTCCGACCTGGCTTATGCTATTACCCTCGACGGTGCGGGCAATGTGTATGTAGCCGGAAGCGATCAAACCACTATTTATAATTCCGATTACCGCGTTGTGAAATATAATAATGCCGGCCAACAGCTATGGACAGCCCGCTATAACGGCCCTGCAAATGATAATGATGAAGCGCTGGCGCTGGATGTTGATAATACCGGTAATGTTTATTTAACCGGTTACATTAATGGCACCAGCCCAAGCTGGAACATTGCTACCATTAAGTATTCGTCGACCGGTGCACAACAATGGGTAAAAACATTTGATGGGGTGGGCCACGGGAACGACAATGGAAATGCAATAAAGGTAGATGGCTCGGGTAACGTTTATGTAGCCGGCGGTACCACTGCCAAAAATGGCTCGCTTGATTTCATTACGCTGAAATATTCCTCAACCGGCGTGGCAGTATCACGTAGCGATGAAGAAGATGAAGCAACCGCTGTTATCCCGGTAACTGCTGAGAATATGAAAGCACTCGTTTTCCCGAACCCGTTTAGAGATGTGTTAAACCTGAGAGCAGACGGCGCCTTCAGCGACCATTATACTCTTATTGTAAGCAATGTACTGGGGCAGGTAGAAAAAGAGACAGAAATACGCCCGGCAAATGGCTACATCAACGAGCAACTTGATCTACGCGACCTGCAATCGGGCATTTATTTCCTGACGCTGAACCCGGGTAATAACAAACAGACTTTCCGGGTACAAAAGCAGTAGGAAAATAAATCCGGCTTTTAGAAGACTTTGTATCTTAGCGGTAAATAAATTGCTATGCCATTGAAAATAATCGGCTCCGGTATGGGCCGCACCGGTACCTTATCGCTAAAATATGCATTGGAAGAACTCGGCTTTGGCGAGTGTTACCATATGCATGAACTGATCTACAATCACCCGGAACACGTGGTGTTTTTTGAAGATGCAGAGAAGGGTAAAAAAGTAGATTGGGAAAAGATGTTCGCCAATTACCAATCGGCAGTGGACTTTCCGGTGGCGAAGTACTATGAGCAATTGGTTGCTTACTACCCCGATGCCAAAATTATCCATACCGTTCGCGATGCAGAATCGTGGTACAAAAGCGCCAGCGCTACAATATTAGCCAACCGTCGTCCGGCGCTCCCTGTACTTCTGAAAATGATAGTTCGCTCCATCTACACTCCTGCTATCGGCAAAAAAATGAGAGTGTTTAAATATGTAGGCGGAATGATAAAATCGATCTTCGGCGATGTAAGCGATAAAGAGGCGGTTATAGCAGCGTACAATAAATTTAATGACGAAGCCCTGGCCAGGCTGCCTAAACAAAGGTTGCTGGTTTACGATGTAAAAAGCGGCTGGGAACCCCTTTGTAGTTTCCTGGGTGTGCCCGTGCCTTCAAAGCCTTTTCCGCGGGTTAACAGTACCGATGAATTTCTTACCCGGGTAAAGGATACCCAGGGTAAATTAGCGGGGGCAAGTGCTACCGCTCCATAATTATCTTCTCCCTGGTAGAACTCCTTGCGGTATCGTTTTTTGGATGCGTAATTTTTATGCCCTTTAGAGGCGTTTTTAGCTGTTTTTAGCCCTCAATTTTACATTTCTTCACAATGTTTTGGGCACCGGATGGGCTTAAAACTGTTGTTTCAAACAAAATCAACCCATTTTTTGCCGGCCCGTTTTTCAGCTTCTCCAATGAGAATTTTTAAAAGTGGGTGTTTTTGAGTGTTTTTTTAAAAAAGTTTCGTTTTTCAATTTCTTGCATGGGTAAGTAATTCGTATGTCAAAGAACGGTGAGCCACCGCTGTCCGACACTTAGCTTGCCTTGAGCCTGGGAAGTGTCAGACACCTCAGTACAAAATTACAGCGAAACACAACGCGAAAAACTTAAACTATGAACAGTTGAATTAGAATCATTAAAAGCTGATGTAGTCTAATAAAACACCTAATAAATTTTAACTTTGTCAACCCTAAAATAGGGATAGAACTATGTTTAATAATCTACAGGAACAGTTAGAAGGAGCGTTTAAAAACCTGCGCGGTCACGGCAGGCTTACAGAGTTAAATATTGCCGAAACTATTAAGGAGATCCGCCGGGCGCTGGTAGATGCCGATGTTAACTATAAAATAGCCAAGGAATTTACCGACAGGGTGAAGGAAAAGGCCATGGGCCAGAACGTGTTGAACGCCGTTCAGCCGGGGCAGTTAATGGTAAAAATAATGCAGGATGAACTGACTGCATTAATGGGTGGAACGGTTGCCGATTTTAATATTAAAGGCAACCCGGCTATCATCCTTATTGCCGGCTTACAGGGCTCGGGTAAAACCACTTTTACCCATAAACTGGCGTACTGGCTGAAGACCAAAAAATTCAAGCGCCCTTTAATGGTGGCTGCCGATGTATACCGTCCCGCCGCTATCGACCAATTGATCGTATTGGGTGAAAAGATAGATATACCGGTGTACCACGAAAAGGAAAGCACTAACCCGGTACAAATAGCTTTGAACGGTATTGCCCAGGCAAAAGCCCAGGGCCTGGATTGTGTGATCATCGATACAGCAGGCCGCTTAGCGGTGGATGAAGCAATGATGAAGGAAATTGCTGCCGTAAAAGCCAAGACCAATCCCGATGAGATACTGTTTGTGGTAGACTCCATGACCGGCCAGGATGCCGTAAATACCGCAAAAGCGTTTAACGACCAACTGAACTTCGATGGCGTAGTGCTTACCAAACTGGATGGCGATACCCGTGGTGGCGCCGCGCTAACCATCACTTACACTGTCGGCAAACCTATCAAGTTCGTTTCAACCGGCGAGAAAGTAGATACACTGGATGTGTTCTACCCCGACCGGATGGCCAGCCGGATACTGGGCATGGGTGATATCGTTTCGCTCGTTGAGAAAGCACAGGAGCAATTCGATGAAAAGAAAGCCAAAGAACTGGAAGCCAAGCTGCGCAAGAACCAGTTCGATTACAACGACTTCCTGGCACAATTAGCCCAAATAAAAAAGATGGGCGATATGAAAAGCCTCATTGGTATGATACCTGGTTTGGGTAAGGCCGCAAAAGATGTCGACATTAATGAAGATTCATTTAAGAAAGTAGAAGCCATTATACTTTCCATGACCCCGAAGGAACGCGCCAACCCCGACCTGATGGATGGCAAGCGTAAACTGCGTATCAGCAAAGGCAGCGGCAACACCATACAGGAAGTGAACCAGTTTGTAAAACAGTTCGACGAGATCAAAAAGATGATGAAGAACATGAACAAAATGCAGGCTTCCGGCAGAATGATGAAAGGAATACCGGGAAGGTAACCCCTCACTAAAGATGAAAATCACACTTCAATCGCCACACGTAACATTTAATTTTTTAAAGTTTTTAAAGTTTGAAATATTTAGAAACTTTTCTCACTCTGCGATTGCACTGGTGCATCACTAAGGCACTTCTATATTTAGAAAGATAAAATATACGACGGCGGTTTGTATGTTGTTACAAGCGATTTATTGCGTTATACATCAAGAAAAATTCTTCGCCCTCAAAAATACTTCATAACGTTGTGTACCACTCAGTTTTTTGGATACCGGTTGAATTAAGTTTTGATCTTCTTTTTCAGGGCTTGCTTTAATGCTTAGGACACAGACTTCGTATTCGTAGTGCACAATGGTGTTGCTTTTATGGGCGCGGCCAGCCGTTCCCTAAAACTTAAATTATTAACCCACGATGCTTTCAACTTTTTCACTTGCACACCCTCCCCGCCTTATCCCGAAAGCTTTGCCAGTGTTCTGCTTTTTACATGCCTTGCCTGAAGAAGATCAATACCGGTTACCGGTATCCGGATGTATTCACGCTATTTTCTAACCATTAAATTTTAAACCATGGAAAAAGTTACAATTCGCAGAAACGTAAGGATCATTTTTTCGCTACTGGCATTATTCTTTTCACTTTCGTTTGTACACGCGCAGGTAAGCGTAACCGGGGGTACCAGTGCCACCTACGGCACATTAAAAGCAGCATTTGATGCCATTAATGCCGGCACCCACAGCGGCAACATAGTGGTGACCATTACGGCCAACACTACCGAAACAGCTACAGCCACCCTTAACTCGGGAACCAGTGGTTCCGCCAGTTATACATCGGTGGTGGTAAAGCCGAGCGGTTTTAGAAGCGTTACCGGCAGTTTATCGGGTGTGCCGCTAATTAAACTGAATGGTGCGCAGAACGTAAGGATAGACGGCCTGCATAACGGCACTGATTCGTTAAAGATATCGAACACCAGTACCGGTGGCGCAGGTACATGCACTATCCAATTTATAGCCGATGCCAATACCGATACCGTACAGAATTGTACCCTGTTAGGTTCGCCCGGCTTTAGTACTACCGGTATCGTCCATTTTTCAACCGCTACCAGCACAGGTAATACCGATATACTGGTTACCCGCAATAACATAGGGCCTGCCAGCAATTCGGTAGCCAATTACCAGGCAGTATATTCATCGGGCACTTTTAATAAGCCCAATATCAATAACACCATTAGCTACAATAACATTTTCGACTTTTCGAATATGGGTGTTAGTCTTACCAGTGGCGGGGGAACCGGTAACGGCTG
>JADMIO011621177.1_pt1 | contig 12639 bp, 9 predicted proteins | sample 8958161 | NCBI WGS metagenome assembly JADMIO01 (sample SAMN16585339, study PRJNA669376) | soil metagenome | isolation source: Crop rotation soil | place: USA: Cullars Rotation, Alabama | collected 2011 | reverse complement strand
CGCTTGCGCTTCGCGCCCGTCCGCTCCATCAAAGGTGGCTTCGCAACTTCTTCTGGATGTCGCGGCCATCGACCGCGTGTACCGTTATCTGCCGCAGCTCGAGGCGACCATCGACAGAGAAGTGAGATTGAGCTCCGCGTGAGTCGGGTCTTTGTACAGAAGTCCCCGCGCGTCCATCCGGTGGCCTTTGTGTGTTTCGGCCTTATACGACGGACTGACGCTCACCAGCTCAAACGTGTCGGTGCCGAGCGGCACGCCCGTTGAGGATTTCAGGGTTTCCGCACTGGCCGTCTCCTCTTTCGTGACTGCGGCCTGCGTCGAGTTCGTGAGCATCCATCGGCCGTTGGGGGCCTGGCTCAGACAGCCCGTCACCTGCACCAGCGCGAAATTCGGAGGCCCTGCGGCGTCCGCGCCTTTGCGGACGATCTGCAGATTGTCCAGCGTCGCGGCATCGAGCGGAAGATCGGCGGAGCCGGCAGGGAAGCCATTGACGCTCAGCAAATACGCAACGATATCGACCTTCGTCTCCGGGGTGACCTGCTGCGCATTGAGCGGCGGCATCGTTTCGCGAATTTTGCTGAACAGCCGGTTGACGCTGCCGTTCTCCCACGCGGTGATAAAACGATCCCCCTTCAACGACGGCCCGCGGTCGCCGGCAAGCTCGGCGCCATGACATCCATTGCAGCCGTTCTGTAGCAGCGCCGCTTTGCCGCGTTCGGCCTGAGCAGCCGTGAACACGCCGTCCCAGATGCCTTTCTTCGCCATCCGGATGTCTTCAAGCGCGGAGATATCTTTCTTCAGCTCGAGCGCGCCTTCGGGAAAGCCGTTCTGCTGAAGGATGTAAGTAAGGATATCGAGCTTGATGTCTTCGCTCAGCGTGCCCGGACCGCCTTCCGGCATCGTGTCTCGAATCTTGATGAAGAGATCCGCAACCGAGCCCTTATCCCAATGCGAGAGGAACGTCGCACCCTTAATTGCCGGACCTCTCTCGGATCCGATCAACGCGAGGTTGTGGCATCTCGAGCACGTCTGATCGAACTCGGCCTTGCCGCGCCTGGCCTGGCCGGTGGTGTAAACGCCGTCCCAGATTTTCCCCGGCGCTTGAGCGAAGGCGGGGATCAATGAATCACAAACACACAAGGCAACACAAAGACACAAGGCAACCCGAAGAACTCTGAACAATTTCATTTTGCGGCCTTCGCCATCAACTCTCGAAGCAGGTTGGCTGTGCTTTCGTTACCGCGGCCGCCACCGCCGCCGCGTCCGCCGGCGCCACCGCCGCGTCCGCCGCCACCGCCGCCGCCGCTGGCGATGTCGAGGGGCGTGCGGCCTTGTTTGTCCTTCTTGTCGAGGCGCGCGCCTTTTTCCGCGACATATTGAATGACGGCATTCTGGCCGCGCCCCGCCGCATTGTGAACGATCGTCTGGCCGCTGGTGTTGAAGGCGTTGACATCCACGCCGTGCTCGACGAGCAGTTTGATGCCGTCCAGCGAGCCGGCGATCATCGCTGTCGTCGTCCGGTCTTTCAGCGTGAGCGTCGCATCGGCGCCGCCGTCGAGCAGAATCCGCATGAGCGTGAGATCGTTGCCTTTGGCGGCGCGCATCAGGGCGGTTGTGCCGTCGCCCAGAGACGTATCGCCGACCAGGTTGTTGTGCCGTCCGATGATCGGCTTTGTCAGCCTCGCGTTCGGATTGGCGCCGTTGGCCAGAAGGATCTTCACCATTTCCGACGCGTCGATTTCAGCCGTCAGCTTGGGATTGGGCCGCGTCATCATGCCTGCCGGCGATCGCATATCGACGGCGGCATAGAGCGCCGTCATGCCGGAATTGTCGGGGACGTTCGGATCGGCGCCTTTTCGGAGCAGCATCGTGGCGAGATCGTAGTGGACATTGAGAATCGCGAGGTGCAGCGCGGTCGTTCCGTCCGGATCCTTGGCGTTCAGGTCGGCCTTCGAGTCTGCCAGCATTGCCGCCGCGTCAACCGCATTTTGCCGCGCCGCGAACATCAAAGCCGTCCAACCGCCGCGAGGCAGTTGAAACACGGCCATTCCGTTGGTTTCGTATTTGTACTCCGGGAAGTTCCAGACCTTGGAATGGACGTTCATGTCGGCGCCGGCTTCGACAAGCGCTTTCACGGCGGCCGCGTTGTTTTCGGCGGCGGCGAACATCAGCGCCGTCTGCTCCTGCCAATTCTCTTTGGCGTTGACGTTCGCGCCATGGGCGATGAGCGCCTTGACGGCGGCCGCATTGCCGCTGCGCGCGGCCGTCATCAGGATCGTTTCGCCTTCCGGAGTTGCGGCGTTCGCATCCGCCCCGGCCTTGATGAGGGTCTCGACCATTGCCGCGTTTCCGTTTTCCGCCGCCAGCGAAAGCGGAGTCACGCCATAGCGGTTGGCCGCCTTCGGATTCGCGCCGGAGCGAAGCAGGAGTTGCACAGTGTCGGCGTCATTAGCACGGACGGCCCAGTGCAGCGCGGTCATGCCGTCGGCTTCGGTCGCGTTGACGTTGGCGCGCTGCTTCAAAAGGTTGCGCACGGCCTGCGTGTCGCCCGCCTTGACGGCGTCGATGATGCTCGCCGGCGTGGCCGCGGATAGCGTGACCGCTGCGAGAAGAAGAATGAGCCAGCTCTTTCGCATGATCTAAATCTCGACCGAACCCGTGCTGATTCCAAACTTGTCCAGATCGCAATCGAACTTGTTGGCGAGCGCCACCATGAGGTTCGCGATCGGCGTTTCCTTTGCGGCCTGGATGTGGCGGTTGCCTTTCATGTGGCCGGCAGCGCCTCCGACGAGAACCGTCGGCAGATTCAGACGGGAATGCGTATCGCTTTCGCTCATACCGCTGCCGTAAAGGATCAGCGAATGATCCAGCAGCGAGCCGTCGCCGTCCGGCGTGGACTTCAGACGTTCGAGGAATTTTGCGAACAGCCCCATGTGGTACGTGTTCACCTTGATCAGGCCGGCGAGCTTTTCCGGATTGTTCCCGTGGTGCGACATGGCGTGGTGCGGTTCCATCACACCGATATTCGGATAGACGCGCTGGCTGGCGTCGCGCGACTTCATGTACGAGATGACGCGGGTGATGTTCGATTCATAGGCGACAGCCATCAGGTCGTACATCAGCGTGGCATGCTCGTCGAAGGACTCCGGGATACCGATTGGCGCGTCAGGGAGGTTGACGCTGGTGGCCGCCTGCTTCTCGGCCTTCTGGATGCGCTGCTCGATCTCGCGGACGTTGTCGAGGTAATCGTTCAACCGGGCGCGATCTTTGGTGCCGAGCCGCTTTTCCAGATCGGACACATCGTCCCGGACCGAGTCCAGAATGCTGCGGTTCTCCTGCATGCGGGCGATGCGCTGCTCCTTGGTGCCGGGCCGTCCGAACATGCGTTCGAAGACAATGCGCGGATTGATCTCCATCGGCAGCGGCGTCGTCGGGGTCTTCCACGAGATCGTGTTCATGTACGCGCAGCTGTATGCGGTGTCGCAGCCGCCGATCCATCCGGTGAAGTCTTCCGTCGCGAGTTCGAGAGACGGGAATGGCGTGTCCTGGCCGATCTTGTTGGCGATGACCTGATCGACGGTGATCCCCGCGTGAACATTTTCCGCGATGGTTCTGAAGGGCACGGAACCGCTGAGCCACGCAGCGACGCTGACGGCGTGGCCGTCGAGCGGGTTGCACAATTCCGATACAACCGTCGTCCAGTTGCGGAACGGCTCTATGGGTTTGAGAATCGTGGGGAATTCGAAATCGGCGCCGACTTTCGACGGCGTAAAGTGGCCGGGTCGTTCGCCGAGAGGCACGAAGATGACTGCAAAACGCATCATCGGACTTGCCGCTGTCTTCGCCGTTGGAGTCAGCGCAGGCACCATCGCTTCCAGAAACGGCAGCGCAACTGTTGCACCGATGCCACGCAGTACGGCACGGCGGGATAAATGTCTTTTCGTGGTCAACATAGTCCTACGCTCCTCTATTCCCCTCTTCTCGAGAAGGGGTGACTGCGCGCATCAACGATTCCCGGAAGGCGCGCAGGCGGCTTGGTCCATTCCGAGCAACATCGCAGCGTGAGCGACCAACCGTCCGCTCCATTCCAACGTCTGTTGATGTCGCCTCCACCCCTCCTCAAACAGGAGGGGATTGCATGCTTTTCTGAAAGGGAATGCTCTTCACGATTCCCATGATCAACGCAGAAAACCGATAGTTCTGTTTCGCCGAGTCCCGCACGATCGAGCGGACCGCCGGCATGTCGTAGTAGTTGAGGCCGCGGCCGAGCGCGAAGATCATCAGCTTCTCGGTCAACGTGCTTACAAAGATGTCCGGCTGGCGCACGAGCGCTTTTCGCAGCGCGACAACGCCGTCGACCGGAGTGCCATCCAGCAGCACACCCGATGCATCGATGGGTGTGCCGAGACTCGTGACCGTGCTTCCGTCACGGGTCCGCCAGGCGCCGACGGCGTCGAAGTTTTCCAGCGACAGGCCGATCGGGTCCATCAGCTTGTGACAATTCGCGCAAACCGGATTCGTCCGGTGCTCTTCCATGCGCTCGCGCATCGAAAGGACTTTGCCCTCCCGCTGCGGGTTCTCGTTCAACGGCGGCACGTTGGCAGGCGGCGCCGGCGGCGGCGCGCCGAGCAGATTCTCGAGAACCCATTTGCCGCGAACGACTGGAGACGTCCGGTCCACATGCGAGGTCACCATGAGCACGGCGCCCTTGCCCAGGATGCCCCGGCGCGCGTCGTCCGTGAGCGTCACCCGGCGGAAGTGGCTGCCGTAAATGTTCGGAATTCGATAATGGCGCGCCAGCCGTTCATTCAGGAAAGTGTAATCCGCGGTCATGAGGTCCAGAACATTCCGGTCCTCTTTCATCACGCTCTCGAAAAACAGCAGCGCTTCGGTCTCGAACGCCTGTCGAAGGTTGTCGTCGAAATCCGGAAACTCTTCCGAATTCGGCTGCATGTTTTTCAAATTCCGCAGGTACAGCCATTGCGATGCGAAGTTCGTCGCCAGGGCCTCGGCTTTCGGATCGGCGAGCATGCGGCGGACCTGCTTTTCAAGCACGGCCGGCGTGTGAAGCTGGCCCTTCGCTGCCGCCTGCAGAAGCTCGTCGTCGGGGATGCTGCTCCACAGGAAAAACGACAGGCGGGATGCGAGTTCGAGATCGCTGATGCTGTAGACGCCGGTCGTCTGGCTGTTCGACGCTTCCGATTCGATATGGAACACGAACTTCGGGCTCGCGAGAATGCGTTGAAGCGCCTTCTGGATTCCCATATCGAAGTCGCGGCTCTTGCGCCCGGTCTGGTAGAAGGCCATCAGCCGCTGGATATCCGTGTCGGTCAGGTCGCCGCGATAGGCGCGGCGCGCCAGCGTCGTGATGATGGTGCGGGCACAGGACTCTTCTTCAGCAGCGCTGGCGCGACTCGACGGCCTGCAGGTAAAGATGCGGCGGCGGCTGGGCGTGTCGCCGCGGGCGGATGCGCCGGTGATGCCGTAGGGACCCGTCACCGTGAACATTTCGAAATGCGGATGGCCCGATGTGTCCCGCGTGTCCGTGGAGCTTCTGATGAACGGCTGCAATCGCGTGGGATTGGCCGCTGCGCTGCGTTCCAGAAAGGCCGCGGTGATCACGTGCGGACCGGCTTTCAGCGGGATGCGAATGTGGCCGCGCTCGTCGATGTCATCGCCGAGTTTCGTCATGTTGACGAGGTTGGCTTTGAAATCCGCCTCGCCGCCCATGCTGAAGGTATGCACCCGCTGGCCGTCCACCGCGTATTCGATTTGATGCTCGTACTCCAAGCCGCGCGTGACGCCCAGATTCGTGCGAAACATCCGCACCGTGAAGACATATTCGCCGTCCAGCGGAAGCGTGACTTTCGCCAGAATTCCGCCGACGGTTCCGATGGGCATTCCTTCAAGATGGATGTCCTGCGATGCGTCCTGACGGATACGGAACGTATCGCTGCTCGGCCCGATGTCCGGATCGCCGACGGCGAGCGCGCTGACTTTGCCGGCAGCATCCATGTAGCGTTCGAGAAGGACCGGCGAGACGCCGAGAACGTCGCCGATATTGTCGAAACCATAGGCGGCATCGTCGGGAGGCAGAAGCATCGCCGGATCGACATCGAGCGACAACAGATCCCGAATAACCGTTGCGTATTGCGTGCGGTTCAGCCTCGACAAAAGCGGATGGCCCGGATTGGGATTCGCCGCCGAGGCGCGATCGAGTTCCGTCGTGAGATACGAGATGAGTCCGCTGCGCGTCGCGTCGTCCGGATGCGGCGATCCCTGCGGCGGCATCATGCCCGAACGGAGTTTGCGGACAACCTTCTCCCACGTTTCCGCGTCGCGGCCGACCTTGGAAAGGTCGAGCGTGTCCAGCATCAGGCCCGCCGTCTTCGCGCGCTGATTGTGACACGTCACGCAATACTGATTAATGGCCGCGGAGTTTTCGGTGACGGGGTTCTGGCCGGGACCGGCCTGAATAGCCATTCCCGCGATGATCAGAAGACAAACCGTTATGGGCAACGTGCGCCTGCTCAACTGCTGCTCCTAAGGGTGCTTGGTGTGCCGCAGTATACCTCTAAAACGGCTGGACTTGACCCTGCTTTCGACAGGCGCCTCAGGATTCCCGAAATATGCTCCGGCAATGGAAAACCGAGGCCAGGAAATTGGGATTTGTCTTCCCGAAGCTCTCGGGTGTCTGAAAGAATACGGGCTGCCGTGGGATGGTTCGCCGCCACTGCCGCGGCGGATCGGTCCGGCGATGTTTTACCAGTCGGCCGGCTTGCATTATCTGAAAGGATCGAGAGAAGAGCATCGACCGTAGCGAGAACCGGCTGAAGAGCTTCTCCGCAACCGAAAGCCCCGCCGGGCTGGGTGCGGGCGCAGGTGGAAAGGATCAAACAAGAGTGTTGAGCACGAATGGAAAAGCGGCGACGGATGCGCAGGAATTCATCGAGGCATCGCGATTAGCCCTGAAGGACGATTTTCTGCCGAAGCTGACGCACTGCCTCGAACACATGTCCGACGAGGACATCTGGTGGCGGCCGAACGAGCAGTCGAACAGCGCGGGGAATCTGGTGCTCCATCTCTGCGGAAACATGAGGCAGTGGATCGTCGGTTCGCTGGGCGGCGGGAAGTTCGATCGCGATCGCGACGCGGAGTTTGCGTCGCGCGGCCCGGTTCCGCGGGCCGAACTCCTGGCGAGCATTCGCGCCGCTGTGACGGAGGTCGATGGCGTCCTCGAATCCCTGCGGGGAAAGAATTTGCTGCAGCGTTATGCGATCCAGGCCTACAGCGCGTCCGCCCTTCAGGCGATCTATCACGTCGTCGAGCATTTCAGCTATCACCTGGGCCAGATTCTCTATATTTACAAGCTGAGAACCGGCACGGATCCCGGGTTTTACCGGCATCTATCGAACCGTTGAAGGCAAGGTTTGGTTATAATGCTTCCTGCATGTCCGAATGGCGCCGTACCCAAGTGGTAAGGGAGAGGTCTGCAAAACCTTTATGCATCGGTTCGAATCCGATCGGCGCCTCTTTAGTTGATGCGTCCCGAAGATATTCATTCCGTCGTCCGCATTCTGCGAAAAGAGAATCGACAATGGCCGGTGCCGGTCATTGGGCATTATGCGGAGACGCCGTTTTCCACGTTAATTTCCTGCATTCTTAGCCTCCGCACACAGGACAAGACCACGAACGCGGCCAGCGAGCGATTGTTTGCGGTCGCGAATACGCCGAAGAAGATGCTGGCGACGCCGGTGGACGTCATCCAGCGGGCGATTTATCCGGTTGCGTTTTATCGGGTGAAGGCGCGTAGCATTCATGCGATCTGCGAGAAGATCCTCGAGAGATTCGGGGGAGAGGTTCCTTCGAAGCTCGATGAGCTGCTGGAGTTGCCGGGCGTCGGGAGAAAGACGGCGAACATCGTCGTGACGCTGGCGTTCAGGAAGGCGGGGATTGCGGTCGATACGCATGTGCATCGGATATCGAACAGGCTCGGGTATGTGAAGACGAAGACGGCCGACGACACGGAGATGGCTTTGCGGAAGAAGCTGCCGCGGCGATATTGGCTCGTTTACAACGATCTGCTGGTGACTTACGGACAGAACCGGTGCAAGCCGGTCAGTCCGTTTTGTTCGAAATGCAAGATTGCCGGCTATTGCAGGCGCGTTGGCGTTACGACGCGGCGTTAACAACGATTTCCGTTAAACACCAAGACACACGGCACAAAGACACAAGGTCAGCGAAGCAGCGAGACCAGGTGTTCGAGCAACTCCAGCCGGAGCGCGTTATCGGCAGCCAATTGCTTCAATTCTTCCTGCGGAAGCAGCTTCAGATTCGTCCTCACCCGCCGGGAGCACGCGTTGCAGCCATCGGTTCCGTACAGCATGTGGTCGCTTTGCGAATAGGCCAGCATGCGCGCGGATTCGCTGTCGCGAAGGACCCGGCCGTTCTTCTCGTACGCGTCCGGGTCGACGACCCACACATCCGGCGCAGGCTGGTGATGCGCCGAAACGACGTGCCTTATCGAGTCCGCGTCGAACTCAATCAGGTCGGCGGCGGCCTGCGAAAGCTGCCGTTCGCGGAAAAAGTTCATTTTTCCATTCACTTCTCGAGCTCGCCCGCGACGATATTCAGCGAACCCAGCGCGGCGACGGCATCCGAAAGGTAGCCGCCTTTCACCATGTGGTTGAACGCCTGGAAAATGTAGAAGCAGGTGCCGCGGCATCGCAGGCGGTATGGACGCTTGCTGCCGTTGCTGATGAGATAAAACCCGAGCTCGCCGTTCGCCGCTTCCCAATAGGAATACACTTCGCCGATCGGCGGCAGGATCCCGTCCTGGATCAGCTCGAAGTGGTTCATCAGATCTTCGATATTCGAATAAACGCCCTTCTTTGGCGGCAGGCTGATGCGCCGATCGTCGATCTGCCATGCGCCTTCCGGCAGATTCTCGAGCGCCTGCTTGATGATCCGCAGGCTCTGCCGGATCTCTTCGACGCGCACCAGATATCGATCGTAGACATCGCCGCGTTCGCCGACCGGGACATCGAATTCGAACTTGTCGTAATCGTAATTCGGGAACCACTTGCGAACGTCGTACGGCACGCCGCAGGCGCGCAGCGTTGGTCCTGTGAAGCCCCAGTCGATCGCGTCTTCGGCGGAGATGGCGGTGATGCCTTCGGTCCGCATCTTGAAAATCTTGTTGTGACGATTCATCTTCTCGATGTCGTCGAGATACTTCGGAATCGTATCCAGCAGCTTCCGCGAGCGTGTGACGAAATCCGCCGGAATATCGTCCGCAACGCCGCCGATCCGCACATAACTTACCGTCAGGCGTCCGCCGCAGCAGGACTCGATCAGGTCGTAGATCTCCTCGCGCGGCCGGAACGAATACCAGAAGTTGCTGATCGCGCCCAGATCCACGAGGTTGGTCCCGATGCACACGAGGTGGTCGGCGATGCGGCTGAATTCGGAAAGGATGACCCGGATGTATTGCGCGCGCTTCGGGATTTCGACGCCGAACATCTTCTCCACGGCCATTGCGTAGGCGACGCCGTTCATCATGGCGGACATGTAGTTGAGGCGATCGGTGAAGGGAATCACCTGCCAGTACATGTGCGTCTCGGACATCTTCTCGAAGCAGCGATGGAGATAACCGATCTCCGTGTCCGCGTCGATGATCTTTTCGCCGTCCACGGCGACCTGCAGCCGGAAGGTTCCGTGCATTGCCGGATGCTGCGGTCCGACGTTCAGGATCTGCGGATGGGCGAGTCCCATCGACTCGGCATATCGCTTGGCGCGCGCGACGACGGGCAGATCGTCTGTGTCCGTGCAGGGCGTCCGCTGTCCCGGCGGGAAGTCTTTTCGAAGCGGATGGCCGATGAACTGGGAATGGGTCAGGATGCGGCGAAGGTCGGGATGGCCTTTGAATTCGATGCCGAACATGTCGTAGGCTTCGCGCTCGGCCCAGTCGGCGCCTTTCCAGATGTCGGTTGCGGTCTCGATGGTCGGATCGTCGCCGGGCACCGGCACCTTCAATCGCAGCCGATGTTTATTCGAAAGCGACAGCATGTGGTACACGACGTCGTAGCGCGACGACCGCTCCGACAGGTAATCCACCGCCGTCACGTCGAGCAGCATCTTGAAATCGAATTCCGGATCGTCCTTCAGCGAGCGGAGCACTTCCTTGGCGCTCTCGCGCTTCACCGTAATTGAAAGATCGCCGCGAAACTCGCGCATCCCGATCAGCTCATTCGGAAATTTGGCTTTGAATGCCTGGGCGATCGGCCCCTGCACGTCCTGGTTCTCGTCGAGGAATCTCACCAGCGACCGCGGCGGCCCGGCCAGCTCATGAACGGTGGCATCGATTTCCGGTGTTTTCAGCTTGGTCTGGCGGGGATGGCGTTCGTAAGAAAGACGCGAATCCGCCGTGACCTGTTGCTGGAGTTTAATGACCGCGTCGAGAACGGCTTCCGGGGTGGGCGGGCAGCCGGGGATGTAGACGTCGACCGGCACGATTTCATCGATGCCCTGCATCACGTGATACGCCCTATAGAAGCCGCCGCATGTCGCGCACGCGCCCATCGAGATGACCCATTTGGGCTCGGCCATCTGATCGTAAATCTGCTTCAGGACCGGGCCCATCTTGTCGTTGATGGTCCCGAGCACCATCAGCACGTCCGATTGTTTCGGTGAAAAGCGGACGACTTCCGAGCCAAAACGCGCGATGTCATAATGCGACGACACCGTCGCCATGAATTCGATTGCGCAACACGCCGTCCCGAATGGATAAGGCCACATGGAGCTTTTTCGGGCCCAGTTGACGAGGGAGGCGTAGGTCGTCGTGAAGAAGTTTTCGTGGTCTCTCTTGGTCTCGACTTCGGCAACACTCATAACCTTCGATTGTAGCATGCGGTAAAGAGGCGTGTATGAAGGGGTTCGGGTTCCGAATGTAAGTCAGATATGGCCCGTGAACATTGAACGATGGAGATGCAGATGCCAATGCCGATTCACGATCTTCATCGCCATCTCCAACCTTCATTCGCCGCCGGCCATCCGACATTTACATTGGGGGAACAGCTGATGAAGGGGTTCGTTCAATACACTCTGTCCTTCCTGATGACTTTCCTGCCGCCGCGCTACCGGGCGGAGGGCGCAAGGCTGCGGTCGCAGGCTCTCGCGGCGAGCCTGTTTCAGTGCGCCGCCGCCATGGCCTATTTGATTTACCGGTTCATGATTTTCAGCTGGCAGCGCGCCGGCATCATCGGGCCGGTCGTCGATACGCCTTCGAATCTTCCCGAAATCAATGCGCGTTCCGACGCCGGCGCCGGAATCTTCATGATGGCTGAGTTCGTCTTCCAACCGTTGAATGCTTTTCTCCTCTACCTGTTTTACGAGGGCCTGGTGCGCTATATGGCGGCGCGGATCTCCAATCAGATCATTGGAACGCTGCCTCTGTATGCGATCTCCGGCATCCACAATCTGATCGACCGCGCGAAGTACCGGCGCTACGTGGGACCTGCCGTCGAAGACCAGGTCATTCGAGGCTCCGGCAAGCAGGGCTATGACCTGAAGGTTTACAGCTGCCGCGCAAAGCTCCACTGGAATTCCTACATGGCGATCAAATACGAGGGCGAGTTCTATCAGAAGTTCAAGGAAGAATACGGCGCGGCGCCGCGCCGGTTTATTTACTACCTCAGGAAGAGCGCGCCGGGGCACACCGCCGTGGTTGTGGATGATTATAAGGTCGACAATGTTTTGAAACCGGAGCCGGGAAAGTTCGATGGCCGGCCCGGTCTGCTCGACTCGATGTTTCCGAAGCGCAAGCTGCCGCCGCTGGTCGCCGACGAAGTGGTGCGCGGCGGCGGTCCGCGGCAGGACTACGACTTGAAGATTTACAGCTGCCGTCCCAAGCGCGATTGGAACACGTATGTCACGATTGAATTCGAAGCGCAGTGGTATCAGCTCCGGAAGGAAGAACAGGGAGCGAAGCCGCGGCCGTTTATCTATTACCTTCGAAAGTGTCCGCCGGCGAGGCCGGCAGTCGTGATTCGCAGCTATAAGCCGGATGATGTCTTGAGGGAATCGATGCCGGAATGAACGCTTTGTGCCTTCGTGTCGTGTTTTAAATCACCAACACACGAACTCACAAAGACACGAGGCGCGCAGGCGGCCGCTTACAGGGAGTGGCAGCGTCCCTTCTTTTCGAGCTCTTCAAAGTACGACACGAACTTCGGCCTCAAATCCTGATTCATCGTACTCGAACAAAACTCCACGAAGCCCGCCGTCGGCTGTCCGAGCTTCGTCGAGGCCGCGCCGTTCACGCGGAAACTTTCGTCCGCTCTGGGAGCAAACCGGAAAACTTCCGTCAGCCACTTCTTCGGCAAGCCGGACAGCGTACCGAACGCAACGCCTGTCTCGATGTACGGAGCCGCGACTACGCACTTGCCTTCATCCATGGCCGGGATGATCTCCCAGCGAAGCCGGAAAAACAGGTCCGCCGCGTACAGCAGGACGAGAGTGCGCGGCGAGGGCTTATCGTTGACCTCGAGCCCGTTCATCTCGAAAAAGATGCTCGACGCATCCCACGTGGAAATACCGCCTTGGGGTGTGTGGGTTCGGAGGAGTCTTCTCGCGGCGGGG
>JADMIO011413754.1_pt1 | contig 12639 bp, 8 predicted proteins | sample 8958161 | NCBI WGS metagenome assembly JADMIO01 (sample SAMN16585339, study PRJNA669376) | soil metagenome | isolation source: Crop rotation soil | place: USA: Cullars Rotation, Alabama | collected 2011 | reverse complement strand
TCTTGGTGCCATCCATGTCGAGCATGGCTTGATCGATTTCGGCCTGGTCGAGAACGTCGTAACCTTCTAATGCTGGTCCAATAATGTTGTTAACGTTTCGAACTGCTTTGAGCACGCCCTTGCCGAGATAGCGTTTCTTATCGCCGTCACGAAGTTCGACCGCCTCGTGCTCGCCTGTCGACGCACCTGAAGGTACAGCTGCACGTCCGATGGTGTCGTCTTCCAAGATCACTTCCGCTTCAACTGTTGGGTTGCCGCGCGAATCCAGTATTTCACGTGCGACGACCGACTGAATCAAACTCATTCTCTGGTAGCTCCTAAAATTTTTGTGTTGAAACTTGCGAACGAGACTTTAACACGCGGAAGTCAATGGTCAGTAGTCAGTAGTCAGAGGTCAGTCGTCAGTGGTCAGTCGTCAGAGGTCAGTGGTCAGTGGTCAGCGTCAGTGGTCAGTAGTCAGTCGTCAGTCGTCAGTGGTTGCAGTCGTCAGTGATTGCAGTGTCTTACCCCGAAGGGGTTCCGACCCAAAGCCCAAGGTTGCCGCTTTGGGCTACCTTGGGATCAAGCGGCACGTCATATACCAACCCCAACGGGGTTGCGTCACATACCATGAATATCGATAACCAGTGGTATGAAACTATGCCAATTTGTGGGCGCTAATGGGCGGCGCGAAACTCTCGATTTGGTGCGAGATTGAGATGCGGAGGGCGCAACCCCGTTGGGGTTGATGCTTCAAATGTCACTTGATCCCAAGGTAGCTCAAAGCGGCAACCTTGGGCTTCGGGTCGGAACCCCTTCGGGGTAAAAGACCACTGAACCACTGGACCACTGACTACTGACCAATACTTACTGACCTTGCCGGGCGGTATTAGCAACATTCGCCTCAGTCTCTTCCGGCTTAACTTCAGGAACCTCAAGTCTCACCCGCAGGACACGGCGTTTCTCGACTCTCTCTACATGAAAAGTCAGGCCGTCGTACTGAATAACTTCCCCAGGTTTCAAAACTTGACCCGATTCAGTCATCAAGAAGCCGGCGATCGTCGTGTAAGCTTCTGATTCCGGTAGCGACAACTTTAGTCGACGATTTAGATCTCGAACTGCGAGTCCACCAGCCAGCAGATAAGTGTTTTCTGACATCGGTGTGATCTGCTCGTTGACTTCTTCGTCGTGTTCATCCGATATCTCACCGACAATCTCTTCGAGCAGATCTTCCAGTGTGATGACTCCTTCAAGTCCGCCGTGTTCATCAACTACAAAGCCGAAGTGCATCTTTGCTTTCTGCATCTGCCTCAACACGTGTTCGAGACGTGCAGTGTCGACAACATAAAGTGGCGGCTGCAGAACATCCGTTAGTTTGAACTTATCCGGGTGAAGCAAATACGGCATGACATCTTTGCTGTGAATGAAGCCAATGACGTCATCGAGTGAATCGCGATAGACGGGCAAACGAGAGTACCTGTGCTGATCGAACGCCTTCGTGATCTGTTCCAGCGAACAGGTGTCGGGAATCGCGGCCATTTCGGTGCGCGGCACCATGGCCTCACGCACAACTGTGTCTGAAAACTCAAACACGCGATGAATCAGTCGTCGTTCTTCGGCGCGAAGGTGACCGCTTTCGCGAGAGATGTCTACCAGTCGACGAAGTTCCGCTTCAGTGTAAGTCGACGAATGTTCCGCACTCGCTTTGATACCAACCAATTGAACTGTGCGAACACTGGCCCAATCCAGCGCACGGATCGGAATACTGAAGACTTTGTAGAAAAGCTGAAGTGGAAGAACAATCGTTAACGCGAGTTTCTCGGCTATTGCCAGTCCTATTAACTTCGGAGCCTGCTCACCAAGAACGATGTGAAACGAAGTGATGATCGAAAATGCGATCAGAAATGAGATCGAATGGCGCAGCGTGTCGGAGGAAAGACCCGAGAGTGGACGTTCCAGCAGTCGCGCTATGGCGGGTTCGCCTACCCAGCCTAGTGCAAGTGAAGCCAAAGTAATTCCGAGTTGGCTCGCAGATAGATATTGATTGAGATTATTGAGGACGTTGAGTAGGCGCTTGGCTGCGTTACTCCCACTGGCTGCGAGTGTCTCGATTCGCGAAGCGCGAACACCGACTAGGGCAAATTCAGCCGCGACGAAGAAGCCGTTGGCAGCGACAAGGAACAAGACCAATACGAGTTTGAGTGCGATTCCCCCCAAGTCGAGAGACGCCGCTGACTCACCCTCGAAATACAGCAGCACTATGACAGAACTAATAAACGTCGACATTTTTAGTGGGGAATCGAGTCGAGGCGTCACTTACTACTGGCGACGCGTCAGGCGGATTATAGCGGATAGGTGCTTTTTTGTCCGATACGCTTCAGCTAGTCGTGATTCACATTTAGCAGAGCCGGGTAGTTCCATCCTTCAATCACGACAAGTTGAGATCGATCTTGCATATGGGTCTAACTTAAACACAGAGACACAGAGTTTCACAGGGACAGAGAGGTTGAGCCAGCAGTCGGAAGACTTTTGCAAGAGGTTCTAAAAAGCGTATCGGACATTGTGTGGTGATCCGCCGCGGTGATGACCACTCACGCGAAATTATGCCGCTTCAGTTTGAAAGACACGCTCAGTCACTCTAACCGCTCCCGACATTTTGTCTCACGAAATGACAAGTCAACTTGACTCATGAAATGGGCATGTCTGTTGCACAAACGGACAGCGGTGAAGAGCTTTATTTTTCACTACAAAGCGGCAAACTTTGTCCCAAATCTCAGGAACGACCAAGAAGGTTTTCATGAAGGTAATCCCCCGCATCGCAGTAGTCCTCGCAATAGTATTGTGCCTGGGCTTCAGTTCTATTCCCTCGATAACTAGTCATGCTCAGAGGGGTGGTAGTACGGCACTTACTCGCAGCAAGGCTAGTCCTGAAATAAAGTCGGTAATGTCGAACATCGTTCTCCGGGATCAACGGACAACCGTGATCCTGCAGTTGAAGACTGGCATTGGTGCGACTCTGCAATCGAAGTTGAACGACCCAGACTCAGTTGTACGGGCACAATTAACTTCCTTAAACATAACGATCGTCGAAGTTTCCAACAAGAGACTCTCGATGTTAGTCAATGATGATTCAGTCGCATACGTTGCTCCTGATCGGAATGTCAGACTTCTTAGTCATCTAACCACCACAACAGGAACTGAAAACATCCGTCAAGCTACTAAGCCAGATGGATCGACTTACAGAGTTGATGGAACCGGAATCGGCATCGCGGTACTTGATTCAGGAATCGATACTGCGCACACGGCATTTAAGACTGCCACCGGCAAGCGAGTGACCTATAGCAAAGACTTCACCGGCATAGGTTCAACAAAAGACGCATACGGACACGGCACTCATGTCGCCGGCGAAATTGCGGGAGACTTGAGTTATCCGTCGAACAACTATTCGGGGATCGCTCCTGGCGCAAACCTTATTAATTTGCGAGTTCTTGATGATCAAGGGTTCGGAAAAGAATCGTCAGTCCTCAATGCGCTCGAATGGGTATTAAACAACCGCACGACTTACAACGTTCGTGTAATCAACATGAGTCTCGGCACGCCTGCGATCGACTCTTACAAAGACGATCCGCTTTGCAAAGCTGTTCGCAAGCTCGTTGATGCTGGAGTTGTGGTTGTTGCAGCTGCCGGTAACAGCGGTAAGGACGCATTTGGAAGAAAGGTGTACGGAGCAATCCATTCACCGGGTACTGAACCTTCGGCGCTGACTGTAGGCGCGACGAATAGTTTTCAAACCGACAAGCGTAGTGATGATGGCGTTGCTTCTTACAGTTCTAAAGGACCGACGCGTAGCTATTGGGTCGACAATGTCGGTGCGAAACATTACGACAACATCCGGAAGCCCGAAATTGTTGCTCCCGGGAACAAAATCATTTCCGCTCAGGCTGACAAGAATTTCCTCGTCAGTACCTACCCTTACCTCTCAGTGCCATTGTCGAGTGATATGAACAACAAGGCGATGAGCATGAGCGGAACTTCAATGGCAGCTCCTGTCGTTGCCGGGGCTGCAGCTCTAATGCTTCAAGAGAATCCGCACCTTACTCCAAACATGGTGAAGACGATCTTGATGTACACCGCACAGAAACTTTCCAACGCAAACGATTTTGAGCAAGGTGCTGGCGAACTCAATGTCGATGGTGCGTTGAAGCTGGCACGACTTGTTAGGAAAGATCTTTCAAATCAAACACCGGTTGGAGCGCCAATGCTGACTGCAAACCTCAGCAGCTCAACTTCAACGATTGTCGGCGAGAAGTTCACCTGGTCACAAAGAGCATTCTTTGGTACGTATTCAGTGAAGGGTACCGACCTGGTGACTGACTATCAGCGAGTCTATGGTCTTGGGATGTTGCTCTCGGATGGAATAATTCTCAGCGATGGGATCATCTTGAGCGATGGCCTGATGCTAAGTGACGGATTGATCATGGGAGACGGAATTATGGTCTCCGATGGGATCATTCTTAGCGATGGCATCATCATCAGCGACGGTTTAATTCTCGGTGACGGATTGATTATGGGAGACGGATTTGTCCTTGGCGACGGAATTATAATGTCCGATCACACGATGTCAGAGTGGATCCTCGTGAATGGCGTATAAAGCTGTTCTAGCCACTCTGTGAAGGGCAAAGATGGCGTAGGGCTTCAAGCTCTACGCCATCTTTGTTTAGACGAAGTGTAGCTTTGGATATTAGTGGCCGGTGGCAGCTGTGGCGGCGCGAGCACGCGCTGGTTTGCGATCGTGCTTGTTGCAGGCCTTGGCAATTGCCTGGTCGACACGAGGCTCAATGTTGCACTCGGGTTGACGGCAAACGGCCGCCAATTCAGAGACAACGAGATACCGCGAACGCTCAAGCATCCTTTGCTCACGAAAAGAGAGCGGCTTGATGTTGCTGAGATAAGTAAGATGCTTCAGCACGTCTGCCACCTCAAAGATATCTCCCGTGCGCATCTTCTCTGAAAACTCTTTGAAACGATCCTTCCAGTCATTTGCTGGGGAGGAGAAATCATCCGCTAACGCCTTAAAAAGCATGTCGCACTCGCCCGATGAGATTGGGGCTCTAAGGCCAACTTCTAAGGCATTTGAAACGGGAACGAGTACCAGGGAGTTATTAGCAGCGAGCCTAAGCGTATAGAAAGGGAGGAGCGTTGCGCCTATTTGCTTTTGCTCAATCTGCTCGATGGTCCCGATTCCATGATTCGGGTAAACGACCTTCTGGCCGACTTTGAAGCCCACCATTGCACCTCCATCGATGTGAAAAATCAGACTGCGCCGCACGCGCTTGTCTAGGAGAAATTTCCGAGCGACGCCGAGTTGCGTCGGGCCCTGTTGGTATGTGAGTTCGAGTCTAGCAAGCGGTCTCGCAGATGGTCAAGGTTTCGAGCGGAGTGGGTTCGATGGCTAGTGAGGTTCGACCCAAGATGTCAGTTTTGCCGCAGTACGACATCAGTCAAATTCTGACACGGCTTCAACTCAACTTCCGACTTTGCAGCTTCAGCGGCTCGACGAAGCTTGGTTCGTGCTTCAACAGCATCAGGTAAGCGGAGTTTGTCAGTAGTAGTCGGAATGTCGGTCTGAGATCGCTGGACAAGGGTGAAGTACTTTCCTGGTGGAAGACTGGTTATGAGGAAGGTTCCGTCCTCATTAATATCGCTAGAGAAGTAGCGAATAGGATCGTCAATCTTGTCGCGCTCTGAAGGAACAACGTACACGCGGACTCCGGCTTCACTCTTTTCTAGTTTGCCTCTGATCGAAGCCGCTCCTTCACTCAGAGTAATAGTAAGTCCTGTTAGACGTTCACCGGATTTCAACGTGATCCAATTTTTAGCAGCGTCCTTCGCAGCAGCGGTGTTTTTCGCTGATGCTTGCGCGGCGCCCGGCACTGATATCGATTTCAAATACCAGTAGCGGGCGAAGAAGCGAGGGCTCAAGACATACTGTCCGGCGCGCAGATTCTTGATCGCGAATGACCAATCCTTATCGGGAATAGTAGCGCCAACAACTGCCCTCATAACTGCTAACTGATCCCACTCCGCCTCTTTTCGATTCTGGAAGAGCGTGACAACCGTTTCGTTGAATGTTGGTTGTCGTTTGTTTTCGCACTCAGGTAATTTCGTAGTCTCAAGCGAGATCTTCCCCGTTATTCCTGCTAGAGACTTTGGTACAACTTCGAGGCCTGTGACATCTCCTCCCTTCACGGTAATACGGAGAGGATCTGAAACGGCAATGTCGGGAATGGCGTTGCTTACCGGCGCCGCGGATTCAGTCGCGTTGACGATGTACTCACCGTCGGCAATTCCATTAAATACGAAACCCTTCGCACCCGGCGGCTGAAACGCGTTACTAATTATGCTCAACGATCCACCCGCTTGCGACAGCGTCAAGCTTGCACCGCTTGGTGATGTCGTTCTTACCGTTCCGCTAATAGAGTGGCCTTGCTCGTAACGATATCGAATGTCGACAGTCGTTTCATCACCACTGCGTACCTGCACTTCACTTGCTGTATCTCGCGTTGAAGAAGGTGCATACGTGGGCGCATCAAAGTCTGTCGCGTTCAATGAGTAGTATTGCGTGGTGCTACCTCCGCCAAACACCACGTAAGTTCCTGGTTGGAGTCCGAAGATTCGATAAATACCTCTATCGTCTGTCGGTCGCTCCCCACCCGCGATTCTTCCTTTCATTTCCTTCCCGGCTGAATCCTTAACCATCAAAGCACGAACACGTACGCCAATGACCGGTTCACCAGTGCCGTTCGTAACCGTTCCGGTGATAACTCCGCCACGAACTAAGTCAAGTCGCACCGAATCGCCAACCCGATACATCCTCGGAGTTTCGTCAGGATCGATAGGAGGGGATACGTGGGCTGGCGCAAACGCAGAAACGTAATAGAGTCCGTTGTCTAGACCACTAACCTGAAAACCTCCTTCAGAATTTGTTTGAGCGGTGCGATTCGTAAACGCCACTATGCCTACAGATCGAACTGACACCGTTGCTCCCATGAGAGGTTGACCACTTTCATTGAAAACTCTCCCGGATATTGTTCCGCTTCTTACTTCTTCAGATTGAGGAGTCGATTGCTGCTGAGCTGCGCATTGAAAGAAGCACGCAATCGTTAAGGCGATACTTGTAAAAGCTTTGGTGAGCGTCCGCATGACCAGTTATGGATTTGTCTTGTCGGCAAGATCGTAGTTGATGGTGACATCAGTGACGACACCATTCTGAAGCACAACAGTTTGTTTCACGGTCGGTTTTCTTACTCCATTAATGCTGACCCACACTTCGTACGTTCCTGAGGTCAGGCCCTCCGCGATGAAGCGTCCCCGCTCATCTACAACCGGCGGACGAATGCCTTGTTGTTGCTCTTCGTTTAGTTTCACGAGGCGCACAAAAATACGTTGACCAGGAACGAGCGAACCATTCTCCATCTTTACGAGACCACGCAAGGTAGCGCTTCCATAGGTAACTGAGACTCTGATATTCGTGACCTGTTCTCCGTCCTTTAACTCAACGATTCGTGGGCTCAGCGGTACTCCATCACGCGTGATACTGGAAACAGTCAATCCTTTCATTTGATTCATGTCCATTGTGGGAACGAGTTGGATTGCTATCATCCCTGGCGCGAGGCCGTTCAGTCGAAAGCTTCCGTCTGGTCCTATCGTTGCTCGCGCTGAGTTGCCCATCGGTAGAGATCCCGGTGTCGGTTGTACGTAGCCCATTATTGTGAGTTTCGTGAGTCGATCCCACGCATTTTTGTCTTCAGTATCAAGGGTGACAACTCCCGAAATCGAGCCGCCTTTCAACATCCGAATTGTGATGCCGGTTACATCCGCGTCAATAATTTCAAATGTCGTGTTGTCCCCGCGCAGTTCCGAGCCTTGTTGGCCCATCATGTATGCGAGATACTTGCCCGGCGTGAGATTTTCAGCCGTAAACTCGCCGCGTGCGTTGGTGGAAACGAACGCATTCTGAAAAGTGGTTCGGTCCCCCACGACTTGCTGCAGAGTAAAGCGAACGTAAGGTAATCCTTCACCCTTTTCACCATCGATCACTCGTCCACTCGCACTGAACGTCTGCATCGGTCGACCAAGTGAGATATCGATGTCCTTCGTTTCACTTCCTTCGCTGACTTCGATGACGGTCGCCTTGGCCTTATCCGAGACGTCCGGATAATAGACTTCGGTATACATCGATCGAGTCGGCATGCTGAAGCCGTCGTTATCTTTGCCAACTGCTACGGTGTATTTGCCGGCAGTTAATCCGAAAAATCGATAGACACCGCGATCGTCCGTAATCTGAGTACCTGCGGGATAGACTATCGGAGTTGGCCTCGGCTGGGCGGGATTGGGAACGCGTGCGTTCGCATCCTGAACACGATAGATACGAACTGAGGTTTGAATCACTGGTCGGGCGTCAGCATCACTGATTTTGCCTGTGATCACGCCGCCTTTCACGAGAGAGAAATTAATGTTCTCCAGGTTCTCGTCTTCACCCAGGACGACGCGCCTTTGAGATCCTTCTGCACTCGGCGCTAAAACATATGAAGGAGCAGAAGTCACGACGTCGTAAGCGCCGGCTGGGATGCCGCCGATCTTGTAGTTACCTTCCTGATCAGTGACAGAACGGTTGGGTGATTCGTATGGGTTGGCGCCGCCATCGGCTTTGCGCAACGCGACAACGACGTTAGGAGCGCCCTTCGTCTTAATAGTTACGCGTCCTGAAACAGACGCACCTATCTTTACGTTCTTCGAGGTTGTCTGGGCCTGAGTGGCGGACAAGCAAGCTGCCACGAAAACGCCGAGAAGGATCTTCTGAACAGATGTCCACATAAGGTAACTCCGGCGAAAGAGAGAGGTTAGTGCGCGGATAATATCGCAACCCCCACAGTTTGAAAACGAACTTTGGTTCTTCCGCCTGGGCTCTTGAAGTGCTGTCGATTAAACAAACCTCGCGCTCTAAAGTTCCAAAGGTTTACTAGATCGAATTCAAGTGTCTGAAAGACCAATGGTGTTGTCAGTCTTAAGCGCCTACTGTTAGGATCAATTCCAGAATGGCTCATCTGAAAATTACCGATGCAAGTGGCCGTCAATGGCAGTTCAATTTTGTACCTCAAGCCATTTGCACCATCGGCCGAGCTCCCGACAATGCGGTGGTCCTTGATGATCCTCGCGCGTCGCGTTACCACGCGCATATCAAACATAACGAAAACGGTTCTTTCACGATCGTCGACGGTGCGTTGATAAACGGTCAGCTTCGACGTAGTGCAAATAAAGTCTTCATCAACGGCGACGCTCAGTTTGAACAACAACTGAAGAACAGCGATCGAATAACCATCGGTGCCAGTACGTTACGTTTTGAACAGCCGGCGGAAGAGCGCACTACGGACGTCCGATATGACGACAAACCGCTGGGTCATACTCAACTGCTGATCTCTGCTAACGACGTGATGAGCACAGTCCTTCGTTCGAAGGACGAAATAGCCGCTGCCGCCCCACAGCGCGACAAGATGCTCGAGACGCTGCAACGTAAAGCAAACATTCTGACTGCGCTGTACGAGATGAGTAAAACGTTGGGTTCAGTGTTTGACCTCAACGCGATCTTTGAGAAAGCAACAGACGTCATTTTTAGATCAACACCTGCCGACCGCGTCGTCGCGCTCTTGGCCGAACCAGGTTCAAGCAACGACTTGGAAGACGTAAAGTTGATGCCGATTGCCATGAAGGCGCGAGACAGCAAACTCGAAGCACATGCGCGTCGCTTGTCGATAGGTAGAACAATCACACGCAAGGTGATGGCGGATAGAGTGGCGTTGTTGTCACAGGATGCGGCTTCTGACGAACAGTTCGCTGGCGTTGATTCGATAGTGTCGCAGGGTGTTCGTTCGACTATTTGTGCGCCCTTAGTGGCGGAGACTCGTGTACATGGTGCGTTGTACGCGGATCGGCTCGATCCGTTTGCAGCATTTAAGCCCGACGATCTCGAGTTGATTAGCGCAGTTGCTGCTCAGACTGCGATTGCGGTTGAGAATGCGCGGGCGCACGAACGATTGGCCAGAGAAGAGGTTGCGCGCGCGAATTACAGCCGGTTCTTGCCCGAGTATGTTGTGAAGCAGATGCTTGAAAATCCGGATTCATTCAAGCTCGGAGGTGTGAATCAAACAATTACGATCTTGTTTGCTGACATTCGGGGCTTCACGCGCATCTCAGAACATGCGCCTCCGGAAAAGATCGTCGGTTTGTTGAATCGATACTTTTCAGCAATGACCGACATCATCTTCGCGCATGGTGGAACACTCGATAAGTATTTGGGCGATGGTCTAATGGCCCTGTTCGGTGCGCCCACTGCAACTCCGGAAGATGCATCAAATGCGTTGAATGCAGCCGTTGCTATGCAGCGACGTGTGCTGAGTATCAATCAGGAACTGCGCAATGAGGGGTTCCCTGAAATAGGTGTGGGGATGGGCCTTCATACCGGTGAGGTAACCGTCGGTTACATTGGTTCGGAACGTCGGTCAGAATACACGGCCATTGGTGATGCAGTGAACACTGCGTCACGTTTAGAAACAAATGCCAAGGGCGGTGAGATCTTGATCAGTGATGCGACGGCGAAAGCTGCGCACAGCCGTTACAAGTTAGAACCACGTGAAGCGATCATGGTTAAAAATCGACAGCAGCCGGTCGCGCTTTGGGAAGTTGATTGGCAAACTGCCAGCGGTGCGTGGTAGTAAAATTGCCGATTTTCAATTTCCGATTGTCAATTGGTCACTAGTCGAGGTTTTCAAATCGAAAATCGGCAATCGAAAATTGGCAATAGATTTAGGGAGGAGTTACAGGTGAACAGGAGCGGAGTAAGTCGTCCGTGATTGTTCACCTTTAAGTTTTATGTCGCTAATAGCCAAGACCGGCTCACTCATAGGTCTTAATGCGTTGCGAAATCTTGTGTCCGACACCATGGCGATCGACATGGGATCGGCCAGCACGATTATCGCCGTGCGAGGTCGCGGTGTCGTGATCGATGAGCCTTCCGTGGTTGCCGTCAACAAAATTACTGGTGAAGTTATTGCGGTAGGCAACGAAGCTCACAAGATGCAGGGTCGCGAAGCGCGAGATGTATTTGTGATCGCGCCGCTCGTCGACGGAGTAGTTGCTGATTTTGAAACGACTAAAGTGATGTTGGACCACTTCGTGAGGGAAGCGCGAAGCGGTATTTCACATTTCAGCCGGCGAGCGATCATGAGTGTTCTTTCTGAAGTGACCCAGGTCGAACAGCGTGCCCTGTTGAGTGCAGCTGAAGAAGCGCGAATAAGTCGGGTCTACATGATCGAGGAAGGACAAGCGGCCGCTATCGGAGCCGGTGTACCACTTAATGACGCGCATGCATCGGCAGTCGTTGATATTGGTGGCGGCACGACAAACGTGGCGGCGATTGTTAGCGGTTCGATAATAGCGTCACGTGCTGAAAGGATCGGAAGCTCAGACATCGATGCCGCGATCATGGATCGCTTGAGACGTCATCACGGCCTCACGATCGGAATTCCCTCCGCAGAGAGAGTTAAGTTGGAACTTAGTTCAGCAATTGAACCCAAAGATCCTGCGAAGATGCTGAACGTTCGGGGTAGAGATGTGCAGACCGGAAGTCCGGGGGCAGTTGATGTCTCAGCTGCCGAGGTTTACGCCGTCACACTGCCAATCATTAAACGAATCGCAGATGAAGTGAGCTTCATGCTTACTGAGCTGGCCCCGGAAGTTGCGGGTGATATCTACGATCGAGGAGTAATTCTCACCGGAGGTGGCGCACTGTTAGATGGACTACCGCAGTACTTGCAGAAACAGTTGGGACTGGCAGTTCGAGTTGCTGACGAGCCACGCTTTGCCATTGTGAGGGGCTTGTCGCAGTTGTTTGATGAGCCGTTGCTACTCCGTCGAGTTGCGCGCACTGAAGCCCTCCCGACTATCGACACCGAAGCCACTGCATTCGAGACCTGATGAGTATTCTTAGTCTTTACAAAAAGCAGATCACCGTTGCCCGCGTCTATGAAATCCCTGTGCGAATCGACTTCAGATGGTTTGTCGTGTTCTGCCTCAGCGTATGGTTGATTGCCGTCAACCTCGCACACGGTGGAATGTGGGTTGGCAGTAAACCGTTACCAGCGGTCGGAACGCTGTCAGCCTGGCTGTTAGCTATTGCTACAACCCTGGGTCTTTTTCTTTCGGTCTTTGGTCATGAACTTTCACACGCGTTGATGGCACGGGCTGAGGGAATCGAGATCGAGGAAATTGTCTTACATCCTTTCGGTGGACTTGCACGACTTCGTAACGAACCGGAAAGTCCGCGTGCGGAGTTTCGGATTGCGATCGCCGGTCCAGCTGCGAGTTTTCTGTTCGGCGCAGTTTCTTTTGTTCTTCTACTCCCGCTAAACAACCTTGGTTTCCACACCGCTGCCGGCGTATTCATGCTGTTAGCCGCCGGTAATCTACTGCTCGCAATTTTCAATCTTTTTCCTGGGTACCCGCTGGATGGCGGACGAGTGCTTCGAGCCCTCATTTGGAAACGTTCCGGAGACATTCGCGAAGCTACCCGAATGGCGGGAGTTTGCGGAATGCTGATCGCTG
>JADMIO011057201.1_pt1 | contig 12639 bp, 10 predicted proteins | sample 8958161 | NCBI WGS metagenome assembly JADMIO01 (sample SAMN16585339, study PRJNA669376) | soil metagenome | isolation source: Crop rotation soil | place: USA: Cullars Rotation, Alabama | collected 2011 | reverse complement strand
AAGGCGAGCGCGTTCAGCCGCACCACAGCAGGCGCGTGGTCCACGTCATTCCTTGGCATGTTCGCCCCCGGTCTGGGTGTCACCGATAACAGCGAGGGCGATGGCGCCAACCCGAAACACAAGGTGGACAACATCGGCCAGGTGAACTACGTGATGTTTGAATTCGCATCACCCGTGGTTCTCAACCGCGTGTTTCTCGATGCGATCGGCACCGACAGCGATATGTCCGTCTGGATCGGCACGAAAACAGATCCATACAACAACCACCAGACGCTGAACGATTCGTTCCTGAGCGGGCTGGGTTACAGCGAAGCCAACGAAACGGCGGCTACCGTAACCTCGCGCTGGGCCGACGTGAATAACAACAATCGGTCGGGCAACGTCATCGTGATTGCGGCGATGGCGAACGATACGTCTCCGGAAGACGAGTTCAAGATTTCCAAGTTGGAAACCTCCTGCCCGTCCGCCTATACCGGCGCGATCGGCGATCTCGTTTGGAAGGACAACAACGGCAACGGCATCCAGGACAGCGGCGAAACCGGTATCTCCGGCGTCACGGTTCAGCTGAAGAGCGGCTCAACGGTGCTCCAGAGCGTGACGACGACTTCCACCGGCTACTATCAATTCACTGGTCTGGGAGCGGGAACCTATACCGTCGTGATTCCAACGGCGCCGAGCGGCCATACCGCGTCGCCGACCGGCATCGGCAGCAATCGCGCTGTTGACAGCAACGGCAGCGGTACGACGGTGACGCTGTCGACAAATACTTCGACAGACCAGACAGTCGACTTCGGCTACGTTCCGCCGGCCCCACCAGCTTGCGGTCAAACGACGTTTACGTTCTCCGGGAACTCATCGTCGTCCGGAACGGCCGGCAACATCCGAACGTTTACGGTTAACGGCGTGACGGTCAAGGTGAGCGCGTTCAACCGCACTTCCACAGGCGCATGGAGCAACGCGTGGCTGGGTCTGTTCGGACCGGGACTTGGCGTGACGGATAACACCGAGGGCAGCGGAGCAACACCAAAGCACAAGGTGGACAACGTCGGCGGTTCGGTCAATTACGTCCTGTTCGAATTCTCGACTCCTGTGATCATCAACCAGGTGTTCCTGGATTCACTGGGTGCGGACAGCGACCTGTCGGCCTGGATCGGCAGCAAGACCGATGTGATCAACAATCATCAGACATTGGGCGACGCACTTCTCGCCGGTCTGGGCTACACCGAGGAGAACTCGACCGCCGCGACGCTTTCATCTCGCTGGGCGGATATCAACAGCGGCAACCGCGTCGGCAACATGTTCGTGATTTCCGCTTTGGCTTCCGACACGTCTCCTGAGGATGAGTTCAAAATCTCCAAGCTCGACCTTAAGTGTCAGTAGTCCTGCGTCATTCTTCCGGTCGGATTCGGTTGCATCCGAATCCGGCCGGAAGCTATGTCCAAAGCGCCCCCCTATCATCTTTCCTCTTAGGCTCTTCGCAGCACTCCTAAGTTTCATACATATTCTTTCCCAAGCTCGCTTTTACGCATGCTGTCCGCGTGCTGCTTTCCTATATTGATCTCTGTCACAAGGCCGGAGGTCGATGTCCATCCACGTAATTGAGCTGGCTGAGAGGATCAAGGAAAAAGGCCAGCATTCAACGACTGACTTACCCCAACTTCTGCAGGAAGCGGAAACGCTCGCGGATGACGCCACGCTTGATTCGTTCGAGCGCGCGCTCGCATGTCGTGCGGCGGGAAATGCGCTGCAGTTGCTGAATCAGTTCCAGCAGGCTCTTGATTATTACGATCGCGCTGAGCATCTGCTGGAGATCCTCGATCAACCCGTTGAACTCGGGCGCACGCTTCATTCAAAGGTTGGAATGCTTTTCAGTCTGGGACGCTATGACGAACTCTTCGCCTGCTCCAGCCGCGCGCGTCAACTGTTCGAACAAAGCAACGACCACAAGCGTCTGGCCAGGCTGGACGTCAATCTGGCGCACGCGTATCACCGGCTGGGGCGTCATGTGGAAGCTCTGGCGTCGTCGGAGCAGGCGATTCCCATCCTTGAGGACAACTCTGACTTCGAAGGTCTTGTCGCCGCGCTGATCAATTCCGCGGTGACCCTGACCGCCATGCATCAATTCGATCGTGCGACGGATCGCTATCGCACGGCGATGGCTTTGGCGAAGCGACTGAGCCTGTCCTCGTGGATTCTTCTCTGCCGCTACAACCTCGCGTATCTCCTCTACCTCGATGGCAATACTCGCGATGCGCTGCAGGAACTCAGCGCCGTTCGCGCAGAGTATGAAGCCGGCAACAACGAATGGATGATCTGCCAGTGCCGGCTCGACGAGTCTGAGGTGCTGCTTGAAATCGGCGATCTCGAGGAATGCATTCGCGCGGCAAGGGAAGCGCGAATCATCGGCGAACGACTTGGACTGGATTCCGAGATCGGCAAGTCGCTGCTGTTTGAAGCGGCCGCGCGGCTGCGCTCGGCAACGGATAACAACGCTTTCGAACTCCTCGATGAAGCGACACGACGTTTTGCCGCCGGAGGCGATCAGTCTGCAACAGCGGTGTCGCGCCTTCACAGTGCGCTGTTTCGTGGTGAACGTGGTGACGCCGCCGCGTTGGCGGACGCTTCTGCAGCGCTCGAGAGTCTGCGCGACAGCGGCCTGCCTCATCGAATCGCTCTGGCCAATATCGTGGTTGGACGTCTGGAGCGGACGCAAGGCAATGCCTCCGCCGCCACTCGCTCCTTCGCGGCCGCCTTGCGTCTCGCGGAAGATCATGGATCGCAGTGGATGCAGTTCCACGCGCTGTACGAACTGGGCCGAACTCTTGATATTCCGGGTACGCAGGCCGCCGGGCCTTTTTTCAAACGCGCCGAAAAGCTCCTTGATGTGTTGTGGAAACAGCTCGGCTCGGATGAATTGAAGATGTCCTTTTTGACGGACCGCGAGAATGTCTACAACCGGCTGCTTCCTTTTGCGCTCCGAGAATCGGAGTCCGCCGCTTTTGAAGTATCAGAACGCGCCCGCTCGCGAGTGATGCGCGAACATCTCAACGAGGGTTCCGCGGTATCGGCGGCGCAGATCTCCTCACGCCTCGCGCGCAATGAAACGCTGCTGGAGTTCTTTGTTTCCGGGAACGACCTGTTCATTTTTGCGGTTCGCGCGGACGCCACTGTGTGCGTTCGAAGAGAGGGCGTCGTCCCACGGATTCGCGCCAGCGCCGCCAGTCTTGAGCGCCACATCGACAGCTGCAGCGTTAAGTGGGAACGTTTGGAAAGCGTTCAGGCACAACTTCACGCCACCGCTCTGGTTCACCTGCATGACCTTTATTGCGAACTGATCGCTCCGATTGAAAGTGAACTGCGCGGCCGTTTGGTCGTGGTGCCGCATGGCTTCCTCCACAACGTCCCGATCCACGCGCTTTGCAACGGAACCCGTCACGTTTCGGAATTGCGCCAGGTGATCTATTCCCCCAGTGCAAGCCTCTATTGTTTCGGCGCTGAGCCGCCAGTCCACACTGCATCACCGTTGTTGATCGCTTTTGCCACCGGGTCCGCTTCATCCAGCATCGCCGAGATTGAGGAAGCTGCCGCATCCCTTAACGATCCGACGCTGCTGATCAACCCATCGTGCAGGGAGTTGAAGGAAGCATTTGAAGAAGCGCGGCCGCTGATCCACATTGCGGGCCACGCCGGCGTCGACGCTGTTGGTGGACGGCTGTCCTGGATTGAGACGCCTGAAGGAAAGATCACCGGCGGCGATCTGTTGGAAATGCAGATACGCGCAACAACGCTGGTCATAACAGGTTGCCGTACCGCGCGCCGGACGATCAACCCCGGCGACGAATGGCTCGGCTTGATGCGCTCGTTCTATCTGTCCGGCGCAACCACGATCATTTCGGTGCAGTGGGATATTCGCGGCGAAATCGCGCGCCGTTTTTCGCGAGCGTTTTACGCCAGCCACGGCACGGACTATCTGGAGGCGGCGCGCGACGCGGAGAGCGCTCTGCGAGCCTGGCGCAACCATCCGTACTTCTGGGCCGGATTCAGTTTGTTCGCTCGTCACACGTCGACAGGAGGCAACGCACATGCAAATTGAAGCAACCCTGGTTTTTGATTCATGGATTGACCCGGTCGACGAGTTGCGACGGCCGCCAGTCAGGGAGCGGCACCTGATTTACGAAGGTGGAGGCCTCGTTCTGGATTTGCTTTTAAAAGCCGACGGTGAGTCGACCGGAATCTATATTGGGGGCCAGATGCTGCCGGGCAACGAATCATTCGACAGTGTTGCCGATGTCCGCGTGCAGATTCAGCAGGGAAACTTCCGTTCGCAGACCAATACGAACGCGCTTGGCGAGTTCGTGTTTCACGGAATCGCCGACCAGTCTGGAGATCTTTCCATCACGCTCAAGACGCTCAAGTTTGTCGTGAAGGGACTCTCGCTATACGAACCTCGACAGTGGCGCGTGAGTGCTTCGGCTGAGGGGGCGCGGTGAAGACCAGACTGATCCTTGCGGTTTTCATCCTTGTGCTGTTGCTGCCATCGTCGCGCGCGGCATCGGCGCCGGACGAATTCATCGTGACGTTGAAACACGGTCAATCCGTCGAGGGTTTCAATGGCAGAAATTCCACCCACACCATTCGGCAGATCGCCGGCAACGATCTTTATCTTGTCGCAACGGACGATCCGAAAACCACATTGGACAAGATCAAGAAGGACAATGCGGTCGATGACGCCGAGAAAAACGTTCACATCAAACTGACGGAACAGAAATCGGCGCCTGTTCTGCTGGCGACACTCAACACCGTCCTGACGCAAGCGATGGCGACATTGCTGGATGGCAACAGCCGTTCCAACTTCTTTGGCGCCGACGTCCTCAAGGCCTACGCGGAGCAGCCCGCGCTCGACATCATGCGCGTGACCCCGGTGCGCAGCGTGGCGACGGGAGTCGCGACGCGAGTGGGATTCATCGACACCGGTGTCGATCCCTCTCATCCGGCACTGGCGCCCTGGCTGGATCCCGGCATTGACGTCATCTTCAATCGCACGGCTTCTGAATTTGATGGCTTGTCACAGGCGATGGCATCACTTCTCGATCAGGCAATGACGTCCCTGCTCGATCAGCGCTTTTCTTTTGTCCTGAACCAGGCGATGGCGTCGTTGCTTGATGACGGGCAGGGTTCCACTTCGCTCCCTCCGGCGTTCGGTCATGGGACGATGGTCGCAGGTTTGATTCACGTTGTGGCTCCGCAGGCAACGCTTGTGCCGATCAAAGCGTTCGATGCGGAGGGCGGCACCACGACGTTTACGCTCATCGATGCCGTCAACCGGGCGCGGGATTTGAATCTCGATGTGCTGAATCTGAGTTTCTCGACGTCGCAGTCTTCCGAAGCATTGCGCAAGGCGATTCAAAACCTGTGGAAAGACGGAACGGTCGTGGTGGCGTCGGTTGGAAATGACGCAAGCGACAGCCCGCTTTATCCTGCCGGCTTCAGTAATGTTTACGGCGTCGCTGCCACGGGATTCGATGACAAAGTGGCTGGCTTCTCAAACTATGGCAGCAGCGTCTCGCTTACGGCTCCGGGGATGGGCGTCGTGTCGACTTTCCCGGGCGGACATTACGTTCAGGCCTGGGGAACCTCCTTTAGTGCGCCGCTCGCCAGCGGCGCATTTGCCGTTCTTGCCGCGCAGCGAAGCGTGGGCCATTCCGATTCCGCGATGATCATCACCAATGCCGACTCTGTGGACGGGCTGAATCCGGGTTTCAAAGGAAAGCTCGGCAAAGGACGCATCAATGTTCAAAAAGCTCTGGGGAAAAACTAGAACGTGAATACGCAAAAAATAACCTTACTTATCGCTGACGATCACGGCATTCTGCGCCAGGGACTGCGCCGCATTCTGGACAACGAGCCGGACATGCGGGTTGTAGGGGAAGCCGCAACCGGTGACGACGCAGTAAAACGCGCGAAACAACTTAATCCCGATGTCGTGATCATGGATGTCTCAATGCCGGGTCAAAACGGCATTGAGAGTTTGCGTCAGATCGTGGAAGCACAGACGGCGCGCGTCGTTGTCTTGAGCGTTCACGTCGAACATCACTTTATCTCCGAAGCAATGTCGGCAGGCGCTGTGGGCTACCTTGCGAAGGAGTCTCTGGATCATGAATTGATTGCCGCAATCCGCAGCGTCGTTCGCGGCGGAACAGTTCTTTCCTCAAGCGTCACAAAAGCCCTGGTTCATCACACCAAGAACCCTGGAGACATCCGGTCTCTATCCGCACTCAGCGTGCGGGAGCGCGAGGTCTTCATGCTGCTCGCCGAAGGGAAGACTCCGACCGAAATCGGGACTCAGCTCTTCGTAAGTCCTAAGACTGTGCACACGCATCGTCAGCACATTCTTGAAAAGCTCGGCCTCGAAAGTACGACGGATCTCATCCGTTACGCCTTGCGTGAGGGCATTATTCGCAGCGTGTAGCGCGCGCTTCGCACAGCATCATTCCCCGATCTTAGGATTCACTCGCTTCAAGTTTCTTCTTTCGTCGGATTTACTCGTCACCGTCACGGTCCTAGAGTCAGGTCATCGGAGTAACGGGCGGTGCGTAAGGGTTTTTCCCTGATCGAAGTAATGGTCGCGTCAGCGATTGCGGCCGTGCTCATGACGGTGGTGTTCCAGAATTTCACCGGACTCATGCGGACCTATCGCAGGGATGGCGCAATCCAGCAACTCACGGGAGACGTGCGAAAAGCGCGTGCCGAGGCGATTCGAACGGGGTGGCAGTACCGATTAGTGGGCTATAGCGCAGGTTCGGCGAGCGCTTACGGAAATCAGTACCGGCTGATGGGCCGCAGTTCCACAGCAGCAGGCTGGCCGGCAGATACCGTTGCAGCTTTTCAGGGAACCACACAGACAGCCGGCACCTGGACGAACGTCGGCGCCTTGTTCAAAGACGTCAGGATCAACCCCAGTGGAAACTCGACGTTTTCCGTGGCGTTCGATTCGCGCGGCGTACGCATTGAGGTTGATGCCGGGTTTTCCCCTGCGGTGGTTTCCGGGAGCAACGTTGCATCGAAGTCGGTCAGCGTGTCTGTGGTAGGGAGCGTCAGGATCCAATGAAGTCACGTTTTGCAGGCGAGAAGGGGCTGACGCTGATTGAGATGCTTGTCGGCATGTTGTTCCTCACCGTCGGACTGCTGACGATCGCGGCGATGTTCCCGTTGGCGTACGTGAGGGTCAACGATTCCGGGAAGATGACGATGACGGTGACAGCAGCCCGCCAGATTCTGGAGGACGTTCGCTCCGTTCCATTCAACAACCTCGGCAACCTGAACGGTTTTGACACCAGCAATTCGGCCAGCCTTCCCGCTTCAGGTACGGAGAGAGAGATCGCACGGAAGTGGCGCTACGCGCTTGCCGGTGAAGGAAGCGGCTTCACGTATACGGCTGAGGAACGATCGCGGTGGGCCGCTCTGTCGTCGGCAGGCGTGACGTTCGGTGCACGCGGGACGATCGCCGTAGCCAATCAAAGCACGACCGTCAGACTGGTCACGGTAACGGTCGCCATTCCACAGGGACGCAGCATTCAGCTATCGACGCTGATCACCTTGATGTGAGGAATGTGAAGGAACCAAGTCACGAATCCGGATTCAGCCTCATCGAACTGGTGATCTATGTCTCGATGTTTCTGGTGGTTCTCACCAGCGTCTTTCAGTTGCTTGAATCGAATCGAGCCGCGTACGACGGCGGTCAGCGCAAGATGGAAGTGCAACAGAACGCGCGTCTGGCGATCGATGAGATCACGAAGCAGTTGCGCATGCCGGGCTACTATCCGGAAAACTTCGATGCCAATGCCGGCAATGATTTGACCGCAACGAATGCGATCCAGATCGCTACAAATAATGCGCTCGCCGTATTCGGCGATGTCGACGGTAGCGGGGCCAGCAACGTTTTCTTTTACTGCCTGGACGGGACGAACCTTCGTCGCGGCAAGTCGGCGCTTGCGAGCCCTTCTTACGTTTGCAGCACGGGTGAGATCCTGGGCGAAAACATCAATTCGCTGAACTTTGTCTATTACGATGCCGCCGGAGCCACGATCCCCACATCAGGAACCACGTATCTGCTCGACGGGCAGGCCATGGGCGCAACTCCGACATTCATCACAACGACACAGCGTGCCGCGGTCCGCAGAGTGGTCGTGACGCTCACTGCTCGACAAACGGTTCCACGGCAGGCCGCGCAAACGTACACGCTCACGTCCGACGTGCGACTGCGAAACATCAATTAACAGAAAGAGGCAACTATGCATTCCCAAAATGAAGCGCTAAACCACGACGAAAAAGGCTCGGTGATGCTGATCGCACTGTTCGTCATGGTGATCCTTTCGCTGCTGGGAGCGGTCTTTCTCTCGCTGTCCAATACGGAGACGTCGGTCGCCAACAACGCGCTGTGGTCCGAAGGCGCGTTCTACGCCGCGGAAGCCGGCGTTCAATCGGGTATCGACCAGCTCTCGCCGAACATGACAACCTCCACGCAGGCCATACCGCAAACGACGATTGGGGGTTCGTACACATATCGCAGCGGCACGATGACCGATACAACTCCACAACCGCTCCAGTTCATCCGGTCGCGCAAAGCATCGGGATACTCCGCGGAAATCGGAACAGGCTACAACCCTGCTGGATATTCGTTCTACATCTACCAGATGAACGTGACCGGTTCCGGTCCGAGAAACGCCAGGAGCGAAATCGAAGTCCAGGCGGAGTTCGGCCCGGTCGCTCAGTGAGGTTGCATGAAGAAACTCTACGCGATGCTCGCGATCGTTGGCGTCCTCTCCGCCGGTTCGTGGCGGATGCATGCGGACGATAGCGACATCTTTGGTCGCAATATCCAGCCCAACGTTTTGATCTTGATCGACAGCTCGGGAAGCATGGCCGACGAGGTTCCGTCTACTGTATACGACGCGGCAACAACCTATCCCGTTCAGAACCGCTGTCGAGTGGGTTCATCGAACAATCAGCCCTGCACTTCCGCAGTGGTCTGGAGATATACCAGCAGCAACAATCGCTACACGCAATACGCCGCGAACATCGCATCGGTCTCCAGTTCGAGCGCGCGGAATGCTCTTTCGACAACGGGCTATTGGTCCGGAACCATTTCCGGCTCGAGCGTCGAACTGTATGTCGGCAATTACCTGAACTATTACCTCGCTCCTTCGTATACAGAGGAGCCAAAGATCGACATCGCAAAAAGGGTCCTGACCGACCTCGTCAACAGCGTCGAAAACGTCCGCTTCGGCGTGATGAAGTTCAACAACTCGTCAACCGGCGCGTCGATGGTGGCGACAATGGGGACGGCTACCGCAACAATGGTCACGGCCATCAACAACATCAGCGTCAACGGTACTACTCCGACCGGCGAACAGCTGCGCGATGCCGGCAATTACTACAAAGGAACGTTCAGTTCCTACGCGAGTCCGATCCAAATGTCCTGCCAGCCGAATTTCGTCATCCTGATGTCCGACGGCGACTGGAACGGCAGCATCAATCCTGCGACTGAGGGCCATAACCGTTTTATCCAGGACCATGCGACCGCAGCCGGTTTTCCGGGAACGCAGAATGTCATCGTTCATACGATTGGATTCGGCGCCGGACTTTCCGGTGACGGGCTCGACTCTCTGCGTGACACGGCGACCAATGGAGGCGGCACATTCTTTACCGCTCAAAGCTCAACGCAGTTGGAAGACGTTCTCCAGGAAGCCATTCGCCAGATCGTCGCGGCGACATTCACATTTGCATCGCCGGTTGTTCCCACCACCAGCGTGACCGGCAGCAACAAGATCTACACGGCTGCCTTCCGCACCGATGCCGTCCGTCCTTTCTGGCAGGGCTTTCTGAAGGCCTTCCAGCGCGATGCGAACGGTCAGATCGCCGTCGACGCCGATGGTGTTCCGCTGGCCGCGAACCTGGTCTGGGAAGCGGGCCAGAAATTAACGGAAACACTGTCGGGGAATCGAACGATTTACACGGTGCTGAGTGGAAGCGTCGCGACGTTCAACACGAGCAATGCGTCGATCACCAACGCAATGCTCGGCGCCGCCAACAGCACGGAACGAGACAACATCATCAGGTTCACTCGAGGCGTAGACGTCTACGATGACGACCTCGATTCGAACACGACTGAAGAGCGGCCCTGGAAGCTCGGTGACATCTTCCACGCCAATCCCGTTCTCGTCAGCCCGCCGCTGTTGCCGTTGACGGATTCGACTTACCAGACTTTCAAGACAACGAATGCAAGCCGCACCACGATCGTCCTGGCTGCTGCGAACGACGGAATGATTCATGCATTCCGCGAAAGCGACGGCGTGGAACTGTGGGCTCTGATTCTTCCCGATGCTCTCTCCAGACTGAAGAACCTGACATCGCATTCGGCTCCTCATGACTTTTTCTATGATGCCAGCCCCATCGCGACGGACATCAAGATCAGCGGGACGTGGAAAACCATCGTCGTGTTCGGACAACGGCGTGGCGGTGAAAACTACTACGCCATCGATGTCACCAACACCACGAGTCCGGCGTATCTGTGGAGTTTCACGGACGCAAGAATGGGCGAGACATGGTCTGATCCGGCGATCGGCAAGATCAAAATGAGCGATGGCACGGACAAGACTGTCGCGTTTATTGGCGGCGGCTACGACACTGCCCAGAACAACAGCAGCGGCAAGGCGTTCTTCATCATCGATCTCGCGACAGGCGCCAAGCTTTGGGAGTACTACAACAGCACGTCGGCCAACGATCGGAACTACATGAACTTCAGTCTGGCGTCGTCGCCCGCCGCCGCCGATGTAAACGGGGATGGCTATGTGGACCGCGTCTATATCGGAGATGTCGGCGGCCAGTTATGGAAGTTCGATACGTCCGCTGCGGCGACCGTTTCCAGTGGCCTCATTACCAACTACACGGGCAAGCGCCTGTTCGCTGCGTCGCCGAGCCAGACAAATCCGCCGACAGTCGGCGAGTACTATCCGGCCCAGGCCATCTATGCGACGCCATCGCTGAGCCTGGACGACGCATCAAATCTCTGGGTGTACTTCGGTACGGGAGACCGTAACCATCCGAACAATACGGGCACGAATCGGTTCTACGGGATCAAGGACAACACCAACATGACCAACGGCAGCACATTGACCGAGGCGAGTCTGATCAACGTGACGTCCACGTACGGCACTGCAATACAGGGGTGGTATTTCACGCTGAACGCCGACGAGAAGGTGCTCGCTGCGGCGAATGTGTTTAACCAGGTGGTGTTCTTTTCGACATTCACTCCGATGGATACCGCCACTTGTTCCGGCGGCGGCGGGACAGCCAGACTTTGCGGCGTCGCGATGCTGACGGGTTATGCCGGAGTGAACTGGGGCAGCGGTACGGCGGTGACGGCGTCTGCCGGTTCTGCAGGGTCCGCCCTGGGCACAGCGCACAGCGCGCGTTTTACTACTGTGGGAACGGGGATCGCGGCGAAACCAGTGGTCGTGATCAGTCAGACTGGCGCGACAGTGACCAGTTCGGTGATCGCGGCAACCACTGACCAGCAGTTGCTCAGCAACCCGGCGCCGCCGCCATCATTGAAGCGAATACTCTACTGGCGGCAACGGCCCTGACAGGAACGAGAAATATCCCTAGCGTCCTATTCCGTCCAGGTAGTGCCGCTCCAGAACCACTTGCGAATGCGGCCGGCAGGTGAGATCGACACGGCCGCCCAGCCACTGCTTCCGCTGCGGCGAGTGTCTTTGAAGTAATAGATAAAACCCGCATTCGAACAGGTTCCGCTCGAATACGTGCAGGGAAGACCGCGGCTGTTGAACGAGGTGTCGCCGGTCTGTGCGGTGAAGCCCAGCGTTGTGCTGGTGACACCCGTCGGCGCCGAGGTTCCTGTTGGTGTCGTGTACTTGACGATCGGGGCCTCGAGTCGAACCTGGGGATCGGCAGCCACCATATCTGACGTATCGGTGGAAGACTTCACGTACGCGGTAAGGCCGGTGTTTGTGGTGCTGCTCGTCGTCGTGATGAAACGCGTCGTCATCGTCCGATTGTTTTTCACCGCCATCATGCGGCAGTTCTGAAACACACCCGAAAGCGAACTGATGTTCGATCGCAGCCGCGTGTTGGCCACAAGGGTCAGCATGTTGGGTAACGCGATAGTGGTAATGATCAGCCCGATCAGGATAACGATCAGAACTTCAGGCAGAGAAAAACCGGCCTGACGGCGAGCGACTTTCATTTCGAAGCTGAATCTAGTCGAAGGTCCTAGGAGTGTAAACAGAAAACTCGGTCCCGCGTGGCCCCGCCAAGCTGTGCTACAAGACGGACGTGAGTCGGCGGGCGACAGGAATCTTATGGATCGCGGCAGGGGCTTCGCTCTGGGGGACAGACACCATTCTCCGGCGCCCGCTGACGGGCTCGCTCGGTCCCACTCAGATTGTTCTCTACGAGCACGTCATCCTTTCGCTCCTCGTCCTTCCGATGTTGATACGCGGCCGCTCCCAGCTGAAAAATCTTCCGGCTCGGGTCTGGCTGGCAGTATTAGCCATCGCCTGGATCGGGTCCGCTCTGGCGACCGTTCTTTTTACCGCGGCGATACGGCAGGGAAGTCCC
>JADMIO010647634.1_pt1 | contig 12639 bp, 8 predicted proteins | sample 8958161 | NCBI WGS metagenome assembly JADMIO01 (sample SAMN16585339, study PRJNA669376) | soil metagenome | isolation source: Crop rotation soil | place: USA: Cullars Rotation, Alabama | collected 2011 | reverse complement strand
ATGCGCCCCGGTCCGAGACGTCCCTGCGCAATTTCGAACCCACGCCCCTCTCCGAGAAGCATATTCGACGCCGGCACGCGCACGTTCTCGAACACGATCTCCGCATGTCCATGCGGAGCATCGTCGAACCCGAACACCGGGAGCGTTCTCTTGATCCGCACACCGGGTGTGTCCATCGGGACCAGGAGCATCGATTGCTGTTTGTGCTTCGGCGCATCCGGATTGCTGCGGCCCATGAAGATGGCAATTCGGCATCGTGGATCGCCGGCTCCCGATGTCCACCATTTCCGTCCGTTGATGACGTACTCGCCACCTTCCTGACTGATGCTGGATTGAATGTTGGTCGCATCCGAAGACGCCACGTCCGGTTCGGTCATGGCAAAGCAGGATCGGATTTCTCCGGCAAGCAGCGGCTCGAGCCATTGCCGCTTCTGTTCGGCTGTCCCATACCGCACGAGGACTTCCATGTTCCCCGTATCGGGCGCAGAACAATTGAAGACCTCCGGTGCGAATGGCATCGCACGACCCATGATTTCGCAAAGCGGCGCGTATTCGATGTTGGTCAGCCCCGCGCCGTATTCGCTCTCGGGCAGGAACAAGTTCCACAGTTTCTCGCCGCGTGCCTCTGCCTTGAGCTCCTCGATCAACGGAAGGGGCTGCCAGCGCTCCCCGTCGCCGACTTGCGCGTACAACCGCTTCTCGTTGGGATAGATGTGCGCCGCCATGAAGGCGGTCAGTCGGGCCTGGAGATCCTGCACTTTCGCTGAATGCTCGAATTGCATAGTCGTCGATCCGGCGTCGCGGTTGAGAGGCATGATACCTTTTGCGCCGCATGTCACAGCTGGTTCGCTACGAGGTCCGGGACCGCGTCGCCGTGGTCACCATCGACAACCCACCCGTGAATGCCCTGAGCGGGGGCGTTCCGGAAGCAATCAGCGAAGCGGTCGAGCGCGCTGGCCAGGATCCGGCGGCGAACGCCATCGTGTTGATTGGAGCCGGCACAACCTTCATTGCGGGGGCCGACATCAACATCTTCAAGGAGTTGAGAACGCGCGAGCAGTCGATCGAACGATCGTCGGCGATCCACGCGCGTCTCACAATGCTGGAGGATGCCAGCAAGCCGCTGGTCGCGGCGATTCACGGCCACGCTCTTGGCGGAGGTCTCGAGTTTGCCATGGCGTGTCACTATCGCGTCGCGGTGGCGACGGCGAGAGTCGGGCAGCCCGAGGTGCACCTCGGAATCATTCCCGGTGCCGGCGGGACGCAGCGGTTGCCCCGTTTGTGCGGCCCGGCGCTTGCCCTCGAGATGTGTACTGACGGCAGGCCGGTTGACGCGACGCGAGCAAGAGAGGCCGGCATCCTTGATGCCGTGATCGCGGGCGATCTCCTCGACGGCGCGATCGCGTTTGCGACCGCACGCGCCGCCGCGAACGAGCGGCGTCGCACGCGAGATCTGCGAGAGAAGATCGGCGATCGCGCGGCGGGTATCGCGGCCTGCGACGCGATGCGTGCAGCGCTCGGAAAGACCGCGCGAGGAGCCCGCGCGCCCTTCGCTGCCGTCGAGGCCATCGAGGCCGGCATCACGCTCGATTTCGATGCCGGCTCACGTCGCGAAATGGAATTATTCGCCGACTGCGTCTTGTCGACCGAGTCCAAGGCGATGCGGCACTTGTTCTTCGCCGAACGGGAGGTCGCAAAGATTCCCGACGTGCCGAAGGACACGCCAAGCCGCAAAATCACGCGCGCAGCGATCGTCGGCGCCGGAACGATGGGCGGTGGCATTGCGATGGCGTACGCGAACGCGGGCATTCCCGTTCTGCTCAAGGATGTCGATCAGGCCACACTCGACCGGGGATTGGCGATCATCCGCAGAAACTACGAGTCAACCGTGTCCAAGGGGAAAATGACACCGGAAGCAATGGCGACGACGTTGGCACGTATCACGCCGACGACAAGCTACGACGGATTCGGTGACGTCGATATTGCCGTTGAAGCCGTGTTCGAGCATATGGATTTGAAGAAGACGACGTTCGCCGACCTTGGAAGGGTCACACGTCCCGATACGATTCTCGCGTCGAACACGTCGACTCTCGACATCGATGAGCTCGCCGCGTCAAGCGGCAGGCCGGCGCAGGTGGTCGGCCACCATTTCTTCAGCCCTGCCAACGTCATGAAGTTGCTTGAAATCGTCCGCGGCCACGACACCAGCAAAGACGTGATCGCCACGTCGTTGAAGCTCGCGAAGCAACTCAACAAGGTTGGTGTCGTCGTCGGAAACTGTTTCGGGTTCGTTGCGAACCGCATGCTCGCCTACTACATGCGGGAGTCGTATCTGCTGCTCGAAGAAGGGGCAAGCGTGTCGCAAATCGACAACGCGCTCACCGACCTCGGTCTGCCGGTCGGGCCGTTCGGGATGCAGGACATTGCCGGCATCGACGTCGGCTGGCGCATCCGCCAACATCTGAAGTCGTCAGGCAAGACACGCGCTGAAGGACCGCAGTCGGCAGTTCCCGATCGTCTCTACGAGATGGGCCGCTATGGCCAGAAGACCGGCGCCGGATGGTATCGATACGAGAGCGGCAGCCGCACGCGCATTCCGGATCCCATCGTCGACGACGTTGCGGCTGAAGAAGCGGTCAGGCGCGGCGTGACGCGTCGGGCCGTCTCGAACGAGGAGATCATTGCGCGGATTATGACGGCGCTGGCCAACGAGGGGGCTCGCGTCCTCGAAGAGGGATACGCGATCCGCGCGAGCGATATCGATGTCGTTTACGTGAATGGGTTCGGCTTCCCCAGGCATCGCGGTGGTCCAATGTTCTATGCCGACACTGTCGGGCTAGCGACCGTGCTCGCGCGAGTGAACGAGTACCGCGCCCGTTTCGGTGATTATTGGCAACCCTCACCAATGCTGAAGAAACTCGCGAGCGAGGGTCGTGGATTCCACAGCGACGCCGAATGACAGTCCTCGACCTGAAGCAACTCGGCGGAGTCGTCGGGCAGGAGGTCGCTGTCAGCGGCTGGCTCGTGATCACTCAGGATCGGATCGATGCCTTTGCGAATGCCACCGATGACCATCAATGGATTCATGTTGATGGGCAGCGCGCGAAGACCGATACGCCCTTCGGCACGACGATCGCGCATGGATTCCTGACGTTGTCGCTACTCAGTCCCTTGCTGCGCGACGCCCTCAAGATCGAGGGCGTGCGCATGACGATCAACTACGGCCTGAATCGTGTGCGGTTCGTGTCCCCGGTTCCGTCGGGTTCACGAATCCGCGCCCGGATTGCCCTTGGCCAGCTCGAAGAAGTGCGTGACAGCACCCAAGCGACGTGGAATGTCACCGTTGAGCGCGAACGTGGAGAGAAGCCTTGCGTCGTCGCAGAGTGGGTCGTCCGCTATTACGGAGACGGTGCGGTCTAAAGACCGCGCCCTACACAACCGCACTCAGCCGGTGTAGCGGGCCTAGGGCGGGGTTTTTAAACCCCGCCTGCTGAGTGGTCGGAAATGGACGCGCGGCAGACAGGCTCACTCCGTTACGGAAATGTAGGGCGGGGTCTTTAGACCCCGCCGCGTCCGGAACAACGATGGCGTCACTTGACACAAGACCGGTCCGTCCGGGCGAAGAGCTGGACTGGGCGCGATTGGAAAACTGGCTGCGGGCCGCGCTTCCCGCGTCGGACATTCGCCCAGACGATCTTCGCGAGCGCATGGAGGTCGCGCAGTTTCCCGGCGGCCACTCCAATCTGACCTATCAGGTTCGTTTCGGCACGAGCGAGATCGTCGTCCGGCGACCACCATTCGGGCCGGTCCCGCCGACGGCACACGACATGGCCCGCGAATATCGCTGGCTGTCGGCGGTCCATACCGTATTTCCGCTCGCGCCTCGAGTCTACGCCCTGTGCGACGATCCCTCGATCATCGGGTCAACCTTCTACGTCATGGAACGTCGGCACGGGATCGTCGTCCGCGACGAAGAGCCGCTGCCGCTTCGGGACGACGCGGATCTGCGGCGTGGAGTCAGCCTCGCGGTGATCGACGCACTCGCCGATCTTCATGCCATCGACATTTCGGCCGCTGGTCTCACGGCTCTCGGCAAGCCTCAAGGGTTCGTCGAGCGCCAGGTACGCGGATGGACCGACCGATGGCATCGATCGAAGACCTCGGAGCTACCGGTCATGGAGGCGCTGGCGCGTTGGCTGCTGGAATCACTGCCGGCCAATCCGGCACGACCGACAATCGTGCACGGCGACTTCAAGTTGGACAACTTGATGTTCGACGCCGCTGACCCACGCCGTCTCGCGGCAGTGTTCGACTGGGAGATGGCAGCGCTCGGCGATCCGCTGGTCGATCTGGGAATTCTGCTTGCCTATTGGTCAGCAAACGCGGCTTCTCGACACGAGACGCTTACCACGGTCACCACGTTGCCAGGCTGGCTGACGCCGAGTGAGCTCGTCGACCGCTATGCGGCGCGAAGCGGTCGCGATTTGACGACATTGAAGTTCTTCGAAGTGTTTGCGCTCTTCAAAATCGCAGTGGTGATCCAGCAGATCTACTATCGATTCGTGAATGGGCAGACGAACGATCCTCGTTTCGGTCACTTCGGCGAGCGGGTCTCGTCACTGGCGCACAGGGCGGCATCCCTGCTGCCCGGCGCCTAACGGTCCGGCGCCACGATGAAGCGAATGGCGCGCCCTGCGACCCGCTGCCCCATCTTCGCCTCGACCTTGAGCAGGTAGTCTCCAGGCGCCAACGTGGCGAGCGGCAGGACCACGTAGGAATCAGCGGCACGGCCATTGGCGAATTGCCCGGTATCGAGCGTGCGCGTCTCTGTTGCGACGATGCGGTCACCGGCGTCAGCGATCGTCGATTGCAGTTCGACCGGTCCGAGCGGATCTTGCCGATCCGTTCCCTGGTAAATCCTGAAGAACGCGGCGAACCGATCAGCACGTGCGAATTCGCGGCGCGCCGTCGGGACGACCGGCAGAACAGTTGAGAGAAAGTCTTTGGGCGCCGTCAGCGTTCCGCCCGGCGCGGCAACGACGATGTTCGAGAGCGACAACGGAGCGGCGGCGAAAGGGGGAACTGTGACATACGAGAAGACGCTGGCCGTGCGCCCGGCGCCAGACACAGCGACTCGCAGTTCGTACTCGCCTGGCGCGAGATCGATGCGCGACAACGCATCGAACCGATGCTCGCTGCTTGCCGCCGATGAGGGCCACGAGAGTTCCAGCATCTGCCGTGCGATGCCTTTGGGGCGCCCACTCGGATCAAACGCCGTCGCTACGATCTCGAGTGGAGTACCGCGAGAGGATCCGTTTCCGCCAGCTGGCGGCGATGCGAACGCACTCACGCCGATGGTCAGCGCGACAGTCGACTTCTGCGTCCGGGGAATCGCAAACGCCGCCGCGTTCAGATCGATCGCGGTGGATCCCGCCGGCAGCAGTCCTGTCAGTGCGTCACGAACAGGTTCGGAAAGCGTATTTGTGGTCGCCGATGGCGCCGGGCTCGCCGCGCTGGCGGCCGTGTATCCGCTGCGCGCTCGAACGTCCAGTCCTCGTCGCGTTGTCTTCACCGTGATCTGGTGAAATTTGCCGGTGGCAGCCGTATCGGCGGGGCGAAAGCCGATCAGATAGTACGAATCGCTCTCGCGAAAAATTTCCGGCACCGAGAGATCGGGGCCGTTCGTGTTCATGACCGCGCGTCCGCCGGTCCGATCAGGCAGAACCTCGAGATTGCCTTGGCGGCGGAGATTGTCGCCAATGCCAGCCGCCGCAATCGCCGCCCCGTTGGGCCCGCTTCCGGGACGGAGTGTCGAGCTTGGCCTGCTCGTCGCCGTGAAATTCGCGAGACCACTGGGATCGAGCGAGTGAACCGTCAGGTGGGCCCGATCCACTGCCGTGAACATCACGGCGCGGGCATCTTTCAAACGATTGCCGCATCCCACGTCGTTGCTCGGAGCTCCCGCTGGATCAGCGGTCTGCAGCAGCAAATCACTGCCGATGAAAAGGAGGACCTTCCGGCGTCCGGTCGAACCTTGAACGGCATCAGCGACGCGGGTGATCGTTTCGAGCACGCAAAGCCCGCACTGGCAGCGGCCGTCGTTGAGCGTGCTCCAGCTGCGGGCGGTCAGCGCGAAAACCGACGCTTCGATTTCCTTCGCTTCGTCAGAAATGTCGGTGCTGAGATCCGACTGGCCGATCGCTCGCAAGAGCCGTGTGTGATCGGAGGTGAGATTCTGCACCGCGCCATTACTGGTCGACACGACCGCGCCGAGATCGCCAGGACCGAGCTGGTTGATCGCCGCCGTCGCGATCCGCTTGGCCGTGATTGTTGGCTCACCGAGAGGAATGGTGCGATCCAGCAGGATGATGACCAGGCGCCCTTCTTCCCGTCCGGTCTGATTGGTCACGACGTCAGCCGGCACGTCGCGCGTCCACGCGGCATCGCGCGACTGAACGCGATCGGGCAGATTGACTTCCGTAAACGCCTGGATCTCGCGCCGCTGCCCGTCTTCAAAAATGGTGAAGTCCTCGGCCTTCAATCCGCGAACCGGATGTCGTTTGTTGTCGAGGACCGAGATATCGACCTGGACGAGATCTGTCCCGCCGCGGAACGTCGCCTGCGGCGCCGGCGTCTGCGCGTGCAAGGGCAGCGCGATCGAGGCAATCGCGAGCAGCGCGACGCGGGCGGCTCGATTCATTGTTTCTCGGCAGGCTGGCGCGATGGGCAAGCCATTGTACCGCTGGCGCACTTGAAGGAGTGCCTTGCCCCTGACCCGGCTATGCGCCCTGCCGGATTCGACAATGACTGCGACGGTTCCTGCGGTTGCCAGCACGGCTACCCAGCGATTCGACATGACTTCCTCGTCCCATCCCTTGCTCGACGCCGCGACTCGGGCGTGTGCCTGGAGGATACGCAGAAGACAGCGTGCCGGCAACCGTCACTTCCCCACGGCACTCTCCATTGGCAGGGCCGCGACCGCCGCTTGCAACCGGCGCGCTTCGACCGCAGATCGTTGCGCCTCGGCTCGCGCGATCAGCCGCGGATAGTCCAGCCGTCCGAGCTCCGGCGCGCGCTCCGCTGCGACGCGCAGGGCGCTCCAGAGCGCCTGCTTGCCGTGGATCCCGATCGCAAGCGCTTCGATCAATTCGAGCCGGCGCAGAGCACCGGCCGATCGATCGTCGACTCGCAACTTCACCTCCGTGGCCTTCTCCGACAACCAGGCACCCGCACGTCGAAACGTACTTGGCTCGGAACCGATCGTGCCAATGAGACGCTCGAGTTCGTCGCGATCGGCGATGATCTCTTTTTCGATCTCCGACCAGAAGTTCGAATCATCGATCTTGCGCAGCGCCGCCAATAACTCCAGCCCCATCTGAGCGCCAGCGAAGTGATCGTTGAGGTACACGTTCAAATGTTCTCGAGACACATTGCCCTCCCGCGCGAATGCAAACAACACGGCCCCTTCAAGTAGCAGAACAGCTGCGCTCCGGCTTCACGTCCAGGCAAACTCGTCAATCGCCTGACAGCCGGGGTGATCGTTCGCGCAGCTCGTCAATCCGTTTCGAGGCGTCCGCCTTCGATAACGACTCATCAAACTCTTCACCTGTCTCCCTGCACAACGTTTCGAGATACGAACGTTGCGCATCAGTCATCGGCTCATCGCCGGTTTTCCATTGATCTGGCTCTCGTTGCAAACCTGGTTGGGCGCTATCATCGGTTGTTCGGTTCTTCATGAGGCGAATGGATCGCAAAGCCCAGGCCAGTTCCTCCGGCACAAACACCCGACCATCGGCGACCTCATCGGCGCGTTTCATCGACCCGATGCTTCTTCTCAAGACCGAGTCGCTGCCATCTGGGGACCAGTGGCTCTACGAACTCAAACTCGACGGCTACCGCGCCATTGCATTCAAGCGGGACGGTACGGCCCACCTGCGCTCGCGGAACAACAACGACTTCAGCGTCAGGTATCCGGCCGTTTTCAAAGCCCTGGCGAAATTACCCGACGAGACAGTGATCGATGGCGAGATCCTGGCGTTTGACGAGGACGGCCGCCCTTCATTCAATGCGCTCCAGAATCAGGGATCGGGATCGACGCCGATCATCTACTACGTTTTCGACGTGATGATTCTGGCGGGGCTCGATGTCATGCGTGAGCCGTTGGCGGTCCGCCGGCAGCTGCTCGAGAGCAAGGTCCTGCCGAAGCTGTCGGAGCCGATCAGATACGCATCCTCACTCGACGCCGATCTGCCGGTGTTGATTCAGTCGGTGAAGGAACAAGGATTCGAGGGGCTCGTCGCCAAACGCCGAAGCAGTGCGTACGAACCCGGACTGCGTTCCGGCGCATGGATGAAGATGCGCGTCAACCGCGGACAGGAGTTCGTGATCGGCGGCTACACGCGCGGAACCAATACGTTCGATGCGCTCATTTTCGGATACTACGAAGGGCGAGAGCTTATCTACGTCGCGCGAACGCGCAGCGGTTTCACCCCGGCGACGCGGGCGCAGCTGTTCAAAAAGTTCAAGCGTTTCGAAATCGATGACTGTCCATTCGTGAACCTGCCTGAAGAAAAGAGCGGCCGCTGGGGCCAAGGGCTGACCAAAGCAAAAATGGCGCAGTGCCAATGGCTGAAGCCGGTGCTGGTCGGTCAGTTCGAGTTTCTCGAATGGACTGCAGACGATCATCTCCGCCATTCGAAGTTCGTCGGGTTGCGAGAAGACAAAGACCCAAAGCGCGTCACGCGTGAGTGACGCCGTTCGAGCACAGCTTCAAGAGATCAGGTGCGCAGTGGCTGGCAGCTTGCAACGTCGGTTGCGAACCAACGTCCACACACGCAAGCACACCCAACTGGAGTGACCCATGATCTTACGAATCGATCGCCTGGCTATCGAACTCCCCGCTCCCGATCACCCTTCACCGAATTCGGCCTCGGCGGTACAAGAGCTGCTCGGCGGCAAGTTCGGCGAAATGTCGACGTTAATGAACTACACGTTTCAATCGTTCAATTTCCGCGGCCGTTCGCAGCTCAAACCGTTCTATGACCTGATCGCCAACATCGCCGCCGAGGAGTACGGGCATATTGAACTCGTCAGCCACACGATAAACATGTTGCTGACCGGATCGACAACTCGAGGGAACGATCCGTCCGACACACCGTTGGAACACGCGACGGACGCGCGTCAGCACTACCATTTCATTGCCAGCGGCCAAACGGCACTGCCGATCGATTCGCAGGGCAACCCCTGGAACGGCACGTATGTGTTCTCCAGCGGCAATCTCAAACTCGATCTGCTCCACAACTTCTTCCTCGAGTGCGGAGCGCGAGCAAATAAGATCCGCGTCTACGAAATGGTCGACGATCCGGTCGCGAAGGAAATGGTTGGGTATCTGCTGGTTCGCGGCGGAACTCACATCGTCGCGTATGCGAAGGCGCTCGAGGCCTTGTCGGGTGTCGACGTCGGCAAGCTTCTGCCGATCCCGGACATCAGCAATAAGCGTTTTCCAGAAGCGCGGAAGCATGAGGCGAAAGGACTGCATCAGGTGATGTACCGGATGAGTCCGAATGACTATCGCGAGATCTCGCAGATCTGGCGTGGGCCGCATCCGGAGGATGGATCGGAACTCCGCGTCGTCGACGGACCGCCTGAAGGCGGCCCCGTTCCCCTTCATCCTGAGGAGCCGCAGCTGACGTCGCCAATCGGTCCGGACGGGGTGGACAGCGGCATGCTCAAGGACATCGCCGAGCGGCTGTTCGGCAAGGAAACGGTCCGCCGCTAATCGCCGCATCGAGCGTCGATTAAACTTGGCGCAAGCGATCGATGCGATCGCTTGCGCGCCTTTGTCAAGCGGGCTTGCTTGACATCGTCGGTCGTCCAGACCTGGCCCGCGCGATCAGTTTGCTGGCTTCGCGCAGCCACAAGACCGAACTTGCGACCGCAACACAGAAGAGCCAATCGCCAGCGCTCAATCCTACGGTGCCAAACGCTCGCTGCAGAAATGGCACATACACGACCAACGCTTGCAGCGCGACAGAGCCACCAATCGCTGCCCACAGCCAGCCGTTGGTAAAGAGATGAACAAATGCGCTCTGGACATCCGACCGCGCGTTCACCACATTGAACATCTGAAACAACATCAGCGTGGTAAACGCCATCGTCTGTGCGTATCGAAGATCCCCCCGGCCGTCGATGAAGCCACCGGGCACCGTCGCGTCGAGAACGAACAACGTGCCCGCCGCCATGATGACGCCGACGAAGATGATGCCGCGCCACATTCGGCGCGTCACCACACCCTCTCCCACTGGCCGCGGCGGCTGCTCCATCAGCCCGTCCTCGGCGGGATCGACGCCAAGCGCGAGCGCCGGAGGTCCATCGGTGAGCAGATTGATCCAGAGAATCTGCGTCGCTAACAGTGGAAGGACCACGGCGTCCCGGCTAATCTGGAGACCGATCTGCTTGGCCAGCACCACGCCAAAGAACATCGTCATCACCTCGCCGATGTTCGACGACAGGAGATATCGCAGGAACTTGCGAATGTTCGCGAAGATGGCCCGGCCTTCCTCGACCGCGGCGACAATCGTCGCGAAATTGTCGTCGGCGAGGATCATATCGGCAGCCTCTTTAGAAACGTCTGTACCGGTGATTCCCATCGCGACGCCGATGTCTGCCTTCTTCAACGCCGGCGCATCGTTGACGCCGTCGCCCGTCATCGCGACGACGGCGCCTCGCCGCCGCAGAGCGTCGACGATGCGAAGCTTGTCTTCGGGATTCACACGCGCGTACACGGACATTTCCGCAACCGTGGCAGCCGCCAGCTCCGGCGGCATTCTCTCGAGTTCGGCACCGGTGACGGCGCGTCCATCTGAACTAATCCCGAGTTCCTGAGCGATGACCGCTGCCGTCCTCGGGTGATCGCCAGTGATCATCAGCGCGCGGATGCCGGCACGCCTCGCCCGAGCGACCGCGTCGCGTGCCTCGGGCCGTGGCGGATCGATCATGCCGATCAAGCCAGCGAAGACAAGTTCCTGCTCGACGCGCTCGTCGGGATGGCCCGAGTATTCCGCCAGAGCTTCATTCGTCACCCAGCGCGCGGCGACGCCGAGGGTCCGCAGCGCTTCACCAGCAAGCGCCTCGTTGTCTTTCAGGATCTCTTCCCGCCGTGCCGCGGTCAGTGCTCGCCGACCATCGCCGACGACTTCATGCGTGCACCGCGCCAACAGCACATCAGGCGCCCCTTTGGTGAAAACAATCCCACGATCCTGTTGCTCGGCGTCGCGATGAAGCGTGCTCATCAACTTGCGCTCTGACGAAAACGGCACTTCTGCCACTCGAGGCAGGCGCCTGCCGAGGGCCTCGGCACTCAGTCCGCATTTCCGCGCAGCAACGAGCAGCGCACCTTCTGTTGGATCGCCCTGCACGATCCAGCGCCCCTCCTGAGATTGGACGGAGGCGTTGTTTGCCCGATCGGCAACCGCAAGCGCCTTTTCGATTTCGACGCGAAGTGGACCGTCGATCGGTTTGTTGCTGTCAGTACGAACGGCGCCGTCCGGAGCGTAACCGGATCCTTCGACGGTCACTCGGCCGCTCGCGGTGACGATGACGCGGACCGTCATCTCGTTTTTTGTGAGCGTGCCGGTCTTGTCGGACGCGATCACTGTCGCCGAACCAAGGGTCTCGACCGCGGCGAGGTGCCGGACGATCGCGTTTCGGCGCGCCATGCGTTGAACGCCGAGTGACAGGACGGCTGTTACAACCGCCGGAAGTCCTTCGGGAACAGCCGCCACGGCGAGTGCCACGCCGAGGATAAGCACGTCAAAGAGTGCCGCGGCACCGTGCACGTCCTCGACAACGATGATCGTGGCGATCATGATCACCGCGATCGCGACGACCACCAGACCAAGAACTTTGCCCGTGCGATCCAGCTCCCGCTGTAAAGGCGTGGACTCGTCCGCGGTCGCCTTGAGAAGGCCAGCGATGCGGCCCATCTCGCTGCGCATCCCGGTCGCCGTCACGATCGCCGTGCCGTGTCCGTACGTGACCGCTGTGCCACTGAAGATCATGTTGTCGCGATCACCGAGTGCCGACTCTTGCAGAATCGCAGCAGTGCCCTTGGTCACCGGAAGGCTCTCACCGGTCAGCGCCGCTTCGGCTGTCTGCAATGCCGCCGATTCGATCAGCCTTCCATCGGCCGGGATCGTGTCGCCTTCCTCAATAAGAATGACGTCGCCGGCAACAATGTCGGTCGCCGGGATGCTTCGCCGCTGGCCGCCGCGCACGACTGTTGCGTCGGCGGCTGACAGCGCGCGGAGCGCGGCGACTGCCGCCTCGGCTCTCGCCTCCTGGACGTATCCCATCATCGCGTTGAGAAGGACGACGGCGAAGATGGCGATCGCTTCGTAGGGCGCGGCTGCATCACGCTCGATCAGCCACAAGCCGGCCGAGATCGCGGTCGCGATCAGCAGAAGGACGACGAGAACATCCTGAAACTGCGCGAAGAACCTCCGCCACGCGGGTACCGGCTTCTCCGCGGCGAGTTCATTGCGCCCGTCCCGTTGCAGACGGACATGCGCCTCGCCGTCCGTCAGGCCCTGCCGTGCATCGGTCTGAAGTACGGCAACGAGATCGTCAACCGACCGGCGG
>JADMIO011201781.1_pt1 | contig 12640 bp, 7 predicted proteins | sample 8958161 | NCBI WGS metagenome assembly JADMIO01 (sample SAMN16585339, study PRJNA669376) | soil metagenome | isolation source: Crop rotation soil | place: USA: Cullars Rotation, Alabama | collected 2011 | reverse complement strand
GCGCGCCGCCTGCCCTGAGCGCGGCGGTGCGGCGCTGCATCTGGGCCGCTCGCTCCAGCATCCCGGCCGAGCCGGCGAGCTGGTTCACGCCATTGTCGAGCGTCGCCAGATAGTAACCGGACGCCGCGGCGATGAAGATCGCGCGCCTGAGCTTGGTCGGATCGAGATTGCCCGGCAGGTCGCGCTGGGTGTGAATGTAGCGGTCCGGCCAGTCGGCGATGTAGATGATCGGCACGCGGTAGCTGCCCTCGCTCCACACCTCATGGTCGCTGCCCTGTTCGAAGCCGCCGATGATCGCCTGCAGCGCGCGGCGGTCGCCGTCCGGCTCGGTCAGCGGAAAGGGCGCCGACCCGGTATCGGCGAACAGCTGCGACTGGTCGTTGACCCAGTGCGCGAAGGTGAAGCCCACATCGGAAACGAAGCTCGGCAGGCTGGGCGGCGAGCCGCGTACCCGCAGCACCGACTTGGTGATCTCGGTATTGCCGCCGATCATGTCGAGATGGACCGTCGCCAGCGTCCGCCGGACGAATTCCGGCCGGGCGTTGAGCAAGGCGATCGTGCCCTCGATCTCGGCGGGCCAGAGGAAGCGGATCGTGCGCTCCGGTTGCGGCAGGGCGCCGCTGCGGATCAGCTGATTGAGCGTGCGCGCCACCTCCAGCTCGCCCGCGCAGCCCGAGGCATTGTCGTTCGCGCCCGGATTGGGATGATCGAGATGGCAGGAGAAGACGATCTCCTGGTCGCGGCGGCGGCCGGGGATTATTGCGGTCGGGATCAGATAGGCGCTCGGCTCCCGCCCGGCATCGACCGCGGCGCGCAGCCGGATCATCTCGCCGGCGCGGAGCCGCGCCTGCCAGGCCCGGGCGCGGGCGGGGGTGACCATGAAGGCGAAGGTGGGGTTGTCGGAGAAGGTCTTGAGGTGGCCCCAGCGCAGCAGGGTCTCGTCATCGCCCCACCAGGCGGTGCGCTGGTTCTGCGCCCAGGAGACGATCCCCGCCGCGCCATGTGTGCCGACGGCAAGTTCCTGCACCGCCTCGGGCTGGGAGGAGGTGAGGACGAGCCGCCCGCGCACCTCCTTGCCCTGATAATCGGCCTCGCTCGTCCCCGCGCCGATATCGACCAGCTCCGCCTCGGCGCGCCCGGAGACGCTGTCCTGCGCGAGGCTCAGCGGCTGGTCGGCCCAGGAGGCGATCCGCTGACTGCCCTCCCAGAGCTCGGCCGAACGTGCGTTCCACCCGGGCCGCGAGCGCTGCGTGCCGTAGAAGATCGTCCCGTCGGCGGGCAGCGCGATGATCTCGACGCCGTCGAGGCCGTAGGATTGAAGCCGGTCCCGGATCGCCTCGGCGGCGGCGCGGAAACCAGCCGAGCCGCGCATGCGGTGACTGGTGGAGAGGACATGGACCGTCTGCATGGCGCGGGCGCCGGAGACCTCGGAGGCAATAGCCGTGCCTTGGGCGGGCGGCAGGAGGGGCGGCGCGGAGGACGGAGGCGGTGTTGATGTTGGCGCGGTCTGGGCCATGACGCCGCTCGCCAGAGTCAGTGAAAGGAGAATCAGAGCCCGCACGTTCGCCCTCCCGGCTGTTAATCCTTCAATGCGAGCAGCGTCGCAGCGAAGCAACATGAGTCATCCCGGCGAAAGCCGGGACCCATGCACACCGCGCGATACGGCAAAGCGACGACACCTCAACCCTTCGGACCAAATCCGAGTTCATGGGTCCCGGCTTTCGCCGGGATGACTATTAATTCCGTAGTCCCGGCCTATCCCCTACCGCGCGAAGCGGCGGAAGAAGCTGTCGGCGTTCCAGCGCGGCCTGGCGCCGGCATTGGCGACGCGCAGCGCCAGCGCGGCGATGAAATCGTGCAGGCGGATCTCATCGTCGGCCCAGATGCGTTGCGAGGGATCGTCCTGCGGGCTGTGATAGATGTCCCGGCGCCAGGCCGCCTCGGTCGCCGCCTCCGGCGTGCCCGCCGCGAAGCCGAACTTGAAGGCGAGCGAGGGAATGCCCTCCTCGATGAAACTGTACTGGTCGGAGCGGATAAAGCTGTTCCGCTCCGGGAAGGGATCGGGCGCGATCGGCAACCCCATCTGCGCGCCGACCGCGCGCGCATCGGCGCCGAGGCTGCTTTCCTCGAAGCCGAGGGTCGTGATCGAGCGCAGCGGGAAGAGCGGCAGCGCCATGTCGTAATTGAGATCGGCGACGATCGAGCGGCGCGGCACGGTCGGGGACCGCGCGTACCAGCGGGAGCCGAGCAGGCCCTTCTCCTCGCCGGTCAAGGCGACGAACAGGATCGAACGGCGGGGGCGGGCGCGCTCGGCGCGATATTTGCCGGCGACATCGAGCAGGGCGGCGACCCCCGCCGCATTGTCGAGCGCGCCGTTGTAGATGGTGTCGCCGTTGACCGGAGTGCCGGTGCCGAGCCCGTCGAGATGGGCGCTGAGCACGACATGCTCGCGCCTGAGGCGCGGATCGCTGCCCCGCAGCCGGGCGACGACGTTGCGGGTCTCGACTGGGCGCGCGGTGGTCACGAGATTTGCGTCGAACCGGGAGGGGAGCGCGAAGCCGGGGATCGGGCGCCCCGCCCGGGCGTCAGCCGAGAGGGCGGCGAAATCACGCCCCGAGCCGGCGAAGATTTGCGCGGCGGCGGCCGGGTTCAGCACTGCGGTCATGAACGGCGCGTTGAGGCTGCGGATCGCCGGATCGGCCGGATACATGCCGGCCGCGGTCGCGAGGCGCATGGTCGCGGCCCAGGGCTGCTCGTCGCCGCCCACGGGATTGACGGTGATGACGCCGACCGCGCCGGCCGCGAGCAGCTGGCGCGCACGGTCCGCCCGGGCGTGGGACTTGAGCGCGCCGGAAAGGTTCGCAGGCCCCTGCCCGTTGATCACGACCGCGACCTTGCCGCGCAGGTCCAGGCCGGCGAAATCGTCATGCCCCGCCTCGGGCAGGTGCATGCCATAACCGATAAAGACCAGAGGCGCGTCGACCCGGGCGGGCGGCGGCCCGCCGGACACGCGGAAGATGATGTCGCCTGGCACCGAGAGCGGGGCTTCGGCGCCGTTCGCGGCCAGCACTGCCGTCGAGGCGCCCGGGGTGAAACGCCGTTCCTCGAGCCGCACCGCCTGGAAGAAGGTCCCGTTCTCGCCCGCGGGCTCGAGGCCCAGCGTGGCGAAGCGGCGGGCGACGAGGTCGGAAGCGCGGCGATGACCGTCGCTCCCCGCCTCGCGGCCTTCCATGCCGTCGGCGGACAGGGTTGTGACGGTCGCCCACCAGGCTTTGGCGCGCTCCGATTGCGGGGCCGGGGCGGCGGGTTGGGCGAAGGCGGCGGAACCGAGGGCCGCGAGCAGAATCAGCAGGAATGACAGACGCATGACGGCGTCCTAGCGCCGGCCATCCCATTAGTCATCCCGGCGAAAGCCGGGACCCATGAACACCAGTTGATGTGAAACCGCGACAAACGCATCCGCCCCGGCCTCCGACGTCGGAGTTCATGGGTCCCGGCCTACGCCGGGATGACTACTCTTTTCCGAGCCGCTAGAGAGACGCCCGATGGATGATCTGACTCATCTCGGCCGGGCAAGCGCCCTGCCCTCCTCGCCCGATGAGGCGGTGCTGGACTATGTGCCCAATCCGCGGCCCGGCGCGCTCTATCTGGTCCGTTTCGCCGCGCCCGAATTCACCTCGCTCTGCCCGGTCACCGGCCAGCCCGATTTCGCGCATCTGGTGATCGACTATGCCCCCAGCGAGCGGATCGTCGAATCCAAGTCGCTGAAGCTGTTCCTGGGCGCCTTCCGCAACCACGCAGGCTTCCACGAGAATGTGACCGTCGGCATCGGCCAGCGGCTGGCGGAAGAGATGAAGCCGAGATGGCTGCGGATCGGTGGCTACTGGTATCCGCGCGGCGGCATCCCGATCGACGTCTTCTGGCAGACCGGCGAAGCGCCCGCGGGCCTCTGGGTCCCGGACCAGGGCGTCGCCGCCTATCGGGGGCGGGGCTGACTCTTGCCCGAGGGTCCGAAGATCATCGTCCACGGTGCCGGTTCGATCGGCTGCTATGTCGGCGGGCTCTGGCTGGCGGCGGGGCTCGACGTCGCCTTTCTCGGCCGGGAGAGGCTGAAGCAGGAGATTGCGGAGCACGGCCTCGCGGTCAGCGACACCGGGGATTTCTCCGTCCGCTTCGAGCCCGACCGGATCCGGTTCGAGACGAAGCCCGCAGCCCTGCGCAAGGCGGACATCATCCTGCTCTGCGTGAAGAGCACGGGAACCGAGGCGGCGGCGAAGGAGATCGCCCGTCACGCCAAGGGCGGGGCCACGGTGATCAGCCTGCAGAACGGCGTCTCCAACCCCGAAACGCTGCGCAAGCGCCTGTCGCGGCAGACCGTCGTCCAGGCGATGGTCCCCTATAATGTCGTGCATCTCGGCCCCGGCCGCTGGCACCGCGCGACCTGGGGCGACCTCGTAGCCGAGGACCAGGAGGTGACCCGCGATCTCGCGGCGCGGATCGGCGACCGGCCCGGCCGCCTGCTCCTCTCCCGGGACATGCAGAGCGTGGCCTGGGGCAAATTGCTCTTCAATCTCAACAATGCGATCAACGCCTTGTCCGGGCAGACCTATCTCGCGGAGCTGCAGCAGCGCGACTTCCGCCGCGTTTTCGCCGCCGCGATCATCGAGACCCTCGCCCTGCTCAGGAAGAAGGGGATCAGGCCGGCCAAGCTCGGCAAGGTGGGCCCGGAGCTGCTGCCGCATGTGATCGGCGCCCCCGACTTCGTCTTCAACAACCTGTTCCTGAAGGTGCAGAAGATCGATCCCAAGGGGCGCGGCTCGATGGCCGACGATTTCGCGGCGAACCGGCCGACCGAGATCGACTGGCTGAACGGCGAGGTGGTGCGGCTGGCGGAATCGCTCGGCGAGACGGCGCCGGTCAACGCGGCGATCGTCGACCTGGTCAAGCAGGCCGAGCTGGGCGTGCAGCGCACCTGGAGCGCGAAGCAGCTCTGCGAGCATATTCTCGGCGGCCACAAGAAGGTGAAAGGCTTCGGATATTGACCAAAGCCGTCATGCCGGACCCGATTGATCGGGTGCACGGTGCCCCGCACCGTGCAGCCATGTCCGGGGGACATGGCGATCCCGGTCAATGGCATCCACCTTTTCTTGCCGCGTACGGAAAAAGGAAGGTGGACCCCGGATCAAGTCCGGGGTGACGAAGTTAGGCAAAGGTTTGACAGCGCAACCGGCCCGGCGCATCTGCAGCCCGGGCTCATCGACAAGAAGGCAAAGCCATGCGCCCATTCCCCCTGCTCTCCACCTCGCTCCTCGCCGTCGCCGCGGCCCTCACTCTCTCCGGCGGCGCGCCCGCCGCCGCGCAGCCGGCCGCCCGCGCGCCGGCGGCGCCGCAGGTGCCGAGCCAGCTGCCGCGGGGCGTGCGCCCGCTCCACTATTGGATCGCCGCGACCCCCGACGCCGCCAATTTGCGCTTCACCGGGCGGGTCGAGATCGACATTGAGGTGCTGCAGGCGACCGACACGATCACCCTGAACGCGGTCGACATGACCTTTTCGCGCGTGACGCTGGACGGGGGCACGCAGGGCCGCGCCGCGATGAACGAGGAGGCGCAGACCGCGACCCTGCGCTTCCCGCTCACGATCCGGCCCGGCCGCCACCGGCTGGCGATCGACTATGCGGGCAAGATCTACACCCAGGCGGCGGGACTGTTCGCGCTCGATTATGCGGGGGCGGGCGGGCAGAAGCGCGCGCTCTTCACCCAGTTCGAGGCGCCGGACGCGCGCCGCTTCTTCCCGGGCTGGGACGAGCCGAACTTCCGGACGCCGTACGACCTCAGCGTCACCATCCCGGCCGGCCAGCAGGCGATCGGCAACATGCCCGAGGCACGCCGGACCCGGAATCCGGACGGCACGGTCACGGTGACTTTCCGGACCACGCCGGCCATGTCGAGCTACCTGCTCTTCCTCGCGGTCGGCGAGCTGGACCGGATCACCACCCGCGCCGCCGGCGTCGAGATCGGCGTCGTCACCAGGCGCGGCGCCGGCGAGCAGGGCCGCTGGGCGCTGCAGAGCTCGGCCCGGATCGTGCCCTGGTACAACCAGTATTTCGGCACGCCCTATCCGCTGCCGAAGCTCGACAATGTCGCCGGCCCGGGCACCAGCCAGTTCTTCGGCGCGATGGAGAATTGGGGGGCGATCTTCTCCTTCGAGAACATCCTGCTGGTCGACCCGGCGATCACCACCGAGGCGCGCCGCCAGTCGATCTTCAAGGTCGCCGCGCACGAAATCGCGCATCAATGGTTCGGCGATCTCGTCACCATGGCCTGGTGGGACGACCTCTGGCTGAACGAGGGCTTCGCCTCGTGGATGGCGACCAAGGCGACCGCGGCGCTGCATCCGGAATGGGAGCCCCTGCTCGACCGGATCGACGGGCGCGAGCAGGCGATCCAGCTCGATTCGCTGCGCACCACCCATCCGGTGGTCCAGCGCCTGACCACGGTCGAGCAGATCAGCCAGGCCTTCGACGCGATCACCTATCGCAAGGGCGAGGCGGTGATCACCATGCTCGAGGATTATGTCGGCGAGACTGCCTGGCGGGATGGCGTGCGCGCCTATATCCGCCGGCACCGGCTCGGCAACACCGTCACCGACGACCTCTGGCGGGAGATCGAGCGGGCGGCGGGGCGGCCGGTCACCGCCATCGCCCACGATTTCACCCTGCGCCCCGGCGTGCCGCTGATCCGGGTGACCGGCGCGCGCTGCGTCGGCGGGCGGACGCAGGTCTCGCTGGCGCAGGGCCAGTTCAGCCGCGACAATCCGGACACGCCGGGGCGCTGGCGGGTGCCGGTGATCGCCTCGACCGGCGCCGCCCCGGCGCGGGCCCTGGTCGAGAATGGCGCGGCGACCAGCAATGTGCCGGGCTGCGGCACTCTGGTCGTGAATTACGGCCAGACCGGCTATTACCGGACGCTCTACGCGCCGCCACTGCTCGCCGCGATCACCCGCAATTATGCGCGGCTCAGGCCGCTCGACCAGATCGGGCTGCTCGCCGACAACTGGTCGCTGGGTCTTGCCGGCTATCAGGATGCGGACCTCGCGCTGAACCTGGCGCGGGCGGCGCCGGCCAACGCCAATTCACGGCTGCTGGTGCGCATGGCCAACATTCTCGGCCAGATCAGCGACATGTATGCCGAGGATCCGGCGCACCGGGCGATGCTCGCCCGCTTCGCCTTCGCCAGGCTGGAGCCGGCCATGCGCCGGCTCAGCTGGAGCGCGCGGGCCGGCGAGCCGGCCAATGACGCGGTGCTCAGGAACGAGCTGATCGAGACGCTCGGCGTGCTCGGCCATCCGGCGACGCTCGCCGAGGCGAACCGCCGCTTCGCCGCGAACGACCCCTCGGTCACCGCCGGGCCGCTGCGCTCGACGATCCTGGCGATCGTCGCCTTCAACGCCGACGAGGCGACCTGGGAGCGGCTGCGGCGGATGGCGCGGGACGAGCGCAGCCCGGTGGTCCGGGTCCAGCTCTACCAGCTGCTCGGCGCGGTGAAGGACGAACGGCTGGCGCGGCGCGCGCTCGAGCTCGCGCTCACCGACGAGGTCGGGGCGACCAACTCAAGCCAGATCGTCTCGGCGGTGGCCGCCGGGCATCCCGACCTCGCCTTCGATTTCGCGCTGCGCAACCGGCAGCGGGTGGAAGCCTTTGTCGACGCCTCCTCGCGCTCGCGCTTCTTCGCGCAGCTCGCCGGCGGCTCGGCGGACCCGGCGATGATCGACAAGCTCAACGATTATGCGACTCGCTACATGACCGCGCAGTCGCGCGGCGCCGTCGACCGCTCGATCGCCAGCATCCGCGACCGCATCCGGGTGCGCCGCGACCGGCTGCCGCAGATCAGCCGCTGGCTGGAGGCGTGGCGGAGCTAGACACCGCCCGCCGCGTGCGGGCGTAGAGCCAGGCGATCAGGCCGAAGAATACAAGCGGAGCGAGCCAGAGCGCATAGATCTCGAAATGCGCGGGCATGACTGCGAGCGGCGTGTCGTTCGGCGGAATCGGCGAGCCGCGATTGGCCCAGGCGAGGATCCCGGCGAAAGCCACGCCGAACAGGCTCTCGCCGACGATCAGGCCGGTGGCGGCCAGCACGCCCATGCGCTTGGCGAATTCGGGATTGGCGGTGCGATCGGCCCAGCGGTCGTAATAATAGCCGATGACCGCACCCACCGGAACGAGCAGGGTGAGCGACATTGGCAGGTAGATGCCCATGCCGACGGCGAGCGGCGGCAGCCGCATCCTGCGCTTCTTGCCGAGGACCTCGTCCAGCCCGATGATGCCGATGCCAATGAGGGCGCCCAGGCCGATCAGGTTCCAGTTGATGTCGCCGCCGAGCACTCCCCTGGCGATCGACGAGATCAAGGCGGCCTGCGGTGCCGCGAGGGCGTTCGGCCCGGCGCCGGGCGCGCCGACGAAACCCAGCGTGTCCTTGAGAAGATTGAGCACGACCGGGATCGCCAGCGAACCGAAGATCACTCCGATGACAAGCGCGACCTGCTGCTTCCAGGGCGTCGCGCCGACCAGCTGGCCGGTCTTCAGATCCTGCAAATTGTCGTTGGAGATCGTCGCGATCGAGAAGATGATGGCCGTGGTGAACAAGCCATAGGCAACCAGCGCATTGGTATTGGCGCGGTCGCTCTGCAGGCCGAAGATCAGCACGAGCAGGATCGACGCGCCAAGGATCGCGAGAATGCCGACGCCCGAAATAGGCGAGTTCGACGCGCCGATCAGTCCGGCCATATAGCCGCAGATCGCGGCAATCATGACGCCGATCACGACGACGTAGAGCAGCGAGCCGCCGATCACGGCAACGGGATGGTCGTGGACCGGTCCGCCGGCCGAAAACGTCCAGAGCAGCCAGGCGATTGGCACCAGCGTCGCGAGCGAGACCAGGATGACCACGCCGATCGGCAGGTCCCGCTCCGTCAGGTCGAGCGTCTCGCCGCTCCGGCGCGCCCGGGAGGCAGCGAGCGCCGAGCGGAGGCCGGCGATGATCGGGCCGATGATCCTCAGCAGGGACCAGATCGCCGCCACCCCGATCGTTCCCGCGCCAATGAAGCGAACCTGATCGCGGAACGTGCCGCTGACGAGGGCGTCGACCCCGCTGGAAACGTCGCCGCCCGACGCGAACCAGGGCACGAGTATGGTCCAGGATATCAGCATTCCGACCAGCATCGCGATGCCGACCGAAATGCCGACCAGATGGCCGACGCCGATGAGCAGCATCGACCAGCTCGTGGAAAAGCCCGTCGCCGTGCCGCCGACCGCGAAATTCTTGCCCGCTTCCTCGGCGACCAGCTTCATCCTCGAGAGCAGCGCGAAGGCACCCGAAAACAGGGAACCTGCAATGAGGATTCGCAATCCCCTGGCATTGTCGGCGTCGCCCGTCGCAGACCCCGAGCCAACCTTGAGCACTTCGGCGGCGGCGACGCCTTCGGGATAAGGGAGGCTCGATCCCGTGACGAGAGCGCGGCGCAACGGCACCGAGAACATCACGCCCAGCACGCCGCCGGTGATGCAGACAGCCACTGTGGTCCAGTATGGGAATCCCGACCACCAGCCGACCATGATCAGGCCCGGCAGCACGAAGACGATGGCGGCGAGCGTGCCGGCCGCGCTGGCGATGGTCTGGACGATGTTGTTCTCGAGGATGTTCGCGCCCCTGAAGAAGCGCAGAATCGCCATCGAGATGACTGCGGCCGGGATCGAGGTCGCGAAGGTCAGACCGACCTTCAGTCCCGCATAGACATTGGCCGCCGTGAAGACGAGCGTGATCGCGCCGCCGAGGAGGACGGACCTGAGGGTAAGCTCCTTCAGCGAGGAGCCGCTCGGGGTGCCCACCCTGGCGGCGTCGCTCACGGCCGGCGCGGCGTCGCCGGCGCCGGGGCCGGGGTGGCCGCAGGCCGGTTCAGGTCCACGCCGACATAGGCCGGCGGGCCGTTGCCGCGCTTGACGAGCAGCAGCACGGTGCCGCGACGGGCCCGGCGGGCCGCCTCGATCGCCGCCGCCGCCGCTTCGGGCGTGACGGTGGCGCTGTTGTCGATCGAAAGGATGACATCGCCCGCCTGCAGACCCTTCTGGCCGGCGTCGCTGTTCGGATCGACGGTGCCGACGACCAGCCCGCGGACATTGGCGTCGTTGATCCGGAGCTGCTGGCGCATCGCCGGGGTCAGCGCCTGCAGCGCGAGGCCGAGCGCCGACTGGGTCGCCCGCTGGCCGGCCGACTGGGTGTCGGCCGGTTTGCTGCCGGCATCGCCGTCATCGGTGCCATCGGCATTGTCGTCGGTGCCGTTGAGCCGGGCCAGCTCCTCGTCGGTCGGCCGCGACGCGACCGCGACATTGACGGTCTGGCGCTGGCCGTTGCGGATCAGCTCCATCGGAATCCGCGAGCCGATCGCCTGGCGCGAGACGAGATAGGCGAGCGTCTGGTCGGGGGTTACCGGCTGGCCGGCGACGGAGATGACGACGTCGCCCTGGCGGATGCCGGCGCGGTCGGCCGGGCCGCCCGGGGTCACCGAGCGGATCAGCTCGCCGCGGTTGCGGTCGAGGTTGAGCGCGGCGGCGAGGCCCTCGTCCAGATTCTGCAGCGCCACGCCGATATAGCCGCGCTGCACACGCTGGCCGCGGCGGAGCTGCTCGACCACCGGCGCGATCTGCTCGGCCGGAATGGCGAAGCCGATGCCGACATTGCCGCCGGTCGGGGAGATCAGAGCGGTGTTGATGCCGATCACATTGCCCTGGATGTCGAACATCGGACCGCCGGAATTGCCCGAATTGATCGAGGCGTCGGTCTGGATGTAGCGGTCGTAGAGGCCGGCATTGATGTTGCGGTGCACCGCCGAGACGATGCCCGCGGTGACGGTGCCGCCGAGGCCGAACGGATTGCCGATCGCGATCACCCAGTCGCCGACCCGGGTCTGGGTCGAGTCGCCGAAGCGGACGAAGGGCAGCGGCCCGCGCGGATTGACCTTGAGCACGGCGATGTCGGAGGCGGCGTCGCGGCCGACCACCTCGGCCTCATATTCGGTGCGGTCGGAGAGGGTGACGGTGATCTGCTCGACCACCGCGTCCGGCCGGGCCGGCGCCACCACATGGTTGTTGGTGACGATATAGCCGTCCGGCGAGATGATGAAGCCGGAGCCGAGCGAGCCGCCGCGCTGGGTCACCGTGCCGTCGCCGCCCTGGCCGCCGCGGCCGCCCTGGTTCGGCACCTCGCCGCCGAAGCGGCGGAAGAAATCCTCGAAGCCCGGCGGCAGCTGCTGCTGGCGCACGGTGATCGACTGGCGGGTGGAGATGTTCACCACGGCCGGCTGCAGGCGCTCGGCGAGCGTGGCGAAGCTTTGCGGCGCACCCGGCGGCGGGGCCGCCCGGAGCATGCCCGGCTCGTTCTGCGCGGTCTGCGCGCCGACCGGGTTGCTGAGGGTCGCCGCCGCGCCACCGATCAGGATGGCGGCCGTAATCCCATAGACGTAACGCACTTTCCTATCCTTCCTTCATCTTCGATCCGCAGCCCACCGGATGTCAGGCACGCTAGATGGGGAGGCTGAATGAGATTTGAATGACTTGGCTCTTTCAGCGACCGCCCCGGAATTGACGCAAATAATCGTTGGTCGGCGACAATATGATGCTCGACCGGCCGCGCCGTCCCTCGGGGAGGAACGTGTTCCGATAGGACTGCATGGCGCGGTAGAAATCATAAAACTCCGCGTCGCGGTTGAACGCCGCCGCATAAGTGGCGGCGGCTTCCGCATCGGCCTCGGCGCGAATGATCGTCGCCTGCCGCTGGCCTTCCGCCTCGATCGAGGCCGCCACCTGCAGGCGCGCCGTGCGCATCCGCTCATAAGCGGTCTCGAGCGGCGTGCCGGCGGGCAGGTCGGCGCGCTTGATGCGGACGTCGACGATCTCCGCGCCATATTGGGCGGCATAGCGGTTCAGCGCGTCCCGGATATTGGTCATCATTTCGCCGCGCTCGGGCGTCAGCAAGGCCGCCGACGGGCGCCGGCCGAATTCGTTGCGGAGCACGGAGGCGAGGATCGGCTTCAGCTGATTGGCGAGATTGTCCTCGGTCCGCGCAGCAACGTACATCTGCAGCGGATTGGTGATCCGGAAGCGGGCGAAGGCGTCGACCTCGAGCCGCAACTGGTCGGTGGAAAGGACCGGCTGGTTGTCCATCTCCAGCGACAGGACGCGCTTGTCGATCCAGTGGATCTGCTCGACGAAAGGAATGCGCGCGGTGAGGCCGGCGCCGCCATAACCGTATCCCGCGCCCGCCCGGTACTGGTTGATCACGCGCACCGGCTCGCCGAAACGGATGATCACGGCCTGCTTGTTTTCCGGCACGATCGAGACGGTGCTGGCGATCAGGATCAGCAGCAGGATGGCAAGCACGCCGAGCGCGATCGGATTCCTGAGATAGCGGATCATCGGCCTGCTCCCTGCGGCGCGGCGGGCGCCTGGACGGTCGGCCGGCCCTGGATCTGCGGGAGCGGCAGATAGGTCTGCACGCCCGGCGCCTCGACCACCGTGGTATCGGTCTGCTGCAGGATCGCTTCCATCGTCTCGTAATACATGCGCCGGCGGGTCACGTCGGGCGCGAG
>JADMIO010950823.1_pt1 | contig 12640 bp, 8 predicted proteins | sample 8958161 | NCBI WGS metagenome assembly JADMIO01 (sample SAMN16585339, study PRJNA669376) | soil metagenome | isolation source: Crop rotation soil | place: USA: Cullars Rotation, Alabama | collected 2011 | reverse complement strand
CCCGAACTCTCTCCTGACGCCAGGCAATTTGTCGTGCGCGTTCCCCGCCGGTCTCAGGACGACATCGCCGTCGTCAACCGTGACGGCACGAACTGGCGCGATGTGACTAATGACAAGTTCTTCGACCGCTACCCGCGTTGGTCGCCCGACGGACGTAGGATAGCGTTCGCGTCAGACCGGAGCGGGAGCTACGAAATCTGGACGGTTGACCTGGACGGCACGAACCTGCGCCAACATACCTTCAGCGGTGAGAGCAGCGCGTCGTTTCCGCTCTGGTCGCCCGATGGCCGTCGGCTACTCTTTCAGATAGACTTCCGGATCGCGATCATAGACGCCGATAAGGACTGGACCAATCAGACTCCGGAGCCGCTGCCCGCGCCCGAGGGCGAGACACACTTCCTGGCGTGGGACTGGTCGCCGGACGGTGGGAAGCTGGCGGGAACATTCGACGGCGCTCAGTCGGCGGTCGGCTATTATTCATTCGCGAGCCACAGATACGAGAAAGTGGCGAAAGTCGAAGGCTACCCGATGTGGCTCTCGGACCCGATGTGGCTGTCAGACAGCCGACGTTTTGTCTTCTCCGCCGGAAGTAAGGCGTACCTCGCCGACATCGTGACCAAACGCATGCAGGAAATCTTCGACGCCGGGCAGGACGAGATACGCGGCATAGGGATATCGAACGACGACCGGCTGATCTACTTTTCGATTTACCAATCGGAAAGCGACATCTGGCTATTAGACTTGCGGCAGTGAGGGACACAGAGTGAACGACCCCGAGGGTGTCTGAAAAGCCTGCCTTTCAGACACCCTCGAAGCTGTCGCGCAGGCCGTGGTCTGATTAACTTTAGGCGCGCTGTTAATGTTTCCGATTTCTGAACGTTATTTAAGAGGAGATGACGCGCGGGAGGAGACATGAAGGACCGCCAGGTTCTAAACTCGCCGCGCATTAGTAAGCTTCGGAAGGAGTACCGGTTAATGCACTGTCCCCGATGTGGTCAAAAACAGTTCTCTGACGAAGCGCACTTCTGTAAGAGTTGCGGCTTTTCTCTTGACCGTGTAAAGGAATTGCTCGTTAGTGACGGTGAAATGCCATCAGTTGAAAAAGAGAGTCAACAGCCTGGCGAATCTCCGCGCCGTAAAGGCTTGCGTCAGGGAGTTAAACTATTCTTTATTTGTCTGTTGCTGGCGGCCCTGACTGCTCGCCGTGGTGGCAATCGAGGCGATTTCCTGCCGATGCTCTTCTTTATGGCGGCGCTGATGCGGATACTTTACGCCGTTATCTTTCAGAAGGGTGCGCCCCGAAAGAAGAAGCGGCAAGATGTTTTGCTGTCCTCTGCCCCAATCACAGCTCAACAATTTGGCACAGCCACACGCAACTCTGCATTGCCTTCGTCGCGGGGCGTGCCCGTCGCCGCTTTCAATACGACGCAGCGAGTCAATACAGCGCAGATGATTAGTCCGCCAAGTGTTACGGAGCACACCACGAAGTTGCTCAAGACCTCCTAAGACCATAAATGCGGGCCTCTTCCAGATAGCAGCAACGCAAACAAATTATCGCAGTCCGCTTGATGGACAATCCAGGTGCCTCTCGGCGTCCTAATAAGATTGTAAACCTGACGGCGGCAAAATTCGTTAATATGGGCACATCGCGTGGCTTCCCGCGCGCCCACGTGTCATCGGGCGATGGCTAAATAGATTTTTCGAGAGGGGCGACAACTGCTACCTTCACAGGAGCGAAAACCATGTCACTAAGAAGAATCATCCTTCTGTCCTTAATGATGGCCCTCCCGCTCATGGCCCGCGCGCAGGGGGACGCCAAGCAGGCGCTCAACGATCAACTCTGGGAAGCAGCGCGCAAGGGCGACGCGGCGGCGGTCCAGGCTCTTTTAGACAAGGGCGCCGACGTTAACGCCAAGTTTCGCTACGGCACGACGGCGCTCTTTAAAGCCTCCGAGCGGGGCCACACGGAGGTAGTCAAACTGCTGCTTGCGCGCGGCGCAGACCCGAGCGTTAAAGACACATTTTACGGCGCGACGGCAATGACCTGGGCGCTCGACAACAAGCACGTCGAGGTCGTGCGCGCTCTGCTCGAAAAGAGCCCGGGGGACGTGGACGATGTGCTCACTGTGGGAGCGCGCGAGGGGAACGTGGCGCTCATCCGCGCCGCGCTCGACAAGGGCGGCGCGAAGGCAGAGACGTTGACGGCCGCGCTCGAAGCCACGGCCGCCGACGAGAAGCGGGCCGAGATTGCGGAGATGCTCAAGAAGGCCGGGGCCGTCCCGGCGCCCACCGTGGCCGCCGAGACGCTCCAATCTTACGTCGGAAAGTACAGAAGCGAGCAGGGGACTGACATCGATGTCACCGTCAAGGACGGCAAGCTCTTCGCAACCCCTGCCGGGCAATCTCCGTTCGGCCTGAGCGCCCTGAATCAAACCACTTTCAGGCCGACGGATTTCGACGGCATCACCCTCACCTTCAACGTCGAGGGCGGCAAAATCACAGCCTTCACGCTCAAGCGGGGCGACACGGCGACGCCGTTCAAGCGTGTGGGTCCGTGAGCAGAAACATAAACAGACGAAAGGCGCTCGAAATGAAACGACTAGCACCCTGCCTCCTCCTTTGTCTGATAACTTCCGCCGCGCGCGCGCAGAACTGGCCGCAGTTTCGCGGCCCCGCGGCTGTCGGCGTGGTCGAAGGTCAGGCGACGCCCGTGCGTTGGGACGCGGAAAAGTCCGTCAACATTCGTTGGAAGGTTCCGATTCCGGGGCTGGCCCATTCGAGTCCGGTCGTCTGGGGCAACAAGGTCTTCGTCACGACCGCCGTCAGCGTCAACCCGAAGGAGGAGACGCGCTACGGACTTTACGGCGATGTCGCGCCCGTCAAAGAAGAATCAAAGCACACCTGGAAAGTCTATTGCCTGGACAAGCAGACGGGGAAAATTCTCTGGGAGCGGACGGCCTACGAAGGTGTGCCAAAAGTCAAACGTCATCCGAAGGCGACGCACGCCTCCTCGACCCCGGCGGTTGACGGCAAACACATCATCGCGCTCTTCGGCTCCGAAGGTCTTTACTGCTACGACCTGAACGGCAAGCTCCTCTGGAAACAAGACCTCGGCGTGCTCGACGCCGGCTGGTTCTACGACCCTGATTATCAGTGGGAGCACGCCAGCTCACCCATCATCCATAAAAATCTGGTCATCTTGCAGGCCGACATTCAGAAGGATTCCTACATCGCCGCCTTCGACATCAAGACGGGCAAGCAGGTCTGGAAGACCATGCGCGAAGAGATTCCTTCCTGGGCCACGCCGACCGTGTACGAGGGCAAGGTGCGTGCGGAGTTGATTACCAACGGGACGAAAGCCATCCGCGGTTACGACATCGCGACGGGCAAGGAGCTGTGGCATCTGACGCCCAACTCCGAGATCACGACGCCGACGCCCTTCGTCGCGCACGACTTGATTTACGTCACCAGCGGCTACGCACCCATCCAGCCGATTTACGCCATACGGCCCGGTGCCACAGGCGACATCACTTTGAAAGAGGGCGAAGAGTCAAACCAGTTCATCGCCTGGAGCAAGAAGCGCGGCGGCCCGTATATGCCGACGCCCATCGTCTACGGCGACTTGCTCTACGTCTGCTCGAACCAGGGCGTGATGACCGCTTATAACGCCAAGACGGGCGAGCGCGTCTACCAGCAGCGATTGGCCGACCGCGGCGGCGCATTCACGGCCTCGATGGTCGCCTCCGACGGGAAGATTTATCTGAGCAGCGAGGACGGCGAGGTCTTCGTCGTCAAGGCTGGGCCAAAGCATGAACTCCTTTCGGTCAACCCGATGGGTGAGGTGCTGATGGCAACTCCGGCCATCTCCGACGGCATGCTCATCGTGCGCGGGATCAAACACCTGTTCGCCATTGCGGAGAACCCCGCTCCGCAAGTCAAACCCAAAGGATGATGCGAATCACCTGGAAGGTAAAACCCGTCCGGGTTAGATGGGAGGACAACCCGTGCCGGAAGGCAGTCATGGCATAACACTTTAAGTTGAGGAGTTCGTCGAGACAGCGCCGAGTCGTGGTCTTTGATTATGCGCGTGCGGAATCTCTGTTGAAGGTAATGGCTTCGGTAACGAACTGCTCTCCGCTTCGGCGCGGACAGGGAAGGTGAACCTGAGCCCGTGGTGCACTCTATGAGCCCAGGCTTGCTCGCAGTGGCGCGCGCCCACGGCCCGCATGAACTTCACCTCTTTGTTAGGAGTGAACCCGCGCTCGACCAGGATGTTTCGGAGCGTTTTGGCGTTACATTCTGTGCTCGCCCCCTCTGAGGTTCCGGCATCTATCCACACCTTAGTCTTCCTCTCTCGGTTCAACTCACCACGGTTGCGGAGTAACCAGCATTGGTCCCACCACAACGAGGGGGACATGGCGATGACGCGCCCGAACACGTCGCTATGTCGCACGAGTCCCAGGTACAGACTTAACAGTCCTCCGAGCGACGAGCCTCCGATGCCGGTGTGCTCGCGGCTGGGTTTTGTCCTGTACGTGCGGTCGATGTAAGGCTTCAACTCCTCTGTGAGCATCTGCCCGTACAGCCTCGCCTGACCGCCTACCTTGAAATTAGGGTCGGCAGTCGGGGTGTATTCTTTAATGCGGTGCTCGCCCGCGTTGTATATGCCGACGATAATCAAGGGCTCGATAGCGCCTTCGCGGATCAAGGTGTCGGCAGTCTCATTCAGGTGCCAGTGCTGCCCCGGCACGTAGGAGGTTGAGCCGTCAAAGAGGTTCTGCCCATCCTGCATGTAGAGGACGGGGTATCTGCGATTCATGTCAGCGCCGTAGCCCGGCGGGAGGTAGATGATAAGCTGGCGTGCGTTCCCAAGAATAATCGAGTGAAAGAGCGGCGGGCGCTCTAGTGTGCCGTAATCAACGTCCGGCATTGATACCTGAAGATTTTCGCGAGGCGTCATCTTATAATCACCGTCTCTAAACAAAACAATGGCGCTCGACCGGAGCGCTTTGGGGGAAAATTTGTACTATTACCCTTCAGCTAATCGGTCGCGCCGGAAGTAGGCGATTCACGTGCCACTGCGATTAAGTTGACGACGAACATTTCGACATGTAATGGTTCTTCGCCTATGTCACTACGTCCGGTATTACGATTAGTTGGCGTGAGTCTCCTGACCGCCTTCTGTTTCACCACCGCATTGACGCAGGAGGGGGCCGACGCGCAGACACAGGCTCTCGTCCGGCGGCTGCAAGAAGGGGACACACAGGCCCGCCGAACCGCCCTCGAAGAGATAAAGGGGCGGGGGGCAGCGGCGAAAGCTGCGGTGCCCGCGCTGGCGGCGGCGCTCAACGACCCGGACTATGAAATACGCAAACTCGCGGCAGAGGCCCTCGGCAAGATGGGGCTGGAGGCCGCCTCCGCCGTACCCGCTCTCACCCAAGCCTTGAAAGACAGTAACAACTCAGTACGAAGCAACGCCGCCTTCGCGTTGGGCCAAATCGGCGCGGAGGCCGAATCGGCCGTCCCGGCGCTGGCTGAGCTATTGAAAGACGAAAGCCCCTTTGTGCGGGCTGGGGCGGCTCGCGCGCTCGGGAGAATCGGGGGTAAGGCGAAAGCCTACGCTTTGTCCTTAATCGAGTTGCTGAAAGATCAGAACGAAGGTGTGCGCAGGGATGCGGCCGAGGCGCTCGGGCGATTCGGCGTTGACGCAAAGGCGGCAGTGCCAGCGTTAATTCTGTTGTTGAAGGATGAGAGTGCGTCCGCGCGCAAAGCCGCGGCAGAGGCGCTGGGCAGAGTCGGGACGGAGGCCAGGGGCGCGGTCCCCGCCCTGACCGAGTCGATGAAGGATCGAGAGTTCGTCGTGCGTATGAACGCGGCCCAGGCGCTCGGGAGTATAGGGTTGGAGCCGGAACGAGCCGTCCCCGTGTGGACGGCTGCGCTGGGGGACGCGAGCGAGCACATGCGCAGGTATGGTGCCGAGGCGCTGGCTGAACTTGGCCCAGAAGCGAAGGCGGCGGCACCGGCGCTCATCCAGGCGTTGAAGGATCGAGACCGTTTTGTCAGGTTGAGTGCCGCAAAGGCGTTAGGAAATATCGCGGGTGAGGCCAGGGCATCGGTCCCCGCCCTGATAGAGTTGTTGAAGGACGAAGAGCCGCTGGTGCGCGCGAACGCCGCCACGGCTTTGGGGAAACTGGGCGGTGATGCGGTGGCGGCCATGCCCGCGCTGAATGAACTGCGGAATGACCAGGCGACGGTCGTGAAGCTCGCCGTGACCGAGGCCATCAACAAAATCACGTCTCATGGAACAAAGCCGCAGTAAAGAGCTTGTCTCTTCGCGGGGTTGTGCCGGGAAAATCAAGCACGCCCCAATCCGGCTCTCAATTCGGCTCGCTGATAATTCCATTTAGGCTCGACTTGCAGAACTACGGGAGCCCGTCACTGGAACCTCAATATCCCGTAGATACTCCCTTCCGTCACCACTTTTCGGCGTCTCACAACAAAAATGGCACAAAGCATAGCGGCCCGAGTCATACTTTTACAGGTTGTGCTATATGGAAGGTCATAAGGAAGAGACGTAAAAATGAGAAAAAGTATTCTGCTCGCTCTTTCACTCACCATGGTTGCTTTATCGGCCTTCGCCCAGGAGACGAATCGCGACATTAAAATCGGAGAGGCGTTTAGTCTTCGATCCAAGACGCTCAACGAAGAGCGGGCGTACTGGGTCTATCTTCCCCCCTCCTACAATGACAGCACCTTCGCGCCACAGCGCTACCCGGTCTTGTACCTCCTGGACGGCGGCGCACATTTCATCACCGCAAGCGGCATCGTGCAATTCATGAGCGGCGGGGTCAACCGCAACCTACAGATCCCGGAAATGATCATCGTCGCGATTCATAACACCGACCGGACGCGAGACATGACGCCGACGCACTCAAAGATCAGCTACGAGGGGAAGGAGGTGCCGTATCTGGAAACCAGCGGCGGCGGCGACGCCTTCTTGAAATTTCTCAAGGACGAATTGTTTCCCCGGATTGATTCGACCTATCGCACGCTGCCATACAGAATCCTCGTCGGCCACTCTCTGGGCGGGTTATTGGTCCTGCACGCCCTGGTGGACTCGCCGGAGATGTTCAACGCCTACATCGCCATCGATCCCAGCCTCTGGTGGGACAAGCAGGTGGTCTTTCGCCGCGCCGAGAGCAAACTCAAGGAGCCGACCAGACCGCGCGCCTCGGTCTATATTTCCATGGCGAATACTCCAGGCTTCGAGCCTGGGGCTCCGAACGTCGAAGGGGCCACACGACGTTTCGCCCGGTTGCTGCAATCCGCCGCGCCCGGCGTTCGCTCTTCCCTACAGTATTTCGAGACGGAGAATCACGGCTCGGTCCCGCTCGTTAGCCTCTATTACGGGCTCTTGAAGATTTTCGACGGCTACATGATGATGGCCGACTCTGACCGTCAGCAACCCTCGGACCTGAGCGCCCACTACAAACGTCAATCGGAGCGCCTGGGCGTGACGCTGTTACCGCCCGAAGCGACCGTGAATGGGATGGGATACTATCTGCTCTATCAGGCAAAGAACGTTGACAAGGCGATAGAGTACTTCAAGCTCAACGTCGCGAATTACCCGGACTCGTACAACGCGTACTACAGTCTGGCTCTGGCCTACAGAGTCAAAGGCGAGAAGACCCCGGCTGTCGAGAACTTCGAGAAATCGCTCAAGCTGAACCCGGCGAACGAGGCCGCGGCGAAGCAACTGCAAGAACTGAGGGGCCAGGAAGAGCATAAGTGAGAGAGCGAATACGCCGCTCGCGCCGCCCGAATGAGCGCAATTTTTCCTTCGAGCTTACGCAAGTGCGGACACCCTCATAAAAGCGTACAAGCCTCTCGAACGGCGTCATCGGGGAAGAACATGAAGGACTTCCTCCATGTAGCGGTCGGCTGCGGCTACTGCCTCTTCCGGGCTGCTCCCCTGCTGACGCGCGCTCAGGTAGGGCGCGTACCAATCCCACCAATGATGCTCGGCGTGCGTCTTCTCGAAGTTGCCGTGGTGCTCTTCCGTCTCGTGGAGGAGCCCTGCGAGGGTTGCGACGTCCAGGGCTTGTGCCCCTGCCGACTTCCATTCGCGGCCGGGAAGCCGCGTCGTGATCTCCTGAAGCAGCCAGCCGTTCCCGTCCGGGTCTTCAAACGAGGCGAACGAGAAGTAGGAACGACCCTCGGGGTCGCGCCCGCCGACGCGCGGATTCTCCACGGTGTTGTTGAAGGGGCCGGCGGCGTAGTGGAAGACCTCGCTCACTTCGACGCCGCGGGCGGCGAGGTCGTCGCGGGCGGCAGCGACGTCGTCCACGGCCAGGACCAGGTTGGCGGCTGAGCCGGGCTGGACGGACGTGACTCCCTTGCCGAAGATGATCGAGGCGTCCGAGTTGTGCGGCGTCACCTGCACGCCGCGGAAGTCGCCCGCCGCGATGTCGATGTCGAGCCGCCAGCCTAGCTTCTCGTAGAACGCCTTCGCGCGATCTACGTCCGCGACGCCGAGCAGCACGACTTCGAGCTTCATGTCGGGTTGTACTTTTTCCAGTTCGGTCATTTGTGTGTTCTCCTTCCAAGATATAGAACTGCCGCTTTGCGCGGCCCGTGGGCGTGAATAAGTCTGAAGATGGAGACGAGTCTGAGGCGCTCGGGTTTGCCGACCTCCTCGACGTGGTGCTGCACCATCAGGCTTCCGCCTATTACTTCGACCTTGATGGACATGCGCCGACCGTCAGACGCCGTGGCCGCACCGGCGGCGCTGACGGTTAACTTCTTCGGCTATCTTCTTCACATCGTCAGGACGACGCGGAACTGTGCGTCGCCGCTCATCATGCGCGCGTAAGCCTCAGCCGCCCGTTCGAGCGGATACGTTTCAATCATCGGGCGCACGCCCGTTAGTTCCGCGAAGCGCAACGTGTCCTCCGAATCGGTCGGTGTCCCTGAAGCCCATCCCTGAATCGTTCGAGTTCCAAAAATGAGCTGTACCGGCGTGACTTCGATGGGGGCAATGTCCGCGCCGACGACCATCAGCTTGCCGTTCGGCCCCAGACCGTCAACAAGCGCGGACATCGCTTTCGAGCTTGGAGCAGTCGCCAGAATGACCTGCGCGCCTCCCAGTTTTTGTAACTCCTCTGCCGCGTTCGTCGCCCTGCTGTCTATATACACGTCCGCCCCGAGCTTCTTCGCGAGCGCCGCGTTTTCCGGGCCACGCCCGATGGCCGCCACCCTGTAGCCGAACTTGTTCGCGAATTGAATGCCGAGGTGGCCCAGACCGCCGACGCCCTGCACCGCGACGAGGTCGCCGGGCGAAGCATTGCTGTGCCGCAGAGCGTTGAAGGTGGTAATTCCGGCGCAGAGCAGCGGCGCGGCCTCAACGTCGCTGAGACTTTCCGGTATCGCCGCCAGCGCCTCCGCGGGAGCCAACATGTATTGCTGGTAGCCGCCGTCGTAGCTGATGCCAGGTATTTTCTTGTTCCGGCAATTGACGAAATCTCCGCGACGGCACGAGAGACATGTGCCGTCGTGGCCGCCGTGCCAGCCGACGCCGACTCTCTGCCCCTTCGTCCACTCGGAAACACCATCGCCCAGTTCATCGATGATGCCGACGACTTCGTGTCCGGGAACGCGTGGATACTGAATACCGGGCATCGAGCCTTCTTTCGTGAGCACGTCGCTGTGGCAGACGCCGCAGGCTTGCACCTTGATAAGCACCTGCCCTGCGTCCGGCTTCGGAATCTCGCGCTCGACGATCTGGAACTCCGCCCCCGGCGCGGGAACCTGCGCCACCTTCATCGGTGCTGTTGCGACTTTTGTCGTTGCCATAATTCCTCCTGTGATTTTCCAGCCATTGTTGAAAAGCACTTCCTGCTGCTTTCGTCTCCTTTTTATCTACTGGCCGTCGGCTCTTTCATTGCTCCTGCGACTGTACCGTCACACCCACCTCGAAATGATTTCCAACTTGAGCGGCGTTCTCCATTACTCTTTTCGATTATTTGAAGAGCGGCCTCTTAGACTCCGGCGACGAATCCTTCAGCCGGTACGCAGAACTGGGCCAGGATTATCCTGCCGCTGTAACACTTTAGGCCGTCATCGCATATCTGATTAGAGGGCAGCCGGTTTTAGCGGGAAGCAGTTTCCCTGTTTGTGCCTGTGAAGCCAACGCAACGGTAGATAGAGTTCCCGCCACGATGGCAAGCCGCCCGCGAATAACATCTGCAAGGAGATCAACCATGAAAAAGGCCGCCCCAATCTTCCTTACCCTTTCCATCGCTTTCACACTCTGTCACTTCGCGTCCGGCATCGGTTCAGCCCAACCGCGCCGGAAGACGCCCCCACAGGTGAGCAATAAAGCGGTCGCCAGTCAGACGCGCGTTGCCTCCTTTGAACAGTTCCCGGTCGGTAAATCTCAGACTGTAGACTTAGACGCCGACGAAGATTCGCTCAGAGAGATGAGCCGCCGTGAAAGACTTGAGCAGGTCAGGGATTGGCTGCTGCTAACGGTCGTGACCGCTTCAGGCTTGCCGCTCGCTGATGTCAATCAAGCCTCGTATGATTTACCCGTCATCCGTCATCCCTACATGCAGCAGTTGGCGGACTTTGAATACGGCGAGGCCCGGTCTCGTTACATCGGCAACGGCACTGTCGTCGCGCTCGTGCCGGCAGGCAGTCGCGAGGAGGCGGACTTGCTGGCACAGGTCGCCGACCGGCAGCGCACAGACTCGGGAGAAGCCCCCGCCTCACTGGTGATTTTCGATTACAGCATCAACCTCAACAATAACACAGCCCAGCTCGTCCGGCGCGAAACTCTCAACGCCAGGGAGTTGTTCACAGACAAGTACGGCTACTACGAAAGCCGCGTCGCTAATCTGGCGGAATTGACTGAATTCATGGCGCGCGTTGACGACGTGACGTTCGCGCGCACCGGCCAGGGTTTTCTCACCCTCGGCGGACGGAAATTCAAGAATCGTCCTTACCGCGGAATCAGCGTCGAGAACGTCGCCTCCATTTGGAAGTCGGAGGCAAAACTACAGGCGGAGAAGGAACAGCTCAGCCAAACGAAGAAGGAGATCGAGGAGACTTTTAACGCTTCGTGGAAGCAGGTGGTTACCGCCTTCGAGCGGAGGTGGGGCCTCGCGCGTGGCTCCGCACAGGTGCTTGTAACGCCTGACACGCTCAAGCAGTTCGAGCAGGAGAAGGCCGCGCTGTTAAAGCAGAAGAAGACATACGAGGATGCGCTCGATGAGAGCCTGATGGAGATAGAGATCAAGCAAGCGCGCCTCAACGGAAGCGGGTTCTCGCTGGACCCTACTTATGACTTCGACCGCTTCAAGAGCTTCTTCGAGGATGAGCTTGAGCCACTTTTACGGGAACTGGCGGCGACGAATCCCTCGGCAGTTTCAGTCAAGGACATCGAAGCGGCGAAGCGAGGGCTGGCTGCAAAAGACGACGCACCTTTCTTCAGACTGCTCGGAAAATTATCAAAGAGCGGCAACGACGACATCACCCTGCTCCTTCAGCAGACTATTGAACAGGAATTCACTTTCCAGCACGCCCGCTACGATGGGGAGCTACAGGGAACGGAAGTCGGCATGGTGCTCTTCTACACGGACCTGCTCGCCAAGCTCTGGGCGCTGGACTTCATGGAGAGCACGCCGAGCAAGCGCGTCAGAGGGTTTGACCCTATCACGAAACCCGTTTCCTCCATCTTCGAGCAGGAGTTTACAAGACTCTCAGGCACGAGGCTCTGGTTTGGCCCGCTGAAGAAGGGCTTTCAACTTGCCGGCGCAGACAAAAACACACTGCTCCTGCCGCGCACGTCCACGCGCATCTTCTCAGCCTCTTCCAATCCGTTCGAGCCGGGCAAAGAGGCCGAGCCGAACGCCCCGTCGTCCGCCTTCATCGGCTGGTGGGACACGCATTATGACGAGGTCGCGCGTTACGAGCCGCAGTATCAGCGCCTCAACGAGATCATGAAATGGAGCCTCATCATCGGCTGGCTCAACGATGCTCAGAAGGGAAACCTGCTGGGGTTCCTGGCCGACGTTCACGTCAATCGCTCGTACTGGTTCCCCGACTGGGCCAGGCAGAACCCGGACCTGAAGTTTCAGGCGTGGGACAAGGTCGGATTTTTCCCGCGGGGTTACAAAGGCTCCGACACGGAAGCCATGCCGATTCTTTATTCTAAAGAGACGGCGCTCTTCGGCAAACATCCCTGGACTTTTTCCGGCGGGGTCTCTCTCGCCAACAAGAGCTTAATCGTCAAGCGCGTCCCGCTGTCGCCACGCAAGCCGCCGGTCAACCCGCTGCTGCTTCGTGCCAACCTGGATTTAAGCGCCGCCGGAAAGGCTGGCACACTGCGAACGTTTGAGGGCACTACCTACAAGCTTGAGAACGCGGCGGCCAATAACGTGAAACTGCTGTCAACTCCGCGGGCCGCGGCAAAGTTACGGAGCGGCTCAAGCGAGCTTGTCGGTTACGGGAAATTCGAGCGCGTCCTCTCGCATGGTGCTGGCGGCGATGAGATCGTCGTGCGGGCGGGTGCTGCCGAAGTCGGTCGTTTCAACGTTGCCAGGGCAGAGAACGGATTTAGGGTTGGCTTTAAGGCGCGCGG
>JADMIO011006454.1_pt1 | contig 12643 bp, 15 predicted proteins | sample 8958161 | NCBI WGS metagenome assembly JADMIO01 (sample SAMN16585339, study PRJNA669376) | soil metagenome | isolation source: Crop rotation soil | place: USA: Cullars Rotation, Alabama | collected 2011 | reverse complement strand
AGGTGAGCCAGTGTGATTACATTTGCGGCCTAACTGTGGCCAGTCCAGTTACGCTGGAGTCACTAGTATTTAGGTGACACTATAGAAGCGGCCGCGACAACTTGTCCACGTGGAATTCTAAGCTTAGGATCCCAATGTGCTGGAAAGCTGGCCATAGACATGGCGCGGGTCCCAGCCCTCCTCCTCGATCCGCCGCACGCAGGTCCAGACGGCGGGGCCGTCGCCGCGCAGGACCGCTTCGAGGAGCGTCTGAAAGAGAGCGGTGTCGAGGCCGCCGAGGAGGCGGATGGCGTCCTCGTCGGCGATCGTCCCCGAGCCGAAGGTGGCGAGCTGGTCGAGGAGCGCGACCGAGTCGCGGACGCTCCCTTCGCCGGCGCGGGCGATCAGGCGCAGCGCCGTGTCGCTCGCCGTGATCGCCTCGGCCTGACAGATCGCGCGCAGGTGGGCGGCGAGGACCGGCGAGGGGACGCGGCGGAAGTGGAACTCCTGGCAGCGCGAGAGGATCGTCGCCGGCACCGCGTCGATCTCGGTGGTGGCGAAGATGAAGACGAGGTGCGGCGGCGGCTCCTCGACGATCTTGAGCAGGGCGTCGAACGCCTGGCGCGACAGGCGGTGGATCTCGTCGAGGACGACGACCTTGTAGCGGTGCCGGGCGGGCCCGTACTTGAGGCTTTCGGTCAGGTCGCGGACCTGCTCGACCTTCGAGTAGGTCGCGGCGTCGACCTCGATGACGTCCATGTCGCTGCCGCGGGTGATGTCGAGGCAGGAGCCGCACTCGTTGCAAGGGTCGGCGGCCGGGCCCCGTTCACAGTTGAGGGCCTTGGCGAGGACGCGGGCGGCGGTCGTCTTGCCGACGCCGCGGATGCCGGAGAAGAGGTAGGCCTGGGCGACGCGTCCCTCGGTCAGAGCGTTGCGCAACGCCGTGACGATCGACTCCTGGCCGACGAGACTGGAGAAGCTCTGCGGGCGCCACTTGCGGGCGAGAACCTGGTAGGTCATCGGATGGTTCTGATTCTATCTTCGACAGAGGGCTCTGCGGCGAGGATGAAGCGGCCCACGAAGGGTTCCGGTGTGACTGCGGCACTCGGCCGGGTACCTTATCGCTGCTCCCTTCCGGGCCTGACGAGGTTCGGTATCGACCGATGCACAGGACCCGAACCCTTCGTGGGCCGCTGCATCGAGGCCCCATGCTATGTCCTGGGGTCTGGGAAGTAAAGGCGGCGGGTGAGGAGATTATTCCGGCTGGTTTGCGCGCTGGTTTGCGACAAGGGGGTTTTCGAGTAATATACGGCGCCTGTCTCCGGGCAGGCTCGGCGGAAGCGCGCATGGAGAGGCCGGAAGACAGGATCTGGATGCCGGAAGCGCTCGCTGAGGCGCGCCGGGCGGCGGAGATCGGCGAAGCGCCGGTCGGCGCCGTGGTGGTCTGGGGTGAGGGTGAAGCGGCGGCGATCATCGGGCGGGGTCACAACCGCCGCGAGATCGACGGCGATCCGCTGGCTCACGCCGAGCTCCTGGCGATCCGGGAGGCGGCGCGGCGGATGGGCGGATGGCGGCTCACCGGGTGTACGCTGTACTGCACCCTGGAGCCCTGTCCGATGTGCGCGGGGGCTCTGGTGAACAGCCGCGTCGAGCGTCTGGTCTACGGGGCGGCCGATCCGAAGGCGGGGTGGTGCGGGACGCTGGGAAACCTGGTTCAGGACCCGCGGCTCAACCACCGGCTGGAGGTGACAGCCGGTGTTCTGGCCGAAGAGAGCGCCGCGCTCCTGCGCGGGTTCTTCGCTTCTCTCCGGCGCCGGGACAGAGAGAAGGGTTCTTTGCAAGGCTAGACAGGGAGAGATGTCCGAGTGGCTGAAGGAGCACGCTTGGAAAGCGTGTGTAGGGGAAACTCTACCGTGGGTTCGAATCCCACTCTCTCCGCCAACATTCGTCAGCCAGATAGTAATTCGGAGAGGTGCCAGAGTGGCTGAATGGGACGGTCTCGAAAACCGTTGACCGGGAGACCGGTCCGTGGGTTCGAATCCCACCCTCTCCGCCAATGTTTTCAACAAGATAGGCTAGGGACGGAGCCGCCCGGCGGCGCGCATTGTTGACGGCTGCGCCACGGGTGGGCTATCGTCCAAGGTTTGTGTGACTTTTCTAGAGAAGGTGGGTCAACGTGAAACGGACATTTCAACCGAACAACCGCCGCCGCAAACGGACTCACGGCTTCCTCGTGCGGATGCGCACACGCAATGGCCGGGCGGTCATCTCGCGGCGGCGCTCGAAGGGACGCAAGCGCCTGAGCGTCTGATGCCCGGCCCCCGACAGGGGACGGGCCAGCGCCTGCCCACCGCGGAGAAGCTCCGGAGGCGGGCCGACTATCTCCTCTGCTACCGGACGGGGCGCCGGCGCCATGGAGCGCCGGCCATTCTGTATTTCGTCGCGAACCAGGTCGGCCATCCGCGCCTCGGGATCACCGCCAGCCGCAAAGTCGGCAACGCGGTGGTCCGCCACAAGCTCAAGCGCAGAGTCAAAGAGATCTACCGCCGATGGCCGCACCGAGGACAGCTCCCCGCGCTGGATCTGGTCGTCCACCTGAAGCCGGAGGCGGGCGGCACGGACTTCCGCTCCTTGCGGGCGGAGCTTCTGCGGCTGCTTTCAAGCCTCGGGCAGAAGAGGGAGCCGGCGGCGTGAGCTTTCCGATCCGAGTCCTGGTCGCGCTCCTCGATTTCTATAAACGCAGGATCTCGCCGCTCCTGCCGCCGGCCTGCCGGTTCACGCCCACCTGCTCCGAATATGCGCGGCTCGCCCTTCTCAAGCATGACCTCGCCCGCGGCCTGCCGCGGGCGGCCTGGCGGCTGCTCCGCTGCCAGCCTCTCCATCCCGGAGGGGTCGATCTCCCCTAAGAGAGGATCCAAGTTTCGTGGACAATCGCCGGTTGCTTCTCGCCGCCTTCCTGTCGATGGCGCTCGTCATCGTGTGGACGTTCCTCTTTCCTCCGAAACCGCCGGTGAAGCCGCCGGCTCCCGCCGGGCGTGAAGCTCCGGCCGCAACGCCGTCCACCCCTGCCGGCGGCACGGCTCCGGCGCCCTCGGCAACCCCGGCCCAGCCGTCTCCCGGAGCGCCGGCGACCCCGGTGCAACCCATCGCGGCGACCCGGGAGGAGAGAGTCGAGCTCCTGTCCGGGGGCTCCCGCGCGGTCGTCTCGAACCTGGGCGCTCAGCTCGTCTCCTTCGAGGTCCCCGAGGTCGCCGGCGGCAAGCAGGCCCGGCTTGACCTGGTGAGGCATCGCGGCGACGGCCCCTATCCGTACGGGCTGACCGATGCCGGAAGGGCTCCCCTACCGCTCAACAAGGCTCTCTTCGCGGTTGAGAAAGGCGCCGACGGCCGCTCCGTGACCCTCCGCTACAGCGGCCCGGAAGGGACCGCCGAGAAGCTCTTCCGCTTCGACGAGCAGGGCTTCCTCGACGTGAGCATCAAGGTCCCTGGCCAGAAGGGCTGGGGTGTCGTGATCGGCCCCGGCCTCCGCCACCTCTCCGAAGCAGAGCTGAAGAGCCGGTACGAGCAGCGGGCGGCGGTCTACAAGACCGACGAGGTGCACGTCAACGATCCGCAGAAGAGCTTCGAGCCGGTCAGCCTCCCGGGCGACTCCCTGCGCTGGATCGGCTTGGAGGATACGTATTTCCTGACCGCGACGATCCCGGTGAAAGGGCTCGACCGTGCCGTGATCGAGCCCTTCCTGGCGCAGCCGGGCAAGGGCGACGAGGTCAGCTTCCTCCCCATGCCGGCGAAGGACGACCTGACCTCCGATCAGAAGTCGATGACCCGCGAGCTGCGGGTCGTGCTCAAGGCCGAGGGAGACGTGCTCGACCTCCGCTCGTACTGGGGTCCGAAGAACTACAAGACCTTGAAGGCCCTGCCCTTCGGCCTCGAGGAGACGGTGAGCTGGGGCAGCCTGCGCATCCTCGTCGGCCCGCTGCTCGCCGGCATCCACTGGATCCACGACCACATCGTGAGCAACTACGGCTGGGCCATCGTCCTGATGACGGTGTTCATCAAGCTGGCGCTCCTGCCGCTGACGCATCACAGCATGAAGTCGATGAAAAAGATGCAGGAGCTGAATCCGAAGATGCAGTCGATCCGGGAGCGTTACCGGACGAAGCTCAAGGACAAGCAGGGGAAGCCCAATCTCGAGATGCAGCGCAAGATGAACGACGAGATGATGGCCCTCTACAAGGAGCACGGGGTGAACCCGGCGGGCGGCTGCCTGCCGCTCGTGCTGCAGATGCCGATCCTCTTCGCCTTCTACCGTCTGCTGAGCACCGCCTTCGAGCTGCGGGGCGCCCCCTGGATCCTGTGGATCCGTGACCTCTCGGCGGGCGATCCGTACCTCGTGCTGCCCATCGTCATGGGCCTGACGCAGTTCCTCCAGGTCAAGCTCTCGCCCCAAACAGGCGACCCGATGCAGCGGCGGATGTTCATGCTCATGCCGCTGTTCATGACCTTTCTCTTCCTGAAAGTTCCGAGCGGGCTCGTCCTGTACTGGCTGACCAACAACGTCTTGACCATCCTGCAACAATGGGTTTACAACCGTCTGCAGCAGCGGACCGCCTGAGGAGGAGCGGGCGCCGCCATGCAGAGTGAGGGCACAACGAGAGCCGCTATGAACGATCCCAAAAGACGCTTCTTCTCCGGCGACAGCCTGCAGCAAGCGCTGGTTCAGGCCGCCAACCACTACAACCTACCCCCCGAGGAGATCGCCTACCGCAGCATCGAGAAGCGGCATGGATTCCTCAAGGTCCGCCGCAAGGTCGTGATCGAGGTCAATCCCGACGCGCCGAAGCGTGAGAAAGCGGCCCCGGCTCCGCCGGCCGCTCCTCTCCCGCAGCCGGTCCGCCCTGTGGCCGTGGAACCGGCCCGGTCCGCCCCCGAGCCGTCCGCGCCGGTGGAGCGCCCGGAAAGGCATCCCGAGCCAAGGCGTCAGGAACCGCGGCGCCAGGAAGAGCCGAGGCGCCGGCAGGAAGAGCCCCGCCGCCGCCCGGCTCCTCGGTATTCGCGCGATGCGGAGCCCGCGCGCGCGGCTCCGGAGCGGCAGGAAGAGCAGGGTCTCGTCAACCTGCCCGACACGCCGAGGCGCCCCACGGATCGCTTCCCGGAGGCGACCGGCCCGGTGGCGGAGGCGGCCACCAAGGGCGTGGAGCTCCTGCTCCGGATCGCCGGCCTGGAGCTGGCGCCGCGCATCCTCCAGGGAGAGGATCGCCTGGAGGTCGACCTCTCGGGCGCCGACGTCGACTGGTGCTTTGCGGACGACGGCGAGCTCGTCATGGCGATCGAGCACCTCCTGCCTCGCCTCATTCGCTCGATGAGCGGCGAGACGACCCTCGTGCGCGTCGACTGTGACAACTTCCAGGAGATCCGGGAGGAACGGCTGCGCAGCCTGGCGCAGCAGATCGCCGAGGAGGTTCGCCGGCGCGGCAAGAGCCGCACGCTGGAGCCCATGAATCCGGCCGACCGGCGAATCGTCCACATGACTCTCGCAGACGACCCCGGCGTCGTCACCGAGAGCGAGGGCGACGGATATTTCAAGCGGATCTCCGTCCGCCCCGTCTGAGAAGTGGTTTCACGTGGAACAACCTGCTGAACGTTTCACGTGAAACCATGCCGTTCTCCCTCCCCTCCCTCTCCCTCTCCGATTTTTCTCGAGCACTCGCCGCCTGCTCTCCGGAGCTCCTGGAGGGCCGCGCGGAGGCTGCGCTTTACGCGCACTATCAGGAGCTCTCGCGGTGGAACCAGCGCTTGTCCCTGATCGGTCCCGGAACTGCGGGCGAGATCGTCGAGCGTCACTACGGAGAAGCGCTGGCGGCGCTTCCTCTCGTCCCGGGCTCGGCGCAGTGGGGATTGGACATCGGCTCGGGCGCCGGATTTCCCGGCTTGGTGCTGGCGGCTGCGCGGCCGGAGCTGAAGATGGTTCTCGCGGAGGCGCGCGAGCGCAAATGGGCTTTTCTCGCGGCGGCGGCGCGGCGGGCGTCATTGCCCTGTCGATGCCTGAATGTTAGAGTGAGCGCTCCCTTGCCTGCGGGCTTGCCGGAGCGCCTGGATGTGGTCACCGCGCGGGCCTTGAAGCTCGGCCCTGAGCTGCTCGCCGCCATTGCGGAACGTCTCGGAGCCGACGGACGCGTCCTTCTATGGGTAGGGGAAGAAGATCCTGAGCTGCCGCCGGAGCTGTCGCCGAGCGGAAGTATCAAGCTCGCGGGGAGTCGGATCCGGCGCATCTTGCAGCTCCAACGCACCCCGAGCAAGACCTGAGGCAACTTACCCTCGATGAGCACGATTCTCGCCATTGCAAATCAGAAAGGCGGAGTGGGAAAGACGACCACCGCCATCAACCTGGGAGCCGGTCTCGGCGCCCTGGAGCGCCGTGTTCTCCTGGTGGACTGCGATCCCCAGGGCAACGCCACCCGCGGTCTCGGCGCCCACGCCGAGCCACCCCACCTCTACCATGTCCTTTCCGGAGACGCCGAGGTGACCGCTGCGATCCGCGCCTCCGGCTTTCCGAACCTCGATCTGCTCCCGGCGCAACGGGACCTCGTCGGCATCGAGGTGGAATTCGTCGGCGAGGCGGGCTGGGAAGGGCGACTGAAGAGCATCCTCGGCCAGCTCTCCAGCCGCTATGACACGATCCTCCTCGATTGTCCCCCTTCGCTCGGCCACCTGACGGTGAGCGCCCTGACCGCCGCCACCGGGATCATCGTGCCGCTCCAGTGCGAGTACTACGCGCTCGAAGGGATCAGCGAGCTCATGTCCACGGTGCAGAGGGTCCAGGGGGGGCTCAACCGCCGTCTGGCGATCGCCGGAATTTTGCTCACGATGTACGACGACCGCACCAACCTCTCCCGCGACGTGGCCGACGAGATCCGCCGCCATTTCGGAGCCAAGGTGTTCGAGACCGTGGTGCCGCGCAACATCCGCCTCGCCGAGGCGCCCAGCCACGGGCTGCCGATCTTCCAGTACGACATCAAGTCGCGCGGCTCCGAGGCCTACCTGGCCCTGGCTCGTGAAGTCCTGAGGAGAGCGGCATGATTCCCGGGACTCCGAAGAAGCGCGGCCTGGGCCGCGGCCTCGACGCCCTGCTCCAGAAAGAGGAAGAAGCGCCGGCCCCGGTCCCGGTGCAGACCCTGCCGGTCGCCAACCTGCGCCCCAACCGCTTCCAGCCGCGCACCCAGTTCGACGAATCGGCCATCGAAGAGCTCGCCGAGTCGATCCGGGCCCAGGGGGTGATCCAGCCGATCGTCGTCGCCCTCGACTCCGACGGCGGCTATACGATCATCGCCGGCGAGCGGCGCTGGCGGGCCTCGCGCCGCGCCGGCTTGGAGAGCGTGCCGGTCGTCGTCCGCAGCGTGTCCGGTGACCGCGAGCTCCTCGAGCTGGCCTTGGTCGAGAACCTGCAGCGCAGCGATCTGAATCCGCTCGAAGAGTCCGAGGCCTATCTGGCCCTGCAGGAGAAGTTCGGCCTCTCCCAGGAGGCGATCGCCGCCCGTGTCGGCAAGGCGCGGACCACCGTCACCAACGCCCTGCGCCTCCTCCGCCTTCCCGAGGAGGTGCAGGAGCTGCTGCGCGGGGGGCAGCTCACGGCGGGCCAGGCCCGCCCCTTGCTCGGCCTCGCCACGCCGGAGGAGCAGGTCCTCCTCGCCGAGCGCGCCGTCCGGGAGGGGCTCTCCGCCCGTGAAGTCGAGCGCGAGACCGCGCCGCGGGAAAAGCCGCTCAAGAAGCCCTCCAAGCCGGTGGAGGTCAACACCGCGGCGGCGGAAGAGAAGCTCACCCGCCGCCTGCAAACCAAGGTCGAGATCCGCCGGCGGGGCAAGGGCGGGCTACTGCGGGTCCATTTCCATTCCGAAGAGGAGCTGATGCGCCTCTACGACCTCATGATGGAGCGGGGAGACATCCGATGATCTTCAAATCCGAAGGCAAGCAGAGCGACCTCAACGGCTTCCTCGACAGCGGCAGTCACGTAAACGGAGAGCTGCGCTTCCAGACGTCGTTCCGCGTCGACGGCAAGCTCGACGGCACCGTCGTGTCCGACGGAGACCTCATCATCGGCGACGGCGGCGAGGTGGACGGCGATCTGCGGGTCGGCCAGATCGTCGTCTCGGGCACTGTGCGCGGCACGATCCGTGCCGCGAAGCGCGTGCATATTTCTCCAAGCGGCAAGGTTTTTGCCGATGTCGACACTCCATCGCTGATCATCGAGGACGGTGCCGTGTTCGAGGGGCGCTGCTCGATGTCCAGGGAAGGTGTCAAAAGCGCCGCCGGCTCCGGTCCGAAGCTGGTCACCCAGAAGATCCCCGTGGCCCGGGAAGTCTGATCTCCGGTCAAGTCCGATCAAGGTCGTGCGGGCGCGAGCGCTTCGTAGGAAGGGAAGAAGGTGAGCGGGTGGCCCGCCAGGAAGCCCTTGTCGAAGGCGGCGGTGAGGACCTGCCCGTCGAAATCGCGCGCCACCGGAAAGCCGAGAGAGTAGAGCAGAGTGGGGGCCAGATCCACGAGGCGGGCGCCGGTGACGAGGGCGCCGGGACGGATCCCCTCGCCGTAGAGGAGGAGGACGCCGTCGGGAACGCCTTCCGGAGCCCCTTCGAGAGCGCCTCCGGCCGCGTTCCGGCCCTTCGCCGGCGTCACTCCGCAGGCTGACACGATCGCCAGCACCCGCGGCCCCTTCCCGCGCTTCCAGAGCTCCGCGAGGAAATCGTCCAGCAGCTCGTAGTAGCCGGACACACGCTCCGCGGCCTCCCGGGCGGCGGGATCGCGCGCGCCGTCGAACTGGAAGGCCGAGAAGCCGCCGAAGCTCCGGGTCGAGACCTCCCGCAAGCCGGGCAGGACGAGGAAGACCGCGCCGGTTTCCGGATGCTGCTCGAGAAGAGCGGACGACAGCGACTCGCGCCAGAGGTCCGCCGCCAGCGCGTCGAGGAGAGAGGCCGGCGCGTTCGGGCCGAAGCGGGCGCGCAGCCCGCGGTCGATCTCCTGCGGGGTGACGCGGAAGAGGCGGGCGCGCTCCTCGATGTCCGCCGGCCGGGAGCTGCCGGGCTCCGGCTGGCCGGTGAAGAAACGGTCCGACAAGGAGAAGACAGGATCGCCGGCACCGGCGTCGTTGCTCCCTCTGGCGCCGGCGAAAGGCGTGGCGGCTCCGGAGGCGGGCCAGCCCACCACGCCGGACGGCACGCCCAGCCGCGGCAGGATCTCCCACAAGGCCGTGGCCTCGCGCGGGTAGATCCGCGGCGTGCTCGGCGAGCGTCCGAGAGTCCCCCACTGCGGGAACGACATGCCCTCGGGGAGAAGCCGCATCTCGGAGCCGGACGCGATCCAGTCGGCCGGATAGATCCGCCCGCCGGTGACGCCGTGCTTGTACGGGTACTTGCCGGTGGCGAGGGAGATCCATAGCGCGTCGCGCCGTGGCGGCGCGATGGAGGCGAGCCGCCCATAGGCGCCGCCCTGGCGCACCGCGGCGAGGAACGGCAGGCGCCCCTGGCCGGCGAGCGGGAGCACGGCGTCGAAAGTGGCGGTGTCGAGCCCGACGACGATCAGGCGCGGCCGCTGTCCGGTTTCCACCGCCGCCGGCCGCGGCGCCGGCTGGGGGCGCGGCCGGAACGCCTCCCGCCGTTCCACCATGGCGTAGACGGAGAGCACCGTCAGGAGCACGTAGCCGTAGCGACTGCGCCAGCCATAGCGCCGGCGGTGGAGGGTGTGCAGCAAGGCCGTGTAGAAGGAGATCAGAGCGCCGAGGGAGAGCCAGAGAGCGGTGCGGATCAGCCGGTCGTTCATTCCCGGCGGCAGGAAGTAGGCGAAGTGAGAAGCGTGCGTCCCATCCAGGGCCGCGGCGGCGGCGAGAGCCAGGGTGAGCGCCCAGGGCAGCCAGCGCCTGGCGAGTTGCCGGCGTCCCCAGGTCACCGGCAGATGGAGGAGGAGGCTGACGGCGCCGAGCAGGGTCGCGTAGACGCCGATGCCGCGCAGGACCGGCCCCGGCGTGAAAGGCAGGCCCGGATTGAGGAAAAAGATCAGGCCTGCCAGATGGGTGCCGAGGAGGGCGCCGGGAGCGGCGCCCGCGGCCAGGATGTCGATCCAGCCGGGGCGCCGAGGCGGTGTCGCAGAGGGCTTCAGGGGCGGCTCAGACGATGAAGATGGGGCGATCCAGCTCGTGCTTGAAGTGCCAGTTGTAGGTGTATCCCGGAAACTCGATGGGGACGGTGTATTCGACCGACATGGTGACCCGGTCGCCGTCGCGCACGACCGAGACGTGCTCCTTGTCGAGCGGCAGATGAAGCTGGCTCGCGCGCGCCAGGAGCTTCTTCTCCATCTCTTCGGGGGTCTCCTTGGCCGCCGAGAAGCGCGCCAGCTCGTCCATGTAGTCGTAGAGCTCCGCGCTGTTCACCTTGACCGGGATCATCTTCCAGGCGAGGAGCAGACCGATGGCCAGCAACACCACCCAGAGGATGCAGCCCAGATTTCCTTCGCCTTTTTCGGCGTTCCTCCGTGGCATGGCTCCCTCCTTGGGAAAGCGAAATTTCGCCTAGTCTACCGCACCACGTGAAAAGTTCGATCCCACCGCGTCCGCGTGAAGAAGTTGAGCGCCACACGGCTGAGCTGCCGGAGCTTGCCACCCATGCCGGGCCATTCGAGAGGCTCGCCCTCCTCGCTGTCGAAGGACCAGTAGATCATGAAGGCGCGCCCCTTGACGTTGGGGCGCGGCACGGGCCCCCAGAAGCGGGAGTCGTTCGAGTTGTCGCGGTTGTCACCCATGCAGAAGTACTGGCTGTCGGGGACCACCTGCGGGCCGAAGCTGTCGCGCACGCGGTTGGGCTGGAAATAGTCCCGGCGCGACACGACCTCGGGGTCCGAGTGGTAGGTATACCCCTCGTCGTGCACCCGCTTGCCGTTGATGGAGAGCACCTTGTCATCGCTCTGGATGGTGTCGCCCGGCAGAGCCATGCACCGCTTGATGAAGTCGCGCGTCGGGTCCTGCGGGAACTTGAAGACCACGATGTCGCCGCGGCGCACGTCGCGCACCGGCAGGAGCGCCCGCTCGAGCCCGGAGACGGTCGGCCCGTAGATGAACTTGTTGACCAGGATGTGGTCGCCGATCAGCAGGTTCTTCTCCATGGAGCCCGAGGGGATCTTGAACGCCTGCACCACGTAGGTGCGGGCGAACGTCGCGAAGATGATCGCGATGAGCAGGGCCTCCAGGTACTCCCGGAGGATTGATTTCTCGGCATCCATGGGAAGCGCGCTCAGCGGATCAGCCGGAAGGTGCGGCCCCAGCGCGTGTTGGAGATGAAGCCGGCCGCCGTCTTCCCAATCTGCCGGAGCTGGTCGCCCATCCCCCGCCACTGGCCGTCGGAGGTCTCGCCGCCGTTCGACCAGTAAATAAAGAGAGCCCGTCCCTTGACCAGGTGCCGCGGCAGCATCCCCCAGAAGCGCGAGTCGTAGGACTGGTCCCGGTTGTCCCCCATGCAGAAGAAATGGCCCGCGGGGACCGTCTCGGGGCCGAAGTTGTCGCGCCGGCTCCCCTGCTCGGAGAGCGAAGGATCCGAGAACAGCCGCGGATCGCGGTGGATGGCGTAGGCCGAGTCGTCCACCGCCTTGTCGTTGATGTAGAGGTGCTTGTCGACCGTCTTGACGGTATCGCCGCCGGTGGCGACACAGCGCTTCACCAGGTCCAGGCGCGGGCTCTCGGGCGAGCGGAAGATGACGATGTCGCCGCGCTGCGGATCGCGCAGCGGCAGGAGGCGCCGCTCGATGCCGGTCGCCGCCGGACCGTAGATGAAGCGGTTGACGAACAGATGATCGCCGATGAGGAGCGTCTCCTCCATCGACCCGCTCGGGATGTAGAAGGTCTGGACGATCCAGGTGTTGGTGAAGCGCAGGAAGATCGCCGCAATGATCAGCGCTTCCAGGTATTCGCGGGCGACTGAGCGTTCCACCGAGCGTTCCATGGCCGGCCTAATCTACTCGAAAGGTCCTCCCAAGGCTACCGCGCAAGTGTTCGAGCCGAGGCGCTCGAATGCTTGCGCCCCCTCAAATCTCTGAGCCGCCGGCATTTACCGTTTCAGCCGGCCGCGGGGCGCTCGAACGCTTGCGCCCCCAACCCGCCCCGCCGGCTTCCACTGTAGAAGGTAACCCAATTGTTTTCAGTGGTTTGACTGCTGGCACGCAGCCTGGCAGGGACTTTGATCTATGGGGCTGGCAACCACGAACCGGAGAGGGGGTGGAGGAGAGACAGAAGGATCGACAGATCGACCCGCAAGGCAAGGGGAAAGAGGGGGCCGAGAGGCCCCCGCCGCCAGACAGAGATCGCAGCAACACAAACGAAACAAAAGAACCCGGCAACGCCGGAAAGGAAACGAGCCATGAAATTCGCCAACCGTATCGCCAGCCGCCTCGCTCTCGCCGCCGTCCTCCTCCTCGCCGCCCTGCCCGCCGTCGCGGCCCCCAAGGGCAACACCGTCAATGTCAACGCGGCCGACGCCTCCCAGCTCGCCCTCCTCCCCCGCGTCGGGCCGAGCGTCGCCCAGAAGATCATCGACTACCGGAAGAAGAACGGCCCGTTCAAGTCGACCGACGACCCTTTCCAGCACAGTGGGATCCGAAGCTTGGAATTCACGTGACTTGAAGTCGCGGC
>JADMIO010835471.1_pt1 | contig 12643 bp, 8 predicted proteins | sample 8958161 | NCBI WGS metagenome assembly JADMIO01 (sample SAMN16585339, study PRJNA669376) | soil metagenome | isolation source: Crop rotation soil | place: USA: Cullars Rotation, Alabama | collected 2011 | reverse complement strand
CTTTCCCCGCGTGCGGGTGGCCGCCGGCGGCCTGGCGCGCCTGACCTTCGCCACGACGGCGGCGCCGCACGAGGCGGAACTGGAGGCGCGCATCGACAGCTACCTGCAGGCGATGCACGTGGAGCGCGCCGAGCGCATGGCCGCGACGCTGGCGCAGGTGCGCCTGCGCGACCTGGGGCTGGCGCCGGAAGAAACGCTGTCGCTGCAGGACCTCACCACCGCGCTGCTGTACAGCGGGCCGCGCCCGCCGATCGAGCGGGCGCCGGTGGACCAGCGCGCGCTGTGGCGCTTCGGCCTGTCGGGCGACAAGCCGATCGTGCTGGTGCGGGTGCATTCCTCGCACGGCATTCCGCTGCTGCAGTCGCTGTTGCGCGCGCAACCGTGGTGGAGCTTCGGCGGTTTGGCCGTTGACGTCGTGGTGTTGAACAGCGAACCCAACTCCTACCTGATGCCGTTGCAGCGCGACATCCTCGCCTTGCGCGACCGGCTGATGCAGGCGGTGCAGCACAGCTTCCCGCGCAGCGACGCGGCGGGCTTCTTCCTGCTGCGCGAACAGGAAGTGTCGCTGGCCGAAAAGGCGGCGCTGGTCGGCCATGCGCGCGTCATCCTCAACGCCGACGGCCGCCCGCTGGACGTGCAGGTGGCGGCCCTGCGCGAGCTGTGGGCCGGGCTGCCGCTGCAGGCGTTGATGCCGGTGCCGGCCGCGATCGAGCCGAGCGAGGCCGCGCCAGCGCCGGCCCCGGTCGAAGGCAGCTTCGATGCGCCCAGCGGCGAATTCCGCTTCGCGCTGGCGCCGGGCCAGGCGCCACCGCGGCCCTGGGTGAACGTGATCGCCAATCCGGCATTCGGCTTCCAGGTGTCCGAGGCCGGCAGCGGCTACACCTGGGCCGTCAACAGCCGGCTGCACCAGGTCACCGCGTGGTCCAACGACCCCGTCGCCGACCCGGCGTCGGAGCACTGGCTGCTGCAGGACCTGGACACCGGCGAGATCTGCTCGCTGGCCCGCGCCGGCGGCACTGTGCGGGTGCGGCATGGCCAGGGCTACAGCGTGTTCGAGAGCGAGCGCGGCGACCTGGAGGTGGAAACCACCTTCTTCGCTGACCGCGAGCAGGCGGCCAAGGTCGTGCGCGTGCGCCTCGAAAACGTCGGCACCGGCAAGCTGCGGCTGCGCGCGCTGGCGCTGGTGGAGTGGCAACTCGGCGCCAACCGGGGCGAGCGGCGCGGGGTGGCGACGTGGAAGGCGGGCCGGCTGCCCGCCGTGTACGGCCAGCAGCGCGAGCAGCGCGCGGGCTTCGGCGGCCACACCGGCTTCCTGTCGCTGGTCGGCGGCGCGCGCCTGGCGCAGTGGACCTGCGACCGCAGCGAATTCTTCGACGGTGCCGGCCGCCTGGGACTGCCCGAGCAGATGGCCGGCCGCAGCGGCACGGGCCTCGATCCCTGCGCGGCGCTGGCCACCGACCTGGTGCTGGCCCCAGGCCAGAGCCTGGCCTTCGCCTTCGTGCTCGGGCACGGCACGTCGCAGGCGGCGGCCGAACAACTCGCCGCGAGCTGGCAGGACCGCGATCCGCTGGAGGCGCTGTCGCAGGTCAAGCGCTGGTGGTCGCAGCTGCAGCAGGTGGTGCAGGTCCGCACGCCCGATCCGCTGTTCGACGCGATGGTCAACCACTGGCTGCTGTACCAGACCGTGTCCTGCCGCATCTGGTCCAAGGCCGGCTTCTACCAGGCCGGCGGCGCCTCGGGCTTTCGCGACCAGCTGCAGGACGCGATGGCGCTGGCCCTGGCCGAGCCGCAGCGGCTGCGCGAACAGATCGTGCTCAATGCCGGCCGCCAGTTTCCCGAGGGCGACGTGCAGCACTGGTGGCACGCGCCCGGCGGCGAAGGCGTGCGCACCCATTTCTCCGACGACCTGCTGTGGCTGCCCTATGCCTGCGCCCACTATCTCGAAGCCAGCGGCGACACCGGCCTGCTGGAGCAGCAGGTGCCTTTCCTCGATGGCGCCCAAATTCCCGAGGGCGCCGAGGACGCGTACTACACGCCGCAGGTTTCCAGCACCACCGCCAGCGTGTACGAGCACTGCGCCCGCACCATCGACCACAGCCTGAAGGTGGGCGAGCACGGCCTGCCGCTGATGGGCACCGGCGACTGGAACGACGGCATGAACCGCGTGGGCCACCAGGGCAAGGGCGAATCGGTGTGGCTCGCGTGGTTCCTGTGCGTGGTGGTCGAACGTTTCGCGCCGCTGGCGCAGGCGCGTGGCGACGGCGAGCGCGCCCAGCGCTGGCTGCATGCGCGCGACGGCTGGATCGCCGCCCTGCACGGCGCCGGCTGGGACGGCGGCTGGTTCCGCCGCGCCTTCTTCGACAACGGCGCGCCGCTGGGCTCGCAGGCCAACGACGAATGCCGCATCGACATGATCGCGCAGGCGTGGTCGGTGCTCTCGGGCGCCTCGACGCCGGCCTTCACCGGGCCGGCGCTGGAGGCGATGCAGCAGCAACTGGTCGACGACGACGCCGGCCTGCTCAAGCTGCTGACGCCGCCGCTGCAGTTCTCGGAGAACAACCCGGGCTACATCCAGGCGTATCCGCCGGGCGTGCGCGAGAACGGCGGCCAGTATTCGCATGCGGCGGTGTGGGGGCTGATGGCGCAGGCGCTGGCCGGCGACCGCGAGGCCGCGTGGGCCGCCTTCCAGGCGATCAGCCCGGCGCACCGCAACCGCGACCCGCGGCGCGCGGCCGCCTACGAGCTGGAGCCCTACGTCACCGCGGGCGACATCTACGGCGAAGCGCCCTACGTCGGCCGCGGCGGCTGGAGCTGGTACACCGGCTCGGCCGCGTGGCTGTACCGCGCGGCCGTCGAAACGCTGCTGGGGCTGGCAGTGCGGCCCGGCGCGCTGTCGCTGTCGCCGCGCCTGCCGGCGCACTGGCCGTCGTTCGAACTGCGCCTGAAGCTGCAGGGCCGCGAGATCCGCATCCACTGGGAACGCGATCCGCATCCGCGCACGCTGGTCACGGCCGACCGCCAGCTGGCCTGGGGCGAGTGGGTGGAGCTGGAACAGCTGCCGCGCCAGTCGGTGCTGCTGGTGCGGGGCAACGGCCCCGCCGAACCGGTGCCGCCGCTCAGGTCCCCAGCAGCTCGCCAACCGGCTTGAGGTGATCGACGCGGTCGCAGACCGCCTTGACGATCATCATGATCGGGATGCCGAGCAGCAGGCCCCACACGCCCCACAGCCAGCCCCAGCCGAGCACGCCGATGAACACCGCCACCGGGTTCATCGCGCTGGTGCGGCTGGTCAGCCAGGGCACCAGCAGGTTGCCGACCACGGTGTGGATGCCCAGCGACGCGCCCGCCACGGCCAGCGCCATGTTGACCGAGCCGAACTGCAGGAAGGCCACGAGAGCCGCGGCGCCGGTGACGACCGCCGAACCGATGTAGGGGATCAGGTTCAGCAGGCCGCCCGCGAAGCCCCACACAGCGGCATGCTTCACGCCGAGCGCCCAGAACGCCAGGCCGGTGGCAACGCCGACGACCACGCTGGTCATCAGCTGCACCAGCAGGTAACGCTGGATCTGCAGGTGGATTTCGTCCAGCGCCTGGACGGTGATCTTCTTGTCGGACAGCGTGGTGCCGGTGATCTTCACCAGCTTGCGCCGGAAGGTGTCGCCGGACAGCAGCAGGAAGTAGGTCAGGAAGGTGACGACGACGATCTGCCCCACCAGGCTCACCAGCCCCAGCGTGCCGTTCCACAGGTGCTCGCGCAGATCGAAGCGCGGCTTTTCGATCACCACACGCTGCACGTTGCTCTTGGGCGCAGTGGCCACCGGGCCGGCTTCTTCCGCCGCCTGTTCCAGCTGCGCGGCCGCCTTCTGCATCGTCTCCAGCGGCGTCTCCGGCTGGTCGCGCCGCGCCCGCACCGCGCTGCGCAGCTTCTGCGCCGCCTCGGGCAGCGAGCTCACGAGCTGGTTGGCGTCGTCGCTGAAGGAATAGGCCGAGGCGCCGATGCCCCCGAGCAATCCCAGGATCAGCACCGCGGCGCTGAGGGCGCGCGGAATGCGCCAGCGTTCCATCGCGTCCACCACTGGCGACAGCGCATAACTGAACATGAAGCCGACCATCACCGGGATGAAGAAGGCGGCGGCCCAGCGCAGGGTGGCGAGCACGGCCAGCACGGCCAGCACGATCAAGGTGGCGCTGCGCACGTTCACCGGCACGTGCAGCAGAACCTGCTGCGGGGTGTCGTCCGGTGCCTGCGGCGCTGGCGGTGTTGCCGGCGCCGTGGCGGTCGCTGTCGCGGGAACTGTCTGCTCGTCTGCGGTCTGTGTGTCCATCGTTCCCAATCGTTGCTGCCAGGCTGGAAATCAGCCGGCCAGCGCCTCGCGCACCGCCGACAGCTGCCGGCGCGACACCGCCAGCAGTTCGTCGATGCCGTTCAGGCGCACGGCCCACACCTCGCCCTCTTCCGGATCGTCGTGCTTTTCCAGCGCGCGGACCGCGTGCCGCGCGACCAGCGCATTGCGGTGGATCCGCATGAACTGGGTCGGGTACTTCTCTTCGAGGTCGCTCAGCGATGCGTCCAGAATATAGCTGCGCGCCGCGGTGCGAACCGTCACGTACTTGAGTTCGGCCTTGAAATACAGCACTTCCGGCAAAGGAACACGTTCGGTGCGCCCGCGGTCCTGGATCACCAGCACGTCGGGCGTGACGTCGGGCTGCGCGCCACGCGCCGCGATCGCCGAACGTTCCACCTTCTGCAGGGCCACCTGCAGGCGCTCCAGCCGCACCGGCTTGGTCAGGTAGTCCGCCGCTTCCAGCTCGAACGCCTCCACCGCATGTTCGGCGTGCGCGGTGACGAAGATCACGGCCGGCGGCTGCTCCAGCATCCGCATCGCCTGCGCGAGCGCCAGGCCGTCGGCGCCGGGCATGCGGATGTCCAACAGCACCGCGTCGAAGGGCTGGCGGCGCAGCAGCTCCATCGCCTGGGTGGCGTTGGCCGCTTCGCCGCCCACGTGCGCGGCCGGCGCGGTGCAATCGCCAAGCAGCGTGCGCAGGCGGGCGCGCGCCAGGGCTTCGTCGTCGACAACCAGAACCTGCAGCGTCATAGCAACCTCCGTGAAGAGCCTGTCATGCCGGAATCTCGATGCGCACCTGGTAGATGCCGTCGACCAGCGCTGTCTGGAACTGCCCCTGGACGTCGTGCAGCAGCCGCAGCCGGTCGCGCACATTGTCCTGCGCCACGCCGTGGCCGCGGCGGCCCTGGCCGGCCGGGACGGTGTTGGTTACCTTGATCACCACCACGCTGCCGCGGCGCTGGGTGCTGATCTTCACCTGCGCACCGTCGGGACTGGGCTCCACGCCGTGCTTGACCGCATTCTCCACCAGCGGCTGCAGCAGCAAGGGCGGCACCTTGGCGTTGCCGGCGTGCTCGTCCAGCGCCCACTCCACCCGCAGGCGCTCGCCGAAGCGGACCTGCTCGATGTCCAGGTAACGGCGCGCCAGCGCCACTTCTTCCGTCAGGGTCACCGACTCGCCCTGGTCGACCAGCGCATGGCGGAACAGGTCGCTCAGGTCCTCCAGCAGCGTCTCGGCGCGCGCCGGGTCCTGGCGCACCAGCGCGATCGCGCTATTGAGCGTGTTGAACAGGAAGTGCGGCCGGATGCGAGCCTGCAGTTCCGACAGGCGCGCCGCGGTGGCGGCCGGCGTGCGGCCCTTGGCCCGCAGGAACAGCGCCGCCACCAGCAGCGCCGACAGCATCGCGCCGCTGAAGGCCGAGGCGGTCCAGGGCGGGGACGCCGTGACGCCGGTCATCCGCAGCAGCAGGCAGCCGTAGAGGCCCGCCGCAGCGCCCAGCGCCACGCCGAACACCGCCTGCAACACCGCCGGCAGGCGTTCCAGCTGGCCCTTGAGGCTGCACGCCACGATCAGCCAGGCCAGCGTGGCCGGCAGGGCCGCGCCGGTCAGCAAGGCCACCCGCAGCAGCCAGTCCATCGGGCTGGCGGCGAAATACATCGCCCCCGTCATCAGCGTCGCCTCGACGAACAGGACCGCGCGCATGATGACCCCGACCCGGCAGGCGTCGAACACCAGGACGCGGGCCGGCTTGGGACGCGCCCGCGGTTCCTCCATGAAGGCCGATAAAATTTGCGAGTCTTTCATCTCAATTGGGGTCAGATCCCGATTATTGCCCCATGACTTCCCAACTCGACAAGAAATCCCAAGCCTGGTCGGCCCTGTTCTCCGAGCCGATGAATGAGTTGGTCAAGCGCTACACCGCCAGCGTCTTTTTCGACAAACGCCTGTGGCAGGCCGACATCGAGGGCTCGCTGGCCCATGCCGGCATGCTCGCGGCCCAGAAGATCATTTCGAAGGCCGACCACGCCGCCATCGAGAAGGGCATGGCCCAGATCCGCCAGGAAATCGAGTCCGGCGCCTTCGAATGGAAGCTGGACCTGGAGGACGTGCACCTGAACATCGAGGCCCGCCTGACGCAATTGGCGGGCGACGCCGGCAAGCGCCTGCACACCGGCCGCAGCCGCAACGACCAGGTCGCCACCGACGTGCGGCTGTGGCTGCGCGGCGAGATCGACCTGATCGCCGGCCTGTTGACCGACCTGCAAAAGGCGCTCGTCGCCATCGCCGAGAAGAACGTGGAGGTGATCCTGCCCGGCTTCACCCACCTGCAGGTGGCGCAGCCGGTGAGCTTCGGCCACCACATGCTGGCCTATGTGGAGATGTTCAGCCGCGACGCCGAACGCATGCAGGACGTGCGCAAGCGCCTGAACCGCCTGCCGCTGGGCGCGGCGGCGCTGGCCGGCACCAGCTATCCGCTGGACCGCGAGCTGGTGGCGAGAACCCTGGGAATGGACGGCGTGTGCCAGAACTCGCTGGACGCGGTGAGCGACCGCGACTTCGCGATCGAGTTCACCGCCGCCGCCTCGCTGGCGATGGTCCACATCAGCCGGCTGTCGGAGGAACTGGTGCTGTGGATGTCGCAAAGCTTCGGCTTCATCGACATCGCCGACGGCTTCTGCACCGGCTCGTCGATCATGCCGCAGAAGAAGAACCCCGACGTGCCCGAACTGGCGCGCGGCAAGACCGGCCGCGTGGTCGGCCACCTGATGGGCCTGATCACGCTGATGAAGGGCCAGCCGCTGGCCTACAACAAGGACAACCAGGAAGACAAGGAGCCGCTGTTCGACACGGTGGACACCCTGAAGGACACGCTGCGCATCTTCGCCGAGATGGTCGGCGGCATCACCGTCAAGCCCGACGCGATGGAGAAGGCGGCGCTCAAGGGCTACGCCACCGCCACCGACCTGGCCGACTATCTGGTGAAGAAGGGCCTGCCCTTCCGCGACGCCCACGAAACGGTGGCGCACGCGGTGAAGGCGGCGATCTCGCACCAGGTGGACCTGTCGGAACTGCCGCTTTCGGTGCTGCAGCAATTCAATCCGACGATCGAGAAGGACGTGTACGACGTCCTCAGCCTGCGCGGTTCGCTCAATGCCCGCAACATCATGGGCGGCACGGCGCCGGCGCAGGTGCGCCAGCAGATCGAGCGCCACAAGCAGCGCCTCTCGTAGGCTGGGGTGCGCCCACCCCAGCCTGCTTTCACGGCGTGGCGCTGGAACTGACGTTGAGCCGCACCGGCGTGGCGGCCGCGACCGGCTGGCCGCTGATGTTGTCCAGCAATTCCAGCTGCGCGCCGTACTCGCCGCGCGGCGGATTCAGCCAGACCTCGGTCTGCCCCTGGCGGAAGTCCAGCACCTCTTTCTTGCCGCCGCGGTCCAGCGTCAGGCGGAAATGCCCGCTCTCGGCCACCTTGGCCTCCTGGTGCGCGATGTTGTAGCCACTCGCGTGGAATTGAACCCGGAACGGTCCTTTCACCGCCTGCTGGTCCGCCATGCCGAGGATCTCGATGCGCTTGGGTCCGAGCACCGCGGCCGGCGTCAGCTTGGGGTCCTGCGCCGTGATCGTGACCCGCAGCGGCCGGCTGAAAACGAAGTAGGGAATGTGGCCCTGGTCCGCCAGCAGCAGGTTGAGCGTGTACGTCCCCGGCTTGAGGTTGATCACCGTTTCCATCTGGCCCTTGCCAAAGTGGATGTACTGCTCGGTGAAGGGCAGCGGCTTCTTGAAATCGAGCGGCAGCGGCTGGTTGATCAAGAGATGGTGGTGGCCGGCGCGGCCCGCCGTCTTGCCGGCCGGCACGATGCCGCGCATCGACAGGCCGAAGCGCAGCACGAAGGGCGAGACGCGGCTGTCGCCATCCTTGAGGTTGGTGAAGTAGGCCTCCGGCTGCCGGTTCGGCGGGGGTTCCACCCAGGGATGCTTCAACACTTCGGAAGCGTCGGGGCCGGTGGCGGCCGGCGTTTGCGCGCCGGCGGCAACGGCCCAACCGAGAAGGGCCGCAGTGGCAAGGAATTTGTGGAAAGCGTTCATGAGGCACCCCGGTGACACTGTGTTACTAATTGCAAGATACGCACGAGCCAACGATTCGGATTGGGCACAAGTGCACGTTTCAGGCCCGCTTCAGCATCGGCCGGGATAATCCTCTCTTTTCTGGCAAAGAGCATGCGACTGCTGTTGGTGGAAGACGATCCGATGATCGGTGAAGCCGTGCTGGATGCGCTGCGGGCCGAGCACTACGCGGTCGACTGGGTGCGCGACGGCGGCATGGCGGACACCGCCCTGCGCACCGAGGACTACGACCTGGTGCTGCTGGACCTGGGCCTGCCCGGCCGCGGCGGCCTGGAGGTGCTGCGCAACCTGCGCGCCCGCCGCCAGACCATGCCGGTGCTGATCGCGACCGCCCGCGACGCCGTCACCGACCGCATCGCCGGCCTGGATGCCGGCGCCGACGATTACGTGGTCAAGCCCTTCGACGTGGACGAACTGCTGGCCCGCATCCGCGCCCTGCTGCGCCGCAGCGCCGGCCGGGCCGAGCCGGTGTTCAGCCACATGGGCGTGACGCTGAATCCGGCCACCCGGGAAGCGACGGTCCGTGGCGAGCCGGTGTCCCTGTCGGCGCGCGAATGGGCCGTGCTGGAGCCGATGTTGCAGCGGCCCGGGGTGGTGTTCTCGCGCGCCCAGCTCGAACAGAAGCTGTACGGCTGGAAGGACGAGATCAGCAGCAATGCGATCGAGGTCTACATCCACGGCCTGCGCAAGAAGCTGGGCGCCGACATGATCCAGACCGTGCGCGGCCTGGGCTACCTGGTGCCGCGGCAATGAGGCCGTCGTCCCCGCCCTCGCTGCGGCGCCGCCTGCTGTGGCTGGTGCTGGCGGCCATCGCCCTGGCGTCCCTGCTGCAGGCCAGCACCGCCTACCGCACGGCGCTGAAACAGGCCGACGCGATGTTCGACGAACACCTGCAGGAGATGGCGCGCTCGGTGCGCGGCGGCATGCCGCTGGCGCCAGGCCTCGCGCCGGGCGATCCGGCCTACGATTTCATGGTGCAGATCTGGGGCCCCGACGGGGCGCAGTTGTTCCGCTCGCCCCATTCGCAACTGCCGGCGCAGGCCGTGCTGGGCTTTTCCGACGGCGTTGCCGGCGGCGTGCGCTACCGGGTCTACTCGCTGCAGACGCCGGAGCAGACGGTGCAGATCGCGCAGGACATGGACGCCCGCCAGGCCCGCGCGCGCACGATGGCACTGCGGGCGGTGTTGCCGATCGCGCTGCTGGCGCCGCTGCTGATGCTGGCCGTGTGGTGGCTGATCGACCGCTCGCTGGCGCCGGTGGAGCGCACCCGGCGCCAGGTGGCGGCGCGCACCGCGGGCGACCTGTCGCCCCTGCCCGACGCGGACCTGCCCGAGGAGGTGCTGCCGCTGGTGCAGGAGCTGAACCTGCTGTTCGGCCGCGCGCGCCAGGCCTTCGAGACGCAGCGCAGCTTCGTCGCCGACGCCGCGCACGAACTGCGCTCGCCGCTGACCGCGCTCAAGCTGCAGGCGCAGGCCCTGCGCCGGCCGCAGGACGACGCCAGCCGCGAGGCGGCGATCGCGCGCCTGAACGACGGCATCGACCGCGCCATCGACCTCGTGGGCCAGTTGCTGGCGCTGGCCCGGGAAGAAGGCGACCGCCAGCAGGTGGTGCCGCCGCAAGCGGTCGACCTGCAGGAGGTGGTGCGGCAGGTGGTGTCCGACCTGTTGCCGCAGGCCGGGACGAAACGCATCGACCTGGGCCTGGCGCCCGGCGCCAGTGAGCCGCTGCAGGTGCAGGGCCAGCCGGCGGCGCTGCACACCTTGCTGCGCAACCTGGTGGACAACGCGATCAAGTACACGCCGGAAGGCGGCCAGGTCGACATCACGCTGGCGGTGCGCGACCGCGCGCCGTCTCTGGTCGTCGAGGACAGCGGCCCCGGGCTACCCGAAGCGGAGCGCGAGCGCGTGTTCGACCGCTTCTACCGCGTGCCCGGCAGCGAAGCACAGGGCAGCGGCCTGGGCATGGCGATCGTCAAGACCATCGCCGACGCCCACGGGGCCACGGTGACGCTGGACCGCTCGCCTGCGCTCGGCGGATTGCGCGTCGAGGTGCGCTTCCCGCGGCCGGCTTAAGCCTGACCTAAGCGGCGGGCTCCACAGTTGGGAGAGCAAATCCTTTCCATCCTTCCCAGGAGAACCGCATGTCCAAGGCTTCCCTCAAACCCGCTCCCCTGCTGCTGGCCCTGCTGGCCGCCGGCCTCGTCGGCGGCGCCGGCGTCGAGGCGCTGCACAGCCACGCCAACGCGGCGCCCGCGCCGCAGGTGGTCGCTCTCGCCCAACCGGCCGCATCGCCGGCCGCCCCCTCTGCCGCCGCGCCGGTCGGCACCATCGCGCCGCCGGACTTTTCCGCCATCACCGCCCGCTACGGCCCGGCCGTGGTGAACATCAGCGTCAGCGGCACGCGCAAGGCCGGCCTGGAGGAAATGGGCGCCGAAGCCTTCGGCGGCGGCGACCTGTCCGAGTTCTTCCGCCGCTTCCAGGGCCAGCAGGGCCAGGGCCGGATGGTTCCGCGCAACGTCCCCGTGCGCGGCCAGGGCTCGGGCTTCATCGTCAGCGCCGACGGCACGATCCTGACCAATGCGCACGTGGTGAAGGACGCCAGCGAAGTCACCGTCAAGCTGACGGACCGCCGCGAGTTCCGCGCCAAGGTGCTGGGCGCCGACCCCAAGACCGATGTCGCCGTGCTCAAGATCGACGCGAAGAACCTGCCGGTGGTGGCGCTGGGCAACGTCAAGGACCTGCGCGTGGGCGAATGGGTGCTGGCCATCGGCTCGCCCTTCGGCTTCGAGAACACGGTGACCGCCGGCGTGGTCAGCGCCAAGGGCCGCTCGCTGCCTGACGACAGCGCCGTGCCCTTCATCCAGACCGACGTGGCCGTCAATCCCGGCAACTCGGGCGGCCCGCTGTTCAACTCGCGCGGCGAGGTGGTGGGCATCAATTCGCAGATCTACAGCCAGTCCGGCGGCTATATGGGCGTGTCGTTCGCGATCCCGATCGACCTGGCCACCGCGATCCGCAACCAGATCGTGGCCACCGGCAAGGTGCAGCATGCGCGGCTCGGCGTCGCGGTGCAGGAAGTGAACCAGGCATTGGCCGATTCCTTCAACCTCGACCGGCCGGAGGGCGCGCTGGTGTCCAGCGTCGAGGGCGGCAGCCCCGCCGACAAGGCCGGCCTGCAGCCGGGCGACGTCATCCGCGGAGTCGACGGCCAGCCGATCGTGGCGTCCGGCGACCTGCCGGCCATCATCAGCCTGGCAACGCCGGGCAGCACGGTGAAGCTGGACGTGTGGCGCAAGGGCAGCCGCGTGCAGCTGGCGGCGAAGCTCGCCAACGCGGCCGACAAGGTGGCCAAGGACGACGCGAGGCCGGAAGCCGGTGACGGCGGCGGCAAGCTGGGCCTGGCCCTGCGGCCGCTGGAGCGCGGCGAGCAGCGGCAGGCCGGCGTGAGCGGCGGCCTGCTGGTGGAAGACGCCAGCGGCGCCGCGGCGCGTGCCGGTGTCGAGGCCGGCGACGTGCTGCTGGCGGTCAACGGCGCGCCGGTGACCAGCATCGACCAGGTGCGCTCGGTGATGGCCAAGGCCGGCAAGTCGGTGGCGCTGCTGATCCAGCGCGGCAACGACAAGATCTTCGTGCCGGTGCGGATCGGCTGATCAGGAGCGCAGCGCTGCGGCGAGCGACTCGCACAGCGCTGCAATCTCGTCGTCGCCCACACCGGTGAGCTCCAGGCCGATCTGGCCCTGGGCGACCCGGTGCGGCGCGACGGCCACCGCCGGATCGCCTTCGCGCAGGCGCCGCACCACCGTCGCGGCATCACCCTGCGCCACGCCCAACCAGAGTCGTTCGAAGCCATTGCCCTGCGGATCGGGCTCGACCGCCACGGTGACCGGCCATCCCCGGGCCGCGGCCAGCACCGCATCCAGCTTTCGCGCCTGTGCTGCCCGCCAATCGGCGGGCGACTGCTGCTCGCGCCACTGCAGCGCCGCGAGGACGCCGGCAAGCGCCTCCTTGCTCGGCTTCATCCCGCGGCCGATGCCGCCGTGCTGCGCGTCGACGGCGGCCACCAGGGCCGCATCTCCGATCACCAGTCCCGCTGTCGGACCCGCCAGATACTTCTGCGCGCTGAGCAGCGCCACGTCCGCGCCACTTGCCGCCAGCTCCCGCACCCGGGAAAG
>JADMIO011020092.1_pt1 | contig 12644 bp, 7 predicted proteins | sample 8958161 | NCBI WGS metagenome assembly JADMIO01 (sample SAMN16585339, study PRJNA669376) | soil metagenome | isolation source: Crop rotation soil | place: USA: Cullars Rotation, Alabama | collected 2011 | reverse complement strand
GCCGCGACTTCAAGTCACGTGAATTCCAAGCTTCGGATCCCACTGTGCTGGAAAGAAGTCCCTCACAAAGGGGGCAAGCGGATGGAGATCGATAGTTGGCAGTACAAACTGATCACCCGCTGGATTCAATCGGGCGCCAAGGGCGTCGACGAACACGATATCGGGTTTGAGCGACTGGAGGTCTCACCGTCGCAAATCGTCTTCACGAAGCCCGGCGAAACGGTGCAGTTGAAGGTCACCGCTATCTGGCGCGATGGAGCTCAGGAAGACGTTACCCCGTTGTGCCGGTTCCGGACGAATGATGAATCGGTCAGCGAGATTTCTCCAGAAGGTGTGGTCACGGCGTTGGGAGTCGGCGATACGCACATCGTGGCCTTCTACGACAATGGTGTCGCCCCCGTGCAAACCCTGCTGCCAGTCAGCGATCAACTGGGACCGAAATATCCCGCCGTGCCGACCCCGACCAACGTGGATGAACTAGTCGTACAGAAACTGAAGACACTGGGCATGGTTCCGTCGGATCTGTGCACGGACGCGGAATTCCTGCGACGAGTCAGTCTTGACATGACCGGAACGTTGCCAGTTCCGGCCGAAGTAGAGACGTTCCTGGCGGACACGTCTACCGACAAGCGAGCCCGGAAAATCGACGAACTGCTGGAACGACCGGCCTACGCGGCCTGGTGGGCCACACGGATGTCCGACATCCTGGGTAACAATCCGGTGAACTTCCAGGAGCAAGATAAGGGGGTCGCTCAGCGGTCCTCGACGGTCTGGTACTCGTGGCTGGAGAAACGACTGCGCGACAATGTCCCCTATGACAAGATCATCGAAGGGATGCTCGTGGCCAACAGCCGCAAACCCGGGCAAACTTACGACGAGTATCTGGGCGAGATGGCGGCCGTCTATCGCAAGGACAATCCGACCGACGTATCGGCTCACGATTCCGTGCCTTACTTCTGGGAGCGGAAGACCTTCAATCAACCGCCCGAACGATCGATGGCGGTGGCCTATGCGTTCCTGGGAATCCGCCTGCAGTGTGCGCAGTGCCACAAGCATCCGTTCGATCAATGGACGCAGGACGATTTCAATCAGTTCACAAACTTCTTCGGCCGCGTGGTCTATGCCCAGCCGACAGACAAGGCCGACCGGCAGCGGTTTAATGAACTGCAGCAGATGGTGAAGAAGGACGCCAAGGACAAGGGGCGTACGCTGGTCGCCGAGGGCCTGCCTTACCCGTTCCGTGAAGTCTACGTGCAAGCGAACTCCGCACCTGCCAAGAAGGGGAATGACAAGAACAACAAGAAGCCGAAAGTGACGCAATCGGTGACCGCCCGGGCGCTGGGTGAAGATGCGATTGATCTGGCTCCGAACGTTGACCCGCGGCAGTTGCTGATGAACTGGTTGCGAGAAAAGGATAACCCCTACTTCGCCAAGGCGTTGGTCAACCGAGTCTGGGCGGCATACTTCGGTGTGGGAATCATCGAACCGGCCGATGACTTAAATCTGGCAAATCCACCCAGCAATGCGCCGCTGCTCGCGCATCTACAAGAGGGGTTCATTGCACGGGGCTACGACTTGAAATGGCTCCATCGCGAGATCGCCAATAGCCGGACTTATCAGTTGAGTTGGAAGACGAACGATACGAACAAGCTCGACAGTCGCAACTTCAGTCATGCCACACCGCGGCGTCTGCCGGCCGAAGTGGCGGTCGATGCGATTCAACTGGCGTTAGCCTCGAACGATCAAGTCGCCCAGTGGGCCAAGGATCCTGCCGGTCGCACGATTACCAAGACCGACGGATTTGTTCGTAATCGCGGCAATGCCGATTATGTCCTGGGCATCTTCGGACGACCGGCTCGATTAACGAATTGCGATTGCGAACGGTCCCCGGATCCCAGCTTGCTGCAAACGATTTATTTGCGTAACGACGGTGAAATGTTCAACAAACTCGCCAACAGCCCCTGGCTGAAGGAAATTGATAAACGGTTAGGGATCGCGGCAGCCAACGAACAGCGGCAAGCAGGCAAAGGCAAGAAAGCTCGTCCGGCAGATCAACGCCAACAGTTGAAGAAGGGAATCGAAAAGACCGAAGCCTTGATCGCGAAGTTGAAGACTGCGGAGAAGACAGAAGAACTGGCCAATGCCGAGAAGCGTTTGGCGACGTTGAAAGAACGGCTCGAAAAGTTGCGGGACGAGCCCGCTCCCGAGGCGACAACAGAAACGGCTGCGGCACCAGAACCGGTTGTTGCTCCGGAGACCAAGCTGGCCGAAGCAGAATGGGACGTGCTCATCCGCGAAGCCTATCTGCGAACAGTTAGCCGCCCACCGACTGCGGAAGAATTACAGAAATCCAGGCAATACATCCACGAATCAGAACGAGCCTCAACCGGGATCCGCGATGTGGTCTGGGCACTGCTGAATACTAAAGAATTTATTGTTAACCATTAAGGCGAACGTCCGGCGTAAGCCGGATGGTTTGTGACTTTCAAATACTCACCACAGAGAATCAGAGGAACGCAGAGTTACCATATGAAATTCTTCTCTGTGTTCCTCTGATTCTCTGTGGTGCAAATCCAAGATCCATCGGCGGCAAAATCAAGCCGCTTCTCACCGGAAGCAAAGGACGATCCAATGGCTCTCAACAAATACTGCGATGGCGTGCGGCGCCGAGATTTTCTGAAGGCGGGGTTCCTGGGTGGACTGGGATTGTCCCTGTCCGATTACCTGCGGCTGGAAGCCCGCGGTGATACCCAGGCCGCCAAGGCCACGTCGGCCATCTTCATCAACCTGGGCGGCGGTCCGTCGCACATGGATACGTTCGACCTCAAGCCGAAGTCGGGCAGCGAATTTCGTGGCGAATTCAATCCCATTGCGACGAACGTGCCCGGTGTCGAGATTTCCGAACACCTGCCCAAACTGGCTCAAGTGGCTGACAAGTTCGCAATCCTGCGTGGCGTCAGCCACAGTCTGGCCGCACATGAGCTCGGCACAAAATACATGATCACCGGCAACCGGCCGATTCCGTCCGTCGAGTATCCCGGTTATGGTTCGGTCGTCGCGAAAGAATTGCCGACGGCGGAAGACCTGCCCAAGTTTGTCGCGATTCCCAATACGCCTCAGGTGCCCGGATATCTGGGGATTGAGTATGCCCCGATGTCGACGACTGCCACTCCGAAAGCGGGAGAGAAATTCAACGTCCGCGGTGTGTCGTTGGCGGGCAGCTTGACGATCGAAAAAGTCGGCCGCCGCGAAAAGCTGCTCGACGATCTCGACACGGCATTCAAGGGATTTGAAGCTCAGAACGATCTACTGAAGGGCCTCGATCGGTTCTCCGAACAAGCCCAGCGAATCATCACGTCGCAGCGGACTCGGGATGCGTTTGACATCAGCCGCGAAAGCCCGTCGATCTCTGAGCAGTTTGGCACGACCGGGTTTGGGACGAGTTGCCTGCTGGCCACGCGCCTGGTGGAAGCGGGTGTTCGCTTCGTGACCGTCACGCTGGGTGGTTGGGACACTCACAGCGACAACTTTACTCGTCTCAAGACGAAGAATCTGCCGGAACTGGATGCCGGTTTGTCGGCTTTATTCACCGCGCTGTCAGCCAAGGGGCTGCTGGAAAAGACGGCGGTGTGCGTGACGGGCGAATTCGGCCGGACACCGAAGATCAACCCGCGTGGCGGTCGCGACCACTGGCCGCGCGCGATGTTCGTGTTGATGGCCGGCGGTGGCATCAAGGGCGGCCAGGTCCTGGGCGCTAGCGATGACAACGGCATGGGCCCGGCGGGGACGGGGATCACACCCGAAGAAGTCGGTGCCTCGTTCTATCACAATCTGGGGATCGATTATCTCAAGGAATATCACAGCAACACCGGCCGGCCGCTGATGATCGTCCGCCAGGGCAAGATTTTGCCGCCGTTATTTGCATAAATATCGTAGGTCAGGCTTTCCAGCCTGACTCGAGCGCAGCAGGGATTTGGCTTAACCAGTAGATTTGATTCGTACCAACAATAGACAATAGGAGAAGTTCACATGTATCAAGTTTGGAAACCCGTTGCCGTGCTCGCACTGGCCCTGTTGATGGCATCACCCGTGTGTGCCGCTCAGGACGGCAAGAAGAAGGACAAGGACAACAAGGCCGTGGCCAAGGCCTTTGAATTGCCGACAGAAATCACTTTGAACGACGAGCAGAAGACGAAGCTCGAAGAAGTCAAGAAGGAGTTCGAACCGAAGCTGAAAGAAGTGGCCAAGAAGCAGGCGGACATTCTGACTGCCGATCAGAAGAAGAAACGCGCCGAAGCAGCGAAAGCCGCCAAGGCAGCCGGAAAGACGGGCAAAGACGCGAAAGCCGAAGTCGACGCGGCCGTGAGTCTGACCGACGAACAAAAGAAGAAACAGGAAGAAGTCGGTAAAGAGATGAAAAACCTGACCGGACAGGTCCGGGAGAAGATCAGCAGTTTCTTAACTGCCGAGCAGAAGGTACATCTGAAGACCAAGAAGAAGAAAGCTGAGAAGACAGCCTGACTGGTCGATGTGATGTTCAGAATATTGCAACCCCGGAGTCCAACGCCGATTCCGGGGTTTTGGCTTTGGAAGTGAGATGCCCCAACGGGAAATGAAGCAGGCGTCACGCATTTCCTATTCACCAAAGAGACCGTATTCACCGCCCGCTACTAAGAATTGAATGGCAGAAAAATGAACGGCAGAAAAATAGGAACATATGCAACCGATTCCTATTCTCTGCATTTCATTTTTCTGCCGCCCATCTTTCTGCCAAAAATAAGAATGAGCCAAACAAGTATCCGTTGACAAACGCTAACCAATGATCTGCTTCCGCAAGATCCAGATATCCGTAGTTCCATCTGGTCGCGTAGCAAACGGTTGACGAGGTTCGATCCGGCGTTCCAACTCGTAACCACGAGTCTTGGCGAGAGCGACAAATTCGTCTGCCGTATGCCGGCCTGGATCGGCCAGCCAGCATTGGCCATCGGCGGCCAGCATGTGGTCCAGGACATCCAGAATCAGGCTGTGATTGGTCTTCTCGTAAATGACGTCGCATCCCAGGATGAGCGGAAACTGAGTGTCCGGCGGTCGGCGCCAGTCGAGATAAACTCCCTGAGCTTCGGGAAATCCGTTCAGGGTGGCATTTGTCAGTGCGATCCGCACCGAGGTTCGGTCATAGTCGCTGAAAACGACATTCAAACCGCAAACCAGGGCACCCAGGCCGGCCAATCCGACTCCCGCTCCGATCTCCAATGTGGGTAAGCCTTTGGGGAGATCAGTGGCGAGTAGGGCCGTGACCATGTCAAATGCCGTCGGCCAGACGTAACCCCAATATGGCATATAACCATGCGACTCGTGCGCGGCCAGAGTTTCCGGCGTGTCGAGCAACGCGTCGGGCTGCGCCGGGCGAATGACGCGAAACTTATGGCCCCCGGCAGTCAATTCTCTCTGTTCCCACCCTCCGGCCAGATCGGGCAATTCGTCGGCGGGATAGGGTTCCAGGTACTCGAGTTCCGGGCGCAGCGGCATCATCGGGGTTACAATCGTCAGACCAGAGGATTCGAAACCCGTAGGATAGTGCAGTGCGTGTGTATTGAGAATGACATGAGCCTGGAAGTCTGATTCGTCGATATCGAGGTAGGTCCCATGCCAGAATTTTCATCCCGGTACGCTCTTCCGAATTGGTACCGCCATATTGTTCGTCCGTGTTTATGGTCCTTTGTCGGCTGGATGTTTCTGACCGCGTCAACAGTGGCCGCACCGCTCGACCAGTTGCCGCTCGAACGCTGGGCGAAACTGCGCGAAGCCGAACGGTATCAAATGCAGGTCGCGGAAAAATACTTCCGCGAACAGAACTGGAAAATCGCGCTCGCCGAGTACGAAAAGTTCCTGTCCCTGTACGAAAAGAGCGAAGGGGCACCTTACGCCCAGTTGAAGTGGAGTCAGTGCCAGGTCCAACTGCGGAAACTGAACACGGCGATTAAAGACGGCTTTCAGTCGGTCGTGGATTACTGGCCGGAGTCTCCCGAGGCCATCGCGTGTTCGTATTACATCGCTCGCACTTACAAAGACATGGGCGAGACCAAGAAGGCCAAGCAGGCTTATACGAACGTCGTCACCAAGCACAAATCACATCTGGCCGGAGTACTGGCCCGGATGGACCTGCTGGATATCGCGCGATTGGAAGGGGATGAAAAGAAGCGAATTGCTCTGTGGCGTGAGCTGACTTACGACATCAAACGGGATCCTGAGTCCACCAACGTCTGTGCGGATGCCTCGCGGCAACTGGCCGTGCATTACTTCTACGCCGGTTCGTTCGACGAAGGCCAGAAGGCTCTGGCGACGACGTACCCTCCTGAGCAGTTACCGTATCACGCGATGTTTTACGCTCGCGGGCCGATTGCCGAGTTGGTGGCGAAGCCAGAGACCAAAGCGCTCGGTGACAAAGTGGCGGATGCGGGCGTGGCCTTCATGAAGGGGCTGGCCCCCACCGATCTATCAATGGCAGCGAACAAGGCGAAGGCCCGCGAATGCTGGTTCTATGTCGCCGATCTGGAAGGGGCGGCCAAACGTTCGGACAAGGTCCCGCCGGTCTACGAACAAATTATTAAGACGTTCGGCGTCGACGATGAAATTCTGGGCCGACTGGCTGCGTTCTACAAGAGCGATGTACGTCGCGATGAGGCGCGCAAGGTCTACGGCCAGTACAAGGATCCCATCGAGGGCCAATCACAGATTGCCTACAGCTATCGCGAAGAACAGAAGTGGGAGCCGGCGATTGCCATTTACCGCACGCTGTCGACTCAGGATCAAAAGATGCCGCATCGCTGGAAGGGCGAAATGGCGTTGGTCTTTCGTTATGCCAGCAAGTGCGACGATGCCGTCACGGCCTATCGCCAACTGATGACAGAGGACGCCGAACGGGCCAGCCAGTGGGAGTGGGAGATCGGCTGTACCTATCGCGATTTCGGCCGCTGGCAGGAGGCCATCAAAGCGTTTCGCGATACGGAGAATTTCCCCGAAGCCTACAAGCAGATGGCCGGTTGCCATCGCCAGTTGAAAGAATTCAAAGAGGCTATCGGCTTGTACTATCAAGTGATCGGCAGCGATCCGCCATCAGCACCCTGGGCACTCCTGCAAGTTGGCTACACGCAAGAACAAGCAGGCGACAAAGAGAAGGCAATCCGAGCGTTGCAGCAAGTCTGTGCGAAGTATTCGAAGACGGGCCATGCGAGCGAGGCACACGCCTATCTGCAGGACAAATTCAAAATCAACGCGACGCTGGGCGGGGACACGGCGGAAGCCGAGAAGTAATGTAGTACTTCGATTGTTCGCCCGCATCCCATTCCGCTTCTCAGGCACGCTCGGTATCTTTAGGTCACCGCGGTCATTCTGCGGGCTTGATCCTTCTGCGAGCGCGACCATGCACATCACCGTACACGCCGTCAACCGTCCCGAAGTGCCCACGTTGAAACTGTCACCACGGTTTCGGCACGATGTCACCTATTTCGCCGCACATCCGACAGACCTCGGTCGACCGGGTTTGCCTTCAGGGGAGTATTACATTGTCCTCGAAGACGCCCGCGTGAAGCTGGATGACGGGGTCTTCAGCATCGTCTCGCCTCTCGACAGCGATAACCGGACGGAACTCGAAATCACCGAAGAACAGGAAGACTGGCTGCGGTGGATCGTCCAGCATCAGGTAGAACATATTCGGCTGGTGTAGGATGGTCGTTCCGGCCGTCGGGCATCGCCAGATCCGGCACTCCGGAGCGCAGCGAAATGTCGCAGCGAGGACGCATCCTGCGGAGTACCGCCGTCGGCCTATGGACGGGCAGGAATGCCCATGCTACGTTTCTGATTCTGTAGAATCCTTGATCGATTCTGTAGAATTGCCTTGTCGCGGTGAATCGCATCGGCTATTCTCGATGTGTGGTGGCTGTCGCCACATGGAACGAACTTTGTCGTGTGATTCGTGAGCGGCACGGCGCTAGCCGCCGGTTGTTCAGGAAAAACCGATGTTTCAAAACCGGGGGCTAGCGCCCTTCCGCTCAAAGTAAGTGCCATTGGACTGACGCGCCTCATTCGCCAATTGTGATCGGAACTTGCTGTATTAAAACGAGGAAGAACTTAGGCCCGCGCCAGCCAATTTGCCTGAAGTTCAAGCCGTTTCCCGCTAAGATTCTTCCTCGCAGGTATTTAGATGAAAGCCAATTCCTTGAAATGTGACCACGGTTTGCGACGGCAGACGATTGTCGAATCGCTGATCGCGGACGTGTTTCAAGGTCGAATTCGAGCGGGCCAGCACTTGGTGACTCAGGAATTGTCTGAGCGGTTTGGGGTCAGTCACACGCCGATTCGTGAAGCGTTGATTTCGCTGGCGGGAATTGGAATCATTGACCTGCAGCCCAATCGAGGTGCCGTTGTGCGGCGGGTCAGCAAACGCGATGTGCGTGAAGTCTGTGCCGTGCGACGAGCGTTGGAATGTGCGGCGACTCAGGGTGCCTGCGGACGAATTAAGCCCGTCGACCTCAATGGGCTGGAGTTGGAGTTGGAGCAACTGACTCAAGCGCCGGCGAAGAGCGGTGCTCGGTTTATCAAGAAGGCACAGGAGCTCGATAATCGGTTACACGACTTGATCGCGGCGTCCTGTGGTAATGCGTTTCTGGCCAATGAAATCAATCGGTTGAAGATATTGTTTCGCGCGTTCCGGGATGTCTCGTGGGATCATTTTGAAGTGAAGGCGGATGGACATCGTCTAGCCGAGGAAGCTCACGAACATCTGGCGATCACTCAAGCCTTGTCGGCCGGGGATCGCAAGACGGCGAGCAAAGCGATGTCACGACATATTCAATCGGGCGTGAAGTATTGGTCGCAGGCGCTGCCAGAAGATGTCGAAACGGTGCCTCGCAAGGGGAAGAGAATTAATTAAGAATTATTGAGCCCGGTGGTGTTATATTTCTTCGTTACCTTCGTTTCCTTCTGTTGAAATAGGAATTGAACAGAAGGAAACGAAGGTAACGAAGGGGCGTCGACCCCTGACGGCAAATTGAGACGATATTCTCTGTGCAATGGTGAGGCGAGTGGTTGCGACCACTTGGCTCAGCTTGACGATTTGATTTTTTACACATCTGCAACGATGACGGACGCCATGCAGTATAGCTCGCCAAGATCCTCAGGAGTGACCTCTATGTGTAGTTTGGGAAGAGTCATTTACCGGACCTGTCTGGGCCTGGTTGCCGGATGCGGGTTGCTGAGCATGCCCCCTCTGCAAGCGGCTGACAAGCTGGAATACAACCGGGACATCCGGCCGATTCTGGCTGAGAACTGCTTTGCGTGTCACGGAGCCGATAGTGCCGCTCGCAAGGCTGAGTTGCGGTTAGATCGCCGGGAGAAGGCGACCGAGGGGATGGTCATCGTTCCGGGCAAACCGAAGGAGAGTGAACTCGTCACGCGAATCCTGTCGACCGATCCGGAAGAGCAGATGCCGCCGCCCAAGACCAAGAAGTCGCTGACCGCCGAACAAAAGGAAATTCTGCAACGGTGGATCGCGGAGGGGGCGGAGTATCAGCCTCACTGGTCGTTCCTCCCACCGAATCGACCTGCCTTGCCTGCCGTGAAAGAGATGGCTTGGGTCCGTAATCCAATAGATCAGTTTGTCCTAGCGAAGTTGGAATCGCTGGGGCTGACTCCAGCACCGGAAGCCGATCGGCGGACGCTCGCCCGGCGGTTGAGTCTCGATCTGACCGGTCTGCCCCCTGCACCGGAAACAGTCGATGCTTTCGTCAACGACAAGTCGGCTGACGCCTACGAGAAATATGTCGACAAACTATTGAAGTCTCCGTACTGGGGCGAACATCGTGGCCGCTATTGGCTGGATGCCGCACGTTTCGCCGACACGCACGGGATTCACTTCGACAACTACCGCGAGATCTGGGCGTACCGCAATGAAGTGATCAACGCTTTCAATCGCAATCAGACGTTCGATCAATTCACGATCGAACAAATCGCCGGGGACCTGTTGCCCAACCGGACGCTCGATCAGCAGATCGCCTCGGGCTTCAATCGCTGCAACATCACCACGAACGAAGGAGGTACGATTCCTGAAGAGTACCTCGTCCTTTACACCCGCGATCGTACGGAAACGGTGTCACAGGTGTGGATGGGGCTGACGGCCGGTTGTGCCGTGTGTCACGATCACAAATTCGATCCACTCAGCCAGCGTGAATTTTACGAGATGGCTGCGTTCTTCAATAACACGACGCAGAACGCGATGGATGGCAATGTGCAGGATACGCCGCCGATCGTCGCGGTACCGCAGCCGGAGGATCGGGCTCGGTGGGATGCCCTGGGTGGCGAGATCGATGCAGCCCGCAAGCTGGTGGAAGCCCGCAAGTTGGAAGCACGACCGGCGTTTGAAACCTGGTTGACAGCGGCGACCCCCGAATCGATCAGTGCGTCTGTTCCGACCAAGGAACTGATCCTCCAGGCCAAGTTTTCAGAGGGTAAAGGCAAGCAAGTCCAATTCGACATTGATGGCAAGTCCCGAGAAGTCACGCTGACCGAAACTGCCAAGTGGCAAGCGGGCCTTTCGGGAACTTCGGCCTTGGAATCGCAGGGGACGGCGTGCGAAGTGGCTGATGTCGGTGATTTTGAAAAGGATCAAGCTTTCACGATTTCCGCGTGGGTCAAGCTACCAGCAAATGACTCACAGGGAGCCATCGCGGCGCGAATGGATAACGCCAACAATTATCGCGGCTGGGATTTCTGGGTCCAGCGGCGACAAGTTGGGACACACATCATTAACGCCTGGCCGCAGGATGGTCTGAAGGTTGTCGGCAAGGCCCAGATCCCTGGTAACGAATGGACTCACGTGGCGGTCAGTTATGACGGTACCGCCAAGGCGGCCGGCGTGAAGGTGTTCTACAACGGACAACCACAAGAGACATTGGTTGAGAATGACAAGCTGCAGAACACGATCAAGACAACCGTTCCGTTCAAGATCGGACAGCGAAATACCAGCGAGCCATTGAGCGGCGTGCAGATTCAGGAACTGCGGATTTACAAACGGGCGTTGGCCGTCGCGGAAGTGGAATCGATGGCCAAGTCGACGCGGTTCGCGGGCATCCTGGCCAAGGCGGCAGATCAGCGGACGGACGCCGAGAAGAACGAAGTTTACCCGTGGTGGCTCGCCGGTCAGGATCAACCGTTCCAGGAACGAACGGCCAAGGTGTCGGGACTGGAACGCGAACAGAGTACGCTGAAGTCGCGAGCGTCGATCGCCCACGTGATGCAGGAGAAGGGGAACGGGGCGATGGCGTTCATCTTGAATCGTGGCGAATACGACAAGCGACGCGATGAGGTGAAGCCTGGCACCCCGGCCGTCCTGCCACCATTCCCCGCGGCGGCACCTCGCAATCGACTGGGTTTTGCCCAGTGGTTACTCAGTGCCGAGCACCCGCTGACGACGCGCGTCACCGTGAATCGGTACTGGCAGGAGTTGTTTGGAGTTGGCCTGGTCCGTACGGCGGGAGACTTTGGTGTGACGGGTGAACTGCCCGCGAATCAGGAGTTGCTCGACTGGATGGCGGTGGAATTCCGCGAGTCGGGTTGGGACGTGAAGAAGTTTTATAAGTTGCTGGTGACGTCAGCGACGTATCGTCAAGCGGCGATCACGACACCCGTGAAGTTGGACAAGGATCCTCAAAATCGACTGCTGTCACGCGGCCCGCGATTCCGGATGGATGCCGAAATGGTCCGCGACTATGCCCTGTCGGCGAGCGGCTTATTGGTCGAGAAACTGGGTGGTCCCAGCGTGAAGCCGTATCAACCCGATGGGGTCTGGGAAGCGGTCGCCATGTACGGCAGCAATACGCGAGACTATCGGCGAGATAAAGGTGAGAGTCTCTATCGCCGGAGTCTCTATACGTTCTGGAAGCGGAGTGCCCCACCGGCATCGATGGAGATCTTCAACGCACCGAATCGCGAGACGTGTACCGTGCGCCGCGAGCGGAGCAACACGCCGTTGCAGGCTCTGGTCACCTTGAACGATCCGCAATTTGTCGAGGCGGCCCGACACCTTGCGGAGCTCGCCTTGACCACCGGGGGCGACAGCACCGAGACGCGACTGAGTGCGATCGGCGTGAGATTGCTGGCCCGACCATTCCGCGCCAATGAAATTGAAGTGCTGAAATCATCCCTCAGCGACCTGATGCAGTATTACCGTTTGCATGAGGCGGAAGCAAAAGAACTTGTGAAGGTCGGCGAATCGAAGCCGACCGACAGAATGGACGTGCCCACACTGGCTGCGTGGACGATGCTGGTGAATGAGGTCATGAATTTAGACGAAGTGTTGAATAAGTAGGTGTCAGAATCAATTTGGTGAGCCGGGTGGCGTCAGCCCCCGGATTCATTTCGAGCGTTATCAGAGAATCCCGGGGCTAACGCCGCCGGGCTCACCAGCGCAATGTTTTGGTGAAGCCAATTATCACCCCGTGAGCGAACCACGGAACGAGGATTTTTCCATATGAACCCGTATCAAGAATATCTGCAAAACCTGACTCGGCGGCACTTCCTGAAGCGTGGGGGTGATTTGCTGGGTGGAGTCGCCCTGGCCAGCTTGCTGAGTGGCGAGGGGAGTCAAT
>JADMIO011482886.1_pt1 | contig 12645 bp, 15 predicted proteins | sample 8958161 | NCBI WGS metagenome assembly JADMIO01 (sample SAMN16585339, study PRJNA669376) | soil metagenome | isolation source: Crop rotation soil | place: USA: Cullars Rotation, Alabama | collected 2011 | reverse complement strand
TTTTCATTTCTCTGCTAATGATGCGTTTTCATTTCTCTGCTCAGATGCCTTTTCACTTCTCTGCTCAGATGCCTTTTCATTTCTCTGCTCAGATGCCTTTTCATTTCCCTGCTCATATGCATTCTCGTTTACCTGCTCATATGCCTTTTCATTTCTCTGCTAATGATGCGTTTTCATTTCTCTGCTCAGATGCCTTTTCATTTCTCTGCTCAGATGCCTTTTCATTTCTCTGCTCAGATGCCTTTTCATTTCTCTGCTCAGATGCCTTTTCATTTCTCTGCTCAGATGCCTTTTCATTTCTCTGCTCAGATGCCTTTTCATTTCCCTGCTCATATGCATTCTCGTTTACCTGCTCATATGCCTTTTCATTTCTCTGCTAATGATGCGTTTTCATTTCTCTGCTCAGATGCCTTTTCATTTCTCTGCTCAGATGCCTTTTCATTTCCCTGCTCATGCATTCTCGTTTCCCTACCCATGCTCATACAGGGTGGCCAAAGAGTACTCGCTTTCTCCAGGTTACACAAAAATATTTTCACACAATACCGATCGGGCGAAACGCCCATATCTGCAATTGCCAGATCAAATGTGGGTATTTTGTCCAACCATTTTCCGTGGTTGTGCGGGTTTCTCTAATTGAGTTAAAAGAAAGTAACTTTCTCCTGTACTCTTTAACTTTGGCCACCCTGTATAATTTTAGTGAGACCAAACGGACCGACCAAACAATGCAACCCAATGGAGGAAACCGAGGATTGGGTGATAAAATAATACTAAATTGCAGCAGTTATATTCAATAGGATACAACTAGAAGTTAGTCATACATGCTTTCATTTTCCAATATGGATAATTGTCTGTTACATTTAAACAACAAAAATATAAAATGGATGAAAAATGAAAATGGCGTGTTTGTACTCTCCTATTAAATTAATGCTAGAAATCACATTTTTAGCTTGAATAAACTTATACCTTCCAAAGAGTCTAAACATGAAATATGTAATCTGATCATGCAGATCTACACTTTTTGAAAGGAAACTGCGTCAGGGTCATCATATAACAAAGGGAAGAATTCAAATTATGATAACAATGCTCCTGGAATGAGAAAGCCGGAATTATTGAATTATTAACTTTCGAACAGCAGATTTCTTGAGAGTGAGATACGGCATGGAGTTCCCTCTGATTTTCACTCTTCTTCTTTCTCTATTTTCATTCGGTGAAAGTCAGGTGAGGTTACTTTACTCAAATCCAAGCTTTTAGAATAACTTAAATATAAGCGAAGTTAATAATGAACTTGTTTTTGTCTGCTTTAGGATGCCTATGAAGTTCAAATGAAGCAATTGAATGACAAGCTAAGTAAGCATTAATATAATTAAGCATTCTCATTTAAGCTTCGACTGCATTAGTCTTTTTCCATTTTCCTGTCTGTGATAAATTTTACGCAAACTGACTCTGAAACAGTTTCACATTATTTTTTGGGTCAGATTAGGTAAAAATAATGAATTACTTATTTATTGTTGCTTACAAAAGAAAGGTTATGGGAAAGCTATTTCTTGAGATCAGGCGTTATTGTAAGCAACGAGTTGTCAGTTGTTTACAATAACTATTCCCTAAATTTGAGTTAGGACTGCGTACACGTTTCGCATAGTTTCCGTCACCTTTGGAAACGAAGCGAAATGTAATCTGCCAGTATGCAATAAAACGGGGAAATACATGCACATGTCATGGGAGCATTTGACGATGCAAAATTTCATACTTCAGTTTCTCCAAAGTTTATATGGAAAAGCTAGTTTCAACTGAAAAACCCCACTCTGCCGCGGAGTTCGCAATTGGGCAAATTAGTAAGACTTGATTCGCAATTTAAGAATTTGGGCGTGATGGGACCTCTATTTTGCAAACACCCTGCATGTGCAAAGCAAAGCATGAAAATGATAAGCCAAGGTACCGTTGTTTTAGAAGACGAGGTATCGTTAAGGTTTGAAGTGAAACGTCGTTTCGTATCCGTTTCTAATCTGTAAATTCCCTTTCCTTTTTATTTTTCTGTAGTGGCGTAGCGATCTGCTTCTTCAAAGAAGCCGAAATGAGCATTGGCATTGCTAGTTTAGGTATATTAATAATAACGGGTATTTTTTTCTCCTTAGCTGCTTTGGACAATCAGGTTAGCGCAAATAATGCCAAGAGACAGGAGCTCGTACCCAAAATGTGGGATGAGTTTGGCCGTGCCTGGCAAATGGACAGTGATATGAAGGGGATAATTCAGCAGTACGAAGACTTGAATACTTTAGCTGATAGACATGAAAAACTCAATCTAATGTGGACCAGCAATTTCAACAAAATGGATTCCAATTTTAGGCAAATTAAGAAATCTGTAAACTTCAAAGTCTGCACAGCAAAATATCCTAAAATGCTAGCAGCTACAACACCTAAACCGTATCGATAAGTTTTCAAGGGCATCCAACAATATCCTTACAATAAAATAGATTACGTGACATCATTATTGACAAATTTTGCATGTCACCTTTGACCAGTACTTTTGAAGGTTAATTGAATTAATGAAATTCTTGCACGCGATTATTAAACTGAAGTATCAAGTGCAGTTCTTGGACTAAATATTTTCAGTCTATTTTAATAATGTCACCGGTCACCATGCTTAAAACAGGAGTCTTACTTTCCCTTTTAGTTTTAGTGAGGTCGCAACAAGTAAGATCATTTTAAAATTATGAAATGTTTTATTCTAGACTGATTAATACGGATACTTTCATAGGAAGACCAGACCCAGGCTCAGATTGACAATTCCAATAAACGAATCGGTAAAAATTTCAGTAAATTGAATAAAAAGTAATCATTCATGTCTTTGGATTTTCAGATGCTCTAACTCAAGAATCACAATCAAATCAATATATGGTTAACCGAATTGAGGGAGCGATGAGTTATTTTGATTACGAGCTGGGGGAATACGACAGGAGATCTGGACCAATGAAAACAGCTTTAGCAGACATAAAAAAAGAGCTAGATAAATTAGATATTAACCAAAAAAATTGGGCTAGTAATTTCAAAGTTATGAAATCCAATTTTGAAATTATCAAAAAATGTAAATTTAAGTCTGGTTCTTAATCACACACTTTGTGCAATGTATTCAATGGGATTTTTTTTAAATCTGAGTTTGTACCTCATTTTTGAGACATGGAATCATCTATAATAAAAGCAGGAGAAGAGTCTTTGATGGCCAGCTCAGATTATAATTTCGATTTGTATGAATTAATAGTGAAAATTTGAGTACATATGCTGAAAGTCTTAAATTGATTGCAAGAATTTTAGCTCAAGCAAAACTAAGCTTGGTTTGGTATACATCTCCTGCGCAGGCGCCATAACTTCGAAATCCCAAGTTCAGTTAACAAATGTCAATACTTGAATTGGTAAACTCTGTACTTCGAAGGCTAGAATTTTCATGCAACAAATTGGAACGGAAGCTGAAAAGAATAATTGGACTAATTTGATTGCACGCTACGTTCCTCACCACCTTCAAAAACATTTTAGTCCGTTTAATCAGCTTAGCTCGGCAGTAGATTCCACTGGACCGGTTTGCAATGGAAATTAAAGCACTGATCCCTGTCTTAATTTCCATCTTTCTTAATCTGGACTTCACTGCAAAGGCCGTTGTAATTTTTTGGATACACTAATTTAATAATCATTTCCAGCAAGAAATAATAGTTGTATTCATTGAATTTCAGCACCAACCAGAACTGAACAAGATATCGGATCACTGTCGTACGTCATCAGATAATGTTTTGTTTCATTAAATGAGAACAAGGTAGTTATTAATCCCATTTTCTAGTTTCCCTTCAGAAGACCATGTTTCAAAACAAGCAGGAATTGAGTGACATTACTACTAATTTGGACTACAACCAAGGTATAGTTCAAACCGTAATGGAGGATTTATGGCCAATGGATCAAAAAATAGAAACTTTGAAAAATGTAACTGCTCGATTGAAAAAAGTAAATCAACTTTGGGCTACTAATTTCAAATGCATGAAATCAACTTTCGCTCAACTCTCCAAAAAAGTACTTTGCAAATCCGGAACGGCCAAACTCAGCAGTAATATTGTCGAATAAGCATCTGCAAGTTCATTTATTCGACATATCCTAATATTCAGTAAATAAATTCTATTTTGAAAAACCAGTAATCATTTTGTCGTTTCAATAGTCATCACTCCATGCCGCAATTAAAATATTGTGCCAAATAAATTGAAAAAGAATTAAGCCTAAAATGATCACAGCTGTTTTTGAGGTGGGTGCTCTATCCAATTGCTGAATAGAAGTCTTAGGAAGCTGACGCTATCATTTAGGATCAAGTGCTTGACCGCCGTCTTAATAATTTTAATCCACCAATGTAAAAATGACTAACAGGAAAAGCGACTAAAAAATTAAGCACATAGATTCTATGGATTGGAGTATTTAAGGTCTTTAAAAACATTTAAAAATTCCCGTGGAATTCTTTTTAAAAATGAAAAACAATTCCAATTTTCAAAAAAAAAAAGTTTTTACAAAGGACGCATCCAGCTGCTCTAAGAGTTCCCGATGCTGACACGTATATTATTTAGCATAGCATACGAGATCTCGTATGCTATGATTTTAGTAATGTGTGAAGCCCAATCCGTGTGAGGAAAGGAATCGCCCAGATACACTTAATTCAGAATTGTAGTTTTCTTGTTCACAATTCGGTATGAAGATGCGGATTCATTTTTGCCTTCAACGCAGCTTCCCTTTTATGCACATTGAAAGTATTTCCTCCTGTCACCTTATCAAATTGTTTTTCTGCAGCGTACAGCTCAGAGTCAAATTTTTGCATTTCCTTCTCGTATTTCTCTTTCTGAGTGATAAACTACAAAAGGAAAAGAAAAACGGGGTTTAACTACTGAAGCAATCCAATAAATCAGAGTTTGCAAAGATAACCCTATTCCTTACCGTAGGGTTAATCAGTGTAATATTTCTGCTGATGTCATGAAATGAACCAGCGATTACAGGGCCTGCAGACTGGAGGTAAGAGGTGTGTTCCTGAATAAAATCTTGGGATGTCTTTTCTGCAACCACAAAGTCCTTGGGAATCTCTTCACCTTCAGTTAACTACAGAAACAATATTTTCAGAATTTACCTGAGACCTGAAATCGACACCCTCTCACCAAATAGTAATAACTTTACTAACCTTATCTTCCTCAGCTTCAAGATTCATAAACAAAAGTACCAATTCCTCTAGAATTGGAACTATTTCACGTAGCTGGAATTTTCCTTGGTATGGAGGCGGACCGGAATCAGCATTCATTTTTGGTAACTTGAATCTAATTTGCTTCAGCAGATGTCCATCAGTCTTAAGCCCTTTCACCCAATTGTATAATATGGATTCAAATTTTGTCATGAGATCCGTGTATTCCTTCTCCATTTTACGAACGACATCTCCATACTGCAGAAGTAAAGCAGAGCATGAATGGTGAGAATTATGCATTTACATCTCTTCAATTGATTCTTAAAAATGAAATCCTCATACCTGCTCTTCAATCTCCCTGATTTGTGGAATTAATGCTTCAATCCGTTTCTGTATACTTGCCGGGTCTCCCAACTGACCTTGCTTCACATCTAGGTAGATTTTAATCCTAGCCAGCTCATCATTCATAGGATCTAGTCGGGTGTCAATTAGTTCTATAAACGGGTCCCCACTAGTTACTAGTCTGTGTACCTGGAACAAGGTATATGTGCAACCAATTACTAATTCCTTTATCCTTTTAACAGTCATAAGGTCTACCAAAATTACTTACCGTCTTTTCCACATCTTGCAAAGTTGTAGTCATCTTAAGAAGTCGGTCAATTGCTTCACTGACCTTTGTTGACTCTTCCTCCCCACTCGAAAACTGTAAGAGGTGCTGTGAAATAGTTACTAAAACTAGAAGAGCCGACCGGCTCCAGTTTAATTTCAACAAAAGCATCATACACAGCGTTTTGTAACTTATAGTCGATAAACTAGATCTTATGTACAGGTTAATAAGCTCGTGACATCCTAAATCGAAGGAAGATTAATTTAACAACACGGTTTGGGTTTGACAGACTAGAAAACACCCTAGCACAGCTGACTGACTCTTTTGACGGGCGGTAATATTGTTGTGGGCCGACTCTCCTCCCCCCGTGGTAGCGTCATCTTATTTAAACCTGGGAAGATAAGTCAATTGCTAAATCCTTCATAAACACGGAGATTCTGCACATTTACAGTTTTAGATTCTTTATTTAAATTATCTCATCAGTAAGTTCATCAGTTATTCAAAATCAGGCTACATTTTATTACTTTAACTTTTCTTTGAATTCATTGGTACACTACAACTACGTGCACTTTGAAATAAAATGCTATTAATTATCATTGTTAATTAATAATCCTAAGGCGAATACTAAATTAATAATCAAATCAAGTTCTTTAATACGCACCTCCACTTCTTAAAAATGTAGCAGCCATTGCTAGGCCATTTAACACCCACGCTTACATTTTACCCGGCTTTTGCGTTGCCAGTATTAAAAAATGCTGAAAGTAAGTTATAATATGATTTCATGAAACTAGGATAGTAGGGCAACTTGAAAATGCAGATATAAGGAAGTTAGGTAATTGCCAAGGTCACATGCGATTAAAATTAATAGAAGCAGATTATGTTGAGTTAAATCTCTGACATAAGTATATTTTTTGCTATATTCTATGGAGCTAGCATTATGGACGTGTGTAGAAGGAATGGCTAACTTAAAGTAAACATGAGATAATTTAGAGGATTGAAAGTGATAAGTATTAATCTAGCTTAAACACAGAAAGACTAACTACCTTTTTACTAAATTTTAGTCAGTAGAAATCTTAGCGTCAATTCGTTTAGTCGTTTCTTTCGTTAGTTTCGTTAGTCGTTTTTAGCGTTTAGTCAATTCAGAATGCAGTGCTTTCCTATACTAACTCTTAGTTTGGTTGTTTCAATACTAGTAATTGGAAAGTCAGAAGGAGCCAACATCTTATTTTTCCATCAAATTGGATCCTACTCCCATCGAGTAGCAGTATGGCCTCTCGTGGAAGAACTAGCTGCCCGTGGACACAACGTTACATTTCATGCCCTTTTCCCGCCGAAATCCTTGGCCAATCCAAACGTGACAGAATTTTGTCCTACAGGACTGGAAGACATCTGGGCAGACCCGGTAATCCAACCGGATGGATCTGTGGTACTGAAGGAGTATAATTTCATTGACGTGAGATTGAAAGGGGGTCGGGTGGCTGCACTGAAAGACATGTTGTTTTTTCACGAAACCACAACAATGAATGCATGTGAAACATTCTTAGCCCATCCAGAAACCCAAGACTTCCTACAGAATAATCACTACGACCTTGTTGTAATTGACGCCCTGTATAATGAGTGTGCGTACGGAATCGCTCATAAATGGGGGGCCAAGACTATACTATATTACACCGCACACCCGAGTGGGGCTTGGGCACCTGATCCCTTGGGATTCCTAGATACAGGTGAAACATCCTGGATTTCGGATTTGTGTTTTCCGTTTCAAATGCCACTGTCTTTTTCCAATAGAGTGGTGAATACGCTAATTGCGACTTACATGAATTTGCAGAAGGAATGGTACTACTATCCACACATCACGGAATTATTTAAAAAATACTTGGGTGTAGAGGATTTTCCATCACTTTCCAATTTAGTCAAGAATACGGATCTTGTGTTTTACAACAGCCATTTCAGTTTCGATCAGGCGCGCTCATTACCTCCCATGTTCGTTCCAGGTAAGTGGAGCTCTAAAAAGTTCGTAGTCGCTTCTTTTTAAATCGAAATTAGAACTATCGATCGAACTAATATCCAACGAATAGAATTTTAATTTCAAAAGAAAAAAATTCAGTTGGCCACTGTACTTGTTTTATGCAATTTTGATGTGAAGGGGCTATTTTTTATTTTCAGTCCCCGCGCTGCATGCATGGAAGAAAACAGGAAGCGTAAAAAAATCCATACCACAGGTAAAATTACATTTCACTTCTGATTTCTACTTTACATTAATAATAAATTAATGTAAAGTATCATATTTCGAGACAGCCGATTAAATTAATTTGTTGTCTCGAAACATAAACCATGTCAACCGAATCTCAGTTGTACGATCTTTATATTCTCGCTTTCTATTTCTAAGCGTGCAATTGGAATTTGAAGTTGAACGTTCTTAGTTGTGATTCAAGAAATTTTGTAAAAATAAACAATTAGGGTTCGATTAACAAATTATCTAGTATAAGTATCTAGCTTTAAGATATTTATCCTATATGTAGGAAATGGCAAACTTTATTGATTCAACTGGAGAAGATGGGTTCATTTACGTTAGTTTTGGATCAGACGCAGACCTGTCCAAAGCAAGACCGGAGTTCCAACAAATTTTCTTGGACGTATTCTTTAAAAGCAAAGCTAACTTTGTATGGAAGCGTTCGCAGCCTACTGAAGCACCCAGAAAAAATGTTTATACTTCCGAGTGGATGCCACAGCAAGAAATTCTAGGTTACAATTTTTAAAGGGAGTATGCCTGGACGTCAAGATAAACTTCCTAAAATTTTGGATTGGATGAATTTCAGCTTCACCTAAATGTCGAGGATTCATAGGCCACGGAGGACTCCTTGGTGTCCAAGAAGCACTGCTCAATGCGGTTCCCATGATTGTCTTACCAGTTTTTGCAGAGCAAGAGTACAATGCACTCAGAATCCAGACAAGTGGTAGAGGGATACTAATCGATCCTGTAGACCTTACAAGGGAAAACTTAGACAACGCCATTAATAAAATCCTGACCAAAAAGTCGTGAGTTCAAAAAAGATATTGGAATCCTATCCATTTATTAATAGTAGCTTACCCGCAGGTATAAGGAAAATAATGTCAAAGCCAGAAGTTTATTATTGGATCGGATGAATAGTCCCCTGGAAACTGCAGTATTTTGGACAGAATACGTTCTGAGAAACGATGACCTCTCATCTCTCAGACCATTGAAAACAAAGCACCATTACTGGTTCCAAGTCCATCTCCTCGATGTATGGACTTTTATATTCTCTACTGTAGGCTTTGTAATCTTTAGCCTCATTTTTATTTTGAGGAAAATCTTAAATTCATGCTTACGCACAAACAATTCCAAATTAAAATTAAAGAAAAACTAAAAGAATAACATTTGATTTCCGTAAATAAAAAATTTGTATAATCAGTCAGAACCCTACTGTGCCTCCATTTTGCTTTGTAAACCCTAGTTACACTCGTACTGTTTAGAAAAGCGAGTGTGGCTATACATGAGTGGAGGCACAATTGTGATTACAAGCGTAATCTTGTGGCAACTTGATTCTTTGGGATGCTGAAAGACTTTTTAAGTCAATGTTTACACAAAAAGCCAAACGTTGAAGTTAAGAAGAAATAAAATTTAAAAATTAAGGCAATGCAACTCCATTTTTGAAAAATTTCTCTCTAGTAAAGTTGTAGACTCCATAAAAATTCGCAAAGTGATTATCGTACAAAAAAATGCCTTTGTAAAAAATAGTCCACTTCAAAGTTAGAGGAAGTAAAAGTAAAAGCAAAATGTTTAACTTAATTTCGAAAAAATAGCAGGATGTGAAATAAGCAGAAAGCTATCCAAATGAATGATTAGTTGGCTAAACAACGCAAGTGAGACGAATTTAAGGCGTTTGCCCACGGAGGTCTCTTGATTTAACTTGTCATTTATTTAGGGTAGTTGGATCAGCGAAGTTACTTTACAGCAGCTCTTTCCGAAAGTTGTAGTTTCTTGTCAGTGTTTCTAGTACTATTTAGAAGTTAAAATATTGGGAAGAACTAATATTCTACTGCTGTATCCAATCGGATGCTACTCTCATCGTATGGTGCCTATAATAGCTTTCGATTCGCGGTCACAACCAGTGCTGCAACCAAAATTTGATGCAAAACGTTTCAAAATCGTCTAAAATGTGACTATTTAAATATTTAACAAAGCAGAGGATGCAAGTCTTAATGCATGGTGACCGTTCTATGGGGAAATCCTTTTTGGCGGGCGTATGATTTTGCCGCTACTACTTGTCCGGTTGCGGTAGAATGGACGGGTCGACGACGAAGCGTTGGCAAGCCCTAATTCTAAAAGCTGGATAAATTTAAAAAAAAAAATTTGAGGCGAAAACTGGAGAATCCGTATTCCGTTACACAAAAATTTCTTGCGAAACGTTTCGTAATCTTGAAAAACCTGAAAACAATTCAAAAACTTAAAAAATTCAAGCAAAATATGCAAGTGTTGCTTCACGGAGACCTTTCCATGCGGAAACGTATTTTGTATGTATTTCGGTTGGTGTCTGATTTCGAAGCTACCGCTTGTCCGGGTACGGTAGAATGCACGGGCCGACGAAGAACCTCTAAAATCTAAAAGCTAAGCAAAATTAAAAACTATTTCTAAAAGTCCAAATTGGGGATGAGCCTTGCATTCCAAGAATAAAAATTCATTGAAATAATTGAAAAGATTTATTGTAAAAACGCATTCAGTAAAAAAATTGGCTATTAGTACACAAATTAAAAACTAAAAAATGAGAATCTATTTTTCGATTTTGTGTGATACTTTATTTGCAGATAGTTGATAATGCCATAGAAGTGAACGTTTAACTTTTGTGAAGCGGTAGACTCCAGTTAATTATGGTGACTTTTTAAATTGGAAAAATACCACCACGTGAAATCACATTGATTCGCCTGAACGCTAATCAATTTACTGATAAATGCTAATCTAGCCAGTTAAACAAGGAAGGTGAGATGCATTTAATACATTTCCACTTCAGACTTTTAGTTAAGTCTTTTCGTCCAATTTCTAATTTAGTTGCCGGTAGTTGATCGTCGAAGTTAATACTATTGATGAGCATTCGGCTCTTAAAATAATTTAAAATGAACCGGAATACTAAAATTTATATTTTCTTGACTGTGTTTCTAGTACTCGGAATCGGGAAGTCAGAAGGAGCTAATATTTTATTTTTCCATCAAATCGCATCCTACTCGCATCGAGTAGCAGTATGGCCCCTCCTGGAAGAACTTACGAATCGGGGCCACAACGTCACATTCCATAGCATCTTCCCTCCAAAATCTCTAGCCAATCCAAAAATAAGGGAATTCATGCCAAAAGGGATTGAAGAGATCTGGAAAATAGAAGTTACACAGGACGATGGAACTGTCGTTCAGAAGGATTTGAATATGATTGAATTGGCTTTGGAAGGAAGCTGGTTCCAAACAGACCTGTTCCTCTTACCGGTTGTTGCCCTTCAAGCATGTCAAAAGTTTCTATCCTACCCGGAAACCCAGGAATTTGTCAAGAATAATCATTTTGACCTAGTAGTAGTTGACATGCTTTTTAACGATTGTGCGTATGGGCTTGCTCACAAATGGGGTGCCAAGACCATATTGTACTACACCTCTCACCCAAGTGGGGCATGGTCGCCCAATCCCTTAGGATTCTTGGACATGGGTGAAGCATCGTGGATTCCAGATATCTACAACCCAAGTGCAATGCCCATCAATTTCTTCAACCGAGTGATTACGACGCTCATAGAAACTTTTATGCATCTCCAGAAGGAGTGGTACTATTATCCAGGATTGACAGAATTATTTAAGGAAAAGTTGGATGTACCAAATATCCCTCCTGTGTCGGATCTTGTCAAAAATACGAGCTTAGCTTTTTACAATAGTCATTTCAGTGAGGAGCATGCGCGCTCATTGCCACCCATGTACATCTCAGGTAAAATTGAATTTTCCTTAGTAAAAGCTACACTTACTAGCTAATTGGCCTGCAGTTTGAGCTGCCATTAGTTCACTAGTAAATAATTAGTTGTTAAATTAACGTCAGGTTGCTAATTAAATAATGAAAAGGATAGATCCCTTGTTGAAGAAAAAAATTCATAGTTTCTTAAAAGCAGACCTATAAACTTCCGGTTTCCATTATTCAGTAATTCATTCACTCAACTTTAGTTGAACCAGTTAACACAGGATGATCTATGCCGAATTTCGGTTTTCGGGGTTCAAATGATTTTGAGCACTACAGTCCATGTCAATTTCGAACTCCATTTTCATGAAAAGTATTTTTACAAACCGTTTGGCCGAAGACCTCCACGATAACTGGTAGTTTCAGCTACGCTAATTCTACAAACAATTTTTTCTTTTCAGTGCCAGCTTTGCATGTATGGGATAAAAAAGTGAAGCCATTGCCTCAGGTAAGTAATTGACTTCTTTGGAATTTTCAAAAATTCTAAAAAAAAAAAAACTTCTGCATCTGTGGATTCATTTTTACAGGCTATGGCAGATTTCATTGAGTCAACAGGAGAGGATGGATTTATTTATGTTAGTTTTGGATCAGAGGCAGACCTGTCCAAAGCACCACAGGAATTCCAAGACATTTTCCTTGACGTATTTTTCAAGAGCAAAGCTAACTTTGTATGGAAGAGGACCCAACCTACTGTATCCCCTTTCCAGCACATTGGGATCCTAAGCTTAGAATTCCACGTGGACAAGTTGTCGCGGCCGCTTCTATAGTGTCACCTAAATACTAGTGACTCCAGCGTAACTGGACTGGCCACAGTTAGGCCGCAAATGTAATCACACTGGCTCACCT
>JADMIO011367299.1_pt1 | contig 12645 bp, 16 predicted proteins | sample 8958161 | NCBI WGS metagenome assembly JADMIO01 (sample SAMN16585339, study PRJNA669376) | soil metagenome | isolation source: Crop rotation soil | place: USA: Cullars Rotation, Alabama | collected 2011 | reverse complement strand
CTATCAAAGCTATATTTTCACATCGACCAATCCCGGCGGCCACAGCTCCCGCCCGCGGCCGGACAATGCGATCTACGCGCTCGCCCACACGCTCGACCGGCTGGAGCAGTTCCGTTTCGAGCCGATGCTGAACGAGACCACCCGCGCCAGCCTCGCCCATCGCGCGGAAACCGCGGATGCGCCGCTCGCCGCCGCGATCCGCCGATGGCTCGCCGATCCGAACGACGGCGCCGCGGCCGATATCGTCGAAGCCTCGCCCACCGAAGTCGGCGTCACCCGCACGCGCTGCGTCGCGACGCGGCTGGAGGGCGGCCATGCCGACAATGCCCTGCCCAACCTTGCCCGCGCGACGGTCAATTGCCGGATCTTCCCCGGCGTCGATCCCGCCACCGTGCTGACGACATTGCGCCAGCTCGGCGCGCCCGACCATGTCACGGTGGAGCCGGTGGAGATTGCCCGGCCGACCGACGCCTCGCCGCTCCGGCCCGACGTGGTCAACGCTTACACGGCGGCAGTGCGGGCCCGCCATCCGGGCGCCGCGATCGTGCCCGACATGAGCACGGGCGCGACGGACGGCCTTTATTTCCGGGCGCGGGGCGTGCCCGTCTACGGCGTCGACGGCTCCTGGATCGTCACTCCGGTGGATGAGCGCGCGCACGGCCGCGACGAACGGCTGCCGGTCCGCGCCTTCTACAACGATGTCGATCACTGGACCGATCTGATCCGCCGCCTGGCGGGCTGAGCGGCGCCTTATTGCTGGCCGGGGGCTTCCGCTGGCGTGCCCTCGCCCGCCTCCGCCGCCTGCCCCTCGGGGGGCGTGCATTGCCAGCGGAAAGCGGCCGAATCCGGGTTCTCGCGGGTCGCCTCGCAGGCCGCGCGGACGGTGCTCCCTCCGTCGCTGACCTCGACGAAGCCGGTCATCTTGTTGTCGTCCTGCCGGTTGAGATCGACCGACACGACCTGGGCACCGTTGCGGGTCAGGCTCTGACGGATCTCGTTCTCCATCGAATCGAGCATCCCCTGATCGACGATCTGCAGGCAGCGCGCATTGTAGCGGCTGGTGTCGCCCTCGCGCCGCGCGGTGCAGTTGAAGCGCATCGTCTGCCCGTCCGGCTTGCGCACGGTGGCGGTGCCGCTGAAGCTGTTGTCGCCCTGCTTCGTCATCGCAACATCCTGCGGCTGGCCGTTGTTCGACACGGCCTCGCGCACGAGATTGTCGACGAACGCCTGCTCGTTCTGCGTGCAGCCCGCAACCAGCGCCCCGACAAACAGCAAGACCATGACCTTCATGAACACCCCTCCATCCGCACGCCGCAAATTGGCGCGGGTGAAGAATTCGGTGCAAAATGCGATTCGCGCAAGCCTGCGTCAGCGTCACGCCTGCTCGGCGGCAGCGGCTACGAAGGCCGACGCAGAAAAAACGCAGCCCCCGAGGAAAAAAGTGCGAGGGCGGTGGAACCAATAAGGGCGGACCTCGTTAAACAGCTCGGATAGTGACCTTTTGCCCCCCCGCTCTCGCTATCCAGAACATGAGCCCGGACGCGCCAACCTCCCCCCCCCCGGTAGCGCGCCCGGGCTCAACTTCTTTTATTTCCAGACATTTGACACTGCGGCGGATCGTTCCGGCGTGGATCGTATCGCCCTGGCGCGACGGCCGGGAACCGAACCGGCCAAAGAACATTACCTGCATCAATGGCGCGGCGCGGCTTCCCGTTGCGGCGCCCGGTTCAGGAGACTCCCCATGAAGAAATTCTTTGCGATGCTGGCGCTCACCACCACGTTGATGACCGTTGCCGCCTGCAACACCGTGCGCGGCGCGGGCCGCGACGCCCAGTCCGCCGCCAATGCGGTCGACAACCAGATGTAGGGTTCCTCTCTTTCAGAGGATCAGAGGAACTGAGGCGCCTTTCGGGGCGCCTCTTTTTTATGCGTCGGGCGCGGCCTCGGCGGCGGCGGCGCGGGACCGCCTCTTCTCGGTGAACCAGATCGCGATCAGCGAGAATTCGTAGAGGAGCAGCAGCGGCACGGCGAGCAGCAGCTGCGAGATCACGTCGGGCGGCGTTAGCACGGCGGCGATCACGAAGGCGATCACGATCGCGTAGCGCCGCCCCTTCTTGAGCTGCTGCCGCGTCACCAGGCCCGCCGTTTCCAGCAGCATCAGCAGCACCGGCAGCAGGAAGGCGATGCCGAAGCCGAACAGGAAGCGGGTGACGAAGGAGAGGTAGTTGCCGATGCCGGGCAGCGCCTCGGCATGGGCACCGCCGATATCTCCCTGATAACCCAGCAGGAAATGCAGCGCGAGCGGCATGCAGATATAATAAGCGAGCGCCGCGCCTGCGATGAACAGGAAGGGCGTCATGATCAGGAAGGGCGCGAACGCCTTCTTCTCCTTGGAATAAAGCCCCGGCGCGACGAACCGCCAGATCTGGTTGGCGATGATCGGGAAGGAGATCATCAGGGCCGCGAAGAAGGCGACCTTGATCTCGGCGAAGAAGGCCTCGAAGATGCTGGTGTAGATCAGGCGGGGGCCGCCCGGCATATTCTCCATCGCCTTGACGAGCGGCTGGGCGAGAAAGCCGAAGATCGGCCGCGCCTGCCACAGGCACAGGCCGAAGGATACGGCCAGCGCCGCCACGCACCAGAGCAGCCGCCGGCGCAATTCGATCAGATGGTCGAGCAACGGCGCCTTGCTGCCGTCCAGCTCCTCATTCTCTTCCGCGCGGACGTCGCTCATGACTCTTCATCCCTGGCGGCGGGCGCGGCCGGCGGCGCGACGGGGGCTGCCTTGGCCGGAACGGATGGCGCGGCGCCGCCGGGCACTGCGGCACCGTTACGCCGGGGCGGCGCCTTCGGGCGATTGGCATTGGGACGGACGGTCCGCCGCGCCGGCGCGGGCTTGGGCGCGATGTCGGTGGGCTCGGGCCAGGCCTCGCCATAGGCCGCCGCGCCATAATCCGGCTCGCCCTTGGGAGGCCAGTCCTCCTGCCCCACCGGCTCGGGCTGCGCGGGCAGCATGGGATGCTCGCGCATGATCTTCTCGTTGTCCGCCTTCCACTTCTTTTCCATGTCGGCCAGCTCGGATTCGCGGATCATCGTGTCCACACCCGAGCGGAAGTGGCGCGCCATGCCGCGCGCCTTGCCGACGAAATTGCCGATCGTGCGCATGACGCGCGGCAGATCCTTCGGCCCGATCACCACAAGGGCGACGACCGCAATGATCAGCAGCTCGCCGGAATCGATACCGAACATTGTGCCCCTTCCCGGTTACGGGCGGTCTTCAGGCCTGACGGCGATCCGCCTCGGGGGCCGGGGCGGCGGCAGGCTCGGCCGGAGCGGCAGCCGCGGCGGGCGTCACCGGCGTTGCGGGCGGCGGCACGGCCTGGGCGGTCCGCTCGGCGGTCAGCCGGCGCTGCTCGGCTTCCTCGTCCTCGCTCATGCCCTTCTTGAAATTCTTCAGGCCCTTGGCGACATCGCCCATCATGTCGGAAAAGCGTCCCTTGCCGAACAGGAGGAGGACGACAAGGCCGACGATCAGCCAATGCCAGATGCTGAAACCACCGCTAAACATTTAGAATCTCCCAGTGCCGAACCTGAATCTAGGCGTCTTCGGCGTCAGTTTCCAGTTCGACCTCGTCATGGTCCTCTTCGGAGCCCTCCAGGCCGAGCCTTTCGAGCGCCGTATCGACCGGATCGAGCAGCCCCGCCGCCTTCAGATCGTCGATCCCCGGCAGGTCCCGCCGGCTGGTAAGCCCGAAATGTGAAAGAAATTCGTGCGTGGTCGCATAAGTCAGCGGCCGGCCTGGCACCTCGCGCCGCCCGGCGGGACGGACCCAGCCCGCCTCCATCAGCACATCCAGCGTGCCCTTGGAAATCTGTACGCCCCTGATCGCCTCGATCTCGGCGCGGCTCACCGGCTCGTGATAGGCGATGATCGCCAGCGTCTCGACCGCGGCGCGGGAAAGCTTGCGGCTCTCTTCCCGCTCGCGGCGCAGCAGATGGGCGAGATCGGCGGCGGTCTGGAAATGCCAGCGCCCGCCGCGCTCGACCAGCTCGACGCCGCGCCCGGCATAATGGGCCTGCAGTTCGGCAAGCGCGGCCTTCACGTCCGCAGTCTCGCCGACATAGAGCGCGATATCGGCGGCGGTCATCGGCTCGGCGGCGGCGAACAAGGTCGCCTCCACGGCGCGGATGTCGTCGGAAAGCTCGATCATGCGGCCCTCACATAGAGCGGCTCGAAAATCCCGTCCTGCTGGAGCGAGATCTTGCCCAGCCGGGCCAACTCCAGCGTCGCGACGAAGCTGGAGGCCAGAGCGGACTTGCGGAATTCCGGATCCTGCGTCGCTGGCAGGAAGCTTTCCAGCCTTGTCCATTCCACGCGCGTGCCGATCATCGTCTCCAGCCGGGTGATCGCCTCGTCCAGGGTCATCACCGGCCGCCGCGCGATGACGTGCACCGACGGCTCGGTGCGCGCGCGGACGATTCCGTAGGCGGAGATGAGATCGTAGAGATCGGCCTGCCACACCGATTTGCGCAGGACCTTGAGACCCTCCGGTGCCGGCCGCAGGAAGACGTCGCGCCCGATCCGGTCCCGCCCGATCAGCCGGGCGCCCGCCTCGCGCATCGCCTGCAGGCGCTGGAGCCGCAGCTGCAGCCGCATCGCCAGCTCCTCCGGCGAGGGATCGACGGTCGGATCCTTGGGCAAAAGGAGGCAGGATTTGAGATAGGCAAGCCAGGCCGCCATCACGAGATAGTCAGCGGCGATCTCGAGCCGGAGCTGCTTCGCATCGTGGATGAAGGCGAGATATTGCTCGACCAGGGCAAGGATCGAGATCTTCGAGAGATCGACCTTCTGGTTGCGCGCGAGCGTCAGCAGCAGGTCGAGCGGCCCTTCCCACCCGTCCAGATCGAGCGTCAGCCGCTCGGACTCCGCTGCGGCGGGCCCGGTCTCCAGCTCGAAATCGTCGTCGGATTCGCTCATTGCCGCGAGATTAGGAGCCGAAACCGGCGGAGTCGAAGGGCAAAGCGGACTTTTCCACAAGTGCGTTCAGCTTCGGGCCATGCGGCGGCGGGCAGAAGCGGCGTTATGAAAACCCTTCCCATTCTCGCCGCCGTCGCCACGGCCCTGCTGACCGCTTCCGTTGCCGACGCGCGCGCGCGCATCGCCGATCCCCGGCGCGGGCCCAATGCCGGCCCGCCCGCCGATTGCCCGCTGACCGTCGGCTTCTCCAGCTATGGCGCCGGCATCGACCGCCCGGCGCGCGTCAATATCGAGCGGCTGCTGCGCAACGACCGGAGCGTGCGCACCTTCACCACGCACCCCTGGGGTCGCGAGGGCGAGGTGACGCTTTGCGTCCGCACCCGCACCAATGGCGACGCCGTCCGCCTCTCCCGCCGCATCCGCGCGATGATCCCGGCCCGCCCGCGCGGCCCGATCAACGTCGAGCTGCCGGGCATGCGGCGCTACTGACGACGCGACAATCCTAGAGAACCGCCGCCAGCGCCTCGCGCAACGTCGCCATGTCGGTCACGAAGCGCGTGGCCATTGCCACATCGTCGAGCCCGGCCGCGTCCGTCACCTGGCCCATGGAAAGGCCGATCCGGAGCGTCGCGCCCCAGCGGCCGTCTGCCAACCGCACGCATTTCACCGGCTGGCCGACGCGGACGCCGGCAAGCGCCATCGCCTTGTGCCAGGCCTGCGCATCCTCGAAGCTCGCGCCGCCGGGCTTCAGTGCCGAGAGATCGAGCGTCGAGAGCGTGCGCATCTCAATCGGATGGGTGTCTGCATCCTCCACATGGCCCGGCGGATAAGGGGCCACGCGGCGGGCGGGCGTGGGCTCGACGATCTGGCTGCGGACGGCGGCATGGAAGGCGTGGATCACCCGCCAGACATCGTCGACGGCCAGCGCCTGGAAACGCTCCAGCTCGAACAGGCTCGCCTCCAGCCGCAACAGCAGGCCGATATTGACCGTCTCCGGCAGGATTTCGGCGCCCGGCCAGCCCGCGGGCCATTCGGCGCGGCGGAAGATGGTGGCGAGGCCTTCGGGCAGAGCGGGCGCGCGCGCGGCCAAAGCCGGGGGCACCAGCGCGAAGCCGCTGAACGGCGGGCCGCCCATGAACTTGGAGCCGGTGATGAAGACGATCGCGTCCCGGGCCAGATAGTCGTTCACCGCCGCGCTGGTGATCCGCGCCTGGCAGGCATCGACGACCAGGGTCGCGTCATGCCCGTGCGCCGCGCGCAACGCATCGACATCGTCGAGCCCGGGGAGGATCAGGCCCGTCTTCGAGCCATGGACGATATGGACGAGGCTGTGCCGGCTGGCGGCACTGGCGGCGGCGATGGACTCATCCATCCGGGCCGCGATCTCCGCCGAATCCCGGACCCGGCCGTCGCGGTCACGCACCGGCACGTCGAGCAGGTCGACAATCGTGTCGCCCAGACCACGCACCGGCTGGCCAGGCGCGACCGGCACGCAAAGCGCGGTCTCGCTGGCGAAATAGCGGCCATGCGCGCTGTAGATGCAGCCGCTCCCCACCTCGTCCGCGCCAAGCAAAACGGCGTTGGTCCCGCCCGGCGCGCGCCCGGCGACCAAAGAGAGGGCGACATATTCAAGGTCGGTGCCCGACGGCGCGAAGACGATCGCGACCTCGTCCGGCACGTCATAAGCGGCACGGATGCGCCCGCGTATCGCCTCCAGCCGCGCCGCATAGAGCGCGGGCACGGGCGCAGCGCCAATCTCCGCCAGCACCTCTTCCACCCGCGCGAAGGCGGCGGCGCTGATGTCGTTGGCGGTGGAGGAGGCGTAGGCGAGAACGTCGCTCGGCCGCGGCGCGCTATAGTAACGGTTGAGCCCGGTCTGCGGATCGAGGACGATGCGGGCGTCGCAGCCCCCGGTCATCAACTGGACCGCGTCCGCTTTCTCAACGCAAATGGACATCAATCCTGCTGCACCTTGCACACGCATCGCCACCCGACTAACGCCGCTGCCATATCGGCTGGTGCGGCAGCGGAACAGGGGCCGCCCGGCTCTTTTTTGTATCAGAAAGTCGCAAGCTCCCGTGTCCATATCCCGCATCGAACCGCGCACGATCCCCGCCGAGGCGAAGGAAAGGCTGCGGATCATGTTCATCGCCAAGCACGCCAAATGGGCGGGCGGCCTCCATCCCGACGACGGCAACCATGCCCTCTACCATGTGGAGACGCGCGAGGTTCTCGAAGGGCTGGGGCTGAATCTGGTGCTGGAGGACAATTACGAAGCCCTGTTCGAAAAGCCGGACGTGGATTTCGTCTTCCCGCTGCTCAATCGCGGCGGCTTCCTGAACAGCGAGATGATGCTGCCCCTGCTCTGCACGCGGCTGGGCCTGCCCTATCTCGGCGCGACCCCGATCCTGCGCGGCCTGGCCGACGACAAGCATCTGACCAAGCTCTGTGCCGCCGCCCGCGGCGTGCCGACCGCGCCCTGGGCGATCTACCGGAACGGCGCCCCCGTCACGCAGGATCGCTGCCCCGCCGGCACGCGCATGGTGATCAAGCCCAACGCCTCCTCGGCGAGCTGGGGCGTGCAGGACGCGCATGACTGGGCCGGCGTCGAAGCGGCGGTCGCCTCCATCCATAGCGAGGGCCATGACGCGATCGTCGAACCCTTCCTCAACGGCAGCGACGTCGAGGTCCCGGTCATCACCATCGACGGCGTGCCGACGGTCATGCCGATGATGCTGTTCGAGCAGGCCGATCCCACCCACTTGCGCACCTATTACGAGAAGCGCGACCTGGTGGAGCGGGCCAGCAAGTACGAACTGGTGCCGTTCGACGATGCCGATTGGGTGCCGCGGATCGCCGAACTGACGCTGAAGATGGCCGGGGAGTACCGCCCCTTCGATTATGGCCGCTTCGAATTCCGCTTCGACCGCGAGACCGGCACGCTCAATTTTCTCGAGGTGAACCTGCAGGCGAACCTGTGGTCGCAGAAGGTCTACGGCCGCTCCGCCGTGCTTGCCGGCATGACCCAGTCGCAGCTGATCGAGACCATTCTCTACGAGGGCCTGAGCCGCCACGGCCTGCTCTGACCGGGAGCATTTGATTTGCATCATTTGCACCGGCAGCGTTGCACCCCGGCGCGGCGATGCCTAATTGCGCCCCACCCCCCGCGCCACGGCGACACGGCCGCGCGCATCCCTCGAAAGAATCGAGAAGGCCTCCCCTCGTGACGACGATCGAACCGAGAACCATTCCGGCGGCGGACAAGGATCGCCTGCGCATCCTGTTCATGGCCAAGCACGCCTTGTTCGGCGGCGGCATGCACCCGGAGGACGGCAACCACGCCATCTATCATCACGAAGTGCGCTCGACGCTGGAGAGCCTGGGGCTGAACCTCAGCCTCGCCAACAGCTACACCGCCCTGTTCGAGCGGCCGGACGCCGATTTCGTCTTCCCGCTGCTGAACCGGGGCGGCTTCCTGAATTCGGAGATGATGATCCCGTTGCTCTGCAACCGGCTCGGCCTCCCCTATCTTGGCGGCAGCCCGATCGTGCGCGGCCTCGGCGACGACAAGCATCTTTCCAAGCTGGTCGCGCGCGACGCGGGCGTGCCGACCGCGCCCTGGGCGATCTTCCGCCGTGGCGCCCCTGTCGATCCCGCCACCGCGCCGCCCGCGACACGCTGGGTGATCAAGCCCAACGCTTCGTCCGCCTCCTGGGGTATTTCGGACGCGACCGACCATGCGGGCCTCGTCGCCGCGATTGCCGGGATCCACGATCAGGGCCATGACGCGATCGTCGAGCCCTATCTGGGCGGCTATGACGTGCAGATCGCCTTCATCACCGTGGACCGGCCGGTGATGCTGCCGATGCTGATCTACGAGCGCTCCGATCCCCAGAAATTGTGGACCTATTACGAGAAGCGCGATCTCGTGCAGAATAACGAGAAGTCCACGCTGAAGCGCTTCGACGACCCCGAATGGGCGCCCGTCATCGCGGCTCATGCGGCGACGGTCGCGCGCGCCTTCGAGCCGTTCGACTATGGCCGGATCGAGTTCCGGCTGGACCGCGAGACGGGCGAGGCGAACTTCATCGAGATCAACCTCAACTGCAATCTCTGGTCGGAGAAGGTGGTCGCCAAGGCGGCGGCCGCGGCGGGCTTCAGCCACGGGCAGCTGCTCGAGACCCTGCTCGCCGAAAGCATGCGCAGACAGGGGCTGCTGGGGCGCTGATCGCGAACATTGCTTTTTCGCAATGTTCGGCGCGCATGGTTGCGCCTGTAACCTGCACGTGATTAGCGAGACCCCATGCCCCAGCCTTTCACCGTCATCGTCCTGGCCGCACAGCGCGGCGGCAGGCTCGACCCGCTCGCCGCCGAGGCGGGGGTCACCCACAAATGCCTGGTGCCGATCGGCGGGCGGCCCTTGCTCGCCCATGTGCTCGCGGCGCTTGGCACGGTGGACGGCATCGCCTCGATCCGCATCTCGGTAGAGGACGGCGCGGCGGACAGGCTTCGCCCGATCGCCCTGCTGTCCGGGCTGCCGGTGAGCTTCGTGACCGCCGCCGACAATATCGCCGACAGCGTCTATGCGGCGGCCGACGGCGCCGAGGGCCCGGTGGTGATCACCACCGCCGACAATGTCCTGCTGACCGCCGGCGCGGTGCGGCAGGTGGCGGACCGGCTGCTCGCCGGCGACGACGCCGTGGTCGCTCTGGCCCGCAAGGAGGATATCCTCGCGGCCCACCCGCAGGCGCAGCGCAATTTCTACAAGTTCCGCGACGGCGGGTTTTCCAACTGCAACCTCTACGGCCTGTCGCGCGCCGGCCTGCGCGCCGCCGAGGCGTTCCGCGAGGGCGGGCAATTCTTCAAGCATCCGATGCGGATCGCCCGGGCGTTCGGCCTCATCAACCTCATCGTCATGCGCTACGGTCTGGTTTCGACCGAGGGCGCGATGAAGCGGCTCGGCAAGCGCTTCCGGATCAAGGCGTCGCGCGTGATCCTGGCCGACGGCGCCCATGCCGTCGACGTCGACAATCGCCGCACCTACGACATCGCCGCGATGCTGCTGGAAAAACGCGCCGCCTGAGGTTGAGCCGAAGCGCATGAGCCGCTATCGCCCGCTCAACCGACGGGGAAGAGCGCATGGCTGAATTCACGCTTCCGAAGAACAGCAAGATCAGGAAGGGCAAGGCGGTCGCCGCCCCGTCCGGCGCCACGCGGACCAAGAAGTTCAAGGTCTACCGCTACGATCCGGACAGCGGCGAGAACCCGCGCTACGACACTTATGAGGTCGATCTGGACAGCTGCGGGCCGATGGTCCTCGACGCCCTCATCAAGATCAAGTCCGAGCAGGATCCGGGCCTGACCTTCCGCCGCTCCTGCCGCGAGGGGATTTGCGGCTCCTGCTCGATGAACATGGCCGGCAAGAACGGCCTGGCCTGCACCACCGCGATCGAGGATCTGAAGGGCGAGGTGCGGATCACCCCGCTGCCGCACATGGACGTGATCAAGGACCTCGTCCCCGATTTCACCCATTTCTACGCGCAATATGCCTCGATCGAGCCCTGGCTGAAGACCAAGACGCCGACGCCGTCGGGCAAGGAGCGCCTGCAATCGCCCGACGACCGGTCGAAGCTGGACGGCCTCTACGAGTGCATCCTGTGCGCCTGCTGCTCGACGAGCTGCCCGAGCTATTGGTGGAACAGCGACAAGTTCCTCGGCCCGGCCATCCTGCTCCAGGCCTATCGCTGGCTCGCCGACAGCCGCGACGAGTTTGCGGGCGAGCGGCTCGACGAGCTGGAGGATCCGTTCCGCCTCTATCGCTGCCATACGATCATGAACTGCGCGAACGTCTGCCCCAAGGGCCTGAACCCCGCAAAGGCGATCGCCGAGACCAAGAAGATGCTGCTCGAGCGGGCGATCTGAGGCGCCCGGCCATGACCGGCCGCCACGCGGGCGGTCGCCCGGAAGGTTCAAAGCGTTCACAAGTTTCAGCTTCCCATAAGGGAATAAAAGTCGAACCTTCCGGCATATCTTCGGCTGGTGGATGCGAGCCGCATTAGCGCCCAGCGCCGGCGCGCCGCGATATAAGCGGTATTGCAGGCGCGGGCGAAGGAGGCTGCATCCGGGCGGCGGCGCAATCTGGCCGCGCTTTGCTCGGTCATGCCGACGGCGCGGGCGGCCTTGCCCATATGGCCGGTCTCGAACAGGGCGGTGACGTATCGCCGCTGCCGCTCGGGCGTCCAGCCGTCGCGGCGGTGGCGAAGCGGGACCGGCTCGAAGTCGGGAAGGAGGGCGGCGGCGGGCCCGGGCCCGGGCCCGGGCAAGGCTGGATTTCCGATCTGTTGCATTTATGAGGATAGATCAGACGAAATCCAACATTGCAAAAAGGGTATCCGACATGACGCTGGCCAGGACCATCGGGGAGGGCGACGTTGCCGAAGGAGGCTGCCTTTGCGGCGCCATCCGCTACCGGCTGACCGGGCCGAGCCTGTTCATCTCCCAATGCTGCTGCAAGGATTGCCAGAAGGCGACCGGCACCGGCCACACCACCATCGTCGGCATCCACCGCAGCCAGCTCGCGCTGGAGGGCGAGCCGAAGACCTATACGAATGCCGGCGACACCGGCGGCAAGGTCACGCGCCATTTCTGCGGGGAGTGCGCCGGCCGGCTCTTCACGTCGGGCGACCTGCCCGGCGAGGTGATCATGGTCCAGGCGGGCTCGCTGGACGATCCGGACACGATCTATCCCGACAGCGTCATCTACCTGAAGGACGCGCCGCGCTGGGATCATTTCGATCCGGCGCTTCCCAAGTTCGAGGCGATGCGGCCGCGGCCCACTCATGTGACCCCCGCCGCCTGAAGTCCTCCCCTCGTTTTCGAGGGGAGGGGGACCGCACGCAGTGCGGTGGAGGGGCGTGAGCGAAGCGAACGTGCCCTTGGTCGAACACGGCGCATTCGCGCCGCCCCTCCACCATGCTTCGCATGGTCCCCCTCCCCTGCAAATGCAGGGGAGGAATGTCCAGCTCCCTTGAAAGGCCGCGCCTTTCCCGCCACTGCTCCAGCCATGGACGTCCACCCGCTGATCGATCACCGGCCCGATCCCGACCATCCCGGCTGGTGGAGCTGGACAGCGAAGACCGGGACACGCTTCAATCAGGTGCTCGGCAAATTGCTGGTGCGCGAGGGCGGGCCCGGCAAGGGCGTCTGCCGGATGTTTCCCGAGGCGCGCCATTCGAACCTCGGCGACATGATCCATGGCGGCGCGATCCTGACCTTCATCGACATGGCGCTCTTCGCCGGCGGACGGATGGCCGGAGCGGACGTGGCGCGGTCGGTGACGCTCGATCTTTCCACACGCTTCCTCAGCCCGGGCCGGATCGGCGTGCCGCTGGACGCCGAGGTGGAGCTGCTGCGCGAGACCGGGCGGCTCGTCTTCCTCGACGGCCGCGTGACGCAGGAGGAGGAGCTGGTCGCCTCCTTCACGGGCGCCTTGCGCAAGTTCGCGCCGAAGCCATGACCGATGTCGCGGGACAATATGCCGCGCTCGTCGCGGCCGGCGAGCTTCGCCCCGATCCGGACCAGCAGGCGGCGGTGCGGGCGCTCGAGACGCTGGCGGACGAACTGGCCGAGACGAAGAACCGCGGCTCGCTGATCTGGCGCCTCGCCGG
>JADMIO011081535.1_pt1 | contig 12645 bp, 14 predicted proteins | sample 8958161 | NCBI WGS metagenome assembly JADMIO01 (sample SAMN16585339, study PRJNA669376) | soil metagenome | isolation source: Crop rotation soil | place: USA: Cullars Rotation, Alabama | collected 2011 | reverse complement strand
TCCGCGGCTTGTTGGCCTCGGCCCAGGCTGGAACCTGGGGCACTTCCATCTCCTTCATGGCGGGATGCGAGTTCCGGAACACGTGCGAAATCGGTGCGAGCAGATGGAATTCGATACGCCGCTCCCACATCTCGACCAGCGCGGCATCTTTGGCATCGAGACCGAACAACGGCGGCTCGGGATGCAGCCGTTCGAAGTAGCGGCAGATGGCGATCGACTCCGAAATAACCGTGCCGTCATCCAATTCCAGAGCCGGCACTCGCTGCAATGGATTGATCGCAGCATAGGCGGCCGACTTGTGCGCCAGCTTGCCGAGGTCGACCTGCTCCATCGGGACAGAGATTCCCTTCTCGGCCAAGAACACCTTCACCCGCCGCGGATTGGGCGCCCGGCCGCCGTCATAGAGTTTCATTTTTCACCCTTCGTTAACCGTGGGATTTATCGTGCGCTTAAGCTTGCCCTTAAGGATTTTACGCGACTTTAGCCTGTTTTCGGGCGAATGAGACTGGTGGCGTCAGTGAGCGTAACGGAACAGCGCGACATTCCCATGCCGAGCGAGAAGCCGCTCGCCAAGCGCCGGCGGCTCGCCGCGCAGCGGGTTCGCGAGGCCCGCGAACGGCTCACCTCCACGACCGGCACCCGCGTTGCCTTCGATTACGAATTGCTGCGCCAGTTTGCCGAGAACCGCCTCTCCGCCTCGCTGGTGGTGTTGCTGCTGATCGGCACCGTGGGCTTTTTGTCCAGCCTCTGGACCGGCGCCATCGTGGCCAGCGCCTGGACCGCCGCGGTGCTATTCATTCACGCCATCATCGTCAAAATGTGCCGGCAGTTCCTGTCCGAGCCTTCGACCACACAGGACCTGAAGCGCTGGCGCCTGCGCTTCATCATACTCGACCTCTTCTATGGCCTCGCCTGGATGTACAACCTGATCCATCCGCTAGGCCAGGATGAGGGATCGAGCACGTTCATGCTGTTTGTGATGCTGCTCGTCATAGCAGTGTCTAGCATGCTGGCGTCGAGCCTGCCGATCGCGGTGTTCGCGGCAACCGTTCCGGTCACCTTCGCGGTCGCTTTGAACTTCGGGCTGCAGGGCGATCTACACAATTACATCCTCGCTATGATGGCGATTGCAGCGCAGGGCTATTTCACGCTGCTGGCCCATCGACTCTACTCGGCGGGCTTGGCGACTCTGGTGGCGCGCGCGGAGAAGGATGCGCTGATCGGCGAGCTCGAGCAGGCCAAGCTCGTCTCCGACGATGCACGCCGCCGCGCCGAAGGCTCCAACATCGCCAAGTCGCAGTTCCTCGCCCAAATGAGCCATGAGCTGCGCACACCGCTGAACGCTATTCTGGGCTTCTCCGAGGTGATGAAGACGGAAGTGTTCGGTCCGCACGCGGTGCCCGCTTACAAAGACTACTCCAATGACATCCACAACTCCGGCCAGCACCTGCTGAACCTGATTAACGAAATCCTCGATCTGTCCCGTATCGAAGCCGGCCGCTACGAGCTCAACGAGGAGCCCGTGTCGGTTTGCAACGTGGTGGAGGATTGCCACCACCTGCTGACGTTGCGGGCGACCAACCGCGGCATCACCATCCATCAATCGTTCGAGCCCGACCTGCCGCGGCTCTGGGCCGACGAACGCGCGCTCCGGCAGGTCTGCCTGAACCTCCTGTCCAATGCGATCAAGTTCACGCCGGCCGGCGGCGAGGTCTGGCTCAAGGTCGGCTGGACCGCGTCGGGCGGCCAGTACATGAGTGTCAAGGACACCGGCCCCGGCATTCCCGAGGAGGAAATCCCGGTCGTGCTGGCAAAGTTCGGTCAGGGTTCAAACGCGATCAAGTCTGCGGAACAGGGTACCGGCCTGGGGCTGCCGATCGCCAAAAATCTGGTCGAGCTGCACGGTGGCACCTTCACGTTGAAGTCGAAGATTCGCATCGGCACCGAGCTGACCGCAACGTTCCCGCCGGAACGTGTGATGGCCGCGTTGCCGCCTCTGTCGGAGCCAGCGCCGCCGGTTCAGCCGCAATCTGACGTCGAGAACGAGCCCAGCCCCAAGCCCAAGCGCTCGCTGTTCAAGCTTCGCGCCTGACCACATTGCGTTCCTTGCCGTGGCCCCTATTTTGGGGCCATCCGCCGATTCCCGTCATGGCCACGATCGAGACGCCCTGCGAAAAAATCTGCATTCTCGACCAGCCGTCCGGACTCTGCCGCGGCTGCGGGCGAAACCTGACCGAGATCGAGCGTTGGAGCGCCTACAGCGATGCCGAGCGCAGCCGCGTGCTGGCTGAGTTGCCCGGCCGTCTCGCAGCCCTGAACGCCCGTCATATCCCATAGGATATTCGCCACCGTGCGCCGCCGTCTGCTCTGGATAATGCTGATCGGAATTGGGCTCGCACTTATCGTCACGGTTGCGCGCCACGGAGAAGACCCGGTCGCAGCGCTATCCGGCGACGATTGGGGCGCGTTGGCCTATCACGTCGGACTGGTGGTGCTGGTCGGCGGCTCGGTTTTGGTGCTGTTTCGCGAGCGGGCCTTCCAGGCGCTCGAGGCAGCCCTGTTCTGGGTCGTGATCGGTTTTGTGATTGTGTTCGCCTACACCTATCGCGGTGAGTTGCGCATGATCGGTGACCGCGTGATGGCCGACCTGGTGCCCGGCCGCCCCGCCATCCGCAGCGCCCAAACCGTCGAGATCGTGCGCGGCCGCGGCGGCGATTTCCAGGTGGCGGCGCAAATCAACGGCACCCGCGTCGCCATGGCGCTCGACACCGGCGCCAGCGCCGTCGTGCTGACGCACGACGCCGCCAAGGCCATCGGCCTGCCGCTGGAAATGCTGAATTATTCGGTTCAGGTCGATACCGCCAACGGCCGCGCCCGCGCCGCTGCCGTGACCATCGACCGCCTCGTCGTCGGCGATATCGTCGAGCGTTCGGTGCCGGCGTTGATCGCGCAGCCCGGCCAGCTCCGCACCAGCCTTTTGGGCATGAGCTTCCTGAACCGGCTGGAAAGCTGGGAGGTGCGTGGCGACCGGCTGATGATGCGCGGCAAGTCGTAAGCTCAGAAGAAGCTCACGATAAACCGCGCCGAGACCAACAACAGAAACACGCCAAAGCCGATCTCAAGCTGCCGCTTCGACAAGCGGTGGGCAAACAACGCTCCGTAGCGAGCGGTAAAACTCGACACGGGCGCCATGATGATCAGACCAAGCAGCGAAACGTAACCGATCGAGAGCGGCGGCAGCAGCGCCATCTTTGGCCATCCCGCGATCATGAAGCCGACGGTGCCCGCAATGGTGATCGGCACGCCGAGGCCCGATGACGTTGCCACGGCACTATGCAACGACTTGCCATAGAGCATCTGGATGACGTTGGAGACCGACCCGCCGCTGACGCCCATGAAAGAAGAAATCAGGCCAATCAGGAACCCATAAAAGCTCATCATTGGCCGGCCCGGCCAGTGATCGGCAATCTGCCAGTCGTCGCGACCGAACAGAAGTCTCAGACCAATCAAGGTCACCATCACCATGAACACGATTTTGAAGAATGCGCTCGGCGCGAAATAGGCGATCACTGAGCCGGCCGCGACCCCGGCCACCGCCGGCACCGTCCATTGCCGCAATACGTCGTACAGCACCGCGCCCTTGGCTTTGTGGGTGCGATAGGACCGGATCGCGGTCGGGATGATGATCGCCATCGAGGTGCCGATGCACAGTTGCATCCGCACCTCCTCGGGCACTTCGAGAACGCGGAAAATCTCGTACAGAACGGGCACGATGACGGCGCCGCCGCCAATGCCGAACAGCCCGGCAAGGATGCCGGTGGCGACGCCTGCAACCAGCACCGCGGCGACGAGCAAGGCGATCTCGCCGAGCGGCACTCCGAGCAAGCGACCCTCCCCGAGGTTGATCAGGCCGCTTCGGTTTGCGCCGGCTGGGAAGGCCTGTCCATCACCAGGGCGAGCGCGTCAGCCAGAACACCGGCGCATGCGCCGGGCTTGACCGCTGCCGTCGCCAGATGCCGGCGGTAGGCGCGCGCTCCGGGCACGCCCTGGAACAAGCCGTGCAGGTGCCGGGTGATCGAATGCAGACGCACGCCGCGGGACAGTTCGCGCTCGATATAAGGCATGAGCGCAAACGCCGCTTGCTTCGGCGAAGCGAACGGCGCTTCCGTGCCGAACAGCAGGGGATCGACCTGCAACAGCCGCCATGGCTCCTGATAGGCGGCGCGGCCCATCATCACGCCGTCAAGCTTGTGCAGATGATCGCGCGCAGCCTCGAGCGTGGTGATGCCGCCGTTGAGCACCACCGGCAATTTGGGATGCACCGCCTTCAGACGCACCACGATATCGTAATTGAGCGGCGGAATATCGCGATTTTCGCGCGGCGACAGCCCGGACAACCAAGCCTTGCGCGCATGCACGATCAGCGCATCGGCACCGGCCGCCTCGACCGTGCTCGCCATGGTTTCGAGCGCGACCTCGGGGTCCTGATCGTCGATGCCGATGCGGCATTTCACCGTCACCGGGATCGAGACAGCAGCTTTCATGGCAGCAACGCAATCGCCGACCAGCCTAGGCTCTGCCATCAGGCAGGCGCCAAACCGGCCCTCCTGGACGCGGTCCGAAGGACAGCCAACGTTGAGATTGATCTCGGCATAGCCGAAGTCAGCGCAGATCCGAGCGCAAAGGGCAAGCACCGTGGGATCGCTGCCGCCGAGTTGCAGCGCGGCGGGGTGCTCGGCCGTATCGAACCCGATCAATCGGGCACGGTCACCGTGCAGCACCGCGCCCGTGGTCACCATTTCGGTGTAGATCAGCGCGCGTCGCGTCAGCAGGCGATGGAAGAACCGGCAATGCCGGTCGGTCCACTCCATCATCGGCGCAATGCAAAATCGCCAGCGCGCTTGATTTCTCATTTTTTCTATTTTATCATTCATATTCAGCAGCTTGATGATCGTCTGATTTCCGCTCTTGGCCGCTCGTTTCCGACCATTTTTGTCATAACGGCATGACAAAATCATACTTTTGGTCGGAAAGTCATACCATCCTATCGAAGATTGGACCGACTGATGGGAACGATCGTTGGACGCACGCGAAAGGACGGAACTACTGCTGACCTGACCGGCCTTTTCTGAACCAGGCGCAATGAGAGAATGAGCCCTGGATGGAGAAGGACCGATGCCAAGAGGACGACGGTTGGGTGCGGAGCAGATCGTTACGAAGCTACGACAGATCGAGGTGTTGCAAGGGCAAGGCAAGAGCCTTGCGACGGCGTGCAAGGAAGCCGGAACAACCGAGCAGAGCTTCTATCGCTGGCGGAAGGAGTTCGGCGGCCTCAACGTCGATCAGGCAAAACGTCTCAAGCAGCTTGAGGATGAGAACGGCCGGCTGAAGAAGCTTGTTGCCGATCTCTCGCTTGAGAAGCAGGTGCTGCGGGATATCGCACAGGGAAAGTTGTAAGCCCCGAACGGCGCCGGCAGGCCGTGTCGACAGCTCGGCAACGGTATGGGCTGAGCGAACGACAAGCCTGCCGGATCGTCGGGCAACCGCGGGGGACGCAGCGTTATGTGCCCACGCTGAAGCCTGACGAGGATGAGCTGACCCAGCGCATCGTCGATCTCGCCTCGGAATATGGTCGCTACGGCTATCGCCGGGTGACCGCCTTGCTCAACGAGGCCGGGATCGAGGTTGGCAAGGACCGGGTTCAGCGCATTTGGCGCCGTGAGGGGCTAAAGGTCCCGCAGAAGCAACCAAAGCGAGGCCGGCTCTGGCTGACCGACGGGTCGTGTGTTCGGCTCCGTCCGCGGCACCGCAACCACGTCTGGAGCTTCGACTTCGTCGAATGCCACACCCACGACGGCCGGCGCTTGCGGCTGATGACGCTGATCGACGAGTTCACCCGCAAGTGCTTGGCGATCCGCGTGGCTCGGCGGATCAACGCGATCGGCGTCATCGAGACGCTGGCCGACGCCATGCTGTTCGAGGGGACGCCGCAACACATCCGATCGGACAACGGCCCCGAGATGGTCGCCAAGGTGTTACGACAATGGCTATCCGGGCTAGGGACGAAGAGCCTGTATATCGAGCCGGGCTCGCCGTGGGAGAACGGCTATTGCGAATCCTTCAACGGAAAGCTCAGGGACGAATGCCTTGATGGCGAGATCTTCTATAGCTTGAAGGAAGCCCGGACCGTCATCGAAAGCTGGCGCGTCCACTACAACACCAAGCGACCGCACTCCGCGCTGGGCTATCGACCGCCGGCGCCGCTGACAATCTCCCCACCGCTCGACCAGGTGACCGCCATGAACTAACCTCTCACTCAGCCTGGTACAAAAGATCGGTCAGGCCACGATGGCTACCGCCACCTGCGCCTTAACAGCAGCCTTGATCGGCGCCACCGCGCGCAAATCATGGGCCTCACCTAGCAGGACGGCTGGAAGACCGAGAACACGCCGCCATACATCGCCGCTGATCACCTGGCGGATGAGAGTCTTATTCTTTGGGGTCAACCCATCATGACGGTGGGTTTCCAACTCTTCATGGATGTCACATAGTCTCTGCGAGGCCACCTCTTCGACACCACCGACTTGCCGGGCGACAGAGACAAACTTCCAGCACAAATCGATTGTGTAGGTAGTGGGCTCTCCTTGTGTCCTCCAATAGGCATCGATCACCTTCTCTGCCACTGCCGGATGAAGAAGGGCAGCAAGGGAGGTAAGCGAGCTCATCAGGACACCTTCACGAACCGCTGTTCTGGCAGCGGCGACGATTTCCGCACCTCGTGTCCGAATGGTGGACGGCTTGCACGGCCTCATCCGCCTGCCATTGGTATTGCGCCGAACCCGGGCCAGGCCTGCTAGATAGCGTTCAAGGTCGGCTCTCAATCCTTCTGGGAAGCGATCCCAGGACGGACCCTCGGCGGCCTTGATCGCTGGTTCCTCCAGTTTTTGCGTTGGCCATCCCTCAACCTTTCCAATGCAGCCGTTCCAAACTCGCGCGATACAGCGCCGAGCCGCCGCGCCCACCGCCAAGGCGGTCATCTCAGCGCGATAACGCATGTAGTCGTCGACGACCGCCTCGCTCACCATCGCGGGCAGGACCCGATGCGCGGAGCAAAATCGCATGAAAGATGAGAGAACAGCGCGGCTTCTCTTATCGCTGAGCTTCGAGCGAAGCGCCTCCCAGTCCGCCGTGAAGGGAATGCCGCGACTCGGCAGGGCGTTGACGCCCGCAAACCAACTGAGAGCCGCACGCGCATTCGATTTGTGGTTCGCCAACGTCTTAGGGTTCGCCTCAACCTCAGCATGGTGCAGCCGATCGATGGCTATCCGCGCCGACGTCCAACGGGCCGGAATGGTCTCCGGGGGCTTTCCAATGGCCTTGGCAACCTGCCGCAAGGCGCAAAGCCAATAAGCTCGGGTGGCGACCGGCAGATCGCCGGCCATCTCGATGGCCTTCGCCGCATCGGCGAAGGACGGCTCGAGCAGCACGATTTCAGTCATACGCGTCGCGTCCTTGGCGCCGGCTCTACTGGATATCTGGTGTATTTCGGGAAGTTGTCAACAGTATATTGGCTACATATACTGCTATCGATATTCCTAATACTATATATCCATAGCTGTCATTGCTGTATCGCTAAGTAACCGATGTGCAAGCGACGGCAGACACCGTCAGGTCGCTTCAATAAACATCAATTTGGGAAGCCGGAGAGAACTTCAGACCAAAACTGGAGTGGTTTCGGAATCTGCTATACCGCGATTGCCCGAACGGCGAGCGGCCAGCACGACGCGGTCGGATTCCGAGAGTTTTCTCGCCGGTGGCTCCAACAGCGCCACGTTTATATCGCTCGGGATCCGCCATGCCGACGTAGGCGCGAGCACGGGCTCTGTGCCGCCACTTGGCACGTAGCCCAATCCAAATTTTTCGAAACCCAGGGCAACCGCAAGTACTAACTCCGGCAACTGCGTCGTCAGTCGAAATGGCTGGAGCGGTGCCAGACCAATTCCGAACGGTGCCATTCGATGCCTTGTCTGCGCCTCCGCGGCAACCAAAATCGCCGCAGCCACCAAGTGGGCGACGTCCTCGTAGGCTTTCCAGATTTCCCAGAGTTTCGCGGGCCGAGTGCCCTTCGACTTCGCGTTCGCCGAAATGATGGCGATGGCCTTGCTCACGCTCGCACCGTCCCGCGACGTTTGGTAGCCGCCTTGGTGCATGTCGTAAGTGAGATGAAAAATATCAGCTACTCTAGCCCAGGATTTTCAACCCGGCAGGCAGCACTCCGACATCGGCCTCATCGGCATCCTGATGGGCTTCTAACCAAAGATTCCGCGTAGCTTCGTCACCGGGCCAAGCCATGTAGCCCAGAAGCGGGATTGCTTGATCAGGACGTTTGGTTTTGGGATTGCGTAAGCGAGTTTCGATCAGGACGCCGAGGTCCTTGATCTCAATCAGCTCCGGGAAGGGTCTGATTTGCATCGTTCGCACAGCGCCCATTCAGGACGGAGTCGGTTAACGAAATCTTACCCGCAAAACCACTCCAGTTTTTTCGGATTCCTGACACACTCATTTGGAACGGAGCTATTTAGCTCGGATGAGCGAGATGCGGCCAAGCACAGCATTTCTGTTGATGGCGCAATACAACGGCGCTGCGGTTATTCCGCTTGAGGCGGTTTGTCGGGACTATTTCAGCCACCTCACCGCTGAGAAGCTGTTGCGGCTCCTCGCAGGGCAAATCGCTCTGCCGGTAGTCCGAATTGAAAATAGTCAGAAGGCCGCTCGCGGCGTCCATCTCAACGATCTGGCGGCTTATATCGATAAGCAGCGCGAGATGGCGCTAAAGGAAAGCAGACAGCTGAGTGGCAGCAATCAGTACGATTTGCGTACGGCATAAGGCACGTGAAATACGTCAAGCCCGCCAATTTCAGGCAGTCGATCCCGTCGTTAACCGCGACGTCCGCTCTTTTGCCAACAGTGGACATTCCGCAGACCTACTGGGATGTCGGCTATGTGCCAATCGCTGACATCAATCCATGGCTGCTCACGTCATCGGCGCGGCGGTAGACCTTCAAACGCCGGCACGCCTTCCGCAATAAGATGGAAAGGCTGACCTTCAGCCGTGAAGATCGCCTTTTCCGCGCCGCGATAGACCAATGGATCGTCCAACGTTCCGACTTTCAAAACCAGCGGTCGCAGGCCAGGCCGTCGCGAGATCAGATGGGTGCCGCATGCCGCGCAGAACTCACGAGTGACGGCGTCAGCTTTATCGGGCCGCTTAAAGCTTCTCGTCCCACCTTTCGTGTAGGCGAACCCCTCTGTTGGTACGAGCATGAACAAATTTGGTGCTCCGCCGGAGAAGTATTGACACGCGCGGCAGTGACATTGCGCTCTTAGGACCGGTTCGCCCTCCGCAACATACCGTACGGCACCGCAATAACACCCACCTTCCAGCTTCATGCTTTACCGCCTCCCGGCCGACAAACGCGATCATCCATTATCACGCACGCCAAGGATATCTCTCTAAGTCCCCTAATGGGTCATTCGCGCCCATTTTGCTGGGGCCCTGGCAAGTCCGCTTTGCCGCGGATAGCGACTGAAACGCGGACATCAGCATGTCCGAAACGTGCCATAAGCCAATGTAGCGGTTATTGGGCGGCCAGTCCCGCAACGGGTATCTCGCTGAGGCCAACCCAGACACGCCGCTCACGCGGTGCTAAGTTTGCTCCCTTAGGTGTAGGAGCAACTCATGCGCCGACGTGATTTCATCACTTTTGTCGGGAGCGCCGCCTTCGCAGTGTCCGGCCCCGCGCGTGGTCAATCCGGCCGAGTCTATCGCCTCGGCACCCTGCTCCCCGGGCCGCCTATGCTGCCGACCGAAGGCCGTGGCGCGATCTTAATAGAGAATCTTGGAAAGCTCGGTTACAAGCTCGGACAGAATCTCGTTTACGAACCGCGGGGCGCCAAAGGCAAGGTCGCCCTTGTCCCTCAGATGATGCTCGAACTGGTGGCAGCCAAGGTCGACGCAGTGGTCACTGTCAGCTATCCGGCCGCCGCGGCTGCGAAAGTCTCTGGCGTTCCAACGGTGATCGCGTCCGGTTCCGGCGACCCGGTTTCCACCGGGCTCGTCAACAGCCTCCCGAAGCCGGGCGGGACCGTCACTGGCATCGCCGATGACGCTGCGATGCTGTCGACGAAGCGGCTTTCGTTGCTGAAAGCCCTGCTCCCGAACCTTCACAGAGTTGCGATGCTGTGGAACAAGGAGGACCTCGGCATGTCGCAGCGTTACGAGGCCTCTGCCAAAGCGGCTCGCGACATCGGGGTGCAGGTTCAGCCGCTCGGCGTTCGCGAGCCTGACGATTTTGAAGACGCTTTCACCGCGATGAACCGTGCGGAGCCCGAGGCGATCCTGATGGTGTCGGATTCGCTCACGTTACTCAATCGAAAGCGGGTGATCGAATACGCCGCAATGCATCGAGTACCGGCGATCTATGAAGCCGACAATATCGTCAAGGACGGCGGGCTGATGTCCTATGGCGCGGACGAGCACGAATCGTTCAGTCGGGCCGCCGCGTTGGTCGATCGTATTTTCAAGGGAGCGAAGCCCGCCGACCTGCCTGTAGAACAGCCGACGCGCTATCTGTTTGTCATCAATATGAAGACCGCAAAAGCGATGAATCTCACGGTGCCCAACAATCTCGCTGCGTTGGCCGACCGCGTGATCGAGTAGCCGTAGGCTTCAGGAAGGGTTGTTGCCGATGTCGCCTATGGGTCATTAGCGACATTTCAAGCCTTCCGAGCCATGCTTGCTTTGCTCCCAAAAGCAGCCCTAAGAGGGGACATCCCGAGGTCTGCTAAGTGCGCATGAGCGGGCGCATACCCAATGCCACCTTCGCATACCGACCCACCGTTAGGTCAGCTTTGCTGGAAATATTTTTTCAAGCCCGTCCGAAAAGCTTCGTCCCTGGAAGGTTACACTTGCGGTTACACCAACAGCGTAACCACAAATCAGCGCCGCGCTTTGCGCCGCCATGGCGTCTGTTCCAAAACCCTCGGGGGACAGGTCCGCTTCACCCCCGTAAGCGGACATTCGCTGCAGAGTGTCGGATGTCCGCTTTGTGCCATGTGTGGACGGCTCCCCGTTGGCACCCGGCGCGCGCCAAGAACAACGCAATCGCCGCCGTTAGGTTCAAGCATGGAGATGGGGCGGGCGCGCATCGGGTCAATCGCGTCGGTTTTGGCGATGTCGGCGAGGGCTGCTTACCTCCCGAAAGCGGACTTCACAGCGGACATCGTTGAGGCCCGCTTTGTGCCAATACCAGACATTAGAATCCTTTAGAATGGTGTCGTGACGCCTCCTTCGCGCCGGTCGCATTTCGTATCTCGGTAAGGAGCACAGTATGCAAAAAAACCCATTCACTGACGTATTGCAGTTTCTGACTGGAGCGACGAGCGATTACGTTGCGCTCGGAGCAGGACGATTTTTTATCCTCGGCCTGTTTTGGGTCTTGTTCATCGCAAGCATCGTTGTTGCGCTCTCCAACTGGAGCGCAGATCCAGCTCAGCGAACGGGGCGACACCTTGGAATCTGGATTGTCCGCGTGCTGGTCGGCTGTATGTGGTTTGAAGGAATGCTGTGGAAGTTGCCGTTGCCTACCTCCGACGGCTTGAAGTATTGGACAGAACAGGAGGTCACACGGGCTGCCTTCGAATTTCATCGTGAATTCGTGAAGAACGTTCTCCTTCCATATCTCAGTTTCTTTGGCCCGTTTGTCTTTCTGGCCGAACTAACCTTCGCGACGTCCATGATGCTGGGGCTGGCGGTGCGTGGCGTCAGCGTCCTTGCCATTCTGTTCGTGTTGCAGCTCTGGATGGGAATTTATCTGCCGGGCGACCCCGCCGAATGGTCCTGGTCCTACATCTTCCTGGCCATGTTGATGTTCTTATTCTGCCTTGGCGCTGCGGGCCGCAGTCTCGGTCTCGATGCGTGGCTGCGGCGACGTGCTGCGGTTATCCGCGATCGCACCGGTGTCCTGGGCCGTATCCTCGACAGCGTGACCTGAACAGCCGGCGCGACGAGTCAAGATTGCCGTTCGCGCCGAAGAAAAGCCGCCAGGCGAACGAAGGTCGCAGCGATGATCCATGCGGCTTGGAGCCCTGCGACCGGATTCCGCGATACCTTCGAGACGCCGCCGGTGCGGCGTCGCTGACCGACTGCAATTTCCAGCGAAGGCATTCCGGCTGCGGCGACGCGCATCAGCATCTCAAGATTCCATCCATAGGTTGGCTCGCGCATGCCGAGACGACACAACGCATCGCGGTGGATGGCGCGGAAAGGCGACAGGTCGGTAAACCGGACCCCATAAACCAGCCGCAACAACAGGCCCCCTATGTATCCGGCCGCGATCTGTTGAAACGACAGGCTGCCGCGCTCGCGTTCACCGCGCATGCGCGAGCCCTGGACAAAACTGGCGTGGCCTTGTGCGATCGGCGAAATCAACGCTGGAATGAACTCGGTGCGATCGCTTCCATCGCCATCGATGAACAACAAGATGTCGGCATCCGGCCTCGCAGCCGCGATACCGGCCTGAATCGCGCGCCCATAACCGTGCGCCGGCTCGCTTACGACGCGCGCCCCTGCCGCGGTCGCGCGCT
>JADMIO010647633.1_pt1 | contig 12645 bp, 5 predicted proteins | sample 8958161 | NCBI WGS metagenome assembly JADMIO01 (sample SAMN16585339, study PRJNA669376) | soil metagenome | isolation source: Crop rotation soil | place: USA: Cullars Rotation, Alabama | collected 2011 | reverse complement strand
CGATGGGAGCGTGAGCAAAGTCGAGTTCTACCAGGGAGCCACCAAGCTGGGCGAATCGACCTCTGCCCCCTACAACTTTCTTTGGAACAACGTGAGTGCAGGCGCGTACTTGCTGACCGCGAAAGCCACCGATAACCAAGGTGCCACCGGCATATCAACTCCCGTCAGCTTGTCCGTTACGAATCCACCCCCAACCATCTCGGCGATTGCGGATCAGACCATCTTGCAGGACACCTCGACCGCTGCCATTCCTTTTACGATTGGCGATAGGGCCATTCCCGCGGCCAGCCTGGTGGTAACTGCGGATTCATCGAACAAGACGCTCCTCCCTGTCGCTAGTATCGTGCTGGGCGGAACAGATGCGGCCCGGACCGTTATCTTGAAACCCGCGCTGGGCCAATCAGGCCAAACAACTGTTATTCTCACCGTGCGCGATGGAGGTGGCCTAAGCGCCAGCGCGACGTTTGTATTGCATGTCACGGCGGTGAATTATCCTCCAACAGTTTTCATCCTCAGCCCGCCACTCTGAGAATCTCCGCCAGCGCCAGCGACAGTGATGGGAGCATTACGAAAGTCGAGTTTCTCCAGGGAGCCACGAAGCTGGGCGAAGCGACGGCCGTTCCTTACAGCTTTCTGTGGAGCGGTGTGAACGCGGGCACTTATACTCTGACGGCCAAAGCAACGGACAATCAGGGAGCAGCGACTCTTTCGGCGCCCGTCCATCTGACCGTCACTAATCCTCCACCGGCCATCTCGGCGATTGCTGACCAAAACGTCCCCCAGGACACCTCGACCGCTCCGATTCCCTTTACGATCAGCGACGCGGCATTTCCTGCAACCAGCCTGGTGGTGACGGCGGACTCGTCCAATACGACGCTGCTGCCCATCGCCAACATTCTCCTGGGAGGCACCGGTTCAGCGCGCACCGTCACTGCGAGGCCGGCGCCGAACCAATCTGGCCAAGCGCGTGTCACGCTCACGGTACGAGATGGAGGAGGTCTCAATGCCAGCACGGCGTTTGGGCTGACCGTGACCCCCGTCAATCATCCTCCCATTGTCCCGATCCTCAGTCCAAGCAACGGGGCAAGTTTTGTTGCCCCAGCCCAGGTAACGATTTCGGCCAATGCCACCGACAGTGACGGGCGCATTATCAAGGTCGAGTTCTTCCAAGGGTCAATTAAGTTGGGAGAGGCCACCTCAGCTCCCTACAGCTTTTTGTGGGGCAATGTGAGCGCGGGCGCATACACAATAACCGTTAAAGCAACAGACGATCAGGGGGCCACGACGATCTCAGCGCCGGTGAACGTGACGGTCAAGAATCCGCCGCCAACCATCTCAGCTATTGCGGACCAGAGCGCAGTGCAGGACACGCCGACTGCCGCGATTCCATTTACGGTGGGCGATGCGGTCCTGCCCGCGGCCAGCCTGGTCGTGTTGGTGGACTCATCCAATCAAACGCTGCTCCCGGTGGCGAACATTCTTCTGGGTGGCACAGGGGCTAATCGCACGGTCACATTGAAACCTGCGGCGAGTCAATCTGGGCAAGCCACCGTCACCCTGACGGTGCAGGATGGAGGCGGCTTAAGCGCCAGCAGCACCTTTGTCTTCCGAGTAACCGCGGTCAACCGTTCTCCGCTCGTGTCGATCGTCAGCCCTAGCAATGGCGCGAGCTTCTCCGCACCCGCTAATCTCACTATTGCGGCGAATGCCACGGACAGTGATGGCAGCGTTCGCAAAGTCGAGTTCTTCCAAGGAATCACGAAGCTGGGTGAAGCCGCCGCCGCGCCGTATAACTTTTTCTGGAACAATGTGGGCGCGGGCACCTACATATTGACGGCCAAAGCGACTGATAACCAGGGCGCCACTACTGTGTCTGCGTCAGTCAACGTAACCGTAAAAAACGCTGCGCCCACGATATCGCCCATTGCCGACCTGACGATCGATGAGAACACAAGCAGCGCGCCGATTTCATTTAGTGTTGGTGATGCAGAAACGCCCGCCGGCGCGCTGGAGGTGAGCGCCACGTCGTGGAACACCGCGCTCGTTCCATTGGCCAACTTAAGATTGGGTGGCACTGGCGCAGCGCGGACCCTCATCATCACCCCTGCCGCCAACCAATTCAGCTCCGATGATTCCCCGTACAGTGGCGCACCTATTTTATTGACCGTCACTGACGCAGCGGGCGCCACTACCGCCACCCTTTTCAATGTCAAGGTAAAGAGAACACCACCTGCCAATCATCCCCCGGTGGTGTCGATCGCCAGTCCCAGCAATGGCGCGGCTTTCTCTGCTCCAGCCAATGTGACGATCGCCGCCAGCGCCCTCGACAGCGATGGCAGCATCGGCAAAGTCGAATTCTTCCAAGGTGCAGCGAAGCTAGGTGAAGCAGCGTCCGCACCCTACAGCTTTTTCTGGAACAATGTGGCCGCAGGAGCGTACACACTGACCGCCAGGGCAACCGATAACTTGGGCGCAACAGCCGTATCAGCGCCGATCAGCATTACCGTGACCAATGTTCCGGTAACTTCAACGATAGGCGTAAGAATCGCGAGCCCGGCTAATCGCTCGTCGTTTTGCCCTGAGACGGACATCCCGATCGTGGCCGTGGTCAGTAACGCGACAGGCGCTGTGACGGTTGAGTTCTCATCTGGCGATACTGTGATCGGAAGTGTCCGGTCGAGTCCGTATCAATTTACTTGGCTCAGTCCGCCGCCTGGGGACTACAGCTTGACGGCCAAGGCGACTGATAGCCAAGGGCACAGTGCCAAGTCCAGTCCGGTGAGCATCACCATCAGCGAAATCTGCGGAGATGTCGCGATCGTGCGTACGGCTTTGGACCCCGAGATTGAGCGCTTGCAAGATGCGCTATTCGAAATGGGCCTAAGCTCGCGAGTCTTCGACCATAATGAGCTGTCTCTGATCTCATTGCGTGGCTACCGGCTCATCATTTGGCACGATGCCAGCGTGGGGACGAGCCCCCTTACCGCGAACGATGTTACCTTCTTGCAAGGAGCTTATCTCAGCGGCATTCCCCTTTATTTTATTGGCGAACGACTCGCGGCTGCGGGGAAGAACCTGCCTGAGCCGCAACGCTCTCAATGGATTCGCCTCACTCATTTGAATCCGGCCACCGGCATTGGGGGCGATGGCGCCATTCATCTGCAGAGCACCGTCGATTTCAATCTGATCTTCCATGGACGCTTCGCTCAGGTCCAAGACTTCGCATACCCGGCGCGCCTCGATTTGGCGCAACCATCTGACACCGACGCTGACGTGCTGGGGACTAGTGCCGGTTCAGCCGTCCTCCTTTGCTTTCCGGCCTTGGATTTCGAAGACATTGACCAGGTCCGGACCTTCACGCAAAATGTGCGCGTCTTGCCTGATGCTTCGACCGATGAAGCGTTGCAGTTGCGCGGCCTTTTCCAAAATGTCGTGTGCTGGATTTTGCGTTGCACGCACTGCGGTGCGGTCGACGTGCGCTTAGAAATCGAGAGTCCGCCTGATCCAGTGCCGGCGGGCGAGCCGCTCCGTTACACTTTGGACGTTTTCCACGGCGGCGAATGTGAAGCGATTGCCACTGTGCTGACTGATTTTCTGCCACCCGAATTTCAATTCATCCGCGCGGAATCAGAACAAGGAACGTGGAAATACGATTCGGCAACCCATCAGGTCATATTCCTATTGGGCCACCTCCAGAAGGGCGCGTTGACTCAGGTCGCGATTGACGTGCTGCCGACACGAATGGGGACCTTTACCAATTCGGCTCGTGTCCGGATCGATGGCCCTGAGGTAACCTTGGGGAACAATGCGAGGGAAGTGGTGACCCTTGTGTCGGGAGGCACAGTGATCACCGAGCCGGAGTTGACGTTTGCCAGCACTCCAGCCGGCGGTTACGAACTGCGCTTGTCCGGCCAGATTGGGGTGAGCTACGCGCTGCAATATTCAACAGATCTCACGCATTGGGTCACCTTCACGAACATCACCGGCGTGGCATGGCACATGCCATTGCCGCTTCCCGCGGCCAATAAGCGGCTTTCTCAGTTCTATCGCTTGAAATGACCGCCCCCACGCCGGGCTATTGGGGAGAGCGCTTCGTCACTCGACCAGCGCGGGTTTGAAGCATCCAGCGCATCTGCACGCGGAACTTCTTCAAGGCCAAGGTGTCTAATTGAGTAAGAATTACCCTGGAGCTTGTATGGACCGACGCACGCATGCCTTCACCCTCATCGAACTCTTGGTGGTTATCGCCATTATCGCTTTTATCGCAGGCCTGCTCTTGCCAGCCCTGTCAGCAGCCAAGAAGAAAGCCCTCCGGAGCAGCATGAATTCAGGGACCCAAGCGCGCAGCTTGCCAGCGGAATCTGCCCGCCTTTCCAACGACCCCACCCCGCAGCGATCAACCGCTACCATTAAGACGTTTGCCGCGAGCGTCGCTCTGCGCCCCAGCCTAAGCGTGGGCGCGGCTGAACCAGAATCCATTTACACCGCGCAACTCAAGGCAACGTTTGAAGCTTCCAATCCGTCCGGACCAGGTGTGTGCGAAGTCCAGCTGCCGCTGCCTCCGCAAATTATTTCCCTGGCCGGCCTTGAAGTCACCGTCAACGCGCAACCGAGCGAGTCAGTCGAAATCCGTGGGGACAAGCTCGTTTGGTTTGGGCCATTGCCCGCATCCGCTACTCCCATGAGCATCGCGTTCGCCGCGGTTGGAAAAGGCATTTACCGCCTGCAAACTCCACCGGCTGGCATTCTCGACACCTTCCATATTGATGTGACAGCGGTCGGCTCGGATATCCGAATTCTCGAACTTTCGCTTCAGCCCACTCAGTACACCCGTGGCAGCGGCCAGACGGTTTACACGTGGGATTACACCCGTCTTCTGTTCGGCCGGCCGATTGCTCTGGATGTGCTCGGCGTGGCGCCCATCGACCGTTTGGGCGAGCTTACCTGGCTGGGACCAGGCAGCATCGTTATTTTTGGAATTCTCCTGGGCCTGTTCGCGAATGCCTTCTCGATTCAAAACTTCGACCGCTGGATGCTCCTGCTCGTCCTGGGCACGTTCACGGGCGCATATCCACTCATGTATTTCGCGCAGGAATTCATCCCGCTGACGACCGCGATGGTTGCTTCGTCAGTTATGGTCCTCGCGATCCTCGGCGCGCGTGCCACCAAGATGATGGGCATCCGGCGAGCCGCCGCTGGCGTTCTCTTGCCAGCAGCGACAATTCTGACGGTGACGTTGCTCGCGGCAACTCACAAGCAACTCCAAGGCATTCTCATCACCGCCACCGGCTTGATGGTCTTCATTGCCGCTATGCTGCTGATCCCTCGAATCAAGCAGCTTAGCCCGAATTCAGACGCGCCCAGAGCTCCGCTGCCCGCGCCGTCCAATGCCTAGATTATTGGCTTTTTAAGCGATAAAAAGTGGTGGCTCCCAACGTCCCCGTAAATGGACTCGTGCTGGTCACCGAAGACCAAGTTCCACCCAGCGATGTAGATTTCTCCAGGGTGAGCGTCGAGAACGCGTCTGAATCCCAGGCCACGACCAACTGACCGTTATGGATGCCAATATCGAGCGTCGGCCGGAACTTCGCAAAGACTTGCACTTCCGCGATATTCAAATAGGCGTCAACCAGGACGCCATTGGCATCAGGCTCGCCCACTGGAGTTCTTTCGATGCGCACGTACCGTCCAGAAACCGTCGGCGCGTATTCCTGGGTCCAGGAATCAGGCCATGCGAATCCTTTGCTGTTGATATTGACGCGGCTGAGTTCCTTGCGTGCTTCATCAAGAATGACTACGTTCACGTCCGCTTGCCTTTCCTCGCAGCAATCGCCCCGCGGGAAGTAGACGACCCGTCCGATTTCCTGAGTGGCCTTCAAATCCACTTCCCACCAGACAACCGAGTTGGTCGTTCCGTCGGCCGTGTGCGCTATGGAATTTCCGCCCCAGGTCTGATCTAGATTGCCATCGATCGCGTCGGACGCTGCTGCGCCTGGATACGTCGTGACTTGTGAAGCCACTCCGAAAAGAGCGGCATTCTGGTGCGGTCGCACATAAGCGCCCACGACGTTAACATTGGCCGCTTTGGTCGTCACGGCGCCTGACAAAGGATTCTGAATCTCCAACTCATACGAGCCCGCATCACTTTTCACCACATCCAGGAGCGTGAGTTTGGCCGTCTTGCTGCCGGAAACATAACGCCCATCGCCGAGCGGAACCCCATTCCTTTTCCAACGATAGCTGTTCGGGCTGCCCGTCGCCGACGCGGATAGGGTGTTCGTCGTTCCCGCGACGATAGTCAGATCACTCGGTTGGGACGTGATCGCAGCCGCCACATTCTGAATTGTAAAAACACCAAACCCGCCCTCCGAGAATGTTGCCAAGGCCAGCGACTTTCCGAGATTCGCCGGGGCATTTAAGTCGGGCACGACGTCCACCCACGATTCCGTCGAGTCAAAATCCGATTCCGGGCCGCCGCCAAGATTGGTATAATCGACGGTAATATCATCCTCTTTGAAGGGGAGTTTGTAGGAAGAATTGCCGCTGGCAATGCTGCCATCCAGACGGTGCACAGCCATCCATCCGTATGTCATCCAGGCCACATCGAGCGATGACCCGGAAACCGCCACGATATAATCCAACCGGGGCGAAGCGGCCAGCGCCATATTCCAATTGCCATCATACGCGACCACCCCATCGACAGCATGGTCGATCGGTTTTCCGTCTTTGCCAGCAGCCTCCCAAACAAATGCCGGGAACCCGTTGGATTCGCTTTCGTCCTGGTTAAATAAGCGGACGTTCGGTTGCTGATTGTATTCTGGGCTTGGGGAGGGCTTGTCTGGGTCGGACGTATACCGGTTTGGGCGGGCTTCCCAGCCAGTCCCTGGATAATGGCCATGGAACACGACCTGGAGCTTCGGCCGGGTCGGGTCCTGCCCGTAGGTCAGAACCTCGCTTGAGCATCCGCCCAATGAAAATCCGTTTCTGCGGCCGTTGTCCCGGTCATTGACCCGGGCGATCGCGGTGAACTTCAAGCCATCGGTCGTCACGAGCAGTTGGGGGTGCGATCCAATCCGCCAGGTGCCGCCGCCTGCATAAATCGTTGTGTTCGTGCCATAGCCTGACACCCGGATATTGCGCCAGCGGAAGCCGCGCCAACTCCCCTGCTCGCCGGTATCCGAGGTCGTGCCGCTTAGGCCATCGCCAATCCCAGCGGCAGGCGTGATAGTGCCGTCATCCGCCAGACCTGGAACTGGCTCTTCCCACGCGATAGTCGGAGTCGTCACCCATCCAGTGCCATCCGTCTTAGGCGCATACCGAAGTATCAAATGTTTATACCCGCTGTAGATCGCGCGCCTGGTTGGATCTGGGTTTTCATCCAATGCCGGCCGCCACAGTGCGTTCAGCTTGTTCGCTTGATAGCCCGTGTGCGTTCCCGTCACGTCGTACGGGATGAGGTCTGCCGCCCGAAGATCTTCCTTCCAAGCAACGCCTAAGGGCTTGGCCGTCGCCGCATCCAGCCACACCAACGATCGATCAGGAAACTGCGCCGCGAGGTCCTTCTTCGACTGAGGCAACGCTGGATCCTGCTCGTCAATGCCGTTCTCCCGAATAGCGAGCAACAAACGCTGCGCGTCAAACGGCATCAGGCGCATATATTGAGCAATTGGTTCTCGCCCATCAAGATACGCGCCATCCGGAGCCGCCACTACGGCGCCGGCGGGTTTGACCAGGATCGGGAGTTTATTCGCGTCAGTGACGTTGACGACCCCGTTGATGTGCTGCACCCAAACCGGGGTGATTTCCTGCCCAATAACCGGCGCAAGCGACAAGCACACACCTGCAATTCCTAATCGAAGAGATTTCATAGCTGATTCTGTTTCAATTCAATCGCGACAAGGCCCGAAGATAGTCCGAACCCATTGCTAAGGACGGTGGGCGATTAGCCATTTCAAGTCAAGTGGCATCATCCATTCAGAAATCCTGATATGACGATGTTTGAGGAGGGTCAGGGCGCGCCGCGGACAAGATTTCAGACTTTATGATCGGTTCTCGCACACGGTCTTCTCAGCGCAGCCGCCGTTTTCCGCGCTTACTCTTCATCTTACTCATACTCTTGCGCTTACGCAGACCTTTCTTTCATGCGGCAGGACCTTTATCACGGACGTTTCGTTAAGGCGGTGTGACCGCAAAACTCGCCGTCGCTGGTCCGGACCACGGCGTGGACAAGGGCGGCCCATCCGTTTGACGTGGCTTGGGATTTCGGGCGCGGGCGAAGACCTTCGCGTCGCCTTTGAGGACGATGGGACTGGTATAGACAATGGCATTGGACGAAATTGCGCCTTGCGCCAACCGTGGGTCGGAGCCGTCGAGTGTGTAATAGACGGAGGCACCAGCCGGCCCGATTAGACTGAGTTGCAGGCTGGAATCAACTCGCCCGCCTTCGTGGCTGAGCTTTGGCGGTTGCACCAATTGCTGGTCGATGAAGTCCAGGCGCTGAGACAGCCACATCTTCATCCAATCAATCTCGCTTTGGTAGGGTCCGCCTCGCGGTTCGAGCCCCCATCTTTTGACTTCGCGAGGTTGAGCTGGGCGCACTTCGTCAGCGAGGCGGTCAATCAAGCCAAACAAATTCGATTCGGAAAAGATCGTCCGGCGCAATGCCTGCCATCGGTCCACCCAAAGCTGCCAGAAATCCGGATCGCTAAATAGTCGAGTCCACCAAGGGGCGTCGAAGAACCGGCCCGTATCCCAGCGGCGCGGATAAGAGTCTCGATGATCGATCGATCCAAGGGCGCGGTCAAAATCCCAGTGCGGGCCGTAAGTGATCTTCCCGCCGCGTGGCTTATAGAAATAGGTGCTGAAAGTCAAAGCGTCCACATTGCCGCTCAGCACTTCCAGGACATGAAAGTCAATCCAGGAATCGACGTCGATGTAAGCTCGATAGCCCCGGACCGGATCCTTCCACTTCGGACCGTGAAGCACGCGATCGAACTCGTCGAAGTACTCCTTGATATACTGGCGCTGTGGGGCACGTTGCGGCAATTCGATGACCGGCTCTCTGGGCTCAACATAAACCATGGCAGCGCCGCCAGCCCAGAAGCCACTTTCACCCGGGCCAACCCGGTCGAATTTCATCAGGTAACCACCCGTAACCGCAGGAGGTTGCAGGTCTTCGGGGCCAAGCCGGTCGATAGCGACTCGGTGCCTGCCGATCTTGATCTTCTCTTCCAAGACGTAGAGGCCATGGTAGTCGCGGGCGGTTACAGGGCCTGGGTGTTGAACCATGTAAACTTCCAGGAAACGGGTGCGCGGTGAGTAGTGGCCCATCTCACGGCTCAACTGATGGACGAAAGGATTGTGAATCAGGACCGGATCGAAATGGTTGGGCGCGTACAGGACCCAATCGGAGTTAGCGGGCAAACCCAAGGCGGAGAGACGCTCCTCGCGATCGAATTCATCGAGAAATTGCACGGCGAACCCAGGTTGCGGCATCCCTATCGAGCTCGAACCTCGGACATGGAACCCGGCGCGGGTCGTCAGGTTAGGCGGGTTCTTAAGGGAAGTCTTGCCGTTGACAGGTTCAAAAAAGGAAAGATGGACGAATGAAGAACGCGTTGAGGTGGCCCGATCCAGCCCAAGGGTGTCCATCACCAACACGGGCAGGGTTGAGCTAAATCCAAGCGTGTTCGTCGCCAGCAGGATATAGGTTTCACTTCGCGGCGGCCCTGGGAGCAGGTCGTCCTGATAAGCGCGGGCGCGCACGCAGAGGGTGTTCGTGAGTAATATGGGCGCACTGTAGGCGGACGAATGACGGCTGGGCAGTTGCCCATCCAGAGTATAGCGGATGACGGCATGCGCCGAAGGGCAAGAGAGAACCAAGGCCAGCGGCCCCAAAAGCGAACCGCTCGGATGGGAGAACTCCACCTTCGGCGCGAATCCAGGTCCACTGCTTTCATTGAACTTTCCTGGCGTTGGCCGGAGAAAGTAGCCGCGGAGATCTGGTTCGCCGCCTACGCAGCCGAACGAGACATCCGTGGATTGCGGTGGGTAAGCGGGAGCGAATTCGGAAACAATGTTCGTCGCTCGTCCAGCCAACGCGAGGTATCCCCCAGCTTTGTGCAATCGGAAATTCGTGTGGAGATGTGCTAAATCATTCGTGCGCCCTTTAGCAGAGGCAAAGACAACCAGGCAACCTCCCGGCAGAATGCATACTCCAGGAAAGCGCCATTTCGTCGGGTGCGTGGCGGTGTCCGAGAGAAACCAGCCAGCAAGATTCACAACCTCGGAACCACCGTTGGACAGTTCGATCCACCCCGAATAATCCCCGTCCTCATCTTGAAGGCCGTGACTGCTCTCCGCCAAGAATTCAGAAATGTAGACTGAGCTGAAAGTGTCCGCAGCCCGGGCAGGCGTGGCCCAGGCCAAAACGCAGGCGAAGATCGCCACGCCGCAGCGACCGCGCGGGCGTGGACGCTGTAAAGGATTCATCACAGGGATCGGCAGCTAAAGGTGTTTCAATCAACCTACATCTCCTGGATAACCGATATCCGGAGAAAGGCAATCCCGGCCTGTCGCCAGATAACCGATTGCTTACTGGAGTTGCCCGGGCTTGATTTTTACTCCGGCCATGGGTCGACCATGAAGCCGCTTTCGTCATCGAGCCGCACGAGGAATAAATGGTCAAAACCCTCGGCAAGGGCCGGCAGCTCTAATCGGCGCTGCGCACGCAGAACGCCCAGATACGGCACGCGCTCGGCTCCAGGGCGCCCGCTGTTTCTGCGCAACGCGTCGGCCACGCGCGACTCGAAAAAGAAACCGGTCACTTCAAACCCGGCCTCTTGAGCCGGCCCGATGAACCGGGCGCGGACTTGGCGTGTGAGGTTTGTGTTATCGACGACGAACTTCGTTCGTCCTTGGAGACAAGCGCTGACGAGCAGGTCCTGGCGCCGGTGGGTCTTGAGCATATCGTAGTTCACGCGGACATGTGTGCGATAAAATCGCTCCTTGTAAAAGGTCGACTTGCCCGTCGCTTGAATTCCGATGAACAAGACCAATTGCATCGACAGTGCCAAGTGTCGCAAAAGACATGACCGTCAACAACTCTCACCTGGCGGTGGCCATGCCAATGGAAAAAGCCAAGCGGGGAACTCCTCCCAATCTCATGTGTTTTGATTGAGAACGGCGAAGTTTGCTAACTTTCGGGCGGGTCATGGAACGCTTGCATGCGTCGCTCGGGCCGGCAAAATTGGCAGAATGCAGGGCAAAAGACTGGCTCACCGCTGCTTCCAGTTTAAGCAGATGGCGTTTCGCTGTCCAATTCTTCGAGTGGCATTGTCAGCCCTGGCCCTGCACGATGTTTTCCTCCAAGGCATCGCCAGTTCCCTTGCGCCGGGCGCGCTGGATCCGGCATTTTCAGCTCCAGACGTTGGAGCCATTTCCCATTTCGCGGTGCAGCCTGACGGACGCATTGTGGTCCTGGCGGGAAGGAGGGTGCTCCGGATGAATTCAGACGGAAGCATAGATCCTTCCCTGGCAGCTAAAGCGAGCGGCGCGTCGATCCAGGAACGCGGGGGCGGGGCTGTGTGGACTGTGGACGTAACCAGCTTGCACGCGGTCGCACTGCAACCGGATCAGAAAATTCTGGTGGCTGGAGCTTTCACTCAACTCGGGGGCGCGGCGCGGCAAAACATCGCTCGCTTCAACGTCGACGGGAGCCTCGATGAAACCTTTCAAGCCCACATTACAGACGGGTTCCTCTTGGATCTAAGTCAGTTCAGCGGCGATAACGTCCGAGTCGAGTCGATGGCTGCCCTGGCGGACGGCCGCATTCTGATGGGTGGCGGGTTCTATAAGGTGGATGGACAAGTGCGGAACCAAATCGCGATTTTGCAGCACAATGGCGCCTTGGACTCGGCCTTTGATCCGGGGACTGGTTTTTCGCCACGCCTGTATGCGGGAGTTGGAAACTTATCGGAGGTTGGCGCGACTTTTGACGGGAAGCTCTTCGCGGCCGGCCGCTTTAGCACGTATAACGATGTGGCCCGCTCATCGATTGTGCTGCTCGCACGTGATGGCTCCTTGGACCTGAACTTTGCCCCACAACTCGAAGGAGAAAGCCCGACGGTCGCGGCGCTCTTGCTGCAATCCGATGGCCGAATCGTGATCGGCGGCTCGTTTGTCGACCAGCAGACCCGTTCTCGGACAAATCTCGTGCGTTTGGAGGCAAATGGCCGTTTGGATGCGAGTTTCAACGCGGATCTCGAAGGTTCCAGCGTCATTACGGCGTTGGCGTTGCAGCCCGATGGCAAATTGATCGTCAGCGGCAATTTCAGGTCCATCCAGGGATTCCCGAGGCTTGGGCTGGCACGGCTGCATTCAAATGGAGCGCTGGACCTCAGTTTCGATGCGGGTGGCCTGGACGTCCCCGCGACCCAACTAACAGTCCTAAGCAATGAAACGGTCCTGGTGTCAGGCAGCTTTACCCATGTGGCGGGAGCGTCGCGAAGCAGCCTCGTGCGGCTCGCTGTGTCCAGCCGTGACGCTCCCGAAGAGCCGAGGTTTATGCAGGAGCCTTCCGGCTCGCTCATCGCGACGGCCGGCCAGACCATCGCCCTGGCGGGGTTCGCCGCCGGTTTTCCACCC
>JADMIO012610982.1_pt1 | contig 12646 bp, 14 predicted proteins | sample 8958161 | NCBI WGS metagenome assembly JADMIO01 (sample SAMN16585339, study PRJNA669376) | soil metagenome | isolation source: Crop rotation soil | place: USA: Cullars Rotation, Alabama | collected 2011 | reverse complement strand
ATACTATAGTAGTTGCAAGTAAAGAAGCTGAAAGCCAAAAAATAGATAATATTTCTAAACTTGAATTAAATAATCTGCATTTTATTTCAGAAAAAAACCCACGTTTTCCATATAAGACAGAAATAAGAATTAGATATAGACAGGAAAAGAATGAGTGCACGATAGAGAAAAAAGATGGAAAGTTTATAATTTCATTTATTAAGCCTCAAAACGCAATTGCTGTTGGCCAATCTGCAGTTTTTTATGATAAGAATTTGTGCATAGGAGGAGGAATAATAGATCGAACTTGTTAATTAACTACCTGATTAACCTGTAAATTAGATTTTAGTTTTCCAATATAAATTTTTGTGCGATAATGATTCAATGCACAACGGCCCTATTTACGTAATTAAAGCTGATGGAACTAAAGAATTATTTGATGTTGAAAAATTAGAAAGATCTCTTAAAAAAGCAGGAGCATCTAGTAGGACAGTTATGGATGTTCTAGAAAAAACCCAAAGTATCCTAACTAAAGACATCACAACTCATGAAATATACTCTATTGCTTTTGATTTACTGCATAAGGAAGAGATGCCGATCGCTCTTAAGTACTCCTTGAAGAGAGCAATTATGGATTTAGGGCCGTCGGGATTTCCATTTGAAGACTTTATTGCAGAAATTTTCAGACAAAAAGGCTATACAGCTGAAACAGGAAAAATTGTTAGGGGTTTTTGTGTAGAGCACGAAGTAGATGTTATTGCTTGGAACAGTGAAAAGCTCATCATGGTGGAGGCAAAATTTCACAATGAGCTCGGTATAAAATCTGATTTAAAAATTGCCCTGTATGTAAAGGCAAGGTTTGATGACCTTCGCAAAATGACATTTAAATATGGTAAGGAAAGACAACTTGATGAAGGCTGGCTCATAACGAATACAAAATTTACTTCCACGGCGATTGAATATGGATCCTGCCAAGGAGGACTTCGAATGATTGGGTGGAACTATCCGCCAGTTGGAAATCTTCACGATATGATACTTGAATCCAAACTTCATCCGCTTACTTGCCTTGTTTCGCTTAATGGTAGAGAGAAAAAGGAACTTCTTGATAAGGGGGTCGTTTTATGTAAATCTATTTTGGAAAACCCGGATATTTTGTTAACCTTAGGGCTTAATAGCTCCAAGAGTCAGAAAGTCATAGAAGAGATTCAAAGCTTATAGATATGAAAAAATCGAAAAATACTAAGAAGAACAAATACACGGATGTTGTGAATTTTCTGTATGAAGTGGGAATGCTCGCTAAAACTCCTAGAAGCGGTTTTCATTTTTTGGGAACTGGCAAGCAATCTGTGGCTGAGCATGTAAACAGAACAACTTTCATAGGCTATGCTCTAGCTCAAATGGATGGAAATGTAGATGTACTTAAGGTTTTAAAAATGTGCCTTTTTCATGATATTTCAGAAACTAGAATTTCTGATTTAAACCATATTCATCAAAAATATGTAGAGAGAAAAGAGCACAGTGCTGTGAAAGATATCTCAGATTCAGTGCCCTTTGGTGAAGATTTGTTTTTAACCCTTGCTGAATATGAAAAGCGTGAATCTAAAGAAGCAGTTTTAGTGAAGGATGCTGACTCACTAGAATGGATAATTTCACTTAAAGAAGAAGTGGATACTGGAAATACTCGCGCCTTAGAGTGGGTAAAGTCTACCATAACAAGACTTAAAACTCCCTATGCAAAAGAAATCGCAAAGACTCTTATGACTATTGACTCAAACGAATGGTGGTTTCCAGAAAATTCAGTCATTAGAAATAAAAAATATCTGTAGCGTGAAATTTAATAATTTTGTAATATATTAGGGTTATGTCACTTTCACTTGAAGAGAGATTTGAGAAAATGAAGGAGATTAGAAATGAAGTTTTACAACTCAAATCTTCTCCTTTATATGAGTACAGACTTAAACATAAGTATTTCCCTGTAGTAGGTGAGGGAAGTCATACTGCACATATTATGTTTATCGGGGAAGCCCCAGGGAAAAACGAAGCCGAAACAGGAAGGCCTTTTTGTGGCAAATCCGGAAGAGTATTGGACAATATGCTGGAATCCATAAAGCTAAATAGAAGCGACGTCTATATAACAAATATTGTCAAAGATAGGCCTCAAGAAAACCGCGATCCGACAGATGAAGAAATAAAAATGTATGCACCATTTTTGGATAGGCAGATAGAAATAATTCAACCAGAAGTTATCGCAACCCTAGGCCGATTTTCGATGACATACATTATGAATCATTTTGGACTTACAGATAAAATTGGAACTATAGGGGAAGTACATGGGAAAGAATTTATTGCTAAAGCAAGTTATGGCCCTATGGCTGTAATACCTCTTTACCACCCGGCTGTTGCCCTGTATGATGGCTCAAATAAGGATATTATCCTTAAAGACTTCCAGGTACTCACTAAATACATAAAATAAGTAAAAACTTCGAAAATGAATAAGAAAATCAAGACTGAGTGGGATCTCACCGCGTTCTATAAATCTATTAATGACCCCCAAATGGAGAAGGATTTAAAAATAGCTGAAAAAGCTTATTCCGCTTTTGAAAAAAAGTATAAAAAGGATAAGTCTTATCTTAAAGATCCCAAAAAGTTGAGTAAAGCCTTGGAGGATAATTTAAACCTAGCCGAATTAAAAGCTGGACATCCTATAAATTATCTTAGCAAGAAATTTGACTTAGATGCCGGAAATAAGGAAATTCCTGCAAAGATAAATTTGCTGTCACAAAGGCTAAGCACACTGAGTAATTCTATTGTTTTTTTTGATGTTGAAATTTCTAAGATTCCAATTAATCTTCAAAAGAAATTCTTAGAGGACAAAAGTTTAGCTAAATATAGATACTTATTAGAAAAAACATTTGAAAATGCTAAATATGTTTTATCAGAGCCTGAGGAGAAGATTCTCACTCTTAAAAACTTACCTTCTCATAGTTTATGGGTTAAATCTTTGCAAAAGGTACGAGACGTGATGACAGTAAAACATAAAGGAAAAGACGTCCCACTTTCTGAAGCATCATTACTTGTTGAAACACTTAAAACCCAAAAAGAAAGGGTAGTTCTTTATGAAAAAATCCTGAGTAAAAATATTTCAGTTGCTGAAATAGCCGAAAGCGAGCTAAATGCGATTGTCACTAATAAAAAAATAGATGATGAACTCCGCGGATTTAAAGAAGCTTATGATTCAACTTTACTTGCTTATGAAGATAAAAAAGAAACAGTTTTAAGCCTTGCACATGCTGTAACAAATCATTTTTACATAGCAAATAGATTTTACAAAGTTAAAGCAAAAATGTTAGGTCTTAAAAAATTAGAGTATGCCGATAGGAATGCCCTCGTTGGAAGAACAAATAAAAAAATAGATTTTAACAGTGCTTACAATATTTTACGAGATGTTTTTGTAAGATTGCATCCTAAATTTGTTGAAATACTAGATATGTTTGTTTTAAATGGACAAATTGATGTTTATCCTAAAAAGGGAAAAAGAGGAGGAGCATATTCATCAGGAGAGTATAAAACCCCAACTCTTACTTTTTTGAATTATGTTGATACTTTTGATTCCGTTATGACATTTGCACATGAGCTCGGCCACGGAATTCATACAGAACTTGCTAAAGTACAACCCTTTATATATCAGGAATATTCAATTTCAACGGCCGAAGTAGCCAGCACTCTTTTTGAAAACTTTATTTTCCATGATCAATTTGAAAAACTGAGAGATGATGAAAAAATTATTGCTTTGCACGATAAGATTGCTGATGACATGGGAACAATTTTTGTGCAGATTGCTCTATTTAATTTTGAAGTTGAGTTACATAAGATTATAAAAGAAAAAGGTAGTATGACTAAAGAAGAGATGGCAAGGCTTATGAGTACTCAAATGAAGAAGTGTTTTGGAGATGTCATGAATATTACAGAGAGAAATGGCTATGCATTCGTAGGATGGCCTCATATTAGGTATTTTTTCTATGTTTATACATATGCTATGGGTAAAATTACAAGCAAAGCTCTATACAAAAAATACAAAGAAGATAAAAGTTATATGGAAAAAATTATAAAATTCATGTCTCTAGGAGGCTCCATGTCTCCTGAAAATATTTTTAAATCAATTGGAATTGATATTTCTAAAGCTGAATTTTGGACTTTTGGACTAAAGGAAATTGAAGAAGATGTTAATATGCTTGAAAAACTGGTTAATAAAAAGCGAAAAGGGTAATATAACTGTATGGAGTCCACAGAAATAAGAAAAAGATTTCTAGCTTTTTTTGAGAAAAGAGGGCACTCAATTCTGCCCTCCGCCTCTTTAGTACCTGAAAATGATCCTTCAGTACTATTTAACACTGCAGGAATGCAACCTCTTGTGCCTTATTTATTAGGACAAGAACATCCACAAGGAAAACGTTTAGCAGATATTCAAAAATGTGTTCGAACAAATGACATCGATGAAGTTGGAGATAATACTCATCTTACTTTTTTTGAAATGATGGGGAATTGGTCTTTAGGCGACTACTGGAAAAAGCAATCAATAAATTGGAGCTTCGAGCTGCTTACTTCAAAGGAAGAAGGCTTTGGGCTTGATCCACATAGACTTTACGTAACTTGCTTTGAGGGTGATGAATATGCTCCAAAAGATGAAGAATCAGCAGAAATTTGGAAAGAAATATTTGAAAAAAAAGGTATAAGTGGAGAGAGAATTTATTTTAGGCCGAAAGAGAAAAATTGGTGGAGTGCAGGTCCAAACGGCCCATGTGGACCGGATACAGAAATGTTTTATGACCTTACTGGAAAACTAAATTCAGGAATGACTTTGGACGAATACCTAAAAGCGGATGATGAACAAAAAATCGTTGAAATTTGGAATAATGTTTTCATGCAGTATCTTTCTAAAGATGGCAAAGTGGTATCGGAGCTTCCTAATAAAAACGTAGACACTGGAGCAGGCTTTGAAAGAATGATCGCTGTAGTACAGCGAAAAGAGAGTGTTTTTGATACAGACATATTTTCGAAATTTATTTCTTCCTTACCTGACAGCTATCCACTAAAAATAAAAAGAATTTTAGCTGATCATGTTAGAACCGCAGCTTTTTTAATTGCGGAAGGAGTGAGACCTAGTAATAAGGATCGTGGTTATGTCCTCCGAAAACTCATTCGAAGAGTTCTTTCTCAAGTTGACATAGAGTTTATAAAGGATGCTGTAACGTGGGTTGAAACAAAGTACCCAGAGGACTTAGGGAATAAAAAAATTTGGGAAGTTATTCTAGATGAATGGAAACAATTCGGAGTGGCTTTAGAATTGGGTAAAAAAGAATTGAATAAAATATCAGCAATTAGTCCTGAAATTGCTTTAAAATTATTTACTAGCTACGGACTTCCATTTGAAGTTATAAAAGATAAGTTTCCTGACCTTAATAAATCCGACTTTGAAGCGCAGCTTAAGATTCATCAGGAAGTCTCAAAACAAGGATCAGATCAAAAATTTAAAGGAGGACTTTCAGGAACAGGTGAGATGGAAACAAAATACCATACTGCAACACACTTACTCCATCAAGCACTAAGAGATGTTTTGGGAGAAGGAGTTTCGCAGAAGGGAAGTAATATTACAAGTGAAAGGCTTCGCTTTGACTTTGCTTTCGAAAGAAAAATGACTGACGAAGAGAAGAAAAAGGTAGAAGATATCGTTAATGAAAAGATTCTGGCTAATCTTCCTATGCAAAAAATTGTCATGAAAAAAGAGGATGCAGAAAAAACAGGCGCCTTGCATTTCTTTGGGGATAAATACGGCGATGAAGTGAGTGTTTATTACATTGGAGAAACACTGGACACGGCTTATTCCAAGGAATTTTGTGGAGGGCCGCATGTTGAAAATACAGGAGTTTTAGGAAATTTTAAAATAACAAAGGAAGAAGCTGTCTCAGCAGGTGTAAGACGAATTAAAGCTGTGTTAGAATAAGTAGATGGTATCTTTTTTAAGAGGAAATAAAGAAGAGAATGCACTTTTAATTGATATAGGGAATGGATCTATTTCAGGTTCCTTGGTAGTTTTTCTGGAAAAAGAAAAACCTAAATTTATCTACATAATTAAAAAGTTTTTTGCTGTTAATGAAATTCCGGATGCCTCCAATCTGGAAATTCAAATGAATATGCTTTTAGATGAAACTTTGGCAGTACTTATAAATAAGGGTTTTGAAAATAAATATTGGACAGGAAAGAAGAAAAGTATAGATAAAATACTGGTTTCTTTTTCCTCTCCTTGGTTTTTGTCTAAAACCAAGGCAATTCACTTAACAAATGAAAGAGAATTTGTAATTACAAGTAAATTTCTTAACGATATTTTAAAAAATGAGACAGAACTTTTAAAAAATGAACTTAAAACAAATGATGCGGAAGTGACTTATGAAGTCATTGAAAGAAGCATTGTTCATAGTAAGATAAACGGATATACCTTAGACACTACAATAGGTAAAAGTACGAAAAATTTTGATGCCTCGCTTTATATGTCCGTAGTCGAAGCTCCGTTTATTGAAAAAATATTTCAAACTTTGCACACTCATACCCACCTTGGAAAGGAAAACATCTTATTTAATACTTTTCCTCTTATTTCCTTTACTGTAATTAGGGATTTATTTACAAAAGAACAGAATTTTTTACTTATGGACGTTACTGGAGAGGTAACAGATTTAACACTTGTTAGAGAGGATATTATAGAGAAAATTGTAACTATTCCTTCGGGAAGAAACTATATCTTAAGACAAATTGCAAAGTCTCTAAATATTTCACTTGAAATAGCTGATTCCTCTCTAAAATTGTATATTACAAAAAAACTAGATGAAACCATGCTTCTTAAGATTTCTGATGTTTTAATTCAGATTGAAAAGGAGTGGGCTATTTATTTTGAAAACGGTATCTTGGAGCTCTGTCCTGATATGGTATTACCCACAAATCTTTTTTTAACTACCAATGAGGATGTCGCAGAAGTTTACATTGATTTTTTGAGTCTTCAGAAAACTGACGCAACAATTAACTTTCGAAAGAACGTAAAAATTACAAATATTAATTTGGAGAAAACTGCAGACTTTTATGAAAACCTCTCTGGATTTGTACTAGATGAATTTGCGGTTATCTTATCCCTTTTTTACAAAAGGATTCTAAATGGCTCTTCATAACTTATCTAGACAAAAAAATTTTGCGGAGTTAAAATAATTAAGATGAAAAAAAATATAGTTCAAGACGTAGTGCCCCCAAAAAAATCGATAAGAAACGTTAAACTATCTTCTAAAAAAGAGATTCTTAAGGAAACTAAAATAAACACCTTCGAAGAGAAGGAAACTTCACTTCCACCCAAGGACCCTTTTGTACGCTCTGTCCCAATTCAGGCTCCAATAAGAATTGAGCCCAATCCAGAGCCTATCACTCCTAAATTTACCGAACCGACTTCATATGCTTATAAATATGACTATAATGAAACCAAGAAAAAATCTAAAAAATGGGTTTATATTTCTCTAGCAGTTTTGATATTGGCTCTTTCTTTCGGAATTTCTGCAATGTTTAAAAGCGCAGAGATCAAGGTCTCTCCAAAACAAGATACGAAGGAATTAAATAAAAATTTTGTTGCTAGGAGAGACGCCGTGACAGGACTCGGGTTTCAAACCGTAACGGTTACTAAAGATATTGAGAAAACCGTGAAGGCAACTGGCGAAGAGAAAGTAGATAGAAAGGCAACTGGAAGGATTGTGATTTATAACAATTATAATGCCCAGCCTCAAAAACTTGTAGCTACAACTCGCTTCCAAACTCCAGAAGGCCTTATCTTTAGACTAGTGGAACCTGCAACTGTGCCAGGAAAGGAGATAAAAGATGGAAAAGCAGTCCCGGGAAGTGTGGAAGTGACTGTGGAAGCAGACAAACCAGGGATTTCATACAATATAGGACTTAAAGACTTTACTGTTCCAGGACTTAAGGGAGATCCAAAATACACTGCAATTTACGGAAGATCGAAAACGGAAATGACTGGAGGCTTTTCTGGCATGCAAAAGATAGTTTCCAAGGACTCTCTTGCTCAAGTAGAAGGAGAAATGAAGGCAGGCTTAGAATCCACACTTCTAAATGATATCGAGGCACAGATACCAGCTAATTTTATTTCCTTTAATAACGGTATTTCTTACGAGATGGAGCCAATTTCCCAATTACCAGGTAGTACTAACGAAGACGTATTGCTTAGAAAAAAAGGAAAGGCAACAGCAGTCATTTTTGATAGAGGAAGTCTAACCAAGTCTATCCTAGCTGAAACTTTGCCGACAGTTGAAAGTGAAGCAGTTAAAATTTCTAATCTCCAAGATTTGAACTTTACTATTGCTAGCTCTTCACTAAATAGTGACAAACAACTAGCCTTTAATCTTTCCGGAAACGTTAATTTTATTTGGGTTTTTGATGAAAATAAGCTTAAAACTGACCTTTTGGGCCTTTCTAAGAAGACTGCTCTTACCATTATAAGCAAGTATCCAGCAATAAATGAAGCCTGGGTTGAAACTAAGCCTTTTTGGAACCAGACTATCCCAAATAACGCTGAAAAAGTGACTTTAATTAACACTGTTGAGGCAACGCCGAAAACAGAGTAGGCAAGGGTTGACTTCTACCGTCTTCTTCTGTTAGGATATTACCTGTACAAATTAGGCGCACATTTAGCAATTATTCAACAATCTTAGTGTCTGTCATAAAACTGAGGAATTAAATTAATGCAGGATCAAAACAAAAAAGATGATGCTGTCTTAGCTCAAGTTACAGAAGCATTGCCAAACACCTTTTTCAAAGTAAAAAGAATGGACAATGGAGAGGAAATGCTGACTTATCTTTCCGGAAAAATGAGATTGCATAGAATTAGAGTGCTGGTGGGTGACAAAGTTTCTGTAGAAATTGACCCTTACGGAGGTAAGGGTCGGATAGTAAAAAGAGTATAAATTTTCATCACGAAAGTTTATAAATAAATAAGAATTTTATAAAAAATGAAAGTAAAAGCTTCAGTTAGAAAAATATGCCCGAGTTGCCAAGTAGTCCGAAGAAAGGGCTATGTTTATGTTGTCTGTAAAGCTAATGCTAGACATAAGCAGCGACAAGGATAATTAGAATAATTTACAACCGCTGTAAGCGAGCAGTGGTCGTATGACCAAATAATCACAAAATATAATTTTAAAAACATGCGTATCCTAGGTATCACTATCCCAGAAGAGAAAAGAATAGAAATTGGACTTACAGTCCTTTATGGAATTGGACGATCTAGAGCCCATGAGATTTTGGATAAAGCTAAAGTGGAGTATGGACTTAAGCCAAAAGATATTTCTATTGATGCTGAAAATGCTATTAGAAAAGTGATCGAGACTTTTAAAATCGAAGGAGATTTAAAGCGAGATACAGCTTCAAACGTAAAGCGGCTTAAAGATATTAAAAGCTACCGAGGTTCTAGGCATTCTCGCAATCTGCCGACGCGAGGCCAACGAACAAAGACAAACGCTAGAACAAAAAGAGGAGCGAAGAAAACTATGGGTACTGGAAGAAAGATAGCGGAGAAAAAATAATAGAAGAAATAAAAGGAGAAATAACATAAAAAATATTAAATAAAATGGGTAAAAAAAGAATCGTAAAAACAGAAGGTGAAGCAGAAGGGGCAAAAACAGCTCCAACTTCTTCTGTATCTAAAAAGAAAGTAGAAATGGGTAATCTATACATCCAGTCTACTTATAACAATACCCAAATCGTTCTAACAGATACAAAGGGCAATGTACTTGGCTCATCTTCATCAGGTTCTATCGGTTTTAAAGGAGCTAAGAAGGGTACTCCATTTGCAGCAGCCAAAGTAGGCGAAATCCTAGGAGCAAAGGCATCAGCTATGGGAATGAAGGAAGTTTCTGTGGTTATTAAGGGAGTGGGCTCTGGCCGAGAGTCAGGGGTAAGAGGATTCATTTCAAAAGGAATAAATATAAACTCTATTAAGGATGTAACTCCAGTTCCTCATAACGGTCCACAGCCTAAGAAACCTCGAAGAGTATAGTAGTAAAGTATAGTAAAAAAATAATTTAATATAAAAATCATGATAACTGGTCCAAAATATAAAATAGCAAGAAGATTAGGCGCTCCAATTTTTGAGAAAACTCAAACTCAAAAGTATGCACTTAACCTAGAGAAAAAGCTAAAGAACAAGAAGGGCTTTTCAAAGCCAAAATCAGAATTTGGAATCCAGTTAAATGAAAAACAAAAAGCAAGATTTATATACGGACTCTCTGAGAGACAATTCTCAAATTATGTGAAGGAAGCGATCGCTAAAAAAACTTCTCACGCTCCTGACCTGATCTACCAATACTTAGAATCAAGACTTGATAATATTGTGTACCGACTAGGGTTTACAACCACAAGATCCGGAAGCAGACAAATGGTTTCTCACGGACACATTAAGGTTAACGGCAGAAAAGTAGACGTTCCATCCATGAGGCTAAACGTAGGAGACAAGGTAGAGATAAACGATCGTTCATTGAATAAGCCTCTTTTCCAAGGATTGGACGAAAAGCTTAAAAACGCAACTGTTCCTTCATGGCTTAAGCTAGATTTAGGAAAAAAGACTGGGGAAGTACAAGGCAAGCCAGTTCTTCAAAAAGCTGAAAATATGTTTGATTTGAACACCGTTATCGAGTTTTATAGCCGTTAATTTGGAAAATGCCCTTGATTATTTAATCGTTTTAGTGTATATTAATCTTCTACGCTAAATTTATCAAAATTTTAACTTTTAACATTACCCTATATGTCTGACTACACAATTGTTATCCCATCAAAACCTAAAATCGTCTCTGAAGTTGATTTTAGTGGTTTATATGAAATCGACGGTCTATATCCTGGATATGGCCATACTTTAGGTAATTCCCTAAGAAGAATCATTCTTTCATCTCTACCAGGAGTTGCAGTTACTTCTGTGAAAATTGAGGGAATTGACCACGAATTTTCAGTTATTCCAGGCGTTAAAGAAGATGCAGTTACACTTCTACTTAACTTAAAGAAGATGCGACTTAATATGGTTGGAAATGAGCCTCAGACTCTTACTCTTAAAGTAAAGGGCGCAAAGGAGGTTACAGCTGGTGACGTTAAGGCTCCAGGAGGCATTGAAATTCTTAATCCTGACCTAGTTATTGCCAATCTAACAGACAAAAATGCTGAACTAAACATTGATATCAATGTTGAAAAGGGTCTAGGTTTCGTTGCAAAGGAAGTTCTACAGAAAAGCCGAGTTGATATCGGATCTATTACTGTAGACGCTATTTTTACCCCAATCAGACGAGTTAGCTACGAAGTAGAGAACATGCGTGTTGGAGACAGAACAGATTTCAACCGACTAAAAATTTTCATCGAAACGGACGGTACAATTACTCCAAAAGAGGCACTTGAGAAGTCTATCGAGACTATGATTACTCAGCTAAAAGCTATCATTGGTTTTAAAGAAGAGGATGTGGTAATATCATCTCCTGAAACTGAGAGCACTTTTGCAAAGGCAGGAGCAGACGAGGATTCTTTAAAAACTAGAATTGAAACTCTAAACCTATCTGCTAGAACACTAAACGCACTTTCTAATGCAAACATTAGAACAGTCGGAGGACTTGCTCGAAAGAAAGAGAAGGATATTCTAGAAATAGAAGGACTTGGAGGAAAAGGACTTACTGAAATAAAAGAAGTTCTAGAAACTTTCGGAATCACCCTTAAATAAGTTACTTACGTAGATATGAATCACCACAAAGCAACAAGAAAATTTGGAAGAGATAAAAAGGTTAGAGACGGACTAATGAAGTCTTTAGCTCTTGCTCTTGTGCTTGAAGGAAAGATAAAAACTACTGATGCAAAGGCAAGAGAGCTTCGACCAATGGTTGAAAAGCTTATTTCAACAGGAAGAAGCAATACTGTAGCTTCAAAGAGACTTCTTGTCTCACGAATCGGTGCTATCGGAGCAAATAAGATCACAAAGGACATCTCTCCAAAATACCTAGATCGAAAGGGTGGCTACACAAGAATTACCAAGCTTCCTGCAAGACTTTCAGACGGGAGTTTGCAGGCAATAATAGAGCTAGTTTAAATAAAAAAGATGAAATACACATTAGACGCAGAAAATAAAAGAATCGGAAGAGTAGCTACAGAAGCTGCGGTGTTTCTAATGGGTAAAAATCTTGCTACTTTTGCAAAAAATAATATCCCAAATGTTGTAGTTGAAATCAAAAACACTTCAAAAGCAATAATTGACGACTCAAAGAGAAAGCAAAAAACTTATACACGATATACAGGTTTTCCTGGAGGACTAAGACAGCCTACACTCGAGCAGGTTGTTGCTAAAAAGGGCTACAGTGAACTTTTCAAAGAGGCAATTAAAGGAATGCTTCCTAAAAACAAGCTTCGGGCAAAAATGATGAATAATCTAAAAATTTCTGAATAATATGGACAAGACAAAAGCAAAAGATATGGATAGTAAATACATAGAAACTGTTGGCCGAAGAAAAACTTCAGTGGCGCGAGTTAGAATTACTCCTGCATCTAAAACAACTTTTCAAATAAATGACAAAGAGCTAGAAAGCTATTTTCCAATAAAAGAAAT
>JADMIO011127034.1_pt1 | contig 12648 bp, 8 predicted proteins | sample 8958161 | NCBI WGS metagenome assembly JADMIO01 (sample SAMN16585339, study PRJNA669376) | soil metagenome | isolation source: Crop rotation soil | place: USA: Cullars Rotation, Alabama | collected 2011 | reverse complement strand
CGGGAGCGCGGCCGGCGTCTTTCCACAGAATGGCGGCACAGCCCTCGGGAGTGATCACGGAATAGACAGCGTTCTCCATCATCAGCACGCGGTCGCCGATGCCGATCGCGAGAGCTCCGCCGGAGCCCCCTTCACCGAGAACGACGACGACGACCGGAACTTTAAGACCCGCCATTTCGCGCAGGTTAAAGGCGATCGCCTCGGCCTGTCCTCTTTCTTCCGCGTCGATGCCGGGATACGCACCCGGCGTGTCGATGATCGTGATGATCGGACGGCCGAACTTCTCAGCCAAATGCATCACGCGAAGAGCCTTGCGGTAACCCTCGGGCTTTGACATTGCGAAGTTGCGGTGACGGCGTTCGTTGATGTCGCGGCCTTTTTGCTGACCGATGACACAGACCTCCTGCCCGGCGAGCTTTGCGAAACCCGTGATCATCGCCGGGTCGTCGGCAAAACGCCGGTCACCATGGATCTCAAAAAAATCCGTGAACAGCGTCTGAAACAGATCCATCGCATACGGACGATCCGGATGCCGTGCCATCTGCACGCGTTCGAATGCGGTTAAAGCCATTGGGTAAAGGATAGCAAATGTAGGAAAAAAGCTCTTCTAAACAGGGACGAGGCGATCCTCGGAGAGAACCACCCCGTCAGCCGAAGCGGCTGCCAGCCCTCCTTCGTAAGGAGGGGAGTTTTTATCGTGATCGTTTGCCTACCTAACCCACTCGACGGTGCAGCCGCGGGTTTCGAGCTCTTTTTGCAATGCGCGCGTTCCGGCGATGCCAAGGCCCTGAGCCTCGAGCTTTACATCGAAGCCGCCGGCTTTCATGGTGAGGAAGACGCCGCTCGCGCCGCGATCTTGTTCCAGGACGTGAAAGAGATCGACGAGGTCGTCTTCGGTTCTATAAGTGTCCGGAACCGTGATGTTGATCGCACGCGCGTTAGCAGCCTCGGCCTCGTCGAGGGATTGAAGACCGTTGACCTTGAGCGTCGGATCCTGGCCCTCGGACGCCTCGATGTTGCCCTCGGCGACAAAGAGCCCGTCGTCGGCAAGCATCGCGGAAAGCTTATTAAAATTCTCGCCGAGGACGACACCTTTTACGCCGCCCGAGCGATCCTCGAATCGGAACTGTGCGAAACGATTGCCGCGTTTGCTCGTCCGGATCTGCAGACCTGAGATCATGCCCGCGACCTTGACTACGTTGCCGGCTACGAACTCGTGTTCGGCGATGTTCTTGAGATGCATGCGTTCAAGAAGGTCTTTGAAGCGGTCGAGCGGATGCGTCGAGAGATAGAATCCGACCGCCGCCTTTTCGCGAGCGGCAAGCTCAGTTTGCGACCACGCAGGGGCGGGCGGCAACTCGATCGTCGTATCGGAAGCATCGTCACCGCCAAACAACGCATTCTGTCCGCGAACTTTGTCTTCCGCCGCGCGCTGTCCGTATGCCAATGCCTCGTCGATCGCCGCGAAATTTCGTGCACGCCATTCCGCTGCATCAGAGCCCTCAGGCATCAGCGAATCGAACGCTCCGGCCGCGATCAAGCTCTCGAGACCGCGGCGATTCAACGCACCGGAACCCAGACGCGAACAGAGATCGAAAAGGGAAGTGAATTTGCCCTTTGCACGCTCTTTTACGATCTGGCTGACGCTCGCCGTACCCATTCCCTTGATCGCGGTCAGCCCGTAACGCACCGTGTCGTCGACGGGCGTAAAGCCCTCATCGCTCTCGTTAATGTCGGGCGGCAGCAAACGCAGGCCCATCGATTTGAGCTCGGTCGAATATTTGTAAACCTTGGCGCTGTCGTCGGCTTCGTGCGAGAGAACGGCGGCGTAGAAGTACGCGGGGTAATGCGCTTTTAAGTAGGCCGTGCGGAACGCGAGCACCGCGTACGCCATCGAGTGCGAACGGTTGAAACCGTAGTCCGCAAACTTTGCCATCAGGTCGAAGATCTCTTTTGCTGTGCGTTTAGGAATTTTGTTTGCGACAGCACCGGCAATGAATGTCTCCTCATGCTCGGCCATCTCTTCGACCTTCTTCTTGCCCATCGCACGACGCATCAGATCGGCCTGACCAAGGGAGTATCCGGCAAGCTTTTGCGCGAGCTGCATGATCTGCTCTTGGTAAACGAGCACGCCAAACGTGTTGCCGAGGATCTCCTCCATCTCTGGAAGGATGTACTGGACAGGCTTGAGTCCGCGGTGACGATCGATAAAGTCGTCGATCATTCCGCCGTCGAGCGGACCCGGACGATAAAGCGCATTGAGTGCGGAGAGGTCCTCTAACTCTTTTGGACGCAGGCGTCGACACATATCGGCCATGCCAGAAGACTCAAACTGGAAGATCGCTTCCGTGCGGCCGTCAGCGAAAAGCTGCATCGTCTTTTCGTCGTCGGTCGAGACTTTGGTCCAGTCGATCTCGACGCCGAGCTTTTCTTTCATCGACGCCAGGCAATCGCTGATGATCGTGAGCGTCGTGAGGCCAAGGAAATCCATCTTGAGCATCCCGACCTTTTCAAGATCGCCCATAGGATATTGGCTCGTGAGTTCGTCCTTGCCCGACATCGCGACGGGAACAAGTTCGTGAAGCGGCCGCGGACTGATGACGACACCCGCGGCGTGGACCGATGTGTGGCGCGAGCAGCCCTCGAGCTTTAGTGCGAGATCGACAAGTTGATTTACCTGTCGATCGGAGTCGTATGCTTTTTTGAGCTCGGGGACGGTCTTTAGCGCATCGGAGATCGAAACGTTTCGCCCGCGGATCGGCGGCGGGATGAGCTTTGCAACTTTTTCGACCGCGCCGAATTCCATACCGAGCGCCCGACCGACGTCTTTGATCGCCGCACGCGAGGCCATCGTTCCGAACGTGATGATCTGGCAGACGGATTCCTGGCCGTAAAATTCCGTAACGTGATCGATCACGTCGCCGCGGCCGCGTATGCAGAAATCGATATCGATATCCGGCATCGAAATTCGCTCGGGGTTTAGGAAACGCTCGAACAGGAGATCGTACTGCAGCGGATCGACGTCGGTGATGCGGAGGCAGTAGGCGGCGAGCGAACCAGCGGCAGAACCGCGGCCGGGGCCGACGGGGATGCCTTTCTCTCGCGCGTATTTGATGAAATCCCAGACGATCAGAAAGTATCCGGGAAAGCCCATCTTGTTGATCGTCGCGATCTCGATGTCGAGGCGTTTCTCATACTCGTCGAGCGGATATTTGAGCGTGCCGTCGATGATGCGCGGGTTCCATTCCTCTTGTTTGCGTTCTTCAAAACCCTCACGCAGAACCTGTTCGAAATAGGCTTTCTCTGACTTGGCTCCGGACTCGACCGGGATCGGGAATTCAGGAAGCTGTCGAACGTCGTCGCCCTGCGGAATGACGAGGTCGCACCGTTCGGCGATCGCGACCGTGTTGGCCAGCGCCTGCGGGTAGTCTTTACCGTAGAGCTCCCACATCTCGTCCGCGGAACGGAGATAATTCGGGCCCTCAGCGGCACGGTTGAGGACGGTGCGGCCCTCGCCGATGGCGACGAGCATTTGCTGTGCACCTGCGTCTTCGCGATCGAGGTAATGAACGTCGTTGGTCGCGACGAGCGGTATTCCCGACGTCTTGGAAAGCTCCGCGGTCTTTTTGATCAGCTCCTGACTGATCGGCAGAGTGCTCTCGCTGATCTCAAGATAGAAATTGTTTTTGCCGAGCGTTTCTTCGAGTTTCTTTGCGTTGGCGAGAGCGACATCGTGGGCATCGTTCGCAAGGAAGTGTCCGACCGGCCCCGCGTAACCGCCGGAAAGCCCGATCAACCCCTTCGAATGCGCGGCAAGCAGTTCGATATCGATGCGGGGCTTGTAATAGAAACCCTCGGTGTACGCTTTTGAAGCGAGGAGACAAAGGTTCTGATATCCGTCTAAACCCGTCGCGAGAAGTATCAGGTTGTAATACGGTCTCTCGCCTGCATTGACGGATGTCGAACGCTCGAAACGACTCTGGAAACGCAAATATGCCTCGTATCCGACGATCGGTTTTATGCCTTTTGCCTTCATCGCGTTGAAGAAGGAGACCGCGCCGTACATATTGCCGTAATCGGTGATCGCACACGCCTGCATGTCCATTTCGCTGAGTTTTGCGGCGAGCGGTTTTAGTTGGATAGTGCTTTGCAACAGGCTATAATCAGTGTGCAAATGCAGGTGTACGAAGTCGCGTTGTGCGGTCTGTGAGTCGGGAAACTGCGGCATTTATGAAGAAAGTTTATCTCGAAACTTACGGCTGTCAAATGAACGTGTCGGACACCGAACGCGTTTCGTCGACGCTCGCTCGCGACGGTTTTGAGATCACGCCGAACGAATCCGACGCCGATGTCATTTTGCTGAATACCTGTTCGGTTCGAGAGAAAGCAGAACAGAAACTTTACTCACGCGTCGGCCGGATCCGTCACGCCGACCGGCCAAAGCCTGTTATCGGAGTGATGGGCTGCGTCGCCCAGCTCGAGGGCGAAACTCTATTCAAAAAGATCGAGGGCGTCGACTTCGTTCTGGGAACCCGAGCAGTCGGACGGGTTTCAAATGCCGTCGAAGCGGCCTTGAGCGGCAAGTCGGCGATCCTAGACGTCGGCGAAAGGGAAGACGACTATGACTGGACGGTCGCAGACACGCACCGGCATTCGCCGTATGTCGCTTTTCTGCCGATCATCGAGGGATGCAATAAGTTCTGTACGTACTGCATCGTCCCGTTTTCGCGGGGCAGGGAACGGAGCCTGCTGGCGACGGAGATTATTCGTCAGGTCGAGGATCTAAAGGCAAAAGGCGTCAGGGAAGTCCATCTAATTGGTCAGAACGTCAACAGTTACCGCCCCGAGACTGAGGCCGGACTTGAAGGTATCAGAGGGAAGTCTGCGTTCTCGAAGCTATTGCGGGCCGTTGCCGCCACCGGGATCGAGCGAATCAAGTTTACGACGTCATTTCCACGGGATTTTCGTGATGATATCGTCGAAGCCATCGAGGAACACCCCAACCTGTGTAATTGGGTGCATCTGCCGGTCCAATCGGGCTCGAACCGTGTGCTTAAGCTCATGAAGCGAGGCCACACGGTCGAAAGCTACAAGAAGAAGATCGACCGGATAAGGGCTTCGAGTCGCGATATCGCGATCACGACGGACATCATTGTCGGGTTTCCGGGCGAAACCGAGGCTGATTTCCTGGATACGGTCGATCTGGTCGAGTACTGCGGATACGACATGGCATATATCTTCAAATACAGCCCGCGAGGCGGGACACCGGCATTTGAGATGGTCGATACGGTATCGCCGGCAGAGAAAACATTGCGTTTTCTTCAACTAGAGAAAATGCAGAAGGCATTTCAAGAGAAAAGGCTGCAAAGATATCTTAACGTAACACTTGAAGTGTTGGCAGAGGGAATTTCGGCCCGCGAAGGCTCCATAACCGGCCATTCTACTTGCCACAAGGTGGTCAATTTCAAGGGATCTAAGAGCCTTTTAGGCCAGGTCGTGCCCGCCAGGATCACCGAAATCAAGGCAAATTCCCTATTTGGCGAGGTGCTTAATGGCTGAAAACGGCAATGGCAGCCTCATAGAGGTCAAGATCGGGGCCCTGATAATGGATCCCAACACCAATACGCCCATAGTGGTGCTTAAAGGCCTGGATTCCGAGACCGTTCTGCCCATTTGGGTCGGAGCGTTTGAGGCCAATGCTATCGCCCTTGAGATCGAGAAGGTCGTCCCGCAGCGGCCGATGACGCACGATCTCTTGAGGAATGTGATCATTGAGTGCCGCCTGACGGCGTCGAGCGTGATAATCACAGATCTGCAGGAGAATACGTTCTACGCACGGATCGAGCTGCTGGACCCTAAAGGAGACGCGGTGTCGCTCGACGCGCGGCCGTCGGATGCGATCGCACTGGCACTTCGGCTTGATTGTCCGATCTTTGTAGAGCAGAAGGTCATAGATCTCTCATCCGCGTCGACCTCAAGCGAGGAGCCCGGTGGGGAAACCCCGCCGCCTGATGACTGGCCCGAGCTGATCGGTTAGCCTTTCTTACATAATCTCTATTATCGGACGCAGGGTCTATAAGGCCCGTATAGTTATAGGGCCGCTCCGAATCGGGTTCCCTACTTATAACGATCAAGTCTATGCTAGAGCCAGTAAAAGTCGCCTGGGGGCCGTGTTGCTTCTGCGGCCAACAAATCGAAGAGACGAAAACTAACCCATGTTCCGTTACCGTCGAAACAGTCGATCGTAAATGGCAGATCTGGTATTGCCATGGCGAGTGTTTCAAATCGCGGATCGCCGAGAACGCGGTTATGGACCTCTCGCCGGCACATTTTTAACCTCCGGTCTTTCTATCTCGATTTTTGACACGCTTTTGGCAAAAAGCTATCATTGTCGTTTTGTTATCTTCCTAAGATCTCAAGCATTTAGTACTACGTAAAGAGGAGTTTACGAAATTGAGCAGCGGTAATTTTCTATTCACGTCCGAGTCGGTGACCGAGGGTCATCCAGATAAGATCGCGGACAATATCTCAGATGCGATCCTGGACGCTATCCTCGAGCAAGACCCGACGGCCCGTGTAGCGTGCGAAACCCTTGTCACGACAGGCCTGGCGGTTGTCGCCGGCGAGATCACCACGACGGCGGACGTCAACTATAAGGCGATCATTCGCGAGACGATCGAGGAGATCGGTTACAACGACGCTTCGTTCGGCTATGACTCGAACACTTGTTCGGTGATCGACGCTATCGGAACGCAGTCGCCTGATATCTCGCAGGGCGTGGACACCGGCGGAGCCGGCGATCAGGGCCTTATGTTCGGGTTCGCTTGTAATGAGACGCCTGAGCTGATGCCGATGCCGATCCAGATGGCTCATAACCTGACGCGTAAGCTCTCGGAAGTTCGGCGTAACGGCACGATTCCCTACTTGAGGCCGGATGGCAAGTCGCAGGTGTCGATCGAATATAGGGATGGGCGGCCGTTCCGTGTTGAGGCTGTTGTAATTTCGACGCAGACTGCTGAGGTCGATATCGAAACGATCCGCACGGACGTGATGGAAAAGGTCATTAAACCCGTCATTTCGGCTGACCTGCTCGACGAGAACACCAAGTACCACATTAACCCCACCGGGCGCTTTGTTGTAGGTGGTCCGATGGGTGATGCGGGTGTGACGGGACGCAAGATCATCGTCGATACCTATGGGGGTTACGCCCCTCACGGCGGTGGTGCTTTCTCGGGTAAAGACCCGACGAAGGTCGACCGTTCGGCGGCGTATATGGCGCGGTACATTGCGAAGAATGTGGTCGCCGCGGGGCTTGCTGACAAGTGCACGGTGCAGCTCGCGTATGCGATCGGTGTCGCGGAGCCGGTGTCGGTGCTTGTTGACACGCACGGGACGGGGACGATCGATGACGACCGGATCGCGGAGATCGTTAAGGCGAATTTCGAGCTTACGCCAAAAGGAATTATCGAGACTCTCGACCTGCGCCGGCCTATTTATAAGGCGACGGCACGCTTTGGTCACTTTGGCCGGGCGAATGACGAGTTCTCGTGGGAAAAGACCGACAAGGCCGAGGCGCTTCGCACGGCTGCTGAAAAAGGAGCGGCGAACAACGCCTAAGACTTGGCGACCCTTTGCGTGCCTGGCGGTCTTTGCGTGACAAAAAATCCCTCACGCAAAGCCGCAAAGAACGCAAAGCTTTCGCAAAGAAAACATTATTATGGCTGAAACAGCACCTTCATTTGCATACGACATCAAGGACATCAACCTTGCTCCGATGGGCAAGCAGCGGATCGAGTGGGCGGACCGCGAAATGCCGGTGCTCCGGCAGATCCGCGAGCGTTTTGAGAAAGAAAAGCCGTTGACAGGCGTCAAGATGGTCGCGTGTGCGCACATCACGACGGAGACGGCGAATTTGGCACGCACATTTCAGGCCGGCGGCGCGGACGCGACATTGATCGCCTCGAACCCGCTCTCGACGCAGGACGATGTTGCGGCATCGCTTGTCGCCGACTGGGGCATCCCGGTGATGGCGATCAAGGGCGAATCGACCGACACGTACGTCCGCCACGTCAAAATGGCGCTCGATACAAATCCTAATCTGATCATCGACGACGGCAGCGACGTTGTCGCGACGATGATCAAAGAGAAACCCGAGCTTATCGACAATCTCATCGGCACGACCGAAGAGACGACGACCGGCATCGTTCGACTTAAATCAATGGTCGCCGCGGGTGTGCTCAACTTCCCTGCCATCGCGGTCAACGACGCGCAGACAAAGCATTTCTTCGATAACCGCTACGGAACGGGACAGTCGACGCTTGACGGCGTCATTCGCGCGACCAACATCCTGCTCGCCGGCAAGAATCTTGTCACGGTGGGTTACGGCTGGTGCGGTAAAGGCGTCGCGATGCGTGCCCGCGGAATGGGTGCGAACGTCATCGTCACCGAGATCGATCCCATTAAAGCGATCGAGGCCGTTATGGACGGCTTCCGCGTGCTGCCGATGAAAGAGGCCGCGAAGATCGGCGATTTCTTTATCACGGTGACCGGCAACCGCCACGTGATCGATCGCGAGCATTTCGAAGTGATGAAGGACGGAGCTATCGTCGCGAACAGCGGCCACTTCGACCTGGAATTGAATCTCGATGCCCTTCGCGATATGTCGCAGCCCGCGGTTACGCGTCGTCCGTTCGTCGAGGAATATACGAGCAAAGACGGCAAAAAGAGCGTGATAGTGCTTGGCGAAGGCCGCCTGATCAACCTAGCCGCCGCCGAAGGCCATCCCGCCTCGGTGATGGATATGTCTTTCGCCAATCAGGCACTCTCGGCCGAGTATCTTGTCAAAAACAAGGGCAAGCTCGCTGCCGGCGTTCACGTGCTTCCGAAGGAGGTCGATCAGGAGATCGCTTCCCTCAAGCTCCAGGCAATGGGTGTACAAATGGACGTCCTCACGCCGGAGATGCTCGAGTATATGACTAGCTGGGAAACGGGAACATAAAAGTTTCGAGTTTCGAGTTCCAAGTTCCAAGTTAGAAAAGGCCCGGCATTGCCGGGCTTTTCTATTTGCACCCTGCGTAAAGAACTTGAGGCTGTAAAGTGCGTTTTGGCTAGATCCGAATTGTGTTCAATTGCGGTGACGTTGGCGGGAGCGGTGGAATGGTCGGCGAGTGAGGTCGATGCCCACGCGCGAAACCGCGCATTTCGTGCAAAACCTTCATTTTGCGTCAAAGTGTGCAAAGTGCGTCGATCCGTGCATTTTGGGATTTCAATCTTTTCCGAGTGCGGATACGGTAGCAATATGCACAAAAGAAGCTGGAAAGAATTTGAAGGGGTTGCGGCTCGGAAGATACCGGATGAGATACGGTCGTCGATCAATCCGGGCGGCGAGATCACTTTTGATCTGGATACTTTCCGGAAGATGGGCGAGCCTCAGGCGATGAAGCTGCTTTACGAACCCTCGACGCGCACGATCGGTCTACGGCCCTCGCACCCCGACGCACACAACGCCGTACTGGTCCGCGTCCGCCACGCCCGCTCGAACCGCGTCGTCCGCTCAATGCCCTTCCTCCGCGAAAACGGCATCGACGTCCCCCGCACTCTCCGCTTCCCCTTCCCCGCTCTCGAGGACAACGTACTGATCCTCGATCTAAGAACGGCGGTGACGTGTGGGAAAGGTGGGTGGAAGAAGGTGAAGAAGAGGTGGTAGCGAAACCGCTGCGTCTCGTCAATGCCACTTGTGCGCCGACACAGGCCGGAGTTGAAGAACAAATGACACGACGCCTAGCGATCAGAGTTCCCTGCCCCTACCGGACCAAAATCGAGGCGGCGAATCTCTCGAATAGAGTCTGCGACGACGGAGCCTTCGACTATCTCGTAACCCATGAGAGCGAAAACCCGTCCCTTTGCAAAGATTGGTCGAGCGTTGCCATACCAATCCACGCAAGAAACTTTGCACTTGTCATCCTCAGTATGGCTATTCGCTGACGTGAGTTCGCCTGACCCACGTAACTGCAACCTATCGTTCCTCAGAAAGATAATCGAGGCCGAGGAGTCTCGCCGAATCACGGGAAGTCCCACAATGCCAGAAGCAGAATTCTCAGGTTTGTAAAAGAAGCCTTGGCTGCGGCTCTCGCCCTGACCGGCGTTCTTTAGCGCGTACGACGATATGACACGTGGTGACCCGTCAAGCTGTACGGATGTGAAGTACAGGTCGTCCTTTTGAGAACCGACAACTATTCCGTCCTGCCCAAGCAGATCGAGCCGCTCCACGTTATGCTCCAGACGCAGCGCCGACACTACCCGGCTTGAGCGACCGACGACGAAGAGTTTCTTTTGGGCTTCTTCGTCCTCATCATCATTAAGATAACCGCCCGATCCATAGAGCAGATGATCCCCGATGAAACGATTTTGCAAACCCCATCCCGCGGGACGCAAGAGGGGCTGATAGCTTGAACGGAATACGGCGGAGCTGCCGTCAGCGAAGTCTGATGCTGTGACACGCAGGAGCGCCAGGTCTCCCTCTTTCACACGGGAGTACCAACTTCCCTCACCGTCCGACATTGACTGAACGAGTACGGATAAGTTCTCGTCCTCGTCCTCGTGAAAGGAGAACTGATCGACGGGACCACCCGACGCGCGAATCGCTGAAGGTCCCGCGCCATTCAGAGGGATCTTGAAAAGCAACGACGCATCTTTACGACGGTCGTCTTCCCACCACTGCGATGCCCAGACATAGATGTTCCGTGCCGAAACGTAGAATTCATTTCCCGAAGGGCCCATTACGGACTCTGCCTCGCATTTGAGCTCGGTGTCGCGAATATCGCATGTCGTGACAGTGTGCAGCGTGAGATCATCTTCAGGTTTGAAGCCCTCGGGTAAATAGACGCGCGACGCTTTTGCGATCTCACGAAACTCGGCCGGCTTTGCGTCCTTGTGCCAGCGTCGTATCGCGGGGAATGAATCGAAAGGATCTTCTTCATCAAGGTCGACGTTGAGCGGCGAATAAAAGATCAACTTGTTTCCAATGAGACGGCTGGCATAGTTCCTCGATGAGTAGTAGTCGTTGGATCTTAGATGATATGTGGACCGGTACGTTAGCCCTCCCGCGTCGTCGATACCAAAGAGCCCGATCTCGGTTCCGCCGCGATCGTAGCTGTAGCCGATCACCAGGAGATTGTTCCCGGAGACAAGCATCTCGTCGTACCACGTTCCCCACCCGCCCTCGAGCTGGATATCGGGAGAGTAGGCATCGATCGAAGAGACCTTGCGAAGTCCGCCCGATGAAATATCAACCGTGAAGAGCCGGCCGCGGCGCAGGACAATGAGGTAATTCCCGTGAAGCTTAACGATGCCGCCCTCATCCACGCCCTCGGTTTGCACGTTGGTGATGGATTCCTGCGCTTCCGAGCGGGTAGAAGCACTTGCGGTGACATTGACCGTTTCGCTGGCCGCACCAACCGGTTGGCTGTCGGCGGCCATTCCGTCCCCATTGCCCGATCCGACACCTTGCCCGGTGCCGCGTCGCTTCTTTTGGAGACGTTTGAGAAAGGCTTTCAATTCCTGCCGCGAGGTGAAGTGCCTGATCTGCTTCGGACGGCCGGTTCGCGCTCGACGTTCGAACGCCCCCTCGTTGATCCGAGTGCTTGCAAAACCTGACGCGACAACGATGATCGCCACCAAAACTAAACCCAAGAAACGACGCATACTTCCCTCCTCGTCAACCGGACACACTTCTCCGGGCGGTCTACGGCTTAGACCCCGAAAGGCTCCAAAATGTTCCCGGTGAGTTAGTAATCTGTTGCTGAAGATCTCAAAGACGTTGCTTCGGGGTAACCGATTGGAAGAGTTCAATCGCAGGATCGCGGGCCTGACCGGGTCCTTTTTGACCGGTCCTTTTTGACCCCGATCCTTTTTCTCCGGTCCTTTTCTATTGTTTTTGTGACGGCGTAGGAGTAACTTAGCGCCATGCGCCACGTGGCTGGGACCGTGCTCGCCGCCATTGCCTGCACATTCGGTGTTGAAGCGGTCGCGTTGGCGGAGTTCGCGATCGAGAAGGCTTATCCGCTTGGGGACGAGGTTCAAGTCGGGAACGAGCAGCACGATTGGGTTCTCAACCGCGTTTTGACTGAGGTCCTTGACCTCAATGTCAGCGGTGTGAGGATCGGGACAAGCGAGAAGGACGTCGTTAAGCTATTGGGAAAGCCGACCCGGATAAACCGAGAGTTGCCGGAAGGCTATCGTGACGGATATCGAATCTATGAGTATCCTGGCCTTTCTATTGAGATCATCGACGATGAACGATCGGTGGTAAATCACATCGACATCGAATCCGGCCAATGGAACGTGAACGGAATTTCAGTCGGCTCGTCCGTTGATGACGTTCGTCGGTTGTGGGGTCGGCCACTGAATGAGGGCGAGGAAGGTCTGTATTATTTCGATATGTCGGAGTTGGACGTGCAGGTCGCCATCGAGAACGGCCGAGTAGTCGGGGTCCACTGGCTATACGACGACTGTTGACCCGTCTTCCAGCTCGATGCCGTTTTTAGTGATGCCTGCGATGATGACGACGGCGGCGGTGTTTTGCTCCGGCTCCGGCGCCGATCGCGGTACCGAGGCCGATCCTTTTTGGGTGGCCGCGGCGGCGATGCC
>JADMIO010817235.1_pt1 | contig 12648 bp, 13 predicted proteins | sample 8958161 | NCBI WGS metagenome assembly JADMIO01 (sample SAMN16585339, study PRJNA669376) | soil metagenome | isolation source: Crop rotation soil | place: USA: Cullars Rotation, Alabama | collected 2011 | reverse complement strand
CTTTCCCGGAAAGCCGCCCGCCGCCTTCACCGCCGCCACATGCTGGGCGCAGCGCGCGAACCGCGGCCGCTCGCGGTCGGCCCGATCGCCTGGCCGAGCGGCGCGGAAGACCGCCTCGAGCTCGCGCCCACGGCGCGGGACCAGACCCAGCTCGGTCCAGGCTCGGCTCTCGGAGGCCCCGCTGTAGCGCAGGGCGGCATAGGTACGTCCGATTTGGACGCCGGGGGTGGGTAAGGTCGGTTTCATGAGATCCAATGTATGAAACCTACATCGCTTGCGCAAACATCAACTGTATATTATCCACACCGACATGACAGCTTCCGGCATGGACGGGCGGGCCCAGCGGCTGCGCCAGGCGCGCCAGGACCGCGGCTTCGAGACCGCCGCGGCCGCGGCCGACGCCTTCGGCTGGAGTCGCAACACCTACGCCTCCAACGAGAACGGCAACGCTCCGTTCTCGTATCGCCGCGCCAAGGAATACGCCGTCGCTTTCGGGGTCAGCCCGGAGTGGCTCTATGACGCCGCCGGATCCATGCGCCCGCCGGGCGCTGGCGGGCTGGCGCCGGTGATCGGCCGTGTGGGCGCCAATCCCGAGGGCACGGTGCTGTTCGCCCTCGGCCACGACCCGGCCGAGCTGGCGCCGATCCCGCCCGGCGGCACGGACCAGGCCAAGGCGCTGCGGGTCGTCGGCCACTCGATGCGCGGCGTCGCCGACGACGGCGCCCTGATCTATTTCGAGGACCAGCGCACCCCGCCGACCGCCGACATGCTGGGCCACGTGGTGATCGTCGAGACCGACACCGACGAGGTGCTGGTCAAGCGCCTGTTGCGCGGTTCGCGGCCGGGCCTCTACGACCTGGAAAGCGTGGCCGGGCCGATGCGCCAGGACGCCCGCATCCGCTGGGCCGCCCACATCACCGCCATCATCCCGCCGTTCCAGGCTCGCCGAATCATCCGTGGAGCGGCATAAAACCTACAACATCATCATGTAGATTTGATACTGTCGCATGTGCAACGAATACAGCCAGAAGACCTCGCTGGACGAACTGCTGCGGGAGTTCGCCCAGGTGGACCTGCCGCTCGGCTGGGACGGGGGCGCGCCGAACCTTGAGCCGCGCCCGTCGGTCCGCCCTACCGACCCGTCTTATATTATCACCGGTCAGGACGGCGGCGCCCACCTGAGCCAGCTCCGCTGGGGCTTTCCCGGCCCGCGCGGCCCGGTCATCAACTTCCGCTCCGAGGGCCGCAGCTTCGGGCGCGGCCGCTGCCTGGTTCCGGCCGACGGCTTCTTCGAGTTCACCGGCGCCAAGGCGCCCAAGTCGAAATGGCTGTTCGAGCCGACCGAAGGCGCGTTCATGGCCATCGCCGCCTTCATCCGCGATGACCGCTTCACGCTCCTGACCTGCCCGCCTGGCCCGGACATCGCGCCCTATCACGACCGCCAGATCGTCATCCTTCCGCGATCGGACTGGGCCGCCTGGCTGGATACGTCGAAGCCCGCGCCCGCCTTTGGTCCCCTGCCCGCCGGCGGGCTGAAGGTCACGCAGGTCCGCTAGGAACCAACCGTCCCGGCTGCGGTTGAGGTTAGACCTCGACCACGGGAGACTGGTCCATGAAGACAGCCGCCGCCTTCGTCCCCGCCGCGATCCTCTGCGCGGTGCTCAGCGTCAGCGCCTGCTCCAAGGAGCGCAAGGCCGAGGCCGACACCGGCACCGCCGAGGCGACCGTCAAGACCGACGCCCCGCCTAGCCAGGTGCCGGACGCTCAGCTCCAGCAACAGGCCCAGCAGGCCGCGACCGCCGCCTCGACGCCGGTCGACGGTTCCGGACCGGTCACGACCACGACGCCCGCGGTCCCGCCGGCCGAGCCGGCGAAGAAGTAGCGCTTAAGGCAGGTCCTCGGCGAGGATGGCCATCTCGAACATGAACGAGCCATCGCCGTCCTCGTCCTCAAACACCACGCCCACGAACTCTTCGCCGATATAGACCTCGGCGGAATCCTTCTGCTTCGGGCGCGGCACGAGCGTGATGCGCGCGTTGGCGAAGGTCCCCCGCAGATGACCTTCGATCTTGCGGATAGCTCTTTCGTCCACGCACGGCTCCTGGATCTGGGCACACCAATCAGGCGGCGAACCTATAGAGAAAGCCCGCGCCCGGCGAAACCTCAGATGACGTAGTCGTACACAGCGTCCGCGAGGGTGTGGTCCATGCTCTTGGCCGGCTCCTCGCAGGTCGGGCAGTTCACCAGCCGTGCGGGGACGCCCGCCGCCGTGCAGCCGGCCGGCACGTCCTTCAACACCACCGAACCGGAGGCGACCTTGGCGTAGTCGCCGATCTTGATGTTGCCCAGCACCTTGGCGCCTGCGCCCAGCAGCACGCCCTTGCCCACCTTCGGGTGGCGATCGCCGCGCTCTGCGCCGGTGCCGCCCAGGGTCACGCCCTGCAGCATGGACACGTCGTCGCCGATCACCGCGGTCTCGCCGATGACGATGCCGGTGCCGTGGTCGACGAACACCCCGCGCCCGATCCGGGTCGCCGGGTTGATGTCCACCTGGAACCGCTCGCTGGAGCGGCTCTGCAGGTAGAACGCCAGGGTCTCGCGCCCCTCGCTCCACAGCCAGTGCGCCACACGGTGGGTCTGCAGGGCCAGGAAGCCCTTGAAGAACAGGAACGGCTGGACGTAGCCCTTGCAGGCCGGGTCGCGCTCGAACACCGCCTTCAGGTCGGCCTCGGCGATCTCGACCAGCGCCGGCCGGGCCTCATAGGCCTCCTCGATGGTGTCGCGGAGGCTCATGGCCCCCATCTCCTGGTCGCCCAGCTTGCGGGCCAGCTGATAGCTCAGCGCATCGCCCAGGCTGTCGTGGTTCAGGATCACCGCAGCGATCAGGCTGGCCAGCGCCGCCTCGCTCTTGGCGGCGGCCTGCGCCTCGTTGCGCAACGCGGCCCAGACCGGCGGCGGCGTGGTGGCGTTCACCACCTCAAGGCGCTGGCTCATCAGTTCCTCCCGGCCCATCGGGCTCCTCACCCTATCATCGCCCGCGCGAGCGCCGGCGGCAACGACCCTTCCCGGGCCATATGGTGAGCCTTCAGCAGCATCGCCACCGTCAGCACATCCTGAAGATCACCGGCCATGGCCGCGTCGAACGCTTCACGGAACGGCACGCGCAGCACCTCCAGCGCCTCGGTGTCGTCGGCGGGGTGCAATTCGCGGGCCGGCGACAGGCCCAGCGCCAGGTAGCCGATGGCGCGCTCGTCGCCCACCGAGTTGGACAGCTGCGCCCGCAGGACCTCGCGCCACTCCGCCGCCTCCAGGCCGGTCTCCTCGGCCAACTCCCGCCGCGCGCTCTCCAGCGGATCGACGTCCAGCGGACCGCCGCCCTCCGGGATCTCCCAGCTGTATTCCATCAGCGGGAAGCGGTTCTGCCCGACCAGCACCGTCGCCCCGTCGTCGAACAGCGGCAGGATGGCGATCGCCAGGTTCTTGTAGCTGACCAGCCCATAGGTCGCCGGATGGCCGGTCGGCGCCGTGGCCGCGTATTCGGTCACCCGGATCCACGGATTGTCGTAGGCCACCCGCGCCGCGCCCCGCACCCAGGGCTTGCCGTGTGGCCTGAGCCAGGCCGGCTTTTGCGCCATCGTGCTGCCCCTCGCCTTGCGGTTCGCGTGCCGGCCCCCATAAAGAGGCTCCCGTGTCGGTATCCTTAAGGCCGCAATCCCCGTGACGTCTTCTCTTCCGCCTGCGCCCGGGTTCGGCGACGCCCTGCCCGTCCACGCCGCGCCGCAGGTGCTGGACTTCTTGGCGCTGCGCCGTTCGGCCTCGGCCGTCACCCTGGCGGAGCCTGCGCCGAGCGCCGACCAGCTTGCCGATCTCCTGCGGCTGGCCGTGCGGGTTCCGGATCACGGCAAGCTCTCGCCCTGGCGGTTCATCGTCCTTGAGGGGGCCGGCAAAGCGGCCTTTGTCGAGCGTCTGGAGAGCCTGTCGCGCGACCGCAACGATCCGAGCCTGGCGGCCAAGCTGGCGAAGCTGAAGATCCCGCCGCTGGCGGTGGTGGTGGTGTCCTCGCCGAAGGCCGGCTCAATCCCCGAATGGGAGCAGCTGCTCTCGTCGGCCGTGGTCTGCACGAACCTCCTCTACGCGACCTTGGCCAGCGGCTTCGGCGCCAACTGGATCACCGACTGGTACAGCTATGACGCCGAGGCGACCGCGATCCTGGGCCTGTCGGAAGGCGAGCGCGTCGCCGGCTTCGTGCTGATCGGAACGCCGCGCGAGCCGCCGCTGGAACGGGAACGCCCGGACCTCGCGCCCCTAGTCACCCACTGGAGTCCATAGGCTGGAAATCCAGATACACGACGGCCGGACGACGCATCGCGTCGCCCGGCCTGAGGTGACACGCCCGAGGAGAGTTGGGCAAGATCAGCTATAGGCCCGCGCGCAGCTTTTGGGAAGCCCGAACAGGCATCGGAGCGCCCCGCTGCGGCCTTTTCGCCTGAGGCGAGAGTAGGACCAACCGCGACGAGCTTGGCCGTCTGCTGACCTGCCCTTGGAGCCAACCGCTTTCCGCCCGCCCGGTTGCTTGCCGATGCTGAGTATTCGGAAATTTTGGGGGGCTTACCGATCTCAAATCAGCCGGCTGGAATGTTCAACCACGGCCCCGGTAGGGCGCTACGCCCTGATCGGGCAGCCAGAGTCCTTGCGGCGCCGGCCCGCTCTGCCAGAAGACATCGATCGGGATCCCGCCCCGCGGATACCAGTACCCGCCGATCCTGAGCCACTGCGGCGCGAGTTCCGCCACCAGCCGACGGCCGATCGCCACCGTGCAGTCCTCGTGGAAGGCTCCGTGATTGCGGAACGATCCCAGGTACAGCTTCAATGACTTGGACTCGACCAGCCAGGCGGCGGGCACATAGTCGATCACCAGGTGGGCGAAGTCCGGCTGGCCGGTCACCGGGCACAACGAGGTGAACTCGGGCGCGGCGAAGCGGACCAGGTAGGCGGTGTCCGGATGCGGGTTCGCCACGCGCTCCAGCACCGCGGCCTCGGGGCTCTCCGGCATTCTGGCCGCTTGGCCGAGTTGGGTGAGATGGGTCTCTTCCATGGGCGCGCCTTTAGACGCTACTAGGCGACCAAACAACACAAGCGGGAGACGTCGGATGGCCGGCCAGTATCAGGACTTCGTGGTGGTGGTGACCGGAGCCTCGACAGGGCTGGGCCGCGCGGTGGCCGTCGAGACCGCCGCCCAGGGCGCCAAGGCCGTGGTCATCAACTATGCCCGCAACCGCGCCGACGCCGAGGAAACCGCCCGCCTCTGCCAGGCGCACGGCGCCGAGACCGTCCTGGTCCAGGGCGACGTGGCCCAGGACGCCGACTGCCGCGCGATCGCCGCCGCCGCGGAGAAGTTCGGGCGCGTCGACGCGCTGTTCAACAACGCCGGCACCACGACGTTCAACAACCACGCCGACCTGGAGGGCGTCTCTGCCGAGGACTTCCAGAGCCTCTACGCGGTCAATGTGATCGGCCCCTACCAGATGGTCCGCGCGTGCCGGGCCCTGCTCGAGGCGGCGCCGCAACCCGGCGCGGTGGTCAACACCTCGTCCATCGCCGGCGTCGCCGGCATCGGCTCGTCGGTGCCCTACGCCGCCTCGAAGGGCGCGCTCAACACCATGACCATTTCGCTGGCTCGGGCGCTCGCGCCCAAGATCCGGGTCAACGCCATCTGCCCCGGCTTCATCGACACGCCGTGGTTCGGCAAGGGCATCGGCGAGGCCGCCGCCGAGCGCGTCCGGGCCAACGCCGCGGCCAACTCTCCGCTGCGGGTCGCCTCGTCCGCCGACGACATCGCCGCGGCCGCGGTGTTCCTGGCCTCGCGCGCGTCGCGCCACGTCACCGGCGAGACGCTCATCGTCGACGCGGGCACGCATCTCGGATTCGCCCCGCTGGTGGCGCGCTGACACGGCTGGACGCGCCCGCTGCCTATTCTGCGGGCGCCGCCCGATTGTGACGCCCAATTTTAGGTCAGGCATTCCACGGGCCCCGCCCCGCCGCCCCCTCGCGTTGATCTGAGGCCCCTCCAACCGACCATGACCGCGCCCGCCGGCTCAAGCTGGGCGGACATGAGAGGGGATACTTAATGAGAACGCTCAAGATCGCGCTGGCGGCCGCCATCGGCTCGCTGGCCCTGGCCGGGGCCGCGCAAGCGGCCGACGATGAAAAGCCAGTCGCCGTCGCCTTTAACATCGGCGCGAACAACAACTACGAATTCCGCGGCATCAGCCAGACCGACAACGATCCGTCGGTGTTCGGCGGCGTCGACCTGACGATCATGAAGATCGGCTACGCTGGCACCTGGCTCTCGAACGTCGACTTCGGCAATGGCACCGACTTCGAATACGACATCTACGCCGGCATCAAGCCCACCGTCGGCCCGGCCACGCTCGACCTGGGCGTGATCCGCTACGGCTACTCCGGCTCACCCAACGGTTCCCACCAGGACTACTGGGAGTTCAAGGCCGCCGGCTCGGTGCCCGCTGGCCCGGTGACCCTGGGTGTCGCCGCCTTCTACTCGCCGGAGTTCTTCGGCAAGACCGGCGACGCCGTCTACTACGAGGCCAACGCTGCGGCCTCGATCCCGAACACGAAGTTCTCGGTGTCGGGCGCGCTCGGCTACCAGCAGGTCAAGGGTCCGGCCGACTACACGACCTGGAACGCAGGCGTCGGCTATGCGCTGACCGATCACATCGGCCTCGACCTGCGCTATTGGGACACCGACAAGCACAGCTTCGGCAAGCTCTACAAGTCGCGCGCCGTCGCGAGCATCAAGTTGATCTGGTAGGCGGATCGCCTGGATACTAAGGGCCGCTGCAACAGCGGCGGCCCTTTTCACAGGGCAGACGCATTAACCTGGGCCTAATCCTCCGGCCGGATATGGTAAAGCTTGGCCGAGGCCGACTCGCCTGAGAGGATAGCCCATGAGACATCTGCCGCTTGCGATGGCCTGCGCCGTCGGGTCATTGGCGCTTGCGAGCGCCGCCCACGCGGAAGACGCCTTCAGCATCGCCTTCAACGTCGGGGCCAACACCGACTACGTCTTCCGCGGCGTGAGCCAGACGGACCAGGATCCGTCCGTCTTTGGCGGGGCTGACGCCAGCTTCGCCGGGATCGGCTACGCCGGGGTCTGGGTCTCCAACGTCGATTTCGGCAACGGCACCGACGCGGAGTTCGACCTCTACGGCGGCATCAAGCCGACGCTGGGCGCCATCAGTTTCGACATCGGCATCCTCTACTACGGCTACATCGACCAGCCGACCGGCAGCCACGAGGACTACTTCGAAGGCAAGATCACCGCCTCGGTCCCGGCGGGCCCCGCCACGCTGGGCGCGGCGTTCTATTATTCGCCCGAGTTCTTCGGAAAGACCGGGGACGCGACCTACTACGAGATCAACGGCGCCGTGCCGCTGGGCGGCGGCAAGTTCACCCTCTCCGGCGCCTTGGGCTACCAGCAGGTGAAGGGTCCGGCCGACTACACCACCTGGAACCTCGGCATCGGCTACGCCATCAACGACCACATTGGCATCGACGTCCGCTACCACGACACCGACGAGCACAAGTTCGGCAACATCTACGACAGCCGGGTCGTCGCCGGGCTGAAGCTGACCTGGTAGGTCATCATCCGTTAGCTTCACCACACTAGGAGAGCCGCCATGGTCCCGCGGCGGCTTTTCCGTTGCGCCAGGGGGCCCATGTTTCTAGTTTCGCCCTGCCCTGGCGGCCGATCTCTGACCGCAAAGGGGTGTTTTTCCGCGGAAAAACTCCGCTCGTCTAAGTTTTGCTGGCCGCGAGTACGCTCCGGCCTATGGTTGGGAATCAGGACGACGTGAGCGGAGTACGGCGCATGGAGCGGATGGCCGTCCGGGCCCAGACCGTCGTCTTCGACGTTCTGCTCGCCGCCTTCGCGTTCAGCCTCGCCTTCTTCGTCGCCCCGACCCAGCCCGAGCTCGGCTTCGGCCAGGCCGGCGCGCTGGGCTTCTTCCAGTTGGCCGCCCTCTACGCCGCGATCGCCGGCGTGTTCGCCCTGATCTTCCGGCGCGAGCTGTCGCCCTGGCGCTACGTCTCGATCCCCGACGCCCTGGTGCTGGCCCGCTCGGCGCTGCTGACCGTAGGCGTCTTCCTGCTGGCCGTATTCGTGCTGGACCGGGCCAAGGGCCTGCCGCGCTCGACTCTGGTCATGGCGCCGCTGTTCCAGATGGTCGCCTGCATGGGCGTGCGGATCCTGCGCCGCGCCCTGTTCGAGCGCGCCCTGGAAAGCTTCTCGCCGGTCAAGAACATCAGCGAGCGGGGCCAGGCGCCATCGCTCCTGCTCATCGGCCCGCCGTCGCTCGCCGACACCTACCTGCGCGATGTCGCGCGGAGCCACGACCGCTCGTTCGCCCCGGTCGGCATCGTCGGCACCGATCGCCGCGACGTCGGCCAGCAGGTGCGCGGCGTCTGCATCATCGAGGCGATCGACCGCCTGGACGAAGCCCTGACCGACCTGCGCCGCTGGAACCGCTACCCGCGCGCCATCCTGTTCCTGGAGGAGCCAGGCAAGCTGAAGGGCCTGACCGCCGACCTCCTGGGCCAGCTGAAGAACGACGGCATCCGCCTGCTGCGCCTGCCCTCCATCGTGGAACTGCCGCAGCACGAGGGCCTGACCCTGATGCCGATGCGCGACATCCGCATCGAGGAACTGCTGGCCCGCGAACCCATCGAGCTGGACCGCGGCGCGGTCGGCCGCCTGATCCGCGGCCAGCGGGTGCTGATCACCGGCGCCGGCGGTTCCATCGGCTCGGAGCTGTGCCGCCAGGCGGCGACCTTCGGATGCGGCCACCTTATCCTGCTCGACTACTCCGAGACCGCGCTCTTCGAGATCGAGCGCGAGATGCGCGAGACCTTCCCGCACATCGGCCTGAAGTCGGTGCTGTGCGACGTCCGCAACGCCGGCCGCCTGACCGGCGCCTTCGAACGGGAGCGGCCCGATCTGGTCTTCCACGCCGCCGCTCTGAAGCACGTGTCGATGGTCGAGCGGAACCCGATCGAGGGCGTGCTGACCAACGTGATCGGCACCTGGAATGTCTGTGAGGCCGCCAAGGCCTGCGGCGCGGGCCAGATGGTGCTGATCTCCACCGACAAGGCCGTCGATCCGTCCAACGTCATGGGCGCCACCAAGCGGATGGCCGAAGCGGTGGTCCAGGCCCAGCAGACCACCAACGAGACCGACACCCGCTTCTCCGCCGTCCGTTTCGGCAATGTGCTGGGCTCGTCGGGCTCGGTGGTGCCGATCTTCAAGTCGCAGATTGAGCGCGGCGGGCCGGTCACGGTGACCCACCCGGAGATGACCCGCTTCTTCATGACCATCCCGGAGGCGGCCCAGCTGGTGCTGCACGCCACGGCGACCTGTCACGAGGACGCGCGCCGGGACTCGCGCCTGTTCCTGCTGGAGATGGGCGAGCCGGTCTCGATCATGGATCTGGCGCGCCAGATGATCGCCCTGTCCGGCGGCGTGCCCGGCCGTGACATCGAGATCGAGATCACCGGCCTGCGCCCCGGCGAGAAGCTCACCGAGGCCCTGCTGGACGAGACCGAGACCTCGCTGCAGGTCGCGCCCAAGGTGCTGGAGGTGATCACCAGCTCCGCCCTGCGCGTCACCTCGGGCCACCTGGAGGATCTCGCCGCCATCGTCGAGACGGGCAATGTCGAGGACGTCCGCAAGGCCCTCTTCGACCTGGTGGCCCAGGTCCGCGGCGAGAAGCCCGGCACGGCCCCCAACCTGCGGGTCGTCGCCGGCGGCTGAGCCGCCTTCCTTTCCAGCAAAGCTGGAGAGGGGGACCATCGGCCGAAGAGCCGATGGTGGAGAGGCAAGCCTCACGCTCGGCGGATCGATCCGTCTTTAGCTGACGTAGGAGAGGAGGCTTGCCTCTCCACCACGCGCTCTTCGCTGCGCTCGGCCCGCGGTCCCCCTCTCCAGCTTCGCTGGAAAGGAAGGGTAGGGCCTACTCGGCCGCGACGATCTCTTCGCGCGCCTCAGCCTGTTCCAGGCGGGTCAGCAAGGCGCGGTATTCTTCCCACAGCCCCTCGGGCAGGTGGTCGCCGAACCCCTCGTAGAACTCGGGGATCAGGGCGGCTTCCTTGGTCCAGATGGCCGGATCGACGCTCAGCAGCAGGTTAAGGGCCGCGTCGCTGAGGCCCAGGCCCGACGTGTCGAGGCTGGCGCGAGCCGGCACGCGGCCGATCGGCGTGTCCACCGCCTCGGCCTTCCCCTCAAGGCGTTCGAAGATCCACTTCAGGACGCGGCTGTTCTCGCCGTAGCCCGGCCAGACGAACTTGCCCCGCTCGTCCTTGCGGAACCAGTTGACGAAGAAGATGCGCGGCAGCTTCGCCGCGTCGTGCGTCTCGCCCATCTTCAGCCAGTGGCCGAAGTAGTCGCCCATGTTGTAGCCGCAGAAGGGCAGCATCGCGAACGGGTCGCGCCGCAGCGTCCCTATGGCGTTCTCCGCCGCCGCCGTGCCCTCCGACGCGACGTTGGAGGCCATGAACACGCCGTGCTTCCAGTCGCGGGCTTCGGTCACCAGCGGCACCGCCGAGGCGCGGCGGCCGCCGAACAGGATGGCCGAGATCGGCACGCCGGCCGGGTCTTCCCACTCCGCCGCCGCCACCGGGCACTGCGAAGCCGGCGTCGTGAAGCGCGCGTTGGGGTGCGCGGCCGGCTCATCGCTCTCCGGCGTCCAGTCGCGGCCCTTCCAGTCGATCAGGTGCGCCGGCGCCTCGGGCGTCAAGCCTTCCCACCACACGTCGCCGTCGTCGGTCAGCGCCACGTTCGTGAAGATCGAGTTGCCCCAGAGAGTCTCGACCGCGTTCTTGTTGGTCTCCTGGCCGGTGCCGGGCGCCACGCCGAAGAAGCCGGCCTCCGGGTTGATCGCGTAGAGCCGCCCGTCGTCGCCGGGGCGCATCCAGCAGATGTCGTCGCCGATGGTCTCGGCCTTCCAGCCGGCCAGGGTCGGCTGCAGCATCGCCATGTTGGTCTTGCCGCAGGCGCTGGGGAACGCTGCGGCCACGTACTTCACCTCGCCGGCCGGCGAGGTCAGCTTCAGGATCAGCATGTGCTCGGCCAGCCAGCCCTCGTCGCGGGCCATCACCGAGGCGATGCGGAGCGCGAAGCACTTCTTGCCCAGGAGGGCGTTGCCGCCGTAGCCCGAGCCGTACGACCAGATCTCCCGGCTCTCGGGGAAGTGGACGATGTACTTGATCTCGTTGCAGGGCCAGGCGACGTCCGCCGCCCCGTCGATCAGCGGCACGCCTACCGAGTGGACCGCCGGCACGAAGAAGCCGTCGTCGCCCAGTTGGTCCAGCGCAGCCTGGCCCATCCGGGTCATGATCCGCATCGATACAGCCACATAGGCGCTGTCGGTGATCTCGACGCCCAGCTGGCTGATCTTCGAGCCCAGCGGGCCCATGCAGAACGGCACCACATACATGGTCCGCCCGCGCATCACGCCCTTGAAGAGGTCCTTCAGGTCGGCGCGCATCTCGGTGGGGTCGAGCCAGTTGTTGGTCGGGCCGGCGTCCTCGGGCTTTTCCGAGCAGATGAAGGTGCGGCTCTCGACGCGGGCCACGTCACGCGGGTCGGACGCGGCGTAGAAGGAATTCGGGCGCTTGGCGGCGTTGAGCGGCTTCAGGGTGCCGGCGGTGACCAGTTCGGCGGTCAGGCGGTCCCATTCGGCCTGCGATCCGTCGCACCAGACCACGCGGTCCGGCTGCGTCATCTCGGCGATCTGTCGTACCCACGCTACCAGTTTGGAATGTTTCGTCGGCGCGGGTTCGAGTCCCGGGACGGTCTTCAAGCTCATCGACGAGAACTCCTCGAACCCCATTTTGGCACAACGGGCGAGCCCATGCGCCAGATCACGGTGCGCAATTTCATAGAGACTGCAATCGCGTCTGCATACCGCGGGCCAACCGTTCGGCGCTCTCGCGGGTCCCGAATTGGGGATTCGCCTGTGGAAACAGCCCTGGTTGTGTCGGTTGGACGACAAAACCGCGCGGCCGTGAGCCCAACTCGCGAATCACCGTGATCGGAAGTGGACGTGCGGGTCGCTCCCCCGCGACCCGCACGCCGAGACGCCTGTCCCCACGGAACGGCGGCCGCAAGCGGCGCCATTAACCCTGCGGCGTCTAGGCCTAGACGCCGCCGACAACGACTGCCCCCCGCCCGCAACCCTGGCGAAGTTGGCGCGGCGGCTGGAATGAGGCATTTTTGCGCCAGTCGAAGCTCAGCCATCCATGGACAGCCCTCGCCCTTGCCGCCCGACGACCGCCGCTCGGACCCTGCCGATCCTGGGCGCGGGCGCCGCCGCATGAGCTTCGTGGCCGACCCCGGCGGGCGCCCGGCCCCCACCGATCCGCTGATCGAGATCTACCTCGAACGGCGCGCCAACCTGGTCCGCTACTTCGCCGCCCGCTGCGGATCGCTGGCGGTGGCCGAGGATCTGGCCCAGGAACTCTACCTGAAGATCGCGACGCGCGATCAGGAGGTCACCGCCGAGAACCCCGTGGCGCTGATCTACCGGATCGCCACCAACGTCATGCTGGACCGCGCCCGCGGCGAGGCGGGGAAAG
>JADMIO011276651.1_pt1 | contig 12649 bp, 13 predicted proteins | sample 8958161 | NCBI WGS metagenome assembly JADMIO01 (sample SAMN16585339, study PRJNA669376) | soil metagenome | isolation source: Crop rotation soil | place: USA: Cullars Rotation, Alabama | collected 2011 | reverse complement strand
CCCGCCGGCCTCGCTCTTCCGCCGCCCGACCGAGCTCACCAAGCCCGATCCGGTCCTCCTCGAAGGGCTGTCCGCCGAGACCGGCCGCATCGCGAAGCTCCACGAACTGATGGGCCGCGTCCACGAGACGGCCGGCCCTCGGCAGTCGCAAAGCGCGGCTGGTCAGGAGCAATCGCTGGGCGATGCCGATCCCGTCGCCCTCACCCACGCCTTCATCGCCGCCGCCCGCGCCCTCGACATCCCCGCACGCTACGTCACCGGCTACCTTCACGCCGATGACGGTGCTTCCGTGCACGCCTGGGCCGAAGCCTTCGACGAGGGCCTGGGCTGGATCGGCTTCGATCCCCTGCTCAACCTCTGCCCCACCGACCACCACGTCCGCCTCGCCTCCGGCCTCGACGCCACCGGCACCATGCCCATCCGCATGGTCCCCCGCTGGACCGAAATGCCCGAGGAGACGGTGGAGATCGTCGCGGGCTAGCGGCCGCCCTCCCCTGCCCTCATCCATCCTGGCCCCACCCCCACTGTCATCCCAGCGAAAGCTGGGACCCAGTTCTCCCCCCCGCTCCGCTCTCTCGTCCGTCATGGCCGGGCGAAGACCCGGCCACCCAGCCAGGTCCGCCGCCGGTGCATGGTCAGTTGGGTCCCCGGGTCAAGCCCGGGGATGACGGACTGATAGATTTGCGCCCCACCCACCGCCGTCATCCCGGCGTACGCCGGGATCCACGGCTCAGCCGCCAGCCAAAAGAGTGGAGCGAGCCCGTCCATCTCCAGCGATGGTTCGGATGGTGCCGCGATCGTTGACTCATCGAGCACTGGATCCCGGCTTTCGCCGGGATGACGGTCGTGGATGGGGACGTTTCCGAACCAAAACTTGTCCCCGCAAACCCCTGAGAACAAAGGCCACTCCGGACTTATTTCTCCCACTTATCCCCGTACCCTCCCAGCGGGTGTATACTGCCCGCAGTTCATCGCGCGGACGGAAGTCGACGCGAACGATGCGGTGAACCAGCGGGTGGGTCGGGTGTCGCGCCCGGCCTGGGACGCGCCGGGCTAAGTCTGCGGGGTGCCGAGCCTCCGAAAACGCAGATCCGCCCGAGCCGAACCATAAATCCCGCGCCCCGAGGCGCTTGCGTCTCATATTCAATACACATCGAGGCGTACGCGCCTCGGGGCTCCGTCCACTTCCCCAGCTAACCGGAGGTTCATGACCGATGGACGCTTCCGCTTGCCCGGCAAACCTCAAACTTGTAGATCGTCGCCGATAACCCCATCTCAGCGCCAACGCACCCAACCCCGGACATCCCCATCATGCCCGACCTCAAACTCCTGGCGCTCGACACGGAAGACCTCGACGTCATCTCCGCCACGACGCAGGACGCCGTCGTCCGCGTCGGTGACATGGGCTTTGCCAAAGCCGACAGCCGCTTTGCCCTGTTGATGAACCGCTTCGCCTGGGAGGAAGGCGGCAAGACCCGCCAGCGCAAGCGCGCCGCGCTCCATTTCGACCGCGTCAGCGACGTCAAGGTCGCCGGCATCGACACCAACTCGGTCGACGGCGTGCTCGAGCTCCTTGCCATCCGTTTCAATGCGGAAGACGATCCGGCCGGGACGGTCGAGTTGGCCTTCGCCGGCGGCGGCACCATCCGCCTCACCGTCGAATGCCTGGAAGTGCGGATGCAGGACCTGGGCGCCGCCTGGGCGGCCAAAGCGACACCGGCCCACGCCTGATGGTCTTCAGGCTCGACTCCCGCCACGCCGGTTTCGCCGAGGAGTTCGAGACCCTGCTCGCCTCTAAGCGCGAGGTGTCCGAAGAGGTCAGCGCGACCGTCGCGACGATCCTCAACGACGTCCGGCTGCGCGGCGACGAAGCGGTGCTCGCCTACACCGACAAGTTCGACAAGCTGCCGCTGATCGCATCGACCCTGGCGTTCTCGGCCGACGAGATCGCGGCCGCCGAGCACGAAGTTTCGGGCGAGGTGCGAGCGGCGCTGCAGGTCGCGCATGACCGCATCACCGCGCACCACGAAAAGCAGAAGCCGCTCGACCACATCTATCAGGATGCGCTGGGCGTCACCCTGGGCACCGTCTGGACGCCGGTGGAAGCCGTCGGCATCTACGTGCCCGGCGGCACCGCGTCCTATCCGTCCTCGGTGCTGATGAACACCGTGCCCGCCAAGGTCGCGGGCGTCGCCCGTATCGCCATGGTCGTCCCGACGCCGCGCGGCGAGATCAATCCCGCGGTGCTGGTCGCCGCCAAGCTCGCCGGAGTCACCGAGATCTACCGGGTGGGCGGCGCCCAGGCGATCGGCGCCCTCGCCTACGGCACCGAAACCATCAAGCCGGTCAGCAAGATCGTTGGCCCCGGCAATGCCTATGTTGCTGCGGCCAAGCGCCAGGTTTTTGGCACTGTCGGCATTGATATGATCGCGGGCCCGTCGGAGGTCCTGATCATCGGCGACTCCTCGGCCAATCCCGCCTGGGTCGCCGCTGACCTCCTCGCGCAGGCCGAGCATGGCGGCGGCGCGCAGTCGATCTTTGTCACCACCGACGCGCGCCTCGCCGACGCAGTCGCCAAGGAAGTCGACCGCCAAATCGCGGTGCTGCCCCGTGCCGACATCACCCGCGATGGCTGGAAGGAGTTCGGCGCCATCATCGTCGTGCAGTCGCTGGCCGAAGCCGTCGAGCTCGCCAACCGCATCGCGTCCGAGCACGTCGAGCTGATGGTCGACGATCCGCTGTCGCTGCAGCCGCGCATCCGCAATGCCGGCGCGATCTTCCTCGGCCATCACACGCCCGAAGCGATCGGCGACTATGTGGGCGGCTCCAATCACGTTCTGCCCACGGCCCGCTCGGCGCGCTACGCCTCGGGTCTTGGCGTGCTCGATTTCATGAAGCGCACCTCAATCCTCGGCTGCGATCCGGGCTCGCTGGCCGAGCTCGCGCCCGCCGCCGTGACCCTCGCCGAGACGGAGGGGCTCGCCGCGCATGGGCGGTCGGTCAGCATAAGGCTTAATCGCTGATGGCGCTGACCCCGCACGTCTTCGATCAGAAGACCGACCGGATCGTCGCCGTCACGCTCGACCCCAACACCATCACCTCGATCGATCCCGATGAAGTGCATGAGTGGCGCATTGCCATCTACGACCTCGTCGAGAACAACAAGCTGCATCCGGCGCGCGTCAAGTCGACCGGCCCCTACGCGCTCCACGTCTCGATCATCGGCAACTCGATCGTGCTCGACGTGCGCGACCCCAACACCTATGAGCCGATCGCCGCGCACTATCTCTCGCTGACGCCGTTCCGTCGTTTGATCCGCGACTACTTCCGCATCCGTGATTCCTACTACGACGCGATCAAGACCGCCTCGACGATGCAGATCGAGACCGTCGACATGGCCCGGCGCGGTCTTCACAACGAAGCCGCCGAGCTGCTGAAGACCCGCCTCGACAACAAGCTCGAGATGGACCTCAACACTGCGCGCCGCTTGTTCACCCTGATCTGTGCCGTGCAGCCCTTCGCGAGTCGCATCGACGAGCGCGAGAGTAATCTGCCGACCGTCCTCTTCGTCTGCTCGATGAATTCGGTCCGTTCCCCGATCGCCGCGGCTCTCGCCCGCCGCTACTTTCCCGGCCGGCTGATCGTCCGCTCGGCCGGCGTCCGCTCCGGCAAGGCCGACGGCTTCGTGCACGAGGTGATGGAGGAGATCGGCATTGATATGTCGGTGCACACTCCCCACACTATGGACGAGCTCGTCGCCAACCGCTTCGACCTGGTGGTGACGCTTTCGGCCGATGCGCAAGCTGCCGTCGACAAGCGCGGGCTCGAAACCGGCGCGACCGAACACTGGCCGATGCCCGATCCCACCGAGATGGAGGGCAACCGCGAAGCGGTGCTCAGCGCCTATCGGGGGCTCCGGGATACCCTGCAAAAACGTGTACGTGAGCGCCTCGAGCCCCTCGTGGCGGGTGGTTCACAAACCGGGTGAGTTCCAGTATAGGTCGCCCCAATTCTGGCCCGGCAGGCGCCTGCCGGGACCTATGGAGATACAATGGCAAAAGAAGAAGTACTCGAGTTTCCGGGAGTTGTGACCGAACTCCTCCCCAATGCGACTTTTAGGGTCAAGCTCGAGAACGACCACGAAATCATCGCCCATACCGCCGGGCGCATGCGCAAGAACCGCATCCGCGTGCTGACCGGCGACAAGGTGTTGTGCGAGATGACCCCCTACGATTTGACCAAGGGCCGGATCACCTTCCGGTTCCGCTAAGCGCAAATGGCGACCCGTCCGGAACTCATCCTGGCGTCCGCCTCGCCGCGCCGGCTAGCACTGCTCAACCAGATCGGCATCGAGCCCGAACACCTGGTCCCCGCACACATCGACGAAACGCCGGAAAAGAACGAGCTGCCACGCAAGCTCGCGCAGCGTCTCGCCGACGGCAAAGCCATCGCCGCCCAGCATAAGGCCCGCGGCGCCGGCATCGGCGATAACGCGCTGGTGCTGGCCGCCGACACCGTCGTCGCGGTCGGCCGCCGCGTATTGCCCAAAGCCGAGACCATGGAAGAGGCCAGCATGTGCCTCCACCTCCTCTCCGGCCGCAATCACCGCGTCTATACCGCCGTCACGATGCTCAGTGTCTCTGGCGCCATCCGCCGCCGCCTCGTCGAAACCCGCCTCCGGTTCAAGCGTCTCAGTAACCGCGAGATCGAATCCTACCTCGCCAGCGCCGAGTGGCGTGACAAGGCAGGCGGCTACGCTATCCAGGGAATCGCCGGCGCGTTCGTCGTCAAGCTCGTCGGCTCCTACTCCGCGGTCGTCGGCCTGCCGCTCAACGAGACGGTCGGACTGCTCGCCGGCGAAGGTTACCCCGTCCACTTCAACTGGCTCAACCAGTCGACCCTGACGGCGGTCTAGCGATGGCCGAGGTCATCCGCCTCAAACCGACGCGCCCCTGCCCCATCTGCGGCAAGCCCTCGGTGCAGGCCTTCCACCCGTTCTGCTCCGCCCGCTGCCAGGATGTCGACCTCAACCGCTGGCTCTCGGACAGCTATCGCATCCCCACCAAAGAGGAGCCGGAACAGCCGCCGGACGCCTCGCGGGACGACGACGATTGAGAGCTTGCGCGGTGCAAATCGAGCCCCTATAAACCGCAAACTTTCGGCACCGGACCACCCGGCGCTCATAGTGCCCGGGTAGCTCAGTTGGTAGAGCAGCGGATTGAAAATCCGCGTGTCACTGGTTCAATTCCGGTCCCGGGCACCATTCTTCTCCGAGACACGCTTGGCACCGAGTCTTCCGCTATGGCCAGTCTGCGAAATTGGCGGGGGAGGTGGTGCGGTTTTCTCGGGCGGTGTCGGACATGCGCTTGCGGAACGCCCCCGGTGCGATCCCCGTCATGCGTTTGAAAAAGTGTGAGAAGTGCGCGGGGTCGCGGAAGCCGAGCGCATAGCTCAGCTGCTCGATCGAAAGGGTTGAGTGTTCGAGACCGAGACCCGCCTCTCGTGCGAGGCGTTCGGCCACCAGGGCTTTGGGTGGCTTGTTGAGGAGCCTCATACAGACGGCGTGCAGGCGGTCGTGCGAGATGCCGATGGCGGCCGCGTAGCGCGCGATGGGCCAGTGCGCGCGAAAATTGGTTTCGACGAGCTGCCGGAAGTGCTGGAGGAAGCGTGAGGTGGCGCCGCTGCCCTCGAGCGCGGTGTCGTCGAGGCCCGAAAGGCGCACGATGGCGACGAGCAAAATGCGGATGTGAGCCGCCACGACCATGCTCAGGCCGACGCGCGGCGTTTGCGTCTCGAGGAGGATCGCTTGGAGACTCACCGCGACCGCATTGGCATCCGAGCCGTCGCGCATCCCCAGCATGAGATTGCGCTCGAGGATAAGTCCCAGCATCGGTGAGCCGGAGAAGTCGCCCGCGGCCCGAACGACGATGTCCTCGGACACTTCCATGATGTAGCCGGCCGAGCCCGCGCGCAGGGTGAGCCGACAGTTGGGTGGGTCGGTCAGCCAGCAGAGGGATGGCCCCTCGATGAGAGTCCGCTCGCTTCCATTTTCGAGCTCCGCCTCTCCGTCTTCGATGAGTACAAGTGCGCGACCCGCCTGTGGCTGACGGCCCAGTCGCCAGACGGCTTGCCCCAGCCCACTGCCGATGCGCTGCACCATGACGCCCGCCGTGAGAGGGGCGCTCTGAAGGAAGTTCTCGCCAAGTTTCTGCATAGCTGGCCCAATAATACGCATTTTCGCGCCGGGCGGACAACCTATGCTTGTGGTGTCCGATCAAGAGAGATGGCTGAAGCCGCAGGTGCCGGACGAGGGAGGAGAATTGGCCCGCGCGACACCGAGCGCAGCGCTCATCATCGACGATCGCCATGTCGCGGCTGCCAATGACGCGACATTCGATCGCTTCGATCCTGTCGCTCGCGTCGTCGCGACACGGGTTGCTGCCGCTAGCGTGGCCGACGCGACCCATGCTGCCAATGTCGCGGCTCGCGCCTTCCCCATTTGGTCGACGACGCCGCCGACCCAACGTCGTGCCGCGCTGAACCGTGCTGCCGACCTCTTGCTGGAACGGGTTTCCGAGTTCACAGACGCGATGATCGCTGAGACGGGAGGGACGAGGTCCTGGGCTTCGTTCAACTGCCAGCTCGCCGCGAATATCCTGCGCGAAGCGGCGGCGATGACGACGCAGATTTCGGGGGAAGTCGTTCCCTCCGACAACACCGGCACGCTTGCGCTAGCGACACGTCAGCCAGCGGGTGTCGTGTTCTCCATGGCGCCCTGGAACGCCCCCGTCATTCTTGCTGTCCGGTCGGTGGCCATGCCCCTCGCCTGCGGCAATACCATCGTGTTCAAGTCCTCCGAGCTGTCGCCGCGGACGCATGCTCTCGTCGCCGAAGTCCTGAGCCAGTGCGGCATGCCCAATGGCACGCTCAACCTGATCCATACCGACCCGGAGATGGCGCCGCAGATCGTCGAAGCGCTGATTGCACATCCGGCGGTTCGGCGAGTCAACTTCACGGGCTCGACGCGCGTCGGGCGGATCGTTGCTGAGACCGCGGCGCGCTATCTGAAACCGGCGCTGCTCGAGCTCGGTGGAAAGGCGCCGCTCCTGGTGCTCGAGGATGCCGACCTCGATGGCGCGGTCGACGCTGCAGTGTTCGGCGCGTTCTTCCACCAGGGCCAGATCTGCATGTCGACCGAGCGGATCGTCGTCGACGACAAAGTTGCCGATCGGTTCCTCGCCAAGTTCGTTGCGCGTGCCAAGACGATCCGCGCCGCCGATCCGCGCCGAGAGGACGCGTTGCTTGGCGCGATGATCAGCCAGCAAGCGGTCCAGCGGGTCCGGGTGATGATCGAAGATGCCGTGAGCAAGGGCGCAAGCCTCGCGCTCGCCGGCCGGCAAGAGGGCGTGTTCGTCGATCCGGTGGTCCTCGATCGCGTCGCGCCCGGGATGCGGGTGTACGACGAGGAGTGCTTCGGTCCGATGGCCTCGATCATCCGCGTTTCGGGTGATGATGAGGCTGTCACGGTTGCCAACGACACCGAGTACGGGCTCGCCGCTGCGGTCTTCTCGCGTGACGTCCCACGGGCCTTGGCCGTGGCGCGGCGGATTGAGACCGGGATCTGCCATATCAATGGAGCGACGATCCAGGACGAGCCGCAGATGCCCTTCGGCGGCGTCAAGGCGTCGGGCCATGGGCGGTTCGGTGGCCGTGCCGGAATTGAAGCTTTTACCGAGCTGCGCTGGATCACCATCGCGGGGAGCCGGCAACGCTATCCACTCTGAGACCTATCACAACGACAATGAGGGAGGACTAGGATGCATCGTAGAAATCTAATGCTGACCGCCGCGGGTGCGGTGCTGGCCAACGTAGTGGGTACCAGCCCGGTCTGGGCGCAGGACAAGAAGATCATCATCGGCGCGAGCGCGCCCAAGACCGGACCGCTTGCTGCCGGTGCGGAAGTGACGCACTGGCCGGCCATCCATTTGTGGGTGCACGACGTCAATGGACGCGGCGGCATCGATGTCGGCGGCACCAAAATGCTGGTCGAGGTCATTGAGGCCGACGACAAGACGTCGGGCGAGGAGGCGATCAAGAACTACCAGCGCTTTGCGACCGTCGACAATGTCGACTTCGTCGTGGCGCCCTATTCGACCGGCCTCAACATCGCGGCGGCGCCGATCATCGCGCAATATGGCTATCCGCAGTTGGGTGCGACGGCGGTGGGCGACGGCTTCGAGGCGTTGGCGGCACGCTGGCCTAACTCCTACTGGCTGCTCGGATCGTCAAAAGCCTTCGCCGAGGATCTCGCGGGCGTCCTCAAAGGCATGCGCGAATCCGGCCAGATCGGCAACCGCGTCGCGGTGGTGAATGTGGCCGACGCTTTCGGTATCGAACTGATGGCGGCGGGCAAGCCCGCACTCCAGGCTGCAGGCTTCGAGATCGTGTACGAGACCAGCTATCCGCTGCAGCAGCAAGACTTCGCGCCGATCATCCAAGCGGCGCAGGCGGCCAAGCCCGATGCGTTCGTGGCGTTCTCCTATCCGGGGGACACGTTCGGGCTGAGCGCGCAGGCCAAGATCGCCAACCTCGATGTCGGTGCCTTCTACGTCGGTGTGGCGACGGCGTTCCCCGCGTACCTCGGCGCCAACGGCGCTGCAGCGGAGGGTGTACTCGGTGCCGGCGGCATCAATCCGGACGCACCCGGCATGCAGGAATGGCGGGCGCGGCACAAGGAAGTGACGGGCTCGGACGCCGACTACTGGGCCTCGGCGATGACCTATGCCAGCCTCGAAATCCTCGAGCAAGCAATCACCCGGGCCGGAACGTTAGACAAGGCGGCGGTGCTCGCCTCCCTCAAGACAGCGCCGTTCCAGACGGTGATGGGCGAGCTCGACCTAACCAACAATGTTAACCCCAAGTTCTGGACCGTCGGGCAGTGGCAGGGCGGAGTGTTCTATGGTGTCGCCGCCGATGGCTTCGACGACGTGAAGGCGCCAATCGCCAAGTCGGGCTGGGGCGGCTGACAGGTATTCGAGTAACGTCCGGCGCGGCGGCGCAAGCGCCGCGCCGGACCCACACGAGTTGAGCGATGACGATTATCATCACTGGGTTGCTTCTAGGCGGCACCTACGCGCTCATCGCCATTGGACTGACGCTCCAGTATGGCGTCGCCCGTATCATGAACCTCGCCAGTGGTGAAAACCTTGTGCTGGCCTGCTTTATGGCGCTGTGGCTGTTTACCACCTTCGGCGTCAACCCCATCCTAGGCATCGCGCTCATTGCCCCAGCCGCCTTCGTGCTCAACTGGGCCATCTTTCGCTATGGACTTCGTCCGCTCGTCAACCGGGCCAAGACGCGTGGCCAGCTCGAGGTGGATTCGATCCTTGCGACCTTCGGGCTGCTCTTCATCTTCCAAGGTCTGATGCTGCTGGTTTTCGGCGGTCGCGACCAGACCTACCAGTTCCTCAATACGGCGCTGCCGATCCTGGGCGTGAACTACGGGCTCAATCGCGTGGTGGCGTTCCTCGCCGCGGTCGTGATTGCGGGGGCGCTGTGGTTCTTTCTCTACCGGACGCGGTACGGCACCGCGATCCGTGCGGTTGCCGCCGATCCGGTCTCGGCGGGCCTCGTCGCCATAGACGTGCCGTGGGCCTCCGCCTTCACTTTTGCACTCGGTGGAGCGCTCACGGCTGCATCCGGTACGCTGCTCTCGACCTTTTACACATTCAACGCCTCGATGGGCATCGTCTTCACCATGAAGGCGCTCATCGTCGTCATCATGGGCGGCGTCGGTGACGTGCGCGGTGCGATCGTCGCGGCACTGCTGCTTGGTCTTGCCGAGACCGCAGTGGCGTCGCTGGTCGATCCCGGCCTCACGATCGCCACGACTTATGGTCTCTTCGTTCTTGTGCTCCTGTTCCGGCCCCAAGGCATCTTCGGGAGACGCCCCTCATGATGGCACCGAGCGAGTTGCGCATCGCGGGCCTCGGCGTCGCAGCGCTCATCGCGACGGCGCTGCTTCCGTTCGCGACCGAGGGCTACTACCTTACCCTGACGGTCAACATCGCGATCTACGTGGTCCTTTGCACCGCCTGGACCCTGTTCTCAGGGCCCACGCACTATATCTCGCTGGCGACCGCGGCGTTCTATGGCGTGGGTACCTACACGGTGGCACTCGGGATCGACGCCATTCCGTTTCCGTTGCTCATAGTAATCGGCGCTTTGCTGTCCGGCCTCGTCGCCGGCCTCGTAGGGTTGGCGACTCTGCGCCTGTCGGGCGTCTATTTCGTGATCTTCACGCTCGGCCTCGCTGAGCTCCTGCGGGAGCTGGTCGTCTGGCTGCAAACCAAGTTCGGCAGTGCCCTCGGCCTCTATGTGCTCACGGACATTCGCGAGCGCCACATCTTGTGGATGCTTCTCGGGCTTGCGGCGCTCACCTTCGTGGTCGGCTGGCTGATCAATCGCTCGCGGCTCGGCTTTGCGATGCGCATCATCGGCAATGACGAAACGGTGGCTCGGCACGTCGGCATCGACACGGCTCGCGCCAAGATCATCCTGTTCGTAATCTCGGGCATGATCATGGGCGCGGTTGGCGCCGTACTTGCCCCACGCTACTCCTACATCACCGCGCCCGCCGCCTTTAATGCCCTCATCTCGTTCCAGGTCGTGATCATGGCGCTCCTCGGCGGGGTTCACCGCCTGTGGGGACCGCTGCTCGGCGTCATTCCATTCACGATCCTCTTCGACCAGGTGTCGCAGCGCTTCCCGAACCAGTCGAGCCTGGTGGTCGGCATCGCTTTCGTCGTCATCGTCTATCTGTTGCCGCGCGGCGTGCTGGGCCTGTTCGAGGACTTCAGGAAGATATGGGCGCGACTCCGGCTCGGCGTTGCCACTGAGAAAGTCTCCCCATGAGCGGGGCGTTGCTCACCGTCGATCGGGCCCGCAAGGCGTTCGGCGGCCTCGTCGCGGTCAACGACGTGTCCTTTGACGTCAAGGATGGTGAGCTGCTCGGCTTGATCGGGCCCAACGGCAGCGGCAAGACGACCATGCTCAACCTCATCTCGGGGGCGCTGCGCCCGAGTGGCGGCGAGATCCGGCTTGCGGGCGAGGTGATCGGCGGCCGCTCGGCTCATCACATCGCCAGACGAGGCATTGCCCGCACGTTCCAGCTCGTCCGCATCCTGCCCTCGCTGACCGTCGCCGAGAACGTCGTTGCAGGCGCGGTGTTCGGTCACGTCCGCACCTGGGGTGACGACGTCCGGAAGACTGCGCGGGTTCTGCTCGAACGCGTCGGATTGGGCGGGCGCGGCGAGGCATCGACGTCGAGCCTTACCTATATCGACCAGAAGCGTCTCGAGCTGGCGCGCGCCCTTGCGTCCGACCCCCGGGTGCTTCTCCTCGACGAATGGCTTGCGGGCCTCAACCCGAGCGAGCTCAAGGTGGGTATCGGCCTTATCCGCGAGCTTCGGAACGATGGCTGCACCATCGTCATGGTCGAGCACGTGATGGATGCGATCCGCTCGCTCTGCGACCGCGTTGTCGTGATGTCCTCAGGCGTCAAGATCGCGGACGGCAGTGCGCTCGATGTCCTTGCCGATCCCGAGGTGATCCGCGCCTATCTCGGCAGCGTCGATACGGTCCCCGCCCATGCTTAGGGCGGAGCACATCTCGGTGGCTTATGGTGCGCATCGGGCACTCGAGGAGGTATCACTCCACGTGGGGCTCGGCGAGATCGTCGTGATCCTCGGTGCAAACGGCGCCGGCAAGTCTACGCTGCTCAAGGTGATCGCCGGGATGATCCGGCCTGCGAGCGGCGCCATCGCTGTCAACGACAACGAGCTCACTGGCCTCAGCCCCAACCAGATCGTCGAGAAGGGCCTCGCGCTCGTGCCTGAGGGCCGTGGCGTCTTTGCCGACCTTACGGTGGGCGAGAACCTGGAACTAGGCGCCTATGGTCGACAGGCCCGTCACCAGCGTGATCAACGTCTCGCCCAAGTGCTCGAGCTGTTTCCGCGGCTCGCCGAGCGGCGGCGGCAGACGGTGCGCACGATGAGCGGGGGCGAGCAGCAGATGGTGGCGATCGGCCGCGCGCTGATGTCCAACCCTGCCATCCTCATGCTCGACGAACCCTCGCTGGGGCTCTCCCCCATTCTGAGCGGCGAGCTGTTTCGGACGCTGAGTGCCGTCCGCGATACGGGCGTCGGCATTCTCCTCGTCGAACAGAATGCGCGGCTCAGCCTCGCCATCGCCGATCGTGCCTACCTGCTCGAGAACGGCCGCATCGTGGGTGAAGGTCGTGCTGCAATTCTCGCCAACGATCCCGCGGTACAGGACGCCTATCTGGGCGGTGTCGCCGCGGGCAAGCACAAGCGGTTCGGACAAGAGGAGGTCGTCATCATGCAACCCAAGGACTCCCCCGGCCGGCCACAGACGCCTGAGATGCTGGCAGAACGGGCGGCACGCATCCAGCGTGAGCATGTTGCGTCGCAGCGCAACGGGGTGGCGTACGCCAACGGCCATGCGGCTGAGCCACCCATCCCCGCCACCGATGCCATCGTACGGAGCCGCGTGGCCGACATCGTCGATGCATCCAGCGATATGGCACGGCGGGCGAGCGACATTCTCGCGGCGCACATTGCTTCCCGCC
>JADMIO010846081.1_pt1 | contig 12649 bp, 10 predicted proteins | sample 8958161 | NCBI WGS metagenome assembly JADMIO01 (sample SAMN16585339, study PRJNA669376) | soil metagenome | isolation source: Crop rotation soil | place: USA: Cullars Rotation, Alabama | collected 2011 | reverse complement strand
CTTTCCCGGATCATCTCCGAGCAGCTTGAACATGTTTTCGATGTGCCGGACATACGCCGCCCTGGTGGTTTTGGATTTCTCGTCGTCTTTGAAATAGTAATCGCGGTCAGGCAATCCGAGTCCGCCCTGGCCAGCGATGGCAGTAACGATGGAGCTGTTCTTAAAGTCCTGGACAGCTCCCATCGCAAAGAGCGATCTGACACTCATGTCATGCAAGCGGCCCAACACCGCCGGAAGATCACCAACGCTCTTCATCTTGTTTATCGCCGCGAGCTCGTTAGCAAGGGGTCTCGCGCCAGCGGCTTCAATCCGTGGTTCATCCATACAACTGGCAAAGAACTCGCCTATCTTGCGTTCGTTGCTCCCGGCGGGAGCGGCATTGTTCTTTGCTGACTCCTCAAGGATTTGTCTAAGGACGCCGATATTCTTCTCGCGCAAGTTGCTGGTTGTGCCCCAGGTCGAAAACGCAGCTGGGATTTCGTTCTTGGCGAGCCATCCTCCGTTGGCATACATGTAAAAGTCTTCACACGCGTTACACGTACTACACATATTCGCGGGATCAATTCCGGAACGAGTGGAGGTTTGCGCACTTGCAGCGGGGCCATGCTCCATAACCATCGCGGCGAGAGCAAGCAAGCTCGCAAGCATTAGCGTTATACACAGACGAGAGTTTAGGTGACACATCCAAGTACTCCTTTGGTGAATTCAGACTGGTCGGATTATTACGAGAACGCAATGAGCGACGTTTTCGCCCAACTTGCATAGGTTCGGCTTTGCCGTCGGATGTGAGGCGTGGCTTTGCCGCGCCATCAGCCTGGCCCATGATCTAGGGGGCTGCGCCGCCTGGTTTTGACCTTCCGCAAATCGATCGAGGCCAGGCTGAACGGAGGGCGCAGCCCTGACGAGTTGAAAGAGCCGGATTCCCGGCGGGGCAGAGCCACCGCCGCACATCCGGTGGCGAAGCCAAAGATCAACTTCTGATCTTGAACTCACATCTCGAGCCCTTCATCGAACCTTAGCGTTTCTCAGTTCGCTCATAAATTAAGCGTAAGCCGTCGAGTGTCAACGTATCGTCAACGTGCTCGATGTAGTCGGAACCCGTGGCAATCAATGGCGCCAGACCACCCGTCGCGATTACGCGAGGCGGATTCGCTCCACCAACTTCATCGATAATCTTTCGTAAGACACCATCAACGAGGGCGGTGTAGCCGTGGTAGAGCCCGGACTGCATAGCAGTCGTAGTTGATGACCCCACCACTTTCTGGGGCCGTTTGATATCGACCCGCGGCAACTTCGCGGCCCGCTCGAAGAGGGCGTCAGAAGAGATCATGATCCCCGGCGTGATCACGCCGCCGAGATATTCGCCCTTATCGTTTATCACATCGAAGGTTGTCGCTGTTCCGAAGTCTACGATAATACAAGGTGAGCCATACTTCTCAATCGCTGCCACCGCATCCACAATTCGATCGGCGCCGACGTCAGAAGCGGGTTCATAAAGAATCGTCAAGCCTGTATCTGTGTCACTGTCCACAAAGACAGGCGACAGATTGAAATAAGTCTCCGCCATCGTTTTCAGCGTGTAATTGAGAGGAGGCACAACAGAAGCAATGGCGATCGCGCTAATCGCTTTGAAGTCCAGACCGGCAAACTCAAAAAGGTTGCGGGCGTGAACGCCATACTCGTCGACGGTCCGCGCGCGATTAGTCGTCAACCGCCAGTGCGCGACTAGCTCCGACCCGCGGAAGACTCCCAGAGAAGTGTTGGTGTTGCCGACGTCAATTACCAGAAGCATAGATTAGCTCGTTGTTCTCTTTTTCAGCTGCCTTACCTGAGTCCATGTACTCTTCGATGAAATCGCACGCGCGTGCCGCGCCCTTCTCGCGACGAAGTTGTTCACCCACCGTTTTTGCCTGCAACGCATATTGCGGATTGTTTAGTAACTTGTCGAGTTCCCGTGCAACCCGGTTGCTCTTGTATTGACTGCGGTGAAGTGTGCGGCTCGTGCCCATACGCTCGGCGTGCGCGGCGTTGTCCGGTTGATCGAAAGCGAATGGAACAATAAGAGTGGGAATTCCAGCTCGTAGTCCATGAGAAGTCGTGCCGACTCCTCCATGATGGATCATGACACAGCCTCTGCTTAGTAAAGACTGAAAGGGCGCGTAATCAATCGCAATGATCTCAGGAGGCAAAGGTTCAGAGATACGATTGCGCTCATCGCCGATTAGAAGCACCGCGCGCCGGCCAAGCTTTTTGGTTGCGGCAATACTCTCGTGAAAAAAATCCCGCGCCACCCAAACAGCAGACGTTCCTAGAGTGAAAATGACTGGGGGCGGTCCATCATCCAGAAAGCGGACTAGCTCGCCAGGCATTTCCAGTTCGTTGCGCCCCTCATAAATCGCAAAGCCAGTGACACGTGTTTGTGGCGGCCAATCCGGTTGCGGCTCCGCGAACAGTTCGGAGAAAAGCGCGAGGACAAGGTCAGGCGAGTGCTGTCCTTCAAACACCGGATTGCCACGGTCGGGCAATCCGAGTTCGGTCCGCAGTTGGGTATATACCTCGCTGTTGTAATATTTTTTCGCTTGACCGAAGAAAACCGACACAAAGCGCGGCCCTAGATTGTAGAGGTGACGCATCCACTCCCAGAACGGTGGCCGGGGAGGATCGTATGCGGACATGAAAGAGGCGGGCGCCAACACGCTTGAGACCCAGGGAACGCCTGTCTTCTGCGCGACCAGCGGACCAGCAAAACTGATCGGGTGCGTCAGTAGCAGATCAGTTCCTTTCACCACTTCCAACAAGTCCTCATAAGCACCCCGGACAGATGGAAAGAGCATTTCGTTCAGGAGAAACCCGCTGCCGGACTTTGGGTTCATCACTCTCTCCATCGTCTCTGGATCTTGTTCCTGAGGGGGAGGAATGTGTGGCCGCACGGGAACAAACTCGAGACCCGCAGCTGACAATTTTTCACGATAAAGTTTGCTGGTGGCAATTACCGGATGATGACCGCGCCGCTGCAACTCCTCCGCGATTGCCATGTATGGATGGATGTCGCCGTAGGATCCGAACGTGGTTATAAGTATGTTTCTACTTTTAGTCATCGAGTCATAAAATCCCGAGTCGGGCGCAAACTCAGACTAGTTGGGCCATTCGGCTTTGCCGGATGTGCGGCAAAGCCGAACCGTGGTAGCTGGGGACTCCTCAGACACTGATCTCTTGTCAATAGCTGAGAGATCTCAGTTGGCTTTCGCGCGCAGGCTCACATCGCCTGCGCGCACAATTCTTATCTCACCACCATCGGTTTCTACTCGCAATGCGCCGTCGGGTTCGAGCCCGCTTGTAGTTCCGACAAATACCTCACTGCCTTCCATAACGCTAACGCTCTTGCCCTCTGCGTATGAGGAGCGTTGCGACCATTCACTGACGACCTTTGCCAGCCCACCAGGTGACTTCAACTCCTCATAGCGCCCCATGAAACAGCGCTGCAAAGTTTCCAGAACGTTTTCGAGATCTGGTTTTCTGTTCGCGGCCCCAGCTACGGATGTTGCGACTCCTTCCAACTCACGCGGGAATGACGCATTTGTCAGATTGATTCCAATGCCGACGATTACCGCGCGTCCTGCGTTTGTCTCCACTGTTTCTGCGAGGATGCCACAGAGTTTTTTTTCATCATGAAGAACATCGTTAGGCCACTTGATGTCGGTTTGGAGATTACAGGCCTGCCACAGAGTTTCCTGAACGGCGATTGAGGTCATCAAGGTGATCAAGGGCCAGTCGTTTTGATCAAACTGGGGGCGTAATAAAACACTGCAATAGATTCCAGCACCGCGAGGCGAGCTCCATTCCCTTCCCTGGCGGCCTCGTCCCGCTGTCTGTTCACTTGCGACAACCCACAAACCTGAGGCGGCACCCGCTGCGGCATGTTTCGCCGCTTCAAGATTTGTAGAAGGCAACGAAACAAAGCGGAGGGTTTCGTGGTTGAATGTCTTCATTTTCCTTAGAATACCAACCACGAACTCACACTAAGCAACATTAAGACTGATTGCATTCGTGTGGTTTCGTGTAATGTCGTGGTTTGGTCTTTGTGTTTGAAGCCTTATTCTCTGGCTAATTCAAGAGCTTCCATCACCAGTGCACGAACTAGTTGATCCAGATTGCGGAAGCGCTCATCCTGTGTTTGACCCTGAACATAACGAAAATAAATCTGCTGAATCACAACAGCAACTTTGAATCGAGCGAAGGTTTCATAGAACAGAATCCGCGACACGTCGCGTCCCGTTTTCGCTTCATAACGTTGAATGATCTCTTGGCGCGTCATCCATCCCGGCCCATTCGTCACAGCGCGCAACGAACTATCCTGACCTCCTCCCTTCATCGTCCAATACGTAAGCACCAAACCGAGATCGATGAGTGGATCGCCGACTGTCGTCATCTCCCAATCAAGAACGGCAATGACGCGCGATGGATCCGCGGCATCAAGCATGAGGTTATCGAGTTTGAAATCGTTATGGACAATAGTGGCGTCAGACGACTCTGACGGCATTCTCTGTTCGAGCCACTCGATTACAGTGTCCATCGCCGATAGTTCTCCGGTCTTCGATCGTTGCCAACGATCAGCCCAGCCCCGCACCTGGCGCCGCACAAGGCCTTCCGGCTTGCCGATCTTCACAATCCCCGATTCGTAAATGTTAACCGCATGGAGCGCCACGAGTGTGTCAACTACGGTTTCACTTAACTTGCGACGCAATCCAAGCTGGTCCTTGAGCGGGCCTTCCAAAGTTTGCCGCACAATGAAGCCGCGGCGGCGTTCCATTAGGTAAAAAGGCACACCTATGATTGAGGCGTCTTCACACAGAAGAACTGGCCTTGGGGCGAGCGGGAAACGTGGATTGATCACCGAAAGCAGATTGAACTCGCGGGGCATGTCGTGTGCGGTTGGCGCCACCGGGCCAACCGGCGGTCGACGAAGGACGAACTCGTGAGTGCCATAGCGGACGAGGTAAGTGAGGTTGGAATGACCGCCGGGAAACTGTTCAAGCTCAATACTCGCCGATGGATCAAAGCTGGCGGGCTGAAGATGTTGGCGCAGGTAACCGTCCAGCGCTTTAACATCCAACTCCTCTCCTGGTCTGAGGCTGATGCTGTCTTTACTCGGCGCCATTCTTCGGACCTAACAGAGGCTCGGAGTTTTACTAGGCACGGTCGTTCCTGGATCACCTTCGTGTCGATTCGTGCTGTTTCGTGGTTCGTTTCTCACTGCAAAAGGAGGCACGAACCACGAAGGCACACTAAGCAACACAAATTCGTTCACGACTCGCGTTTGAGGGTCTTCAATACACGTTGTGCCACAGCCTGGCGATGGACTTCGTCTGGCCCATCGTAAATCCGCGCGGCTCGCGCATCGCGATAGAACATCTCGAGGGGAGTGTCTTTCGAATAACCCAACGCTCCATGTACCTGGATGGCCCGGTCAATTACATCGTGGAGCACGCGGGCTACATAAAACTTGATAACTGAAATCTCGCTCCGCGCGTCGTCTCCCTGATCCATCTTCCAAGCCGCATTTAATGTCAGCAAACGCGCGGCACTGATTTCGGCAACTGAATCGGCAATCCAGGTTTGCACGGTCTGCTTATTCGCCAGAGGTTCACCAAACGAGTGGCGCTCGAGCGCGTAGCTGCACATCATTTCAAAACTCCGCTGGGCTGCGCCGATCCAGCGCATGCAATGTTGAATCCTGCCCGGACCGAGTCGGGCTTGGGCAAGTTTGAAACCCTTACCAACTTCGCCCAGTAGGTTGCTCGCCGGCACGCGACAGTTCTCAAAACGAATTTCGCAGTGTCCTCCAACACCGCCTGACCCCATGACCGGCACCGCACGAATGATGTTGAACCCCGGAGTGTTTGTCGGTACGAGAATCATGCTGGCGCGCCCATGAGCGTCCGCGTGGGGATCGGTAACGGCCATTACAATGGCAAACGCCGAACCAATAGCTCCGCTGATAAACCACTTGTGACCATTGATGACCCACTCATCACCGTCACGCATGGCCGTCGTGCGTAAACCTGTGGGATCTGAACCGGCAACCTCTGGTTCAGTCATCGCAAAGCACGAACGCACTTCGCCGGCAGCTAGTGGGCGTAGATATTCCTCCTTCTGTTCCGACGTTGCCGAGATGATCAGCAATTCGGCGTTGCCAGCATCTGGAGCAGCTGAACCAAAAATGCGAGGCGCAATCACAGATCGGCCGATAATCTCATTGAGTAACGCCTGCCCGATGAATCCGATTCCCATGCCGCCCCATTCGCGCGGTAGGTTGGGGGCCCAAAGTCCCTGAGCTTTGACTTTCCGTTGTAGATCGCTTTCCAGTTCAAGCGGCAATCCTTCATCCTCAACCAGATTTTTTTCGGTGGGATAAACATACTGATCCATGAAGGCTGCGACGCTTTGCCTGCGCGACTCGAGTTCAGGAGGGATGCTGAAATCAATCATGTTTGGTCCTTCGCGGGGTTCAGTTAGTAACAGTAAGCGGATTGTAACTGTAAGTTTGTCAGTAGTCAGTAGGCAGTGGGCAGTAAGCAGTAGACAGGATTCAGGAGTCGGGGGTCAGTCAGCCGAGTTCCCTTGATGACGGCTTTGCCGCCGGATGTGAGGCGCGGCTTGACGCCGGATGTGAGGCGCGGCTTGCCGCCGGATGTGAGGCGCGGCTTGCCGCGCCGTTGTGCTATCTCTTTCATCGGGGCTCCGCCCCTCGTTCGGGCTTTGCCCTCTTAGCGCGTGGGGGCTCGTTCTCCAACGGATATCATTCTTGACTCAGAAGGTTAGCCAACGGTTAAGTAAGCAATACGCGCGTGGTGAAAGCCTTCCTGAACTTCAGACGTGCTTGTTGCCGCAACACGAAAATCGCTTCCATGCTTTCAATTGATAAGAGGGCAAAGCCGTCATCAACGGAACTCGTCCGACTGACCCTCGACTCCCGAATCCTGGCTCCTGTCTCCTGACTCCTGTCTCCTGGCTCGTGTCTCCTGTCTCCTGACTCCTGTCTCCCGAATCCTGACTCCTGACTCCTGACTACTGACTACTGACCACTGACTACTGACTACTGCCCACTCTGCGCTAACATGCCGCGTCGCAATCAACATCTCCGGCAAACAACTGAGGAGGACTCAAGATGAAAGGGTTGTGCTTTCTACTCTCATTGACCTTGTTTGTGAGCATTGCAGTTGCACAAAGACGCGTGCCTGCATTCCCAAATGGCATCGTTGTCGATCTTTCTTATCCTTTCGACTCAAAAACAGTGTATTGGCCCACAGCCGAGGGCTTTCATCTTGAAAAGGATTTTGAGGGCATCACAGAGCAGGGGTTCTATTATTCCGCCTATCGCTACGCCGCCGCCGAGCACGGCGGAACGCACCTTGATGCTCCAGTGCATTTTGCCAAGGGTCGTCACAGCGTGGACGAGATTCCTGTGGACCAGTTGATGGGGCCGGCGATCGTTGTGGATGTCTCCCGTCAGTGTGCAGGTGATCGTGACTATCGAGTCACGACCGCTGATCTGATCAACTGGGAAAGGACCAACGGAAAAATTAGTGTGGGCGCGATCTTATTGTTGCGGACAGGGTTTGGTAAGTACTATCCGGATCGAAAGAAATATTTGGGAACTGATGAACGCGGACAGGCAGCGGTCGCAAAACTACATTTTCCAGGTTTGCATCCCGACGCTGCGCGTTGGCTCGTCACAAACCGCTCAATCAAAGCAATCGGGTTAGATACAGCAAGCATCGATTTTGGCCAGTCCATAAAGTTCGAGACTCATCAGATTCTCTTCGACAAGAACATCCCAGCATTTGAGAACGTCGCTAATCTGGATCGTCTCCCGCTCAAAGGGTTTTCAGTGATTGCGCTGCCGATGAAAATCAAAGGTGGCAGCGGCGGACCCTTGCGCATCATCGCGTTTTTGAACTGAGTTCTGCTGCAAATGATTGACTGGTTTCCTATCCGTCTGTCTTTCGCAGTTGCGAGCGCCGCAACTTTGACTGCCCTTGTGGCAGGCTCTGGCCTCGCTTGGCTCCTCGCGCGGAAACGATTTCCCGGCCGCGATCTGCTCGACGCACTGATCACACTTCCCCTCGTGTTGCCACCGACCGTTCTTGGTTATTACCTGCTTGTGTTGCTCGGAACGCGTTCCGCGCTTGGCGGGTTTCTCTACAATCGGCTCGGAATCCGTTTGACGTTCACTGTTACCGCCGCAATCATCGCCGCGACCATTCACGCGCTGCCGCTCGTTACTAAAAGCCTTCGGGCAGCGTTCGAGGGTGTGAACATTGAACTCGAGTCCGCCGCACGTACACTTGGGTTAAGCAATCGCTCGATTTTCTTTCGTGTCACGTTACCGCTTGCGTCTCGAGGCGTGTTAGCGGCCACGGCCCTCGCTTTCGCACGTGCGTTAGGCGATTTTGGTGTAACGATAATGATCGCCGGAAACATTCCCGGCAAAACGCAAACGGCATCTGTGGCGATTTACGACGCTGCTCAGGCAGGCCGCGACAATGAAGCTTTCATGCTGGCGGTGATTGTTTCCTTAATCGCTGTGGTAATGCTTTACTTCATTAATCACTTTGGAAGATTGCGATGGTAGCGCGCTCGCTTGAGGTCTTTTGGCCTTGTTCTCAGAACTTAGTTCTTACTTCTTTGTTCTTTGTTCTTTGGTGGGTCGGAAAGTTTGAAACTTTCCGGTAGAAGAAGTTCGACTTTCACAAAACGAACAAAGCACCAAGTTCTAAGTTCCAAGTTAATCCAGAAGTTCAAGAGATCATTCCTAGAAACTTCGCTTCACTCGCCGCATATCCTGGAAACACGGCCTGAACGTTCGTTGATCCCAGATGCTTCTTCGCAACTTCTCCGAAGACGTCTCGGAAGTCAGTAGTCAGCGCAAGGTCGCGGCCTTCGTATAGCTGATCATTCTTTAGTCCGGGCCATTCACCATAGATCTTGCCACCACGAACTCCGTTCCCGAGGGCAAACATCGCGTTCGCATGTCCATGATCAGTTCCGCGGTTGCCATTCTCGCGAACGGTGCGTCCAAATTCCGACATCGTTAGGATCACTACGTCGTCCATCCGCTTTCCAAGATCGGTGGCGAGCGCCGCAATACCATTGCTGAAATCCTGAAGGCGCAACGCGAGCTGGCCCCGAGAGTTTCCCTGGTTCACATGCGTGTCCCAGCCGCCGATATCAGTGAAGGCGACTTCCAAACCTACCTTGGCTTTCACCAACTGCGCGATTTGAAAAAGTGAATTGCCAAAAGGAGTGCGCGGATACTGGGCGCCGTTTTCGGGTTCGTACTGACCGGGGTTGACCCGCTTCAAGTAATTGACGGCTTCAAAGGTTTCTTTGCCGGTGCCACCGAGCACATCGTTTACGCTCTGGTCATAGATTGCCTCGAAACCACCCTGCACGTTAGCAGAGGAGCGACCCGCGCGGATCGTGAAGTCGTTGAGATTGGAGATGGCGAGTGTCGGCGCGACTCCCTGTAGAATTCGCGGCATCGTCTGCGTCAGGGAAACGGCACGAAAGAGGGAACGTTCAGAATCTGATTTGCTTTGCAGGTAACGATTGAGCCAACCATCAGGAGTAGCTTTCCGCCCGGGCGTCGCCGATTCCATATAGTCCTGTGCGTCGAAGTGAGAACGCGTGTTATCAGGTGAACCTGAAGCGTGAACAATCGCGAGCCGCTTCGAATCCCAGAAGGTCTTCATTGAAGCCATCACCGGATGCAAACCGAAAAAGCCATCGAGGTCGAGAGCCGCTTCAACGTTTCCGGCTTGCGGTCTGGCGATCGCGATTGATGGCCGCAGATCGTAGTAGCTGCGCTCAGCATAGGGAATCACCATGTTCAATCCATCTACCGCGCCACGCTGGAAGATTGCGATTAAGGTCTTGCGCCGGCCGCCCGTTATCGATTCGCGCGCCTCAGCAAGCAACGCGCGCTGGAGAAACGAGGGCGTGGAAAGTGAAACTCCGATGCTCGCGAGCGCGATGCTTCCAGACTTGAGGAAAAAGCGTCTATTCATATTCAACTCCACTCAGTGGTCAGTTGTCCGTTGTCAGTGGGCAGTGGGCAGTGGGCCTGCTCCTGCCTTCTGCTCCTGCCGTCTGCCTCCTGCTCCTGGTTATTGTCTTTGAAACTCCGGCGAACCCAGAATCAATCCCACGACCTTTGTCACGGGATCAGTAATGTTTGCTTCCATACGCGCAAATTGCCGCCCCCGCTGCCGGCCCTCAGGACCACCTGGCATTTCGCTGGGCATTTCTCCGGAAGCGTCGTCCGGAGTTCTCGGCATTTCAGGCGAAGCCGCAGGCGTCGTGATGGCAATTTCCTGCTCAAGTTGCTTGAGCAGCGTCTCTCGCGTTTTCGCAGAGACATTTCCCGCCACAATCACGTTCAGGAAACGATCCATCATTGTTGTCTTATCGATTGTTTGGTGATTTGCCGACTCACCCGCAAAGTGCCTCAGATTCACTCGCGTACCGGGGATGCGATTGCTCGCGAGGGCCAACCCAAAGTTCAGACGCTCGAGCAGTCCACCAGTATTGACCCAGCTCTCAGCCGTGTCTGAATACCCGTTTGGCGTTTGAAACCCGTAGAGTGGTTCTCCCATGCGCGCGATCCATTGATGCAGTTGCGGCCCGCCCGTGGTTTCTGCTCCAAGCGTGCGCAACGCGCTGATCACGAGTTCAAATGGACGTTTTACTTTGGCGCGATAGGCCTCGGGCGAGTTGAACTCGGGGGAGAAGAAGATCGCTCGTAGCGTTTCACGAATATCACCGTCGCTCTTAGTGAATGCAGCGGCAACGCGATCCACAAGAGCGGGTGGCGGAACATCGGCGACGAAATATTTGGTTAGCTTCGTTGCGATAAACTTTGCCGTGGCTGGGTGGCGGGCGAGAATGTCAAGCACCATAAGCCCATCTTTCATTCCGCCCCCGGCGGGAATCTTATGGCCCAAGACGACCTTTTCGCCATCGTCATGCGCTCGTTCGTTGAAGAAGAACCGGCCTGCGTTTTCACGTAACATCTCTGCGCGGCGACCATCCATCATCGCGCCAGCGCCGCCGCCTCGAGGCGCAAAGATGGTCCAGCCGGTGAAACAACGCGCAACTTCCTGGACGTCCTTCTGCGAGTAGCCACCGTCAACTCCGAGAGTGTGCAGCTCCATTAGCTCGCGAGCGTAGTTTTCATTGATGCCGCGTCGCTGTCGGGCCGCGTTCAACGCTGCTGCAGGACGATTGCCATCAGGCTGTTGACGCCTGTTGGGTTCAGGCTCCATTGAACGACCGTCACCGGCGCCCCGGCCGCGCCGGGCTCCTCGTCCCATTCCGAACAGAGCACCCAGGCCCGCGCCACCCTGACCGCGACGCGTTCCCAAAGCGACTTGCGATGTCGGACTAACACTCTGAAAGTTATCAAGGTAGAAAAGCATCGCGGGACTCTGCGCCGTCGCTACAAGCAGATCGGAGAACTTACCCGTCGTGTGCGGACGAATCGTGTCGCGATCGTAAGAGATCAGCAGCCAGCGATCAGCGCCTTTGCCGGAAAAGACGTTGAAGTGGTTCGTCCAGAAATCAACCAAGACTTCCTGCAGTTGCCGCTCGCTGTAGGTTGCGCGAAGGATTCGCGAAGCTTGCAATTCCATCATGATGCGCTGCGGCGGCAGCAGTCCCTTCTCCGCGTAGTACTCACGAATCGCGCGGCGGTTCTCCTCGTTTCTTCCCGGCGCGTTCGGGTTTGCGTTTGGCTGCGGCATCGACCCCGGCGCTCCCTCCTTTTCCGGTGTGGACTCTTTTTGATCAGCGCGCGCATCTGCGGGATCGTTCGGCAAACCGCCGCGCCGCTGAAGCTGTCGCAGGATCTGGCCGGGCTGAGGATATTTCTCATACAACTGCGCGGCGCTCATGGAAAGTGTCGAAAGGTTTTTCACCTTCGCTTCCGCCACTTCGTCAGAAATTACCTGGGGGTTCAGTTGTTGTTCGATGTATTTCTGAATTCCGATTGCCTTGACGCGCTCAATGTCTCCGGGCCTCGCGCCAAACCCGAGGCGACTAAGGACGTGCATGATGCGCTGCTCCTCGGTGAGGCGATTTCCTCGCACGGCGGGTTTATCTTTCTGCGCAAAACCCACACGCCCGACGCTCGAAAAGCCGGTGGCCGTTAATGCCACAATTGATAAAACGGCAGCCGCAGGGCGGACACTGTAGAGCGATAATTTCATTCTCACATCATTTCCTTTTAAGTTTTTTGGGGCAATGGGCTGTCCCAACGAGTTAGACGCGGCGAATGCTTTGGCGGTTGAGAAACTACGGAGGGAATCCAGGGCAGGAGTCAGAAGTTAGGAGCCAGGAGTCAGGGGTCGGTGGTCAGGAGTCAGGAGTCAGGAGTCGGGAGTCAGGAGTCAGGAGTCAGAAGTCAGGAGACAGGAGTTAGGAGCCAAGAGTCAGGGGTCGGTGGTCAGAAGCCATGTTCAGTTGATGACGGCTTGGCCACCGGATATGAGGCGCGGCTTGCCGCGCCGTTGTGCTATCTCTTTTATCGGGGGCTCCGCCCCTCGTTCGGGCTTTGCCCTCAGGGCGGGCTCGCTTTAACTCGGGAAAG